>Ga0256406_1001426_pt1 | contig 38666 bp, 33 predicted proteins | sample RumenRJG_03DNA_FD_185986 | JGI IMG/M metagenome (GOLD analysis project Ga0256406, IMG submission 185986) | Bovine rumen microbial communities from Lethbridge, Alberta, Canada - RJG_03 | ecosystem: Host-associated > Mammals > Digestive system > Stomach > Rumen | place: Canada: Alberta | collected... | reverse complement strand
GTAACGGCGGCTACACCCGCATCATCAAGCTCGGCCCGAACCGCGCTGGTGACGCTTCCGAAATGGCTCTCGTCGGTCTCGTCGAAGACGAAATCGTCGTGAAGACCAAGAAGGCTGCCGAACCTGCCAAGTCCGAAGCTGTGAGCATGGTCGAAGGCGAAAGCAAGGCATAATTGATCTTTGCAAAAAGATTGAAAAACAGGCGCGACTTACGTCGGCCTGTTTTTTTATTGCCCCGCTAATTTTGTATTTTATAGAAACATGCGAAGTTTTATTTTATTTGTTGCCCTATTGTGCGTATCGGTTTTTGCGGACGATGATCTGTTCCAGTCGTCGGGTGCTTTTTCCGCGAAGAAGGGCGGTATCTCGTCGCGTAGCAGCGCGGCCCTGCAGCCGTCCTTTTCGGAAGTTCCCGTGGACTCCACCTACATTCTCGGACCAGGTGATTTCCTGGACTTGATGCTCGAGGATAACTACCTGTCGCTGCAGGTGTATCCCGATGGCTCCGTCGCTATCGAGGAATGCGGCGCAGTCGTGGTGGGCGGGAAGACTCTTGCCGAGGCGCGCGAGCTGATCCTGGATCTTGCGGCCAAGCGCTACAAGCGCGACCAGTGCTTTGTGCAGCTGGCGGCTCTCAAGAAGTTCAAGGTGAACGCGATGGGCGCCATCAGTATGGTGGGCCAGCAGCTGGTGGAACCGCAGACGCGCCTGAGCTATTTCTTGCGCCAGGTGGGCGGGCTCCTTCCGACGGCCAACAAGGAAAATATTATGGTCATCCGCGACAAGGATACCCTGCATATCGACTACAGCGCCATGTACATGAAGGGTAACTTCGAGGACGACATCATGCTCAAGCAGGGTGACAAGGTCTTCGTTCCGTTCGTGGAAATTAGCGACAATGTCTCGCTGATTTTCCCTGGCTTCAGGACGAGCGTCGCCTACCAGGAAGGCCGCACCCTTCAGGAATATTTTGACCTCGCGGGCGGTGCCCGTATGCAGAACTATGGCTACAAGGCCGTGTGTGTCCGCGAACCGGGGCAGGCTCCCCGCTGGATCACGATTGCCGAGATGAAGCAGACCAAGGTTGCTCCCAATACCGAAGTCGAGTTCACGGTGCAGGACATGCTCGTGTACGTGGGCGGTGCCGTCAACTATATCGGGCGTCATCCGTACGACCCCTCGTGGCATGCGATCGACTACGTGGCCGCATCGGGTATCAACACGATTTCGGGTACCTGGAACCAGATCAGGGTCTGGCGCGGCAAGAACCCCGAGGCGCTGAAGCTGAGCGTGACCGAGGACCAGATCATGCCGGGCGACTATATCGAGATTCCCAAGAGCCATTACGAATCCTTCAAGGACTTCACCTTGTTCCTGGCTTCGCTCTTGACGGTGGTCTCCTCGGCGTTCATCATTTATGTCAACTACAACAGATAGCGTTTTATGGAAAGACAATCCTCCATCGGCTTGATCGAAATCCTCCTGAAGGCGATCAACAGCGACCTGAAGCACTTCAAGCTGTTTTCGGCCATTGTCCTGTTGCCTACGCTTGCCGTGTTTGTGGCGGTCATGTGGGTGATCAAGCCCATGTATGCGGCGACCGCTGTCGTGACGCCTCCGCCCGCCTCGCAGGCATCGCTGAGCGGCCTCAGTTCCATGATGGGTGGGATGTCCGGGATGAGTTCCCTGCTCGGGTTGACCTCGAGCGACGAGGACGCCAACGCGGTTTCCACGATTTTCAATTCCTGGGAACTCCATGACCAGGTCATCCGCGAATTCAACCTGGCGGAGCATTACGAGTTCGACGGAAAGTTCCATGCCGACCTTCTTAAGAAGTTCCGCAAGCACTTCGGCGTGGAGATGAACAAGGACGACATGTTCGCGGTTTCGATGGAGGACGAGGACTACAAGCTTGCTGCGAAGATGGTCTCGTTCATGCTCGAGAAGGCGGACTCCGCGTTCAACGCGTTCAAGACGGCGCAGGCGAAGCAGTCCAGGGAATATTTCCAGTCGAGGCTCGACAGCTGCGAACACGCGCTGGATTCGCTCCTCGAGGATTTCGTGAAGTTCCAGGTGGATAACGATTTCTACGATCCCGAGATTCAGCTCGAGTCGACACTCAAGTACATGAGTTCGCTGCAGGCGAAGCGCGAGGAGGTGGCGATGGAGCTTGCCTTCGAGAAGGCGGACCGTGGCACGGGTAGCAAGCGCTACGACGAACTTAGCAAGCGTTACAGCAGCGTGAATACGGCCTTGCATGGCGCCCTGAACGGCAAGAACCGCAACGTGGGCATGGTCGCCCTCAAGAAGTCCCCGGGACTTGGCCTCGAATACATGCGCCGCGAAAACGAGATTCGTGTGCAGGAGGCGATGTACAAGCTGCTCCGCCAGCAGAGCGAGCAGATGAAACTTGAAGAGGCGAAGATGCTGACGAACCTCCACATCCTGGAGGCTCCCTGGGAAAACGACAAGAAGATTTACCCGCTCCGTGGCGTAACGCTCGTCTTCACCTTTGCCGTCGCCGTGCTTCTGGGCACGATCATTTGCAGCCTGCTCGTCTACTTTGAGGAGGAGGAACGCAAGGGTTCCGATGTCGCCCGCGAATGGATTGCCTTCAAGGGATTTTTCCGCAGGAAGTCCAAGGGATAGTTGATGTTCTCCTGGGTAATGGAATATCCGGAGTCGGTATTCGCCTTTGCACTGGCCCTTTTTTGTCTGGTGCAGGCGATCTGGTTCAAGAAGGATTTCTTTAGCCCCATTACCGTCTATGTCTTTTCGCAGAGTATCACTCTCGGAATTTCGTACCTGCGTCTCGACGTGGCGATGACGGATTTCAAGCCCAAGACCTGGATGATCTGGATTCTTGGGATGCTTTCGTTCTGTACGGGAAGTTTCCTGGTGAAGCTGTTCGCCAAGTCGAAACGGATTCCCTGCGATATCGCCCAGCCTACGCCGCCGAGGAACTACAACTGGCGGCTGCATCTGGTGTTCTCGTTTCTGGCCTTTTTCGCTTTTGCCATCGGCGTTTTCGGCGTGGTGCAGATGGCCGGGAACCTGCTTGTCTTTACGCCCGATCCGGCCAAGTGGATGTCGAAGGATATCAATTACGGCTACTATGCCCTGCTGGTCAGTAGCGGCCCCCTGTCGGTGCTGCTTTTCGGGGTTGCCGCCTTCAAGAAGTTCAATGACGACAGGATTGTGCGCATTATCTCGAAGTTCATGGTGCTCTTCACGATTGCGCTCAACTTTTGCGCCTATCCGAACCGAACGGCCCTCTTCTTCAATGTGGGCTTCCTGATTATCCTGATGAACTTTTTGTACAAGCGCATTTCGCCGGTGGTGATCAGCGTCTTCCTCGTCCTTGCTATCGCGGCCTTCGTGGGTATCAGTAGCGTGCGTGCGCAGTATGGCGGCAGCGATGTCCAGGGCAAGGCCATGGACGTGGTGATGAAGCTCCCTTACATGTACGTGGCGAACAATTACTGGAACCTGGATTATGCGGTCAATTCCCCGCCCGACAGGGAGATTCATCCGCACACCTACGGCATTGACTTTTTCCATGGAATTTTCGAGTACGCCCGCGTGAGCGGCAGCTTCAGGCAGAGTTTCCGCTGGGACGATGCGTTCAACGAGCGCGTACAGAAGGTCTACGGGTTCAATACGGTGAACTACCTTTGGGATGTCTACAAGGACTTCTTCATGTTCGGCGTGTTCTTTTTCCCGCTGCTGTGCGGCATGGGGCTTACCCTTTTGTACCTCAAGCTGTGCGGTCCGTATTCGCCGAGGCAGGTGGCACTTTATTCGTTCTTCATCTACTTTGTCGGCTGGTGGTTCTTTACGTCGGGCTACAAGCAGGGCATCTACTGTATCTGGGGAATGCTCGTGTTTGCCGTGACGACGGCCTGCGCCTGGAAGTTGCCGAAAAAGAGATTACCAGCGGATGCGCCTGTTGTGGACAAAGTAAGCGGCGAGTTGCAGGCTGAGCAACAGGTCTCCTGTGAGCGTTAGCACCGGGAGATAGGCGGACGGGAGTCGGGGTGCCCCGACAATGCAGACGGCGATGTTCAGGAGCCCACCCGCGGTAATCATGGCGCCGTAGAGCCAGGTGCGTTTTTCCTTAAGAAGTGTCGAGATCATGCCCATGCGGGTGGCCTGCAGTATGAGCGAGCAGGCGAGGATTCGCAGGCAGTGGCAGCTTGTCTCGAGCACGTCGGGGGTCCAGGGGGCTGCAAAGAAAACAAGGCGGAGTGTGTACTGCGGGAAAAGCCAGAAGGGGGTCGTCACCATGACGATAAACAGCGTGAAGGTGGCCTGGTCGCGCAGGTGGAGGATTCGGCTGTCGGTCTGGTGCAGCGTAATCAGGCTCGACGAGATGAAGTGTACCATGAGTCCCGAGGCGAGGATGACCAGCTTGTGCGAGAAGTTGTAGGCGCCCAGGAATTCGGGGGCGGCGAAGTGGGCGACCGTGTAGAGGCCCACGGGCAGGTAGGCGAAGCTTGCGAGGCTCGACAGCGCGTAGGGACAGGCCGCCTTGAACATGAGCCTGAAGAAGCGGAAGGTGTGTATGCCGACCTGAAGGACCTTCAGGGTGAACGCCTGGCCGACACCGAAACCGAACGCGGGGAGTGCCGCGACGATCATGGCGCATGCGATGGAGGGAATCGTGTCGAACTTGAAGACGCACAGGGCGATTCCCATGACGGTGCAGTACGAAACCGTGTGGAGTATTTTCGAGAGCAGGAGCTTTTTCCAGAAGTGTCCGCAGATGAAGAACCAGTCAAAGAAGGCGTGCTGGAAAAGGAGCCCGAGCGCAAGGATCAGCTCCCCTTCGAAGATGTCGCTGCCTCTGCGGACGGTACATGCGAAAACTGCCATCGCCAGTGCGGCAAAGGCGGTCATGGAGAGTCTGAGCTGCAGGACGTTCCTGAAAAGATTCCCCTGGGTGGCGCGTTTCCCGAAAAAGGCGAGAATCAGCGTCGCCATGCCGAAATCGGCGAGGGCGCAGAAGATGGTGTAGTCGCTCTGTAAAATTCCGAACGATCCGAATTTGACAATTCCGAGATTATTGGCGATAATATTCTGTACAAGGACGGACACCCCCTGGATGAGGATGTTGACCAGAGAAATGAAAACGCCGATTTTAATGTTCCTAAACGCTTGCAACGTGCCATAAAATAGATGTTTCCGCTTTGCATGTCTTTGAGATTTTGTATCTTTGGGTGCAAAATCGCGAGAGTGGCGGAATTGGCAGACGCACCAGACTTAGGATCTGGCACTTCGGTGTGAGGGTTCGACTCCCTCCTCTCGCATGTTTTTCATTACTCTTTTCAACCGACTCTCGGAGTTCATCATGAGCGTAGAAATCAAAGAAACAAGCGCAACCGTGCGCACCCTCGAAATCACCATCCCGCAGGCGGACCTCACTGCCCCCTTCGAAAAGAAGCTGAACCAGTACAAGAAGCAGGTCACCATGAAGGGTTTCCGTCAGGGCATGGTGCCGAAGGCTATGGTCCTCAAGCAGTTTGGCGGCGCTATCCGTCAGGAAGCCGTGGACGAAGTCGTGAACAAGCTCGTTCAGGAAGCGCTCAAGAACGCCAACATCATTCCGGTGGGCCAGATGAAGGTCGTGGATTTCAAGGACGACAAGGAAAACGACATCGCACTTAAGGTCGAAGTCGAAATGGATCCGGAAATCGACATCAAGGGCTATGCCGACACGGGCATCACCGTTCCCGATACGGCTGTGCACGAAGAAGAAGTCCAGGCCGAATACGACCGCCTGATGCAGATGTGGAGCAAGGACGAACATGTGGACCGTGCTGCCAAGAAGGGCGACGTGGTCGTGGGTAACTATCTCGAAGTGGTGATCGACGGCGAAAAACAGGAACTTCCGGAAAACAAGGAATTCCGTAGCCTCCTCGGCCAGTCCGCTTCTCCGGGATTCGACGAAGGCCTCACCGGTGCAAACGCTGGCGAAACCAAGGAAATCAACTTCAAGTACCCGGATGACCACAAGGACGAACGCTACCGCGGCAAGACCGCCCAGTTCAAGGTGGAAGTGACCGACGTGCGCGAAATCGTTCCGCCGACCATGGACGAAGAATTCTGCAAGCAGATTGGCGTGAAGGACGTCGAGGAACTCAAGCAGAACCTCGCCGAAGGTCTCGCTAACCAGAAGCAGGACGCTGCGAAGAACAAGGCCATCAACGAAGCTCTCGACAAGATTATCGAAGCCAACCCGTTCGAAGTGCCGAAGTCCCGCGTGTACGACCTCATCAAGTGGACGCTGAACCGCAACGCCCAGAGCGAACAGGACGTGGTGGAACCGACCGAAGAACAGCTGAACGGCCTCACTCCGGAAGCGATCCGCGAAATCAAGAAGCATCGCATTCTCGACTTTATTGCAACAAAGGAAAAGATTCGTCCGAACCAGGCTGCCGTTGACGCTCGCCTGCAGGAAATGGCAAAGGCCTACCATGTGGATTTCGAAACACTGAAGGGCCACTTCCGCCAGTCCGGCCGCATCAACCAGTTGCGTGACGAACTGCGCGTCCAGATGGCTGCCGACTTTATCGTCGGTATCCGCCCGGCCGCCGAAGAAAACAAGTAAGAGGTAAACTGAATGATCATCCCTACCGTCATAGAGACCACCGGACGCGGTGAACGCGCCTACGATATCTACTCCCGCCTCCTCAAGGAACGCATTATCTTCCTGGGCACGCCGATCAACGACGAAGTGGCGAACAACGTCATGGCCCAGCTGATTTTCCTTGAATACGAGAACCCGGAAAAGGATATCACGCTGTATATCAACAGCCCGGGTGGTTACGTGTCGGCAGGGCTTGCCATTTACGATACCATGCAGCATGTGCGCCCGAATATCGCGACCATCTGCATCGGCAGTTGCGCCTCGATGGCCGCCGTGCTCCTTGCCGCGGGAACCAAGGGCAAGCGCTATGCCTTGCCGCATTCCCGCATCATGCTTCACCAGCCGTCCGGTGCCGCTACCGGTCAGTCTACGGATATCCAGATTACCGCGAAGGAAATCGTGCGTACCAAGGAAACCCTGACCGAGATCGTCGCGAAGCACACGGGCAAGTCGATTGACGAAGTCCGCGAAAAGACGGACCGCGATTTCTACATGGGTCCCGAAGAAGCCAAGGCCTTCGGTGTCATCGACGAAATCTTTGTTCCGCGTAAAGAGGGAATTTAATGTATCGTAGCGGGAAGAATCACCCGACGGTGACTTGCAGCTTTTGCGGCAAGCCCGCCGAACGCGTCGAGAAGATGATTACGGGTGCAGGCGTGCAGATCTGCAGCGACTGCATTACCATGTGTAACCGCATTATCGAGGAAGACCGTGCCCGTGCAAGGCAGGAATCTGCCGCTGCCGAGGTGTCTTCGAAACCGCTTCCGCTCCCGACCGAAATCAAGGCGCACCTGGACGAATACGTGATCGGCCAGGACCAGGCGAAGACCGCCCTTTCCGTGGCGGTGTACAACCACTACAAGCGTCTGCGTTACAAACAAGCTCACCCCGACGCGCAGGAAGTCGAGAAGTCGAACCTGCTGCTGGTGGGCCCGACGGGTTCGGGAAAGACGCTTCTGGCGCAGACGATGGCGCGTTTCCTGGACGTTCCCTTTACCATCGCCGACGCGACCGTGCTTACCGAGGCGGGCTACGTGGGCGAAGACGTGGACAGCATCATCGTTCGCCTGTTGCAGGCTGCCGACTATGACGTGGCCCGCGCTGAGCGCGGCATCATCTTCATTGATGAAATTGACAAGATTGCCCGTAAGACTGCCAACCCCTCCATTACTCGCGACGTGAGTGGCGAAGGCGTGCAGCAGGGCCTTTTGAAGCTCCTGGAAGGTACCGTCGCGGCCGTTCCCCCGAAGGGTGGCCGTAAGCATCCGGAACAGCCGCTCGTGCAGGTGAACACCAAGAACATCCTGTTCATTTGCGGTGGCGCCTTCGAGACGCTCGACAAGATTATTTCCCGCCGCGTGAACACCGGCGGAATGGGCTTCGGTGCCGACATCCGCAGTGCCGAGGAAAATTCGCTCAGCGAACTTTTCAAGATGCTCGAACCCGATGACCTGATCCAGTTCGGTCTGATTCCCGAAATCGTGGGTCGCTTGCCGGTCGCTGTCGCCCTCGAGGAACTCGACGAGGCAGCCCTCCTCAACATCCTGACCCAGCCGAAGAACGCTCTCGTGAAGCAGTACAAGAGCCTGTTCGAAATGGACGGGATCGAGCTTAAGTTTGAAGACGACGCCCTCAAGGAAATCGTCCGCGAGACGATGGTCCGCAAGACGGGTGCCCGTGGGCTCCGCTCCGTGATGGAAAAGACCCTGCAGCGAGCGATGTTCGAGATGCCTGGCTCTGGCAAGAAGGAATTCGTGGTGACCGCCGAAATCGTGAAGAACGGTCTCAAGGCTCCCGAAAAGAAATCCGCCGGAAAGACTGTCGCGCTTGAAGCCAATTCTGGCGATGCAGGCGAGGCTTCCTCCCGCAAGAGCCGCAAGAAGGCTTCGTAGAGTCGAATTCAGGATTTATTCCAAGTTCGAAAAGCGAAAAGTTGCCGCAGGAAACGGCAACTTTTTTGTATATGCAAATGTCCTTTGACGCAGGAAAGGCTTTTCGCCGTTGCGCGTCGCTACGCCTGTTCGCTTTCGCTCGGCTCGTCCTGCTCGGCGAGGTGGTCCAGGTAAAGCTGCTGTGCCTTGATGTCGTACATCACCACGTCGTAGAGTTCGCCGTCCTTGCCGGTGCGCGATTCCACCATGAGGCCCGCAAGCGAGCCCTTTTCGGTGGGCAGGTAGGCGACGCGGCCTTCGGGGGAGGTTTTCAGTTCGAGGTAGCCTTCGGCCACGTACCAGTCGCGGATTACCTTGTAGTAAATGCGTTCCATGTTGTCCGGGACGAGGGCGTTCAGGCGGCGTGCAATTTCGCTCACGGGAACGGGAGTGTCTTCGCTCGGGTAGTTGCCCAGCTCTTCGCCGGTCACGTGGAATTTCTGCTTGGCCTTGCGGGCGGGCCTTTCTTCCCATTCGTCCTGGTTGGCCTTGCGGTTCGCGAAGCGCTCGTTAGCGATGGCGACGCATTTCTGGATGTTGTCCAGGATGTACTGCTGCGCCTGCTGCCAGCATTGCGTGTAGATGTTGTGGTGTCCGCGCAGGTCCGATTCGCCCTTCTCGAATCCGTAGGTTTCGCCGACGGGCGTGGGCAGGTTCGCTTCCTTGCCGTCTTCGGCGACCTGTCTCGAGAGGATTCCTTCCTGCACTAGGAAATTCGCCACGTCGGCATAGAGCAGGTGGTTCATGTTGTCGGGAAGGAGTTCGTTGATGTTGCGTACCACGCGCGAAATAGAGACCGGGTAGTCGAAGAAACGGTAGCGCTTGAGCGATTCGGCGTCGATCGAAAGTTCCTGCATCTGGGGCTTGGGCGCGCGCTTTGCGGGGCGGGGCGCCTTTTCGATGACGATGGGGGCGACCTGGTCATGGTTCAGCTGCTGTTGCAACAGGGAGGCCACGTAGGCGAGGCACTTGCTGATGCGTTCCTGCTTGCAGGAATCCCCTTCGGGCAGGATTTCGTCTGTCAGCGGGTTGATTCCGCAGGAAAGCTTGCGCAGGTACATTTCGGCACGTTCGATAATCGCATTTTCAGAGGCCATAAAAACTCCATCGTTGCAAATAGCGGTGCAAAGATAGCTTTTTTTGGATTGTCGGTCGCGTTGCCGTTTTCTATGAATAAAAAAAGGGCATCCGCCACGGTGGAACACTCGAAACTACTTCATTAAAAATGATAGCAGTGCCTCGGTGGTTTGTTTTTCGCGTCGGAGCGCGCCTAAACTGAACACCAAGAGCGACGAGCTTTGATAATACTGTTAGATCGGGCGTTAATCCGTGGGATGCCTAATCGTAATATACCCAACTTGATGCACAAAAACAAGAGTAAAAATGAAATTTTTTTTGACGGCTTTGTAAAAGCCTCATCTCGTAAATATTTGTTTTCGGTAATTGGCGAATTTTGTGTTTAAAGGGCGTTTATAGACAAATGGGCCCTATTCCACCTTGGAGTATTATTTTTCGCTGACATCGGGTTCGGCGGGGGTGCCGGCGTCCTGTTTTTCATAGTCGGGTCTTATAAATTCGGCACAGTATTCGGCGACTTTTTCGCGGAGGTTGTTGCCGCGGACCTTGCCGAGCAGCAGCTCGATATCTTCGAGCGGGGCCGCCATGAAGGCTTCGGCGCTGCGGTACTTCGAGAGAATCTTGATGCGGGTTTCGTGTCCGACGCCGGGCATCTTGAGCCATTCGACTTCGAGGTCCTTCTTGCGCTTGCTGCGTTGGTAGGTGATGGCGAATCGGTGCGCCTCGTCGCGGGCGTTCTGCAACAGCTTTAGCGCGGGGCTTGTGCGGTGCAGCACGATACTCTTGCGGTCGTCGGGGAACACGATTTCTTCGAGGCGTTTCGCGAGGCCGATGAGTGGCAAATCCTGATCGTGGCCGAGTTCCTTGAGGATCTGCATCGTGGCGTCCACCTGGCCCTTGCCGCCGTCGCATACCCACAGGTCGGGCATGGGCACGCCCTCGTTTTCGAGGCGCTTAATGCGGCGGGTCATCACCTCGCGCATGCTCGCGAAGTCGTCGACTCCTTCGACGGTCTTGATGATGAACTTGCGGTAGTTGCTCTTGTCGGGGCGCCCGTTCTTGAATGCCACGAGGCTTGCCACGGTGTTGGTTCCGCTGAGGTGCGAAATGTCCACGCACTCGATGCGGAACGGAGTCTTCTTTAATCCGAGAACCTTCTGTAGCTCGAAAACGCTCTGGTCGATTTCGCTGTACTTCTGCACCTCGGCGCGCATTTCCACGAGGATCATGTCGGCGTTCGCGCCGGCGAGCCTCAGGAAGCCTAGCTTTTCTCCGCGCTGGGGAACCGTGAACTGTACCTTTCGCCCCGCCTGCTTGCTGAGCGCCGCCTCGAGTTCTTCCTTGTCGTCGGGGAGTATAATGTCGGTCGCGATTTCGGCAGGAATCAGGGGAGCCTCCATGTACCACGGGAGCACCATCTGCCTAAAGATTTCCGTCTCGTCGTCCTCGAGCTTGCATTCGAGCCGGTAGTGCCTGCGTCCCATGAGCACGCCCTTGCGGTACTCGAGAATCACTGCCGCGGCCATGTCGCCGTTACGCCGGAGCGTTACCACATCCAGGGACAGGTTCGGATCGCTGGTGTCGGTTTTCTGGTGTGTGCCCGTCGCCTGTAGCGCCTGGATGGCGTCGCGCTTTTTCATTGCGGTTTCAAAGTCCAGGTTCGCGCTCGCCTCTTCCATTTCGCGCTGCCATTGGTCTATCAGGTCGTCGCGCTTGCCTTCGAGCATGAGCCTTGCGTTGGCGACATCCTTGGCATATTCTTCCTGGCTGATGAGCCCCGCGCAGGGGGCGCTGCAGCGGCCGATATGGTAGTTGAGGCAGGGACGTACGGGTCGCTTCGCGGGCAGTTCCATGGAGCATTCCCGCAACTTGAAAAGCCTTGCGCCGAGGTCTATTAGTTTGTCTATAACGCGGGAGCCCATGTAGGGGCCGTAGTACTGGCGGCCGTCCTTTTTGACCGAGCGCGAGAGCGTGAGCCTCGGGAAGGGTTCCTTGACTGAAAATGCCAAGTACGGAAAGTGCTTGTCGTCTTTCAGGAGTACGTTGTACTTGGGCGTGTGCTTGCGGATCAGGTTCGCTTCGAGGATTAGCGCCTCCTGCTCGCTCTCGGTGATAATCCACTCGATGTCGCGGATAAAGGGGAGCATGAGTGTCGCCGCGCGGTGACCGTTGTGCTCGCTGCCGTCGAAGTAGCTGCGTACGCGGTTCTTGAGCACTTTCGCCTTTCCGATGTAAATGATTTTCCCCTGGGCGTTCTTCATGATGTAAACGCCCGGTCGGTCCGGCAATTCCGTCAGCCGCCGCTGTATATGTTCATTTACAGAAATCATTTGGCTTTTATGCAAAAATTTAGTTATCTTAATAATGTAAAAGTTCCAAAATGTAAATCGGAGCAAAGATGAATTTAGAAAAAGTGAGCATGTTGTCCCAGAAAATCGAGGGAGTCCTGGGAATGGTCCGTACCCTCAAGGAAGAAAATGCAAAAATCAAGCGCGAGCTGTCGCAGGCGCAGGCCGTGGCCCAGGACAAGTCGCTGTTGCTGGAGGCCGCCAAGAGCGACCTCGCCGACTGCAAGGCTGCCCTTGACGCCCGCGCGAACCAGGTGAACGCCCAGGACGAGATGCTGAACCAGAAAGACGCCGAACTCGCTTCACTCAACGAGAAAATCAACGTGTTCGGCCAGCAGCTTATCGAGAAGGACGGCTGCATCGAAAGCCTGAACGCGAAGGTGCAGGAACTGAACTCCAACGCCGACCTGCTGAACGGCCAGGTGAACGAGAAGTCGGAACTCCTGAATGCGCTCAACGCACAGATTATCGAGAAGGATGCGACCATCGCCTCGCTCATGACGCAGCTCAACGAGAAGAACAACACGATCGAGGGCCTTAACGAACAGCTGCAGGCACAGAACGATGAAATCGCCGAGGCACAGGAAAAGTTCAACCAGCTTGTGGCTACTATCGAAAACGAGCTGGGTACCGACATCGAGCTCGACCAGGGCGACGAAATGGCGCCCGCCGCCGAGGCTGCCACCGAAACTGCGGCGACGGAAGATGAATTTACCGAAGTTCCGACAGAGAAACCGGCTGCTGCCGAAGAGCAGGTCGCCGAAGAATCTGCCGACGCGACCGTAGAAGAACCGCAGGTGGACGAATCCGTATCGCAGGAAACCGAGGACGACGTCCCGACCATCGAAGTTCACAGTGCAGACGAAAAAGACAACGACCTGTTCGCGAGCAAGCAGGAGGGCTCGCAGACAAGTTTTTTCGGATAAGGATGCTGATGGACGATGATCCATTCGGCGTGGGAATAAAGTAATGGCTAGTATCGAACCTTTGAGATCGGTAAATGTTTCCGTAGCACAGGAGACAATCCAGATTCGCACCGACTTGCCCGATGCGGACCTTGCGGAAATCGTAAGCAACATCGATCAGCGCTTCGCCCGTTCGGCGAAGTTCCAGATGGACAACCGCAAGCGTCTTGCGCTTCTGGCGGTGGAGCTGGTGTCGGAAAATATGGAACTGCGCAAGCAGCTCTCCCGTGCGAAGATTTACCATGACCAGATGGAAAAGGAAATCGAGAACGTATCGCTTCTCCTGGACGAGGGCATGGACCGCCTCGGCGGTGTGTAGGTTCCCGTTCTAGCAGAAAAAATTTGACCCGGACTTGAGTCCGGGTCTTTTAGTTTTTATGTGGCGTTCCTGGTCGGAGCGACTTGGGTATGCGCCGGTGCCGGTTCTGTGGCGAGGCTATTCGCCTTCTACGCAGCGGACATTAAAGGCGCGGTCAGTTGCGGAAGTAGCTTCTTCGATCTGCTTGTCGGAGTAGTTCTCAACGCGCCAGGCGTTGTTTTCGGTACCTGCTGCGAGCCAAAGGTATCCCTGTTCGCCATCCAGGCCGTATTCATCAGATTCCCCGCTGGAGGTGAGCTTGAATCTTCCGCCGATAGTCCACCAGTCGTGACCTTTTTCCAGGTTTGCAGCTTCGGCTTCGGCCTGGGTCGGGAGTCTCCAACCTGCGGGACAGACCGCTTGGGCCCTGCTGTATGTGTAGAATCCGCCGTAAGTTGCGCAGACGTCTTTGCCGTTGTAATCGCAGTACACGCCGCTGCTCGGTTTGTACTTGAGGTTTTCGTTCATCCAATGGACACCGCCGATGCGTACCAGGTTGTAGACGCTCTGGTCGCGCGCGTCGATCATCTGTGTCTCGGTTACGGTCGGGTACACCGGTGCTTCGACAGACATGCCGATGTCGATGGTCATCGAGGAGCTGGACTTGGGCGCGGAGGCAGAGGACTTGCCTGCCCATTCCTTTTCACATTCTTCGCTCCAGCAGAAAACGCCGCTGCTGAAATAGGGGTCGGGATAATCATCCAGCTCGGACTTAATGACGACTTCTTTATGAACAGTATCGCTGGGCGAATCGGTCGACTGGTTTCCCGAAGATGTTGGGTTGCTGGCGCCGGAATTAGAAGAATTACTAGTAGCTGCAGTCGCGGAAGAGATGGTGGAATTCGAGTTGCTGGAAGATGCCACATTGGCGGTGGGTTGGCTGGGAAGCACGATCTTTTCCAGATCGTCAGAATCCGACGAACAACCCGAAATCAAGCACACCACACCCACACATCCCAAAAATGTAGTGATCTTTTTCATGTTTGCAAATATAGTTTACATTTTAGCACTTCACTAGCAAAAAGATTTTTACTATGTTTTGCCTCACTATGACGAACGTTGAGATTTTCGATACTACCTTTGCCATTACCATTCTCGTGGTTCTGGCTCTTGTCGTGCCTACGGCTTTGTTGGTCGCAAACTGGTTCTTGCATCCGGGTAAAATCAAGGGAACTTCCATCAAGGGAACTTCCTACGAATGTGGCGTGGCCCATGTGTCCGGCACCTCGGGTGAACGTTATCCCGTCAAGTATTACATGGTCGCCATGCTGTTCCTGGTCTTCGACCTCGAAGTGGCGTTCCTCTACCCCTGGACCGTCCAGTTCTTGAAGGGCGGCTGGGACCTGCTGTTCGTGTTGCTCGGCTTCCTGGTTATCCTCGAAGCGGGCTACATCTACCTAGTCAAGAAGGGTATCCTTAACTGGACCCGCATCCAAGACTAGATTCTGAAGCTTATTCTATCTCAACTAGCGAACGCGGTCCTACGGGGTCGCGTTCGTTTTATATACATTTCTTTGTAAGAAATTAAAAAGGAGTTGAATATGACTATCGGACTGGTCGTTTCCATCGTGGCGGTTGTCTTCGTCGTCTGGTTTATCATGATGTACAACGGACTCGTGAAGCTACGCAACAACCGCGAGAACGCCTTTGCGAATATCGACGTGCAGCTCAAGCAGCGCTATGACCTGGTGCCGCAGCTGGTGAATACGGTCAAGGGCTATGCAGGGCACGAAAAGGAAACCTTGGAGAAGGTGACCGCCGCCCGTGCCGCCGCCATGAGTGCGACGACCGTCGACGAAAAGGTCGCTGCCGACAAGGCGCTGTCCGGTGCACTTGCAGGGCTCCGCATTTCTCTCGAGGCGTACCCCGAGCTCAAGGCGAACCAGAACTTCCTGCAGCTGCAGAACGAACTCGCCGACATTGAGAACAAACTCTCTGCCGCACGCCGCTTCTTCAATTCTACGACCCGCGAACTGAATAACGCCTGCGAAGTCTTCCCGAGCAACATCGTTGCGGGAATGTTCGGATTCCGTCGCGTGTCCATGTACGAGGCTACTGAAAGCCGCGATGCGCTTAACAAGGCTCCCGAGGTGAAGTTCTAGGGTGACTGGGCGCGAGCGCCTTCAATGAAATACGTCGGTATCCAGACCCAGATTTGGCGGAACAACCGCAACAGCATCTTGCTGCTGTGTCTGTTCCCCCTTATTATTTTGGTGATGGTTTTTGCGGTCATTTTGTGTCTGGACTTTTTTGGCGTACTTTGCCCGATCGTCGAAGGCGGGTGCCCCGAAGGCCACGCCACCTACATGAAGTACGGCATTCTGCACTGGCCCGAAGTGCGGCATAGTTTTTGGGAGGTGCTTCCTTACACATTGCAGATTGTCGGCGTGTGGTTCATTATCGCCTATTGCGCGAATACCGCCATTATACGCCATGCGACGCATGCGAAACCCCTTGAGCGCAAGGATAACCTGCGCGTCTACAACATTGTCGAGAATCTCTGCATTGCAGGCGGCATCGAGATGCCGCAGATCAACATCGTCGAGGATAACGGCCTGAACGCATTTGCGAGCGGAATCGACATTCCCTCGTTCACGATTACGCTCACGACCGGACTTATAGACAAATTAAACGATGCGGAACTCGCCGCCGTCGTGGGGCATGAACTCACGCATATCAAGAACCGCGACACGCGACTCATGGTGGTGTGCATCGTGTTCGTGGGTATTTTTTCGACCATTCAGATGGTGTCGATGAAGTTGCTTTCGGCAATGCTCCGCGGCCCCCGCAACCATTCCCGCAGCAGGCGTGGCGGGGGAAGCGGCGGAGTCATCATCATCTTTGCGCTGATTCTAGTTTTGATCTGGAGCACGATCGGCTACTTGTTCAGCTGGCTCACGCGCCTTGCCATTTCGCGTTCGCGCGAGTACGTGGCCGATGCGGGCGGCGCCGAACTCTGTGGCGACCCGTGGGCGCTCGCCTCTGCCCTGCAAAAAATTTCGGATTACCCCGGCCTCGACACCGTGCGCCGTAGCGACGTGGCGCAACTCTACATCATCCACCCCGACGAAGAATTCGACAACGACATGAAACTCAAGGGCATCATCGCGAAGGCGAACATCATGTTCTGCACCCACCCCGATACGCCCGAGAGAATTCGGTTGCTGAAGCAGTTCTAATCTCCCGTGTCATCCCCGCGAAGGCGGGGATCTAAAAAGAAAAAGTGGTCCCGGATCCTTGGAACCACTCTCCCTGTGCTGCAGCTTGCTAGGGAATGCGCATTAAAAGTACTTAGCAATTCTCGTTAAAAATGGATAAAATTTATAGTAGCATATATAAAGCATGAGTTTTGTCTAAAATAGAGTTCTTTGTTTGTTGGCGGTAAACCTCCTTTGATATTAACTTTACTGGAACCAAACTAGTCGTCGCCTTCGAACCAGTCTTCCATTTCATCGCGATCCATGTTGTCAAAGAATCCGTCCGCTTGCTCGCGGAGTTCTGCTTCTTCACGATCGTTCAAGGTATTTCTCCATTTGATTGTGCGCGTTTAACGCTTTGTGGTGCCACCCGTGGTTTCTTTGAACATCCACTCCAGGGTGGTTTGAGAGTAGATGACTCGTTGGGGTTACTTAAATTTCTTAGAAAGCGTATACATGATAGCTAAAAACCATATGCAAGTAGTAAACATTGAACGGACCTCTCGTTGCTTCTATCTAGGAGGTAAAGTAGCTTTTGAAAAGCCCGAAGTCAATGTTTTTTTAAGGGCTTTGTATAGGTGTGGCCTTGTTTAACAAGTAAAAGAGTATCAAATGGTGTGACTTGTATTGCTTTTTCTTCAAGGTAATTCTATATTGAAAACGAAGGAGTAATGATATTATGGGAAGAAATGATATGACCATTATAATGGATTCCAAGAAAAATGTCAAAATAAAAATCTCTTTAAAAAAGATATTTGAAAAGGCTTCTTACACACCATATGTTGGAGATGGGTATGGCGCGACGAACGAAAAGATTCTTTTCATAGGCAATTGTAAGTTGCCTATGGATGAAAATTTTATTGAAGAAAATAAGATGTTCCCGACAACCAATTATTGTACTCAAGTAGTTTATTATAGTAATGTAGATCCAAAGGAAAAATTGATATCGGAAACAGGAAGATTGAGTAGAAAAACAATTAAATGGTTGGGTGATGCTATAAAAGCTTCCAAAAAAGAAGTCAGTGACATTTCTTATTACAATTTTTATTACGATCAATTTGAAGACAACATAGAAATCCCTAATCAAGGTCTTAGTCTTGGCGGGGATGATTTAAAGAAATATCAAACTGCTCTTCAAAAGGTCATAGAAATATTGAAACCAAATAAAGTTTTTTGTGAAAGTACTGTTCTAGAAGGACAAATTGATGGTCGAAAAAGTCATCCGGATGCATTTGAAGGAGCAAGTTTTGCCAAATGGCTTGAAAAAAAAAGAATAGAATTTTGTGATCCATCTAAAAAGGGGGCTTCTAAAAATAGGTCTCAAGAAAAGAATGCTCAAAATTATTACAAAGATGGTATAGTATGGATTCACAAACAAATGAATGATGTTTTGTGCGCTTCTGTCAAAGAAGATTCTAGAACGAGAAAGTTGTTTGAAATGTTGAATAACAAATCTTTTGAGGATATAGATAAAATTGATGGTGAAAAATTATCAGATATAGAAAAGATGATTTGTATCTTGAATAAGGTGACAATAGAAGATGTTGATAGATTTAGTTTTCAGGATTTAATGAAGTTGTTTCTTGTTTTGGACAACAAATCATATGGGGATATAGATCGATTAAATAGCAGGGATTTGAGTGCGCGTGCACGACAGGAATTGGCAAGTTTTTTTGAAGTTATTCGAGAATGGAATTTTTATGAAATAGAAAAACAATCAAAAATCATATCAATTTTTAATAAATATATTGTAAAAAAGAAAAAAGAATTAAGAGGAGCCAAATTAAAGAAAGAACTGTGTAGGCTAAAAAAAGAATGTGATAATTATATTGAGGAACTGAGTGATTCTGCAATAAAACAACAAATGCAGCCTTTATTTGAGGACCTCTTCAAGGATATTGACAAACTAAGTGGAGAATTGGTTGAACAACGAATAGTTTCTTTGATTAAAAAAGTCTTTGGAAGAAATATCCTTGCAATGGGGAAAAGCAGATTGTTATGTCTAAAAGAATTTGTATTTATTCTTGCAAAAGAAAGAACTAAAAAGAATATAAAAGCTAGCGTAGAAGATTATCGCAAAGAAGTAATTCGGTTCGCTGACAAATTGAGAAACAATAGTGATAAGGAAAAAATTTTTGCTTTAACGAAAAAATACGATACAGATGACAATTTGAAACAACGTAGAATGTTAGAAAAGAAAATATTTGGAAATAACATTGACAAATTAGATTCTGAAGAAATAAAGAAAAAACGAAAAAAATATGAGATGGAAAAGAAAAAAATGGGTATAGCAATAAATATGGACGATGAAGAAAAAAAATACGCATATTCTCATGCATTAGAATATTTTCTCTATGAACTTAATGAGGTTGATGAGAGCGTATTGAAAAAAATGCTTCAAATTTTGATTAGAAGGTCTTTTGAATGTATTGATAAGCGGGATTGTGAAGAAATAATAGAATTATCAAAAAAAATAGCTGATGAATTTTGTGAGGATGAGTATTTAAAAGATGAACCAAAATTGTCTGTTTATAAAGAGTTTAATGCGTTTAAGTGTTTGAAAAAAATCATGGCTCTTGATAACTCCATTGGAAGGATGAGTTTTACAGATAGAATTGAAATCTTGTTGAAAATATTAGAGACGGGTGATATGTATGTTGCAAATACGTATATTCAGTTTTTACTAGAGTACATTGAAATAAGGTGTCGACTATCTATTCCTTGGCTAGAGTCGGATCTAATTACTGTTGCTGACATTAATGATCGTTTGATGGGGACAGAACCGATTATTTTTGATTTTTTAAGCAAACAAAAACAAAAAGAAAAAAATAAGAAACGGCGTAATGATGTCATTGAAAAAACTTATGATTATAGAGGTTTTCACAACAAGTTAACAGCGGCGTATAAAGATTTTGAAGAAGGTCGTGATGAGAAGAGAAGTGAATATGCGGATTTGATGAAAAAACGTATTTTGGTTGTTCCATCTTCTGAAAAATCTCATTCTTTAAGGCTGTATGATGATCATGAAAAAGATGAATTGCTCGAAAAGGGTTGTAGGTTTTGGGAGCCCACATCCTCGTAATCATGCTAATGAATGTTTTGTTTAATTACGTTTATTTTACTTGTTGAACAAGAATATTTGAATCGATAACTGTTTCAATCCCCTTTGCTGAAGGGGAATTTTTACATATATTATTGAAGTCTTCATAAAAAAGATGGAGACTCCCAAGTATATTTGTTTTCGCGATTGTTGCAGAGCTATGTTTTGCAGGTTGTTGAATAGTGCTTGTGTTGTGGTGATGCTCCGCGGTGAGGCGGCGTCCTTGCCGCGGATTTTTGGATAAGAACTGGGGATTCAAATGGAAAAAAACTTTATTAAATCGGACAACTGTCATCCAGTGTCGTTAAATGCACAGAATGGTTGTATATTGCATACGCAAAAAGGCGAAGAAATAAAATTGGGCCCTGTTTTGGGTGAGGGGTGTGAAGGTACGGTTTTTATGACCTATTCCCATTATGTGGCTAAAATTTACAAGCCCCGAAAGTTATCATCGCGTAAATTAACAAAACTCCAAGCTTTGTTGGACAAGAAACTTTATTGCCCAGGAGTTTGTCTTCCCAAAGCATTGCTCTACAACTTAAAAAATGAGTTTGTCGGTTATTTAATGGATCGAGCTGAGGGTGAAAAAATCCGCTATTTCTACCAGATTGATTCGCTTCGAGAAAAATTCCCTCATTGGAACAGAACGGACTTGGTCAAGCTCTGCATTGCAATTCTGAAGAAGATTGACTACTTGCATGGTAAGGGGATTGTTCTTGGCGATATCAATTTAGATAACATTTTGGTTAAGACCCCAGAAGATGTTTACTTGGTTGATTGTGATTCTTATCAGGTTGGCGAATATCCGTGCCCTGTTGGAACGATTCAGTATACGCCGCCCGAACTCCAAAACAAAGGACCTTATGATACGTATCTTCGTTCGGTAGGGAACGAGAACTTTGCCGTGGCGGTTCTGCTCTTCTCGCTTATGGTAACGGGGCAAATGCCTTACGGTTGGGAAGATGATGAACGCGCCCGCCAGAAAATCGTCAATATGGAATTTGCGTATCCCATCGGACAGGTGTGGAACCGTCTGCCTGAATTTTTGAGAGAGGCTTTTCTCAATACATTCCAAAAGGATGGTTGCTTTTCTGCGGAAAGCACAAGGTTGGGGGCGTCTGATTGGCTTGAAAAGTTTTATATGTATTTGGGAATGCTAGATACTGGGAAGTATGATGGCCAGGACGAAATAATCGATTGGTTTTGTGTTGTCTATATGCAAACGGAATCTCAATCTATGCCAGGAGGCTGTGTTTCTCAAGCCAAAATAGCTCGAGAAAGCTATTTTACTTCAAACGATTGATTGTTAAACAATTGAAAAAAATCTAAGTGCTAATTTTTTTTTTTATCATTATTCTATATTAACAGGAGAGGAATGAATTATGTACGAAATGAGTGCGTCCAAAAATGTTAAAATAAAAGATGAAATAATGCGTGCTCAATGGGAGCATAGCAATATTTTTGAAAAAAATTGCTATGTACCATACATTGATGATTTATATGATGCGTCTGAAGAAAAAATATTATTTGTAGGTGATGTAAAAAAAATTGGCGACAATCAGGCTGTTGCACAAAAAAATCAAAGAGTGTATCCTAAAACAAGTTTATGTTCAAAATCCATTGATAATAATGTCAACTTTAGTAAGTGTTTAAAAGAAAAGTGTCCAAGTGGTAGTAATGTCGCGTTTGCTTATTACAATTTTTTCTTCGATAGGCTTGCGGGGGCGAAAATCAAAACTCCAGCGCCATCGGGAACAGACCTTGATGTGTATTTGCGTGCCTTTGCCACTGTTTATAAAGCGCTAGCTCCTCAAAAAGTTGTTTTTTTTGGCAAACAGGTTTTGCGAGTTCTCAAACGAACAACAAGGCCCGTAGCATTCGATGGAAAAACTATAGAAGAATTTATAGGAGAAAAAAAATACGAGTGTTTTCCGCTTAATGGAAGTAATGATGAAGTTGAGGCTGAATCGGAATTGACTAGCTGCGTGACAAAGTTAGGCGATGTAATGTCTATTCTCTGGAATGTGTTAACGAGCCAAAATCCGGGAAAAAACAAATTCTTTGATAAGCAGAACTCAATTGACTATGATGATTTAAAAGAATCTGATTTTAAAGTGTTGAATGAAGATGATATCAAAATTTCGTTCGCAAAAGGATCTACAACCAAGATCCTTCTAAAAAAGGATTCTGTTGTTCGTGATTTTAAAACTCGACAGGATTATCTTCTTTTTAAGTCTTTAAGAACGATAAGCAAAGTTCAGGAATCATGTTCTCGAATAAGCCAACTAATGGGTCGAAAGAAAAACGTAAAAATAGAACGATACATTGAATATTTTACATTTATGGTAAATTTTTTAGATTACTATAAATTATGTATATCACGTGATTTAATTGAAACCTTTATTGATTTTGTAGAAATGAAATGGAATACGGCCAATTCAATGATTGTGAATAAAGATCTTGAAAATAATGGTATAGATGTTAAAGTAAAGGATTTTGATGTCTATCTAGGCAAAATAAGAAATAAGCATAATGATGCTTTAATTAAAGGAGAAACGAAGAGCCGAGAATACATAAACAAAACAAAAGGTTACTATAAAAAAATAGAGTTTATGTATTCTTATTTCTATCATCACTCAGACCCGAATATAAAAAAATTGGCTTCAGTAATGAAAGAAAGAATTTTTCTTGACAAAGGGGGAACTATCCTAAAGTTGCTAAAAAAAGAAACGTATGACGGATTAAAAAAAGACGGGAAAATCATTGGGAAGTGGAAACCTAAATAATTAAGAGTCAATTGCTAAATACAAATGCCCTGGCTCAATCTGGGGCATTTGTATTTACTCCAAGGCCTTCTTTACCCTCATAGAAATAGAACCTATTGTTACAACATAGCAATCGTTAATAAGCTTTATTTCTATTTTGGGCAAATCCCCATAGCTAAAGCCATCCTCGTATGCTTTAAGCCCTTTTTGACGGATTGGAGATGGTCCGTAAGAATTGACCGAGCCAAGTAATTTATTGGATGCGGCTGCAAAAATGGAGATGCTGTAATCTTCATCTTCCGTATTTCCTTTAATCTTGTAGCCGGCAATTTCAAGGATTATGGAATCAGGGTACACTAAGGGCTGGTTGTCGTCAACATCCTCTTGAACAGTGGTTTCTACTGTCTTGATTTCGTTAGGTTCAGATGTTGTCTTTTCCTCGTTTTTTTGTACGGTAACCGGATTGTTATCAATTTCTGCATTCTTTTCTGATGGTTGAGCTGCACTTTCTGATTCAGATTTATCCGTTGTATCATCTTCGGCGGATTCCATCGGAATGGCGGAATTAGGAGCATCTGTCTTTTCTTCAAGAATCTGCATTTCTTTAACTTCATGAATTTGCGGTTTTGTCACTTCCGGCAATGCATTTTCTTTTGTTGTAAGCGTTTGGGTTTCTTGTATTTCGTTATTCTGTGGAACAGAATCAATCTTGTCGGAAGATTCTTCAATCAGTTCATCTGTAATTATGGTTTCTTGTTTTATGATGAATCCGTTGTGCTGCCATGCCCTAGAGGCAATATTCATTGTTTGCCAATAGGGTTCTTTTTGAGAATTTGTTAGGCTTTCTATTTTTTCTGCAAGGGAGATAGAATTATTCTTTCTGTCAGCATTTGCTTCGTGTTGATATATGTTGCTCTTCATCAGGTGAGTTTCCATCTCAGTTCGTTTGAGATGACGATTTCTAGATAATCGTTCGTAAGCCTCGCTGATTTGTTCCTTGGCGAAAATGATTCTCTTTGAAATTGTAACCTTTTGATCTTCCTTCACAAATGGTTCTTTTTGAACGTCCTCATAGAAGTTAATTGCGTATTGCCAAAAACGAGGTTTGTCCTTATCTTCGCATTGAGAAGAAATGTATTCGTAAAAACGACCAAACTGGAGTAAGTCGGCTAGTGTCAAGTTGTACTTACTTACTGTTGTGCTAACGTCTTGAAAAACGGCTCTCATTGCATTTAAACATGCGCCTAAGTTAATGTTGACTGGATGCTCATTTGCGATGCCAAGACAGCAAATATAGAACAAGTTGAATGATTCTTTGGAATCTGTTTTAGTGTATTGCCTTAACTTGTCTTCAATATCTTTTGCGAAGAAAGTTTCGTTTCGCATGGTAGCGAATAGTGAGAGCAATTGAATACAGTCTTGACGATATGTTTTTGTTTTCTTTTGGGTGTTGTAGTAGGCCGTCCATGTGTCAACATCGATATATTTTGAGAATAGACATATCAATAGAGACCAGTCAACAATGTTTTTTTTCTGTTTAGACGCTTCAAATATGATTTTGATTGTCGCAGCATCCATTAATTCTACAATTTTATTCTTGTGAATCTCGTATTCATGCTTGTAGATTTCACAGATTGTATCATAGTCTTTTGCTTCGCTCAACGTGTGCAAGTTTTTGGGGAAACCTTCACTTTTGGCTTTGGCAATCCCTATTTTTCTTCGGTCATCGGAATTAAGTTCCTGTGATTCAAATTCGTTAAGTTTGTCGTATATTTTTCTCTTGAAATAGAAATCAATCAATAGAGAATTATCAAAGCCAAATAAATTTTGTTTGTCTATAGCGTTACAAATTTGCTTCGTTTGTGCTTCGGATAAATCTTCATCGCTTAAATTATGCAGGATGTCATTAAAGCAGTTTTGCCATGATTCATAATCTCTATCCCAAGAGAAAATGTCGTTTTTTAAGTTCTTAGCATAATCTTTTTCAAGTCTGGCGCATTCATCCAGAGAAGTGACGAAAAAGTCAGTTAGAGTATTATTTTTACTGTGGGTGATTAGTTTGTATTGCAAAGAATCGGAACAGTCTGGATCCTCTTTTGCGAGTCTTCTCATTTCCGGCAGAACGGAATTTTGTTTTTCCTTGAATGCCAAGAACCAGCAATGATTTGCGGAAATCGTTTTCCCTGCTTCATAAAAATCCTTTGCTGCGGATTCATAATCGGCTTTAACGTATGCAATGTACCCTTTAATTTCGGCACATTTTTGAGAAGATTCTCCCTTAATGCTAATGAAACGTTGTAACGCTAGGTCTAGTTGAACTTCATCATGGTTGTCAATTCCGAGCTGTAATTGTTGTTCTGCAAATTTTTCACGTTCTTCGCCAGAGGTTTCCCCGCTCAGAAGGCTTGATCTGCCACGTATTGGAAGAGCGAACTTTTCAATCGCTTTGCCGTTTTTATTCCAAGCATTTTTGCAATTTTGCGGAATAATACTTTCTAACCATGCAATTACTGGTTGCTCGCCATCTTGATCTACTTTTAAACTATCCCAGAATGTATTACTTGGTTCATCCAAAATAAGCAATTGTTTTTTGGGCCTTGTAACCGCCACATATAGGCGATTCATAAAATATTCCATTTCAAGTAAATGGCTATCTGTTTCACTTATTCCTTTTTTTATTAAGTTGGCGAATCTTGAATTGTATCCGTCTTTTGGATTTTTATCAAATGCGCCGAAACCGAAGACTGCGACTTTGTCATATTCAAGCCCCTTAATATCTTGAGCGCTAAATACAGGGTATTTGTAGCCACCTTCTTTTCCTGGAACATGGTCTGCTCTACAGAGGTGTTCTTTTAATATGGGGTCGTCATCAATAAATTTGCCTCTATTGGAGCTTTCGCAAGGCAAGATAAAACTTACGTCGCCATTTTTTTCAAGCCATTTCCAAAATTCAGTATTCTTCCAATCAAAGAATAGACAGGATCCTTTCTCCTCGTTCCATGGCAATTGCGGTTCAATGAGATGCTTTTCGGGATTTAGATTAGCGGCACGAATTATTTGGACTGTGTTGCTGAATTTTACGATGTTAGATTCAGAACGATAGTTCATTTTCAATTCTTTATAGTTCAAATCGACTTTTTCGGCTTTTCTGTCAAGGACACGAGCGATTTTATCTACAAACCCTTTTTTCGTTGCCTCCCAAGAAAAGCCGGTAGGGTTCAAGGTTTGGAACGGGTCGCCAGCAAAGACAAATGGAATTTTATGAATGTAATTTTGATTGACATTTCTGTATAGGAACAAGGACATCTCTAAAATAGCTTCTAGCTCAATATGAGTAAAGTCCTGTGATTCGTCGCAGAATATAGCGCAGAATCGATCATTCTCTTCAAAATACTTGTCCAATAAGGAGCCGGACTCACTTTCTTCATCTTCATTTAAAACATAACGCACCAAGTCTTGGTCATCCCAATATTCGGATTTGGGCTTAGCTTCAAATTCTTGGTCTCCTTTATCAGTAAACAACGTTATGGTGCTATACCACGGTAGCCAGACTTTTTCATATATCAGTTTGAACATTTCTGTTGAAATAGAGTGGCTTGGGCTAGCTTCGTATTCTTGAACATCCATAAGGGCTTCAACAGAATCCCCTTTTATGTATGTGCGAATGACGTGCCAGCATATTTCTGGTGTTGTCTTGCGCATAACCTCTTGATCGTGCTGGAATTTCTTTTGCCACAGCGTCTTAAATTTCTGGAAGTCAATCTTATTCTGTGATAAAAATAATCCGGTTTTTTTAGTTTTGGCAACTTCAAGCAAAAATGCGCTGAAATTCCTAAATGACTTATCACGAGAGCGTTTCTTTTTGTCCTCAATATAATTTCTATAGGTTTCGTCATTTATGCTGCCAAGATATTCATGATTTCCTAAGAGTTTATCGACTGTTTCTCTAGCGGCTGTAAGCAGTTTGTCGTTATAGGTAAAATAAATTGGGCTTGCGTCGTGCTCATTTTTTGAACACAGGTAATGGAAATAGTAAGACGTAAACAGAAATTGCAATATGGTTGATTTTCCGCTACCAGCACGTCCGTTAATAAATAGGGGATACTCTCTTGATTCCGAATTCAAGACGCTGGATAAGATATCCAGTTCTTCTGGAGAAAGTGCCATATTATTTGATTTCTCGGTCTCAATATTTTCCCATAAGGAGTGATCTTCAGAATTCTGAAGGACCGATTCGGGGTACGAGCGTGATATATGTTTTAAAACCTTGTTTTTATCAAAATTCTCAAAAATACTCTCATATTTAGAAATGAAATTTTTCGCATCTTCCTCGCTGGCTTCAATCTTGCCTAGGGCGAAAATCATTTCATTGGGGTTATAATAATAACTATACCATCTTTTGTGGCCCGAACCGTATTCAACCTTTTGAATAGCCCATCCCATTTTCTCTTCTAAAGTAGCATTCAAAGTTGCGTCAACAACCGATTCATACAGCCTATGCAAAAATGTAGTCAGAATTTCAAGGTTTGCTTTGTCATTTAAGCTTGAAACCCATTCCTTCATTTCATAAATAGATATTGAATCTCTATTCTTTGCTCCGCGAAGAGTGCCGTAAAGGATTTCGTTTTCGTAGTTGCTGGGTGTTTTTTGGGGCTTAACAACATTTTTTTCGTTCAATCTTTGCTTGCAGTAATCATGGCATCTTTGCTCATGATCGTCCGTAATGTATTTATGTTTTACGGCAAAGCCTTCAGGATCTCTGCAAAAACAATGTGCATCGCTGGGATTATTGTATGCGGGGTCTCTACGGATCATCAAGTCGTGAAATACGAGCAATTCGTGTTCGTCTTCGTCTATTTCTCCGGCAGCGATTTGAACCATTCGAGCAATAAGACGATATTTATACTGGAGCTTTTTCTTTACGTAGTAACCATCGTTAAAGGGTGTAAAACCGGTATACTGTTGTTTCTTTTCAATTCTTTTTCGCAATGCGTTGATATAGGATTGAAGAACCTTGAAATCGCTGCTTTGCATTTTTTTGTCAAAAGCCGGTGTACTGTAGACGAAAAGCATTGCTTTACCCCTCTTGTCGGAAAAGATTTGCTTACAAAACTATATTCTTGTCATACTAAAGTCAATAGAAAAATTGTTTTTTCTTAGGACTTGTGAAATAAACGAGAAAAAGCACATGCCCGTTTTCGGGCATGCGTCAAGTACGCGACAACACATAATCCGTACTTGAATTTCTAGAAGAAAGTGTCGAGGATGCTGCTTGCAAGTTCGAAAGGTGCACAAACCACCTGCGTGGCGATATCTGCGATTTCATCGGAGTGGTCAATAATCTCCTTCGTTACGGTGGTTGCGATAGCGGTTGCCACGACAGGTGCGGCGTCTACTACGACTTTCTTTGCCGCAAAGGCGGTGATGGTTTCAATAGCCATTATGCTATTCTCCTATTTTGATGTTTATAGTTCGTGGTTTACAGTCAACATTTCGGTTTGAAGGCCAAACATTTCGACTAATGCTCTTGGTGCCCAATATTTTTGGAAGTCGGTTTCATTTCTGTTGTACGTCCTAGCTGAAGGATGTGGTGCGCAATGAAATTTCTGAGGCAAAAAAGCTTTCGTTGTTAAGCCGTTGGCCCATTTGTACCCTTTGGCAGCCTCTCCGCACAAAACGACGTTCTCAGTATATTTTATAATGACTGAGTTGACTGTATTCGCACAGTGGAGATAGATACCGTGTTTTCTTTGGGCAAGGGGGCCTTTGCCCAAGAAAACATACGAGGCGTTCAAGAAAACGATACGTTGCTTGAGAAATTTTTCAAAAAGGGTTCTGATATCTTTTCCTTGCCAAAAGCGGATGTCTAGACCCAAGGAATCGAAAATCTTACCGCCCGCAAGGGAGTTTGCGGTTTGAAGGATGGTGGGTTTTGCGAAAGGAATGCCTTGCGCATCCTTGGGATATGGGTCTCGTCCCATAATTGCTAGTTTAAGCGGCTTCGGCTCACCGCGAGATTCTTCAAGTTCAATCAAGTCTAGAATCATATCTAGATAGTCCAAGAGAATGGTAGATTGATCTTCAATAACTTTACTTACGCCACAGAGCTGACACGAAGGATCATGGCATGTACCGAAGGTATTTTTGATGAGATGATTCATAGTAAATATCCTTTGTCTGAAGGGTTAATCAATGAGTGAGTTTATGATGATAGCAGCCAAGATGAGCATGGATGAACTCCTTATTAGATGGTGTAAACAGACAATACCCGAGATAGGGTAGCAAGGGCTATCCTTTGGGCTTTTAATGCCTTTTCGGGGATTGCTTGACTAAGGAAAGTTTGGTTTTGAACGTCCTCGTCATCCAAAAATATAGATTACTCCTTTTGGGAGTGCAATCCTTTTTGTGGATTAGAAGAATTTTATTAAATGTTAAACAAGTAAAAGTGGGTGAATTGCGTCATTAGACATATGATATACATGGAAATTTCGAAAAAAAGGCAAAAACAGCTATAAATGCCTAATTCTCGATAACCGATTTGCCGTAATTTCTGTTATATTATGGGAGATGAGTGATTTGGATCCAAAACAGCTGTCCGAGGCCGATACGCGCAAGGCGTATATCGACCTTATGCTGCGTGAAGCGGGTTGGACTGTTCTGGATCGTGAAGGATATATTGAGCCTTCTAAGGCGTGTATAGAAATCCAAGTCCAGGGAATGCCCAATGGTCAAGGCGAGGGATTTGCAGATTATGTGTTGTTCGGTGCAAACGGATTGCCGCTAGCTGTAATTGAAGCTAAGAAAACATCAGTATCGCCGATCAAGGTCAAACATCAGGCCGAGCTTTATGCCGGCTGTCTGGAAGATCAATTTGGCCGCCGGCCAGTGATTTACTATACCAATGGATTTGAAACATTCATTATTGACGAGCTGGGGTATCCCCCGCGCAAAATTTTTGCATTCCATACACGTGAAGATTTGGAACGGCTTATCCAAAAAACGCAGCCGCAAGAATATTTCTGATTTCAGCGTGAATTCAAATATTACGGACCGCCATTACCAAAAGATGGCGATTAAGGCGGTATGTGAGCATTACAATGCAATGCATCGCAAGGGTCTTTTGGTCATGGCAACAGGTACGGGCAAGACACGTGTGGCCATATCGCTTGTAGATGTGTTAAAGCGTAATGACTGGGTAAAAAATGTATTGTTCCTTGCTGACAGAACTTCGCTTGTTTCGCAAGTGCACCGGAATTTTGTAAAGCTATTGCCGAACGAGACCACGACAGTTTTGAACGAAGACGGTGATATCGACATGAACGCAAGAATTGTGTTCAGCACCTATCAGACAATGATTGGTTATGTTGATACAGAAAAGAAACCGTTTTCTGTAGGGCATTTCGACCTAATTATTATTGACGAGGCTCACCGCAGTATTTTCGGAAAATTTGCCGCCATATTCAACTATTTCGATTCGATGCTTATTGGGCTTACCGCTACGCCCAGAGACGAAGTGGATAAGAGCACCTACGACATTTTTGAGATGGAAGAAGGCTGCCCTAATTACGCCTATGAATTGGAAGAGGCTGTTGCAGATGGATACTTGGTAAACTATCGTGGATTCAAGCGTGGATCGATGATGCTTGAAAATGGAATCAAGTACAATGATCTTTCTGACCGCGATAAAGAACAGCTCGAACAAGTTTGGGAATATGAAGATACTCTAAAAGAACTTGATCCGAATGCGGATACTCGCGGACGCGATATTTTAAGCAATGAGATGTTCAAGTACATCTATAACGGAGATACTGTTGACAAGGTACTTCAAGACTTGATGGAAAATGGACTCAAGGTGCAGAGTGGAGAGCGCATAGGAAAAACCATTATATTCGCATTCAATCACAAGTATGCCGAATTGATTTTACGCCGATTCTACGAGCTTTATCCGGAATATGGTTCAGATTTCTGTGCACTGATTGATAACTATGTGACATACGCTCATGACCTTATCGAAAAATTTGAAATTCGTAACGGGAATCCGCAGATTACCGTTTCGGTGGATATGCTTGATACGGGAATTGACGTTCCAGATGTGTTGAACTTAGTATTCTTTAAACCGGTTAAGTCTAAAATCAAGTTTATGCAGATGATTGGCCGTGGCACGCGACTTTCGGAAGATATTTTTGGTGCAGGCCAAAATAAGGAATGTTTCTACAACTTTGATTGGTGCAATAATTTTGAGTTCTTTGAATAGAATCCTGATGGCAGTATTGTTAGTCAGTCTATTTCGCTTACCGCAAGACTGTTTGGTCTGCGTGCTGAAATCGCATTCCACTTGCAACACCGGCGATATCAAGAAGATGAATTTGCGAAGAATCTGCATAACGATTTAAAGTCGCTTTTGAGAGCAAGTGCAGCAGCTTTCTGATACCCATATATCTGTCCGCGCCAATTGGGAGGCTGTAAGCCATTTCAAAATGGACGAGGCTTGGGTGTATATTTCAGAAGTTGATGTGTTGACTTTGAAGAATGATATCGCCAAACTTTTGCTTGGTAACACGCTTGACGAATATGCGAAAAAGTTCGATGTATTGGTTTTAGCTATTGAACTTGGAATGGTGTGTAAGGAATTCAATTCGAGCAAGGCGATTGTGAATGTGCAGGGATTGGCTAATAGGCTTTTGACAATGGGGTCAATTCCGCAGGTTGCGGCCAAAACAAAAACGTTGAATGAGGTTTTGAGCTCCGTTGCATGGGATAATTGTTCTTTGGGTTGGCTTGAAAAGGTTCGCCTAGATTTGCGAAACCTTATTAAGTTCCTTATGGGTAATAAGGGTCAGACGTTTACCATTGATATCGAAGATATCATGATTGACAATGGCGAAAGCGCTGGCATTGATATGCGGGTTTCATACCGTAAAAAAGTCATGGATTACCTGCTCGAAAACAAGCATGCTCCTGTAATAGAAAAGATCTATCATTTGGAACAGTTGACGACAGACGATATTCTTGAACTGGAACGCATTCTATGGGAAGAATTGGGCGACAAGGAAGATTACGAGAAGTTTGTTGCTGATAAATCTTGTGGAGAGAATGTGGCGATATTGATTCGTTCGCTCATTGGTGTGGATCGCGAAATTGCCTTGCAGCGATTTAATAAGTTCCTTGACGGAAACGAACTCAATACCGATCAACAGGAATTTTTGAACCAGATTCTGGATTATGTCTGCGAAAATGGCGACATAACCACTTGGAACGTGGTAAACGATTACCCCTTCGATGAAAATCTCGAAGTCTTTAGCGACAAGATGATTCCGCTAAGGAATTATATAGAATCCGTACATGGTGTCGTGAACCCAGTAATGCAAGGATAAGGAAAAGCCCCAGGTGAAACCTGGGGCCTTGTCGTATTAGAATCGTTTGAATCTCAAGGGCGGCCTGTTCAAGACATCGTTGTAGACGAGTCTAATGCTGAATAGGTCTCGCAATGGCGCCGCATAACGGAATTTCAAGCCTGAAGGATCAATTACGCAGTATTGTTCATCGTTGAATTCGCCCTTGTTAGATGTCCAGAAATATGCGCCATGACCTTCATCCCAGAAATCCATTTGGGCTGAGGAACCAAAGCCGCCAAGCTGCAAAGAACGATTGTTTTCTAGGTGTTTCCCTGCGAGCATTTCGAGCCAGTTCATAGCAAGAACTGCACTTTCTAGGTTCTTGTATAGCAATTCAAAGTCCGATGCGGTCGGAATTCGCCATCCCGGAGGGCAAACCTTGTCAAGTGCTTCTCGGCTGTAAAGATACCCGTTCTTTTGGAAGAGCGTGTAATCATCATTGTATAGGTAGCTGCATTTGGGAATGCGGTAGCGAAGGTTTTCAGCAAACCAAAGTTGGTTGCCGATTCGGACCAAGTTGTATTCTTCGTTGTCCCGTTTGTCTACAAATTTAAGCGTCATTTTGTACTCCTTCTAACAGGTATTTATTGGTGAGTACCATATGGGAAATCAATGTGTTTCCCCAGCTTTCTTCAAGTGCGACGTTCGTATCGAGATCCATATTGAACGTCTTCCGTGTATTCAGAATGTAGTCTATTAAATTGATGTTTTTCATATTAACACCATTTGTTTTTTCCAAGCAACATTGCTTGGATAGTACTATAATCTAAATCTAAAAGTGTTTTTTGGGGAGGGATAATTTTGTCTCTTTTGAAAATAGAATCTTGTTTAACAAGTAAAACGTAGAAAATCGTGTTTTGCTTGTTAAACAAAAGATGCTCATGGATAAATCGCAAAAAAATGTAGCCGAGTGGCGTTGAATTACGTAGATTTGGTATCAAAGAGTAGCTCGCTTTCAAACCGCCTCGGAGAGAGCTCTCAAACGAAACTAGGGGCGGCTCAATCGTATAGAGGAGTTCTCCATCATGAATGACAGAGAAGAATCTGAATTTCGCGAACAGGCAGACGGCTTTTTTGACGGCTGCGATCGCGACGATATGGAAGATTGGTTCGAAGGCGATGCCTAAGATCCACTTCTGTATCATGTTTTAAAGGGGTTGCAGCCGCAACCTATAAAATAAAAAAAAGAAGGAGGCCCCGAAAGACGAATGGGGGCCTCATTTTTTTATATTCCACGCATAACGTTTTTAGGACCCCGCTCATGATTACGGGCGAAATCAAAAAGTCTATTATTCTAGCGCAGATGATTACAGTCCATTGAAAAGCATAAAAAATTCTTGACTACTCCATGGACAAGTACTTTGGGTAGTTCAAATGATTACTTCCCGTTTTTCTCTTTCTTGATCTGCTTTAATTGCGCGAGGCGGTCGCCGAGTTGCTTTTCCTTGCCGTAGGGCTTGGGCTGGTAAATCTCGGTGCCTTCGAGTTGCTTGGGCAGGTGTTCCTGGGCGGAGTAGGCGCCGGGGCTATCGTGGTCGTACTGGTAGTCGATTCCGTAGCCCAGCTTTTCGCCGACCTTCGTGACCGAATTGCGGAAGGCGCGAGGTACAGGGAGAGTGCCTGTCTGCTTCACGATTTGGTCGGCTTTCATTCCCGCCAGTTCCACGCTGTTGCTCTTGGGCGCAAGCGAAAGGTAAATGGCGAGCTCGTCGAGCGCGATGAGTCCTTCGGGGATTCCCATGAAGTCGTAGGCTTCGCGTGCCGAAGTGGCGAGCAGTAATGCGTTCGGGTCGGCAAGGCCGATGTCTTCCATGCTCATGCGCATGAGTCTGCGCAGAATGAATCGCGGGTCTTCTCCGCCCTGCAGCATACGGTGCAGCCAATAGAGGGCCGCGTCGGGGTCAGATCCGCGTACCGACTTATGCAAAGCGGAAATCAGGTTGTAATGCTCTTCGCCGCCCTTGTCGTAACGCAGGGGCTTTTTGTACTGGAACTCTTCGAGGAGCTTTTCGTCGATGACTTTCTTGTCGCCTAGATTCTTGCCGATCCATTCGATTTGATTCAGCAGGAATCGTGCGTCTCCGTCGGACTGTGCAATTAACTTGTCTATAACAGCTTCTTCGACTTCCACGTCTTTCAGCTGCAAACCGCGAGGGTGGTCGCGGAGCGCGCTAAAAATCAGCGTGCGCAAGTCTTCTTTGCTTAAGGGCGCAAATAAAATCAGCTGGCAGCGGCTGAGCAAGGCGCTGTTGACCTCGAACCCCGGGTTCTCGGTGGTGGCGCCTATGAGCGTCACCGTGCCGTCCTCGACGGCACCCAACAGCGCATCTTGCTGTCCCTTGTTGAACCGGTGGATTTCGTCGATAAAGAGGATTGTGTCCTTGAACATCGCCTTCATCTTGCGGGCATCCGCCAAAACTTCCTTGACTTCTTTCACGCCGCTGGCCACAGCCGAAAGCGCCACGAATGCCTTCTTGGTGTGCTGGCGGATCACGTGGGCGAGGCTCGTCTTTCCGCAGCCCGGCGGGCCCCAGAAAATCATGCTCGGTACGCTGTCGTTTTCGAGACTCTTGCGCAATAGGCTCTGCTCGCCCAGAATCTTGTTCTGGCCTAAAAACTCATCGAGGTTCCTGGGGCGTAATCTTTCGGCGAGCGGCTGGTCCATAATTCAAATATACTAAAACGTGTGAAATCCTTCGCAGGGGAGGCTTGGCCTAATCCTGCACTGCACAAATATACACTAAAATTAGGGAGTTTGTCAAGTCTATCAAAAAAAGCACCGGAAATATCCGGCGCCTTTTCATTTGAAACTTAAAAAGTAGTTACTTAAGCAGAATTTTCTGTGCAAGATTCACGGAGCCCGCGATGCGTACCATGTACACGCCCGCAGCGAGACGGGAAAGGTCCATCGCGGATGCAGCTGTGCCCTTCAGCACGACTTGGCCTCGGAGACTTACGATTTCGACGTTTGCATCAGCATGGATTCCACTGAAAGAAAGCGTGCGGTTCGTAAGGGTCGCCTTGGCGGAATTTGCCCTAGCAACACTGGGGAACCCCGCAGAGATCAAAGAACATTCGTCCTTCCAACCGAGCTCAATCAGGGTGAAGGTTCCCTTGACTTCATCGGCAGCCGAATTCTTCAGGCGGATCTTCAAGCCGACGGCCGTTACCGTGGCGGCGGTAATCGGTTTCTTATTTTCGTCCCAACCGTCCTGCTTGAAGTCGGACCAGGCAAAATCAAGGGTAGTCGGTCCCGGGGTCGTAGGGAGTTCTGCATACCAGGTGTCGTAACCGTTGGCTTCTTCGTCCCAGGAAAGTTCCATCTGGAGCGGTATCACGGAACCAACGGAAGTGCCGGAACCGATCCACTGGTAACTAATACAGTAACCGGGATGGCTGGAAATATCTATCTTGCTCTTGAATCTGCTCCAATCAAAACCAAGCCCGGCAATTGCAGGAGCAGAAGCGGTTCCGCCCGCAGCGGACATGGTTACGACAAGACCGACATCTTTAACAAGGTTTCCGTTGGGGATGATATCGCCATCTTCATCGGCCAAAATCAGTTTGTAGGTACCGTCATCGTTTTTCGTAATGGGTTCAAACGACACTGTCTGACCATTTTCGCTGTCGCCAACATAAGGATAGAATCGACCAATTTCATATTTACGACAATATGCATCTGGGCCAGTCCCGACCACATCGCATCCAACACTCGGAACCTGAACTTCATAAGCGTCGACATCCATATTCCAGAGACTGCCCGCAGCCATGGCGAAACCCGCTGCAGAAAGCACAACGGCGGGAAGAATAAATTTTGTCTGTTTCATAATCACTCCTTTACCACAAAGTGTACAGCCCAAATATATCTTATTTTATACAAATTGAACGACAAAATACTTTTGTAGCAAAAAAGTATTTTGCGCCCGTGATGGATTTCACGGAAAAATGCATAAACGAAAACCCCGACCTTATGGGTCGAGGCTTATTCTGTCAAGGCGAGTCGCTTGACTTATTCTTCGAACATCATGTTCTCGAAAGGAATCAGTCCGTGACGGACCACGAAGCAGTTGAAATTCAATGCCGAGATGAATTTTTCGAAGGTTACGTCTATCCCGGTTTCTGTATACGTAAGCGTATTTCCTTCGCAGCTGACATTGGAGATGCCTTCCTTGCCGCGATGGCTTTCGCATGCCTGAAGGAACAAGTCTGAATCGACTCCTACATAGGTTTCTTCCCAAAGGACCATTCCGCCCTCAAGATAGGTCGCCTTGACGGTGGCCGCCTTGCTTGCGTAGAGAGCACTTAGGTAGGCAATGTTCCCTGCGTAGTCGACTGTGCAGGACTGGGCTTTTTCGTAGGAGCCGCTTTCTACCTGCTTGATGTAGTTGTCGCATGCGCTGTTCACGTAGGTCTTGATTTCGTCAAGGGTCCTCTTGACGTTGCTTTCGGCGGTGGCGATCATCGCTGTGTCCGAGCACGAGACGTGAGGATTATCGAGGCTGGAGTAAGACTGCTTTATGGCGGCGCATTGCTCCTGTATCACTTCTTCAAATAAGGGTTCTGTTGTGTGTAACTCGTCCCTGACTTTCATTTTTCCCGAAATGTCAATTTCGGAAAAGGTGATGTAGGGGTCCATGCCCTCGGCGCTGGCTGTGCCCACAAAAACGACTTTAGAATCGGTCGCGTAGACTTTGCATTCCTTATTTAAAAAGTCATCTAAGGTAGTGCTACGTTCGTGAACCAATTCCCCGTAGTAGCCGCCCATAGTGGAGGACGCGCCTAGGGAATCTGTTCCCGAAGAGGATCCGTCACATGCCCAAAAGGCAAACGGTAAAGTAAGTAATGCGAGCTTGGTGAATTTCATTTGTTCTCATTCCTTTTTGTTATTCGGTCACAAATTCAAGTTTGCTAAATCCGCTGGGTAGTTCGCGGGTGGGGCGGCCGCCCTTGGTCATGCAGTGCAGCGATGATCCCGTGGTGCAGAGCGTCCCGTTCACGTAAGCCTTGTATTCAAAGCGGAACTTGAGGCTCCCTTCGCGGACCATGGTCGTCTCGATATCCACGAATTCCCCGTAGTGGGTAGGTTGTCTGTAGCGCACGGAGAGTTCCAGAACTGGAGCGGCAAAGCCCTCGGCTTCCATTTCTGCGTAACCTGCGCCTACGGCGCGGAAAAACTCGGTGCGGGCCTGTTCAAACCATACGGGATAAACGGCGTGGTGGACGATTCCCATCTGGTCGGTTTCTGCGTAGCGGACGTCAATCCGCGCGGTGTGCTTGAATGTACAAATTTCCATAGCCTAAATATATAAAAAGAGGCCTGTTTCTACATTTTGCTATGGAGACTTAGTGCGATATTTTTTATAATATATTTTGTATGAGATTCACTATTTATGGAGGAACGAACAAATGAAGCGTATTTTGCCTTTTTTTGGCTTTGGCAGCTGTCCTTGGAGCGTGTTCTGGTCAAGGAGATGCGACGACGGGCGCTTTTTCGGATGACTTTGGAGGTTCTAATCAAAAGGCTTTGTTATGAAATTTTTAGATAAGTTAACACTACTGTCGCTGTTTCTCTTTCTTGTTTCCTGCACTACCGAAAGTGCCACCGAGGCGTCGAGCAAGCCTGTAGGAACGAAACGTTACGAGCTCCGTCTGAACAAGGGCGACAATGCGTCCATGGAATGCTATGTCTATTCGACCGACAACCGCGTAACCGTTACGATAGACCTTGACTTGTCGATGTACAATTCCACGATGTTGATGCAACTGGAGACGACATTTGACGATCCGCTTACCTATACGGCGGATATTTCGTATACGGGTGTCCTGGTCAGCGAGGTGGATTCGGCGTGCGCGTCTATGACGAGGAAGTTTAAGACGGATGGCGGGACTGTGGATTGCGGTGCGTCCAAGGTGCACGGATATGTAAATTTGGGAGACATTCCCAATCCAGCAAAGATTCCGGAATATGTCGAGTCCGTGGTGGAAGAAGAAAAGAAACGGTGCGACAATTACTATCTCTCGACCGTAGAAAACTTCAAGTCGATTCCCGGGGAATGGGGCGGCGATGTTCTCGATGTCCTGGAAAGCGGCGGGACTGCCGCCACCTGCGATGCAAAACTGGAGAATGATGTCGCCTTCATGGAGCTTGTCTATGTGGGCGGTTCGGCATCGGTGCGCGTAACGCAGTCGGGTGACAAGTTCTACTGGGTAGAAAGCTATACGGGAATGGATTCCGAGACGTTCGACGTCGCGTGTAGCACCTATAAGGACAAGCCTGGCACTTCGGACGTCCTGTGTTCCGGTTCCACGATTTCTTATTTACAGTCGGTGGAAGACGGCGAATCTCTTGAAGATATCGCCGTGATGTTGAAAAAAAGCATTTGTCCTGGGCTCCTGGACGGGTCCCTGACCTTCGAGGACGTGTGGCTGATGGATAGGTGATGGCGAAAATCTAACTCGCTGATTCAGAATAGTTTAGGGCCTTTTCCGCAATCGGAAGGCCCTTTTTTGGGCCGTTTTATTCTATCAACAATCTATTCACACTGTTTAGCCTATGATGTAGACATATTTGTTTGAAAAAATGAAAAATTTTTGCTTTTTTTGCGGTTTTTCGTTGACAAAACAGGGGAAAACTTATTAAATTTGGTCCACTCCTATCTACAGTAATGAAAATAGGATACGCCAAAGTAGCTCAGCTGGTAGAGCAGCTGATTTGTAATCAGCCGGTCGTAGGTTCGATTCCTATCTTTGGCTCGACATAATGGGTCGTTGCCCGAGTGGTTAAAGGGGACGGACTGTAAATCCGTTGGCTTACGCCTACCGTGGTTCGAAACCACGACGGCCCACGATAAAACGCCTGCTGAAGCAGAGAGCGCTTCAGC
>Ga0256406_1001424_pt1 | contig 38680 bp, 31 predicted proteins | sample RumenRJG_03DNA_FD_185986 | JGI IMG/M metagenome (GOLD analysis project Ga0256406, IMG submission 185986) | Bovine rumen microbial communities from Lethbridge, Alberta, Canada - RJG_03 | ecosystem: Host-associated > Mammals > Digestive system > Stomach > Rumen | place: Canada: Alberta | collected... | reverse complement strand
GAAAGTGTACCTTTGCCATGTAATTCGTTTATACCACAAAGATACTAAATTTTTGTGATATGACAAAGCCCCGGCTTGTGAAAGTCGAGGCTTTGTTTTAAAAAATAATACGAAAAAGAGGATGAACTTGAATTTTGATACACCCCCCACTCACGGCTCATCCACGACCGTGATGAGATGACCTACGGAGATGCATTGGAATATATGCATGTGGAGCGTATCTATAGCAACGAGTTCCCGCAATATCTTATGTCTGGTGTTACGGGTCTCTACTTCATGGTGGAGAATGAGGAACCAATCGATCTGACATATGACAGCGGACAATGGACTGAGGGGTAACATCACCGAGCAGGACCGGGAGCAGTACGAGCAGCGGTGGACTGACTTCATGGTGAAGTTCTGGCAGGAGAAGATGATGAAATTCTCGCCTCCTGTCTATGATACGGGAGCTCTGTACCATTCGCTCCTCGGCGTGCTTCATCCAGGAAGTCCGACCACTATCGAGCATCACTTCCTGGAGTATGGTATCTATGTGGCCGCCGGAACCGGCAAGGGCTACCGACGCGGCAACAGCGGAAAGGATGATGAGAATGGCCTCGAGTTCCTGCGCGGCAAGAAATGGAACAAAGGCAAAGGGCACCGCAAGCGGCGCGACTGGTTTGCCAAGAAATACCTCTACAGCATCCACCGCCTGAACGACTTCGAAGCTCAATTCTACGGCGATGCCTACCAGGGCCTCATTTCCGACGCTCTCGCCGCCATGTTCGGCGACACCACAGCACTGGCCAGACATAACGGCGGAAATACCAACGCAGCATTATCGTTGGGTAATCTGTAATTATTTTCCTTCCAACGTTGGAAATACCACAGAATTTGCGTATCTTTGCAACGAGAAGTTCGGCACTCATGGGCTATGTCCAGAAGTACTTTACTTTAGGGGCGGCGCCTCCGGCCATTTTTACCGCCGCCCCTTTTTCTTTTTCAGCAAAGTGAAATTCATACAATAGTTTTTGATTAAACACGTAACAAAACGGCCGGTATCCGCGAGGATGCCGGCCGTTGTCGTTGGTGAAATGTTAAATCTTCATTTCGTAGTAAAATAGTTACTGTTTTCTTTGTTTATTAGTAGTAAAATTACTATCTTTGCAGTGTTGAAATTTCAAAACAGTGTTCTATGAAAACAGTGAAACTAAGCAAGATCCTAAAAGATCTTCAGGCGGACGGATGGTATGAAGTCCGTCAGAGAGGAAGCCACCGCCAATTCAAGCATCCCGTGAAAAAAGGGACTGTGACGGTTGACGGCAAAGAAAGCAAGACCATCTGCGGTTTCCTTCTCAAAAGCCTCGAGCGGCAATCAGGGTTGAAGTTCTGAGAACTTCCCCTGGCCCTCGGGCCTTTCACAAGACAAGGACACTAATTTGGTTTTCAACGAGGTGGCTGGAAGGGAATCTCTTCAACCACCTTTTAGAAAGAACCCATTAAAAAAGAAAGATATGGAAAAAGTAGTTGTAAACGTTGGCAGGACTGAGACAGGCTATTGCTGTGCATGCGACCTTATACCCGGATGGGTGGTGGCAGGTAGCGGGAACTTCGACGACTTCAAGAAGGAGGTTCAGGAAAGCATTGATTTCTGGCTTGAGGGGAAGCGGGAGGATGGCGAGCCATACCCCAAGGTATTTGATGGCGAGTATGAGCTGGTCTATAACTTCGACATTGCGAGTCTCTTGGAATACTACCGGGGTATATTCTCCTACTCGGCGCTGCAGACCATTACAGGCATCAATCAGAAGCAACTTTGCCACTATGCCTCCGGCATCAGCAAGCCGCGTCCGCAACAGGTGGAGAAAATCAAGAGCGGTCTGCGCCGCCTTGCAAAAGATATAGAAACGGTCACTGTTTAATATTTCAACACCGCCGGGGGATGACCGCCACCGGCAAATGGCCTCCTGCGCGTGGTGCGTGGGAGGCTTTTGATTCTAAACAGATTTTTATGCAACTGACAGGAAAGAATGCAGAGTATGCCGACCTCATCCTCTCCAAGCTCATGGACAACGGAGGATGGATCAGCAAGGATGAGATACTGGGGATTCTCCATGACACCTATGACTATGCCGCGGAGCCGGAGTTCGTATTGCACGATCTCGTGGACAACTGGAAATTCATCATTGTGGACGGTGAGATTCTGCGATTGACGAAAGAGGGTGACAAGGCAGCAAAGAAAGGGGTGGCACAATATTGTAAAGGAAAAGAAAAGAAGGAACTCTTCAAGGTTTGGAAAGACTATCTCAGCGTTGGCGAGACGCTGATAAATATCATGGTGGCCTTGGCTTCGTTTTTCTTGGGACGTTGCTCTTCCAACTGGTTTTAGAGGGCGAAGACGACGATCCCGGTAACGACAGCGATGAGTATGGCCACGATGCCGGAGAGGAAGGAAGTCTTGAGCTCAAGTCTTCTGATGCGGTACTGCAGAATGTCTGTTTCTGATATTTCCATACCGCAAAGATAGTATTTTTGGGCGGTTTTAGCAAGAAAGCGGTGGTGAAATTGTTAAAAATGGTGGTGAAAACTCATTTTCTCCACCATTTTCTTTGCCGTTCCGCTTTTTCTCCCTATCTTTGCCAGCGGATATAAGACGATGGTAGTCCATCCCGGTGAGCAGCGGTTATTGCTCGGACATCAAGGTCGGGCTTTTTTTATGCCTGCAAAAAGCGCGAGTAACTACTCGCAAAAAGATATTGGCGGTTGCCATTCCGTAGATTTTGATCAGCCCCATCGGGTGAAGTCATCGTCTTATATCCAGCGGAATCGGCAGCCGCTTTTCTATTCTGCCAAGACAAGGCCCGGCTATCCGGGAGGGATATAAGACGATGCATTATGCAGCAAGCAACAATCAACTTCACCGCGCAACAGGTACGGGCGCGTGTGAGCCTTGCAGACAAGGTAAGAGGACTGTACCGCAGTGTAAACCGTTGGCTGGACGCCAGGAGCGCGATCTACAGCCGTATCGCCGAGTTTGATGTGACACGAAGAGTGGCCATCCGCATGGGCGTAGTGTTCCCGCTGTGCATGGTAGTGACGGCAGTGTGCGTGGAGCAGAATCTACTGGTGAGCATCACTGCCATGGGCGTGAGCGGATGGATTGTGTACAGGTTGAACAAAGGCGAGAAAGGAGGGGAGAAATGAGCGACTTTAAATATAAGATGATAGCCATTCCTTCCGACCGCTCAGCTGTTTATCTCAGTGTCAGATTATGGTCAGCCAAAGGAAAGGCCGTTGAGCAGATTAAAAACGAATTGAAGAATCTCAACGGATATAGTCTTGTTTCCGATGATCTTAACGGGTTGTATGCATGGATTCACCAGAAAGTGGAGGATGCCCAAGCTACAAGCAGAAGCAAATTTATAATCAGTTTGGAGGAACGTAGTGAAGGCTATGACCATAATGGAAATAAATGCCAGACCATACAAGTATACTCTTCAAAGATGAATGGCGATTCGCTTTCCTATATCGCAACCATCTATGCGATGCCCATGAGTGGAGTGATCGCATTTAATGCCTCACTGGAGGAGAAAGGGGGCGACCATGAGTAAGCTGCTGTTGGACGGCAAGGCCGTAGCCTTGCTTGGCGACTTCTGCGACGTGGACACCCTGCAGAACCGCATAGAGTTGATAGACGACGTGAAGGACCGCCTGCTCATGGAGCTCGGCGACAGCGAGAGCGAGGAAGAGCGCAAGACGCTCACCGACTGGATGATTAGCCTGTCGGACATGAAGGAAGACTTAAAGAAGATTAGGAGGGCACAACAATGAACAAGAACTTGAAACAGTTCCTCGACTGGCTGAAAGAGAACGACCGCAGCGAGGATGAGAAGATGCAGTGCAAGCTGCTCGATGAATACATGAAGACACGCGACAACCTGCCCGGCAAGGGCGTGACGGGTTCGGAGCTGGTCTTTGACCCGAAATCCTCTGTCGAGATTGCTGATGAGCTTGGTACGATGTACAATATGGACATCGGTGTCATCGCCCAGTACATGTTCCTGCACGAGTTCGGCACGACCACCGTCGAGGACGGTACGGTGAAATGGGCCATCTGGCGCGACATGGACTTCCGAGTTTAGGAGACATTTTTTACATATATTATGAGGGGTGCTGACCGGGAGGCCGGCACCTTTTTTTCTATTGTGTCATGGTGCGTCTTCCGCTGTATTTTTGGAGCACATTATATATACTTATCTTTGCGGAAAAGAAACAATTATGGCAATCACAATCAGCAACGGACTAAGCGGCAAGTATTTCTCCATGAGCGTACCCGACATGGTATGTACCATCGGCGGCTACCGCATGGGCGTGAAGATTCTCATCAGCCCCGACAGTAAATCCTGGACGGAGATATACTCGGAATATCTCTATCCCTTGGACGGCAGCATCACCCTTGCCGACCTGGGCAGTCTGCTCACCCCCTATGCGCGTCAGATGCTCGTGGTGGATGTGCAGATACAGATGACCGAGGAGTTTGCCGACAGCACACCGACCACCACACAGCAGCAGACCTTCTCGCTGGTCTATTGCGAGGCCGACATCCCTACGACGTGCGAGGACTGGACCACGAATCATTTCCTTTCGCTGCTGCTCGGCACGAAGCTCACGGCCCCGGGACGGCTCGAATACCTCCATTTCATCGGTACCGACACTGCCTCGTGTGCCGCCACCTATACCGACGGCAGCACCGGGACGTTCACTCCCGCGGTCATCGGCGGCAACAGCAGCTACACCACCATCGACGTGAGCCCCGACCGCTTCGCCGCCGAGGGCAAGACCCTCGCCACCTACACCATCACGGCAGGCAGCCGCCGTCAGCAGTACGACATCGACTTCCGCATGCCCGACTGCGCCCCCGTGCTGCTCTTCACCAACTCGTTTGGCTGCGATGAGCTCTTCTACTGTACCGGCCTGGCCACGAAAGCCCCCACCTTCAAGCGCGACTCCGCCTATATTGGCGGCCTGAAGAAGAACTACCGCATCCAGGAGACCCGCACCTTCAAGGCCGACACCGGTCCGCTGAACGAGGACATGGCCGACTGGTTCGGTGAGGTGATGCGCTCGCCCTACGTACGCCTGGTGACGTTCAAGAACGGCCGTCCCAACATAGGGCGCGAGATCGTCATCGACGACAGCAAGACCGAGCAGACCAATGCCCTCGACGAGATACCCCGCTTCACCTTCAGCTACGAGTATGCGCAGCACAACCATAACGTGGTGGAGCTGGAGCGCGAGGGCCGAATCTTCGACAACACCTTCGACTATACCTTTAATTAGCAGTTAAACAATGACAGCAGCGAAGAAGCAGAAAGCCATCCATTTCAGCGAGATGCAGCGATACCTGGACCTCGCCTATCAGCACAGACAGACGGTGAACATCAAAGCTTTCCGCAGCGACGGGCACCGGGTAGAATACCGCGGATGGCTCGTCCATCACCAGTACTGGAAAGGCGGCTACATGCGCATCGTCAACCCCATGAGCCACCAGCTGCGGTTGCTGCCAGAAATATTCATCTATGAAGTTAACGGAATGAAAGTATATCTATGAGCAATAAAGACTTAGAACTTGTAAAGACCGGGCAGAGTGGGAAAGTGCAGCACTTCCTCATCATACCCCAGGGCGTGGCGCGTGCCAAGGTCTACGACTCCATCGCCGAGGAATACGGTGGAGACAGCAGCAACGTGTTCGATGAGGACGACGGCACGGTGAACGTCCGCCCGCTCACCATCAACGGCCGCGGCTACCAGTATGTGCCATTTGGCACGGACGACATGCTGCCGTACGATCTCCGTAAAGCCGTACTGGCGAACATGATTACCGCCCAATGCCAGCAGTTCAACACCATCTGCTGCTACGGTCAGGGACTTCGGTTTGTGGACAGGAAAGAGAAGAAGGATGTCGATTTACCCGACATACGCGACTTCTGCCTGCGCAACTCCCTGCATGAATGCTTTGCCGAGCAGTGTACCGACATGCAGATGTATAACTTCAGCGTCACCTGCATCATTCTCTCCCGCGACGGCAGTCGTATCGTCAACGTGCGTCACAAGGAAGCCTGCTACTGCCGCTTCGAGTACGCCCCGTCGACAAAATCGGGGAAAATAGAGCATGTATTCTTCGGTGACTTCCGCATCGGGCACTTCAACGAGAAGCGCATCGAGGCCATTCCCCTTCTTGACTACTGGGACCCTCTCGGCGACCTGGAGATACGCATGGGCAAGCAGCCCGACCCCGCCACCGGCCTTGTCCACAACAAGCCCACTAATGACCGCAAGTTCGCCATTCTCTCACGGATGGCCACCCCCGGCTACCAATACTATCCCGTGCCCTACTACTCGAGCATCTTCAAGGATTCCTGGTATGACATCTACCGTCTGATAGGCATCGGCAAGCGTTTTATGATTAAGAACACCTCTGCCCCCCGGGTACAGATAGAGGTGCATGAAGAGTACTGGGACAACGTTTGCGACAACGAGCATATAGAGGACGAAGCCGAGCGCCAGCAGCGCAAGGAGCTGGAGAAGCAGAACATCATCGACTTTGTTTGCGGTGTGGAGAATGCCGGCAAGGCCCTCGTCACCGGCTACTATATCGACCCCAACGGCAAGGAGAACCGCATGGTGCGCATCATAAACCTTAACGACCCGAGCAAGAAGGAGGGCGGCAACTGGAGCGACGACATGCAGGAAGCCGCCAACGCCCTCTGCTTCGCCTATGGCGTGCACCCCAACCTTGTGGGCGCCACGCCGGGCAAGAGCCAGATGAACAACTCCGGCTCCGACAAGCGAGAGCTCTTCACCCTTAAACAGGCGCTCGAAAAAATCTATCATGACGTGATGGCCAAGCCCTACCACGTCATTCTGCATTACAACGGGTGGGCAGACAAGTGCACCGTCGACGTGCCGATGCTCATGCTTACCACACTCGATGAGAACAAGGATGCCAAGAAAGTTAGTGGAAACTCAAACTCAAACGACAATGGAGATAACAATAACCAAGAGTGATTTCGAACAGGCGCTGCCCGTGGGTGCAGCTGCCAACGACAGCGTGTATGAGAGCGTGAAGCCCGCCATCGCCCGTCAGCTGTCTTTCAGTAACGATGCCCTGCTCGGTGTGGCCGGCATGCAGCGCATGGAAGAGCTTGGCGAGGGTTCGACACTCGTCAACTGGTACAAGCAGCTCGTGTGCCTGTCAGCCTTCCTCAGCGTGCTGCGGCAGCTCGACCTCGTGCTCACACCAACCGGCTTCGGCGTGGTTAGCAACGACAACCTCGCACCTGCCAGCAAGCAGCGCGTGGATGCCCTGGAGGGAGCGCTGCGCACACAGTACTGGCGGACGCTCGCCATGACCCTCAACCAGCTGCGGAGCGAGAGCTGGGGAGCCACGGAGCAGGCCCGCTACTTCATCGACCACATCTACGATGAATACACCTTCTTCTTCGAGACCCACCGCAACGCCACCTACACAGACTGGAACAACTACAAGACAACCATCGAGGAAGCCGAAGAGATGCTGCGCACGAAGATGGGCGACAGGCAGATGGACGACATCCTCGATGCCTTCCGACGTGCCGATGGCAACAGACTGGAACACTACAACGAGGTCATCAGTTGCATCATACGGTTCACCGACATGTGGGCAGTGAAGGGCGCAGCCACACTCAAACAGCCAGTCTATCGCCGCTTGATGCGCATCCTTGACAGTGAGGACAACAAGGAATATTTCAAGCTATACAGGGAGAGCTCCAGTTATAAAGCGAACCATCATGACACGTTCAAGAACACTAAAGACAGCGCAGGCTACGTCTTCAACGGATGAGAAGAGCCACACGGTGAACATCAACCTCACCGCCCCCACGTCGTGGAGAGCGCTGAGCCAGGAACAGCTGCTGACCGTCTTCGACCTTATGGCCATCGAGCAGGAGTCCACGGCGGTAAAGACCTACATGCTCATTTACTTCTGCGGCCTGCATGTCATCCGGCACACCCGTTTCGGCTGGAAGTTCTGGACCATGGTGGACGGCAGGAAGCGCGTCATCTACCTTACCACCCAGGAGATACAAGGGTTCACTCACCAATTTGACTATATCGACCAAGTGGAGGACATGGACTGTAGGTTGGATGCAGTCTGTGGCCTCCATGCGGCCGATGCCCTGCTGCAGCAAGGCGTGACCTTCAACGAGTACCTGCACGCAGAGAAATACTATCAGTTGTTTGTCGAGACAAAAGACATGGAATATATCGACAACCTTGCACAGTGGCTCTATCACGACAGCCACGGCCGTGCGGCAGGCTACGGTGATGCTGTTGATGATAAAGGCAGAACTGTGGAAGATGTTACCCTCACACCCGGCGAGCGCGTTGGCACGCTGCTGTGGTTCTTGCATGTGAAGCAAGTCATGGCCCGCTCCTTTCCACACTTCTTCAAGAAGACCTTAGTGGAAGACGGCGAGCCGGAGCCAGTGAACTTCATAGAACTCTACAACATCCAGCTGCGCGCCCTGACCGGCGGCGACGTGACAAAGGAGGACACAGTGCTCAACCTCGCATGCTGGCGCGCCCTCACCGAGCTTGATGCCAAGGCCCGGGAGGCCGAAGAACTGGAGAAGATAAAGAAAAAGACTTAGTGTTTAATGCAAATATTGCAGTTAAAACTTGCGCAATCCAAATATTCTTCGTATATTTGTGACAAATAAATAAGACACTGATATGGAAGCCTTTCTTACTTTAATGGTTGCTTGGTTGATAGTTTTTCTTGCCACACGCAAGAGCAGCAGCCGTCGTGGAATGAGTCAGTATGAAAAAGACCGCATACGACGTGCTAACAAACGGTTTATTGAAGAAGAAAGACAGCAAAACAAGAAGATAAAAAACACGTTGTATGACCTTTTATGGGGGTCAAACAAGAGCCTCTAAAGTATTTTTCTTATTCATATATAGATGCTACCTTTGGTGTGAAATCAAAAGGTAGCATTTTTTATGGCCAAAAATAATCAGGAGTTTACGACTGTCGTCACGCTTAATGCCAAGCAAGCGAAAGACGAACTGAAGCAGATGCAGGATACCATCGACAGGTTGAAAGCCAAGAAGGATGCCCTTGTAAAGGCACCTAATAGCAACGCATCGGATATAAAGAACGCAAACAAGGAACTGCGAGAGGCAGAGGCTAAGCTTAGAGCTTACAAGAGTGGAGTGTCGGATGTTATTGACACTCTTGGCAATCTTGGTGATGCTTCTATGGGCGAGATAGAAAAAGCCACGCGTGCCTTGAAGAAACGAATGAAGGACGTAACAGATCCGGACGAATATAGACAGCTGGATGAAGTTCTTCAAAAAGCGAATGCGAGAATTCTGGAACTGAAGGATACAGCTGGGGATTCGGCCAAAGAGATGAAGAAAAATTCAGAGGCTGGTAAGAATCTGTCTAATGTTCTTGCCAACCTCAATACTTCATCTATGGAAGAACTGCGTCGTGCCGCCGCTGCTGCTCTGGAGAAACTAAGTAAACTTCAGCCGGACACAACTGCATATAAGGCAGCAGCTGCAGACCTTGATAAAATCAAGAGCCGTATAGCCCAGGTTGAGAATGCACAGCAAAGCGCCAACAAGACGATAGACCAATACGATAAGGAGATAGCGGCTGCCACACGTGCAGCTGCCGACCTTACAAGAGAAAATCAACTCATTGACAGGACACTGAAAAATTTAGACGGGTCAAATATCCGAGACCTCGAATATTCTTTAAAGCTGGTCAATGAGCAGCTGCGCAATACCAGCCAGGGTGATGCTCGTTTCGATGAGCTGACCGAGAAGGCCCGGAAGCTAAAGGATGAGATTAATAAGATTAACGAGGCTGCCAATCCGAAAGAGGAAAAAGGGAACATCTTCAGCAGAGGCATTAAACTCCTTAATGATAACTGGGGCGCCATCACGCAGATATGGGCAGGGTTAACAGGCCTGACTGACACCGTCCGGCAATGCACTGATGCCTATGCCAAGATGGATGATGTCATGGCTGATACCATGAAATATACCGGCCAGACCAAAGAAGAAGTATTGGAGATGAACGAGGACTTTAAAAAGATGGACACTCGTACATCGAGAGAGCAGCTTAACGAGCTTGCAGGAGCGGCGGGCAGACTTGGTATCACATCAAAGGATGCCATCGAGGAGTTTGTTGATGCCGCCGACAAAATCTCCGTATCTCTTGGCGATGACCTCGGCAAGGGCGCAGTTGACCAGATTGGCAAACTGGCTATGGCTTTCGGCGAGGATGAGAAAATGGGACTTCGTGGTGCCATGCTTGCTACTGGCTCTGCTGTCAATGAGCTTGCACAGAGCTGCTCAGCCAATGCAGGATATCTCGTTGACTTCACTGCGAGGGTTGCAGGCGTGGGCAAACAGTTTGGTCTGTCCCAGACTCAGATCATGGGCTATGGTGCGGTTATGGATGAGAATATGCAGAAGGATGAGATGGCTTCCACTGCATTCTCACAACTGCTTACCAAGATGACAACCGACACTAAGAAATTCGCGAAAATGGCAGGCATCCCGTTTGAGGAATTCTCAAAGAAACTCAAAACGGACGCCAATGGGGCTGTCATAGATTTCTTGGAATCTCTTAACAAGAAAGGAAACTTCAATACACTTGCCAAGATGTTCCAGGATATGAGTCTTGACGGTACACGTGCTACAGCTGTCCTTACTACAATGGCCGACAAGATAGATGACATCAAGAAAAGGCAGGAAACGGCAGCAGAGGCGTATAAGGCAGGAACATCAGTTATTGATGAATTCGACACAAAGAACGAGACTGTCCAGGCTGGACTTGACAAGGCCAAAAAGAGTTTCCAGGAGTTGACGATAACCCTTGGTCAGAAGCTCATGCCTATAGCGAAATATGGTGTGTCGGCCGCCTCTGCGTCGGTCAGATCTTTAAATGCTCTAATTACGTTCACAACGAAGTATTGGAGAACTATCGTTCCGCTGACCGCTGCCATTGCAACATATACTCTTGCACTGAAATATCAGAATTTAGAATGGCAGAAGCTCAAAGTGGTGAAAGCATGGCATTATGTCAAAGATAAAGCCTATGCGGCCCTGCAGGCCATATATGCCGCAGCTACTATCACCGCAACCACTGCAATTAAGTATATGCGTGGAGAAATATCAGCAGCTACGGCAGCTCAGACTATACTCAACAAGGTTATCCTTGCCAATCCATACGTCGCCGCTGCAGCCGCCGTCGCCGGCGTTACCGCAGCCTTGATAGCCATGATCGCTAAGAGCAATGAAGCAACTGAATCGCAGAAAGAACTAGCAGAGGCTAACCGCCAAGCTGCCACCGACTGTCGTGGTGAAGTCGCAGAACTCTCACAACTCGTAGCCGTGGCCAAGGATAAGACAGCAGGTGATGCTGCCAGAAAAGAAGCCATCAGACAGCTGCAAGAGAAATATCCTGACTATCTGGGTAACCTCAATTTGGAGAATATCTATACCAATGAGGCTGCGGAAGCTGTATCCAACCTCACCAATCAGATACTCGCACAGGCACAGGCTCGCGTCTATCTGTCAAAGGTAGAGGAGATGGAAAGGAAAAAGCAAGATGTCGATGAAGAGTATCTGAGCAGCTGGTGGGGTAGTATGCGCCACGGACTGGCCAGCCAGTTCGAATCTTTTGCAAATAACATTGCGCATGTGGCACAGAAAATATGGAATGCAGGAAGCGAGTTCTTTAAGAACGGCGATGGCGGTTTCACCCTAAAAGGATTGAAGAATGGTTGGAACCAGGAAACATATATTCAAAAGGAAGGCTATGGCAGGACCCCGATGGATGTTTATTGGAACAACTACAAGGCAGACTGGAACTACTATGACAAGAAGCAAAGAGAATTCCTTAATCAGTATCAGAAGAAAGAAGCTCAGATAGCTAAATCCATGGCTAAAGCCCGTAAGCAGAATGAGGCTTTAGGGAATGGTAAAGGCAATGGTGGTAATTCAGGTGATACAGATTATGTCAGTGATGATGAGAAGAAGGCTCAGGAAAAAGCGCAGAAGGCTGCTGACCGTGCTGCCGCCAATGCACAGAAGAAAAAAGAGGCTGAAGCCCGCAAGGCCGAAGCACTTGCTAAGAAACAGCAGAAAAAGGCCATCGATGCACAGAAAGCCCTTACCGATGTTGAGCTTGTAGAGAACTACCGCCGGTATTCACAAGGCGAGATTGACCTGAGGAAGTTCCGCGAGAAGGAACAGAAAATTCGGGAGGAAGGCCTTGATGAGCAGATCAAGATCTACGGTAAGGACTCTGATCAGGCTAAGGAGCTACTGAAAAAGAAAACGGATCTGGAAGCAGACTACAACAAAGAGGTTACTAAGATGGACGAGGATGAGATACAGCGTCGACATGCTGAGATTGCCCTTGCTCTGCAATCCGCTTACAGCGAACAGGGTTCCATCATGTATCAGAACCAGGAGGGCGTTAATGAGGCTCTTTATGAAAATGACCTCGATGCGCTTCAGGAACGTCAGGCTCTGTATAAGAAAGGCTCAGAGGAGTGGCTGAATCTGCAAGCGGACATTGAACAAATGGAAGGCGAGCACAAGCTTCAGAATGCACAGCACTATAATGAACTGCTCGCGCAGTTGACAGAGCAATATGGCACAAAATCAAACGAGGCACAGAAAAAACTCACCATGAATGGTCTCGACTGGCTGGAGCATTATGAATTGGTGCAACTCGAAACAATCTATAAGAAGGATGCTCAAAAGAAAGAGGAATACGAACAGAAAAAGAATGAGATAACTGAGAAGTATGCTGAGCTTCGGAAGAATATTATTCTTCAATTCGAGCTCGAGCAGTCTCAGAATAATCTATATAACTCTTCCGGAGAGGAGTTTAAGAGAAATTCCGTTACTGCTTATCAGACGGCATCAAACAATGCCAAGGCAGACTTCCAGAATGATCATCCAAAAGGGACTGGCGTCTTGGATTACATTGCTTCGGACGTTACCATCTATGCCTTGACGCTGGCCAATATCAAGAAGATGGAACAGGACGGTGTGGTCTCCCACCAAGAGGCGATGGCCGCCATGTCCAAGGCCACTGCAGATATGTGCAACGGTATATCGGAGAAGATGCAGGCTGCCTACGACGCCATATCGCCCATCATGTCGGCTATGTCGTCGTACTACTCGGCACAGTCAGATCTCGAGGTAAGTGTTACGGAAAAGAAGTATGACAAGATGATTGAGAAGGCTGGCAACAATACGGCCAAGAGCAAAAAACTCGAAGAGAAGAAACAGAAGGAGGTTGCCAAAATCAAGACAAAATATGCCAAGAAGCAGATGAAGATGGAGATTGCTCAGGCTATTGCGCAGACGGCCATGAGCGCCATAGCCGCCTACGGCTCTGCTATGAGTGGCGTGCCTTATCCCGCCAACCTTGTTCTTGCTCCCATCGCAGCCGGTATCGCCCTTGCTGCCGGTGCGATACAGATTGCCACCATCAAGAAACAACAGCAGGCGCAGGAAGCCGGCTACTATGAGGGTGGCTTCACGCGCGGCAACGACTACCGGCGCAAGGCTGGAGTGGTGCACGAGGGTGAGTTTGTGGCCAACCACAACGCCGTCAACAACCCGCAGCTGCTTCCTGCCCTCCGGCTCATTGACGTGGCCCAGCGCAACAACACTGTCGGCAGGCTCACCGCCACGGATGTGAGCCGCGCCATGGGCGTAGGCGGTGCCACAGTGGTGTCGGCGCCTACAGTCAACGTACAAACAGACAACAGCGAACTTGCCGGCACGCTGCAGCAGGCCCGCGATACCCTGGAGAAGCTCGGGTCGCTCATCGACGGAGGCATCACGGCCAACGTGTCGATGGAGAACTTCAAAAAACAGGAGAAACACTGGAACCAGATACAAAAGAACAAGTAGACTATGATTGTATGTTCGCTTAACGGCAAGATGGCATATCCGTCGTCTTCCGACAAAATAAAGGTCACGTATGAGAACCAGTTCGTCAAGGACTCTGGCTCATATACCTATGATATCTCATTTCCCATGGATATCGCACGCAACCGCGAGATATTCAAGAATGTTCAGCGTCTTGACGTGAAGAAAGCGGTAGCTGATTTTGACGACTGCAAGCTGTATGCCGACAACCGGCTTATCATCAGCGGCAAGGGTACGGTTACGTCGATTACCAACGATGTGGTGAAGCTGCAGATAGTCGGCGGCAAGAGCAGAATCAAGTACAACTCGAAATTCGAGAAGCACTTCATCGATGAAATCAATTACCCGTCGGTCATCCTCGACACGGGTATAAATAAGTCTATGTACGACAAGGCGGGAACGGGCTACCCTAATATGGACCAGTTTCCGTGGATGCTCTTCATTGACCTCACAACAGGGAATTATGTCGGTCAGAAAGGGGTAGCAGTACTCAGTCCTGTCAACGATGAGACCAACGAGATACTGGCCAACAGAGTATATCTTTCGAAATTCGAAAAGATAAAGATCAATGGCGTGAAGTTCCCATCGGGGACGTATGTATACATGACCAACTGCTCTGTCAGTCCGTATCTTATGTATGTATTGAAAAAAGTGATGGAATACGAGGGCTATACCATTAAGCGCAATGACCTCGACAAGTCGCCGTGGAATCGCTTGGTTATTGTCTCGGCTTGTAAGTCTGGGAAAATAAAGAACGCTCTACCGCACTGGACGGTGTATAAATTCATCGACGAACTGCGCAAGTTCTTCAACGCCTCGTTCGTTTTCGATGAAATCAGCAAGACGGTGAGCATCATCGCAACCAACGAGCTGCTTACCAACGAAACGCTGACATACGACTGCGAGGATGACTTCTCCGTGGAATATGACGAGGACGGGCTGGACAATCTCTCCACGTCGAACATCGAGTATTCGTTTGACGACGCTGCCAACCGGGACTGGCGGGAGTATATCAGCCAGAGCGTACAGAAAAACTATACAACTAAGACATACGGCTCTATGGCTGACCTGGTGGCAGATGCCGAGAAGATGACAAGCAAGGAGCGCAAGACCACTATCTTCAAATGCGACCATAATTATTATGTATGGGCAGACCTTCCCAAAGATGGTAATCCTGAAACAGAAGAGACCACTGAGCAGTGTACGCTTTGCGGCCTTTTCAATCCTGTTATCAGAGATATGGAAAGTGATACCTTCCAGGAACTGGATATTTGCCCCGCTGCCGTTTATCAGAGAAGGATTCAAAACAAAGATGAATCGTGGATCCAACATATTGGTGACAAGCTCGGGAATCCTTTCGTTGTTGTGCCATCTGTTACCAACGAGAAGGAGCAGAGTTTGGAGGACATGGAAGAGGATGAGGACGGAGAGTATTATTACTCCGTACAGGATGCCATGCAGGGGAGTTCGAGTGATACCGATTCGTCTTCTACAGCCAATGAAGGCAAGATGAGGGTAGCCTTCCAGGCGGAGAATGTATTGAACCTGAAAGCTCATGCCGCCGTGGCCTACGACAGTCGACTCGATAATGAGGACACAAACTACAGAGTGCCGGTTCTCTATACTGATTACAGGATGTACCCGCAGACGTTGCTCATCACTGAAACAGGGACTCTTTCTTTAGAGACCCTGCCAAACAGAAATGATGGCAGAAGCTTCGGCAAAGGAACAAGGAAAGATACATCGGCAAGCCGGTTTGGTAGTGTGCAGATTGACAAGCACAACCTTATCACAATTAAGTTCGTCACCGAAGAAATACCAGACCCATCAAAGATTTTCGTCTTCAGGAACAAACGCTACATCTGTGAGAAAATAGAGATGAACGTTACCGAAGACGGTATCGAAAAGGAGAAGACGGGCTACTTCTATGAAATGCTTTAAAGCTCATCCTCGTAATCGAGGATGGCTTTATTAACCTTGTTCACATTGGCGGGCGTGTACATGTCGGTGATAGATATCGACGAATGCCTTGCCTGATCTCTGACAGACAGTACGTCCATATTGCTTTTCAGCATGTTCGTTATGCCAGTATCCTTCAGACTGTAGAATTTATATTCAGCCGACAGGCCGAGGTCTTTTCGCACATACCTGTTCCAATAATCCCGGAACTGTTTCTCGCTGCATCTCTTCTCGCCCGGTTTGAATTTATTGGAAAAGAGATAATAGGAGGATGGCTCTGAGAGTACTTTCAATTCAATCATAAGGTTCATCACTTTCTTTGGGATGGTCAACACGGCATCCTTACGGTTCTTGGTGCCATTGCCATGCAAGGTGAGCGAACAACTCTTGACACTGATATCACCTATACGCAGGAAAGACATCTCCCTGGGACGGACAAAAAGATAATGCAGAAAGTAACAAGCCAGAAGGAAATACTTGTTGTTATTATCGAGATAGGTATGAATCCGCTTGAGGTAGTTGTCGTCAATGGCAGTCCTGTTCTTAGCTCGGTTCCTCTTGTTGACAAGCACCAGCCCAGCGGTCGGATTCTCATTGACGAAGCCACGTTGCAACAGCCACGAACAAAAGGTTCGGAGCCAGGCAAGATAGTTGTTCCTGGTTTGTATGGAGTTTCCTCTGTCGATAAAAACGTAGTCAAGAAATCTAGACATCAGCTGCTTGTCAAGTTGAAAGACATACGTAACGCTCTTTACAGCCCAATCCTCAAAGATCTTCATATAGGAACAGTATGAAATATAAGACTCTTCCCGCAAGCTCCCCTCTTTGGCCAGCCTTGAGATATAGGTTTTGTAATCCTGGCAGACTACATCGAATTTGCTATATTCAGCAGTTTTGTTCGAATCTATCCAAGGATTCCATCCACCAAGCAGTTTCTCCATCAGACGTTGGATAATACCGTCAGCATATATCCGTTGCGCTTTCCTGCCTTTTATCCGGCCAATCATTATTTTCTTACGCTTCAACTTGCCTGAAAGAGGATCATAGGCCATGAAATCGACATAGCTCTCCTTGCAGAGATGAAGACGTGGAGGAGTCCATTTCTTTATTTCCGCAATAGCGTCGTTTTTTGAAAAATTATTTTTTTTTGCCATTTTCTTTTTTGAAAACGGCCTGTCTTGATAACCAACCCTTGATATGCGTGTCCGACTTTTGTCCGACCGGTTGTGCCATAAACGCAAGTAAGCGGTTGAAAATCAACCGCTTACTTTGCTTAAAGTCGGGATTACTGGACTCGAACCAGCGACCTCACGCCCCCCAGACGCGTGCGCTACCAACTGCGCTAAATCCCGCAACCATTGGTTTGCTTTTTTGTTAAGCGACTGCAAAGGTACTAACTTTGCACGAAACATGCAAACAAAAATCCATTTTTATTTAAAAAACTTTATTATATCCTATCTTGCCACCTCTTTAATGTGGCACTTTGCGTTTTTTTATTATCTTTGCAATACCTATTTAAACGAACATTTGCCCATGAAGATATATTTTGCCATAGCGCTGCTGAGCTTCACACTCATGCTTACGGCCTGCGGCGGCGACGACGGACTCACCGACACCACCACCGAGAATGCTGCCACCGACCAGGACCAGGACAGCTACACCGGCACCATCGACAGCAACTACACCTACCAGCTGCCTGTGGTGATGCACGTGCTCTACCGCGACGCCAGCGACACCACACAGTATCTCAAGGCAAGCTATCTGCAAAAACTCATACACTACGTCAACGAGCTCTACCAGGGCGTGTACAGTTCCTCGCGGTTCAATATCGGCGTTAACTTCGTGCTGGCACAATACGATGAGAGCGGGCAGAAGCTCGCCACACCCGGCGTGGTGTACCACCAGTACACCGGCTCCGACTGGCCCCTCGACGTAACCACCGTGATGAGCGACAACAAGCAAACCTACAACAAGTACGTGTGGGACCCCAACAACTACATCAACGTGCTGTTCTATCCCTTCAAGACTACCTCGTCGGATGAGGTTACCCTCGGCATGAGCCGCTCGCCTTACGCCATAGCCAGCGGCGACAGCGTGCTGCCCGGACTCGAGACCATTAACTACCGCTACATCTCGAAGAGCAACCTGGGCTACGCCTACGCCATCTCGCTGAACAGCACCTACGCCTACCAGCTGTCGTCGCGCTACACCCAGGCCGACCACGGCAAGGGCGGCTACTACCTCTCGTCTACCGGCTCGGATATGGCACAGGCCATGGCCCACGAGCTGGGGCACTACCTGGGACTCTTCCACACCTTCTCGGAAGTGAAAACGGCCACCGGCACTGCCGATGCCGACTCGTGCGCCGACACCGACTACTGCACCGACACCCACACCTACAACCGCACCGACTACACCAGCTACCTCACCACGCTGGGCGCGCTGGGCAACCTTACCTGGCAGAAGGCCGTTACACGCTACGACTGCGTGGACAGGTCGCAGTACATGTCGTACAACATCATGGACTATAACTACTCTTACTTCGATACCTTCACCCCCGAGCAGAAAGCACGGTGCCGCTGGGTGCTGTACTACTCGCCCCTGATACCCGGACCCAAAAAGAACGGCGCCAACAAGAAAACCTCTACCCGTGCCGTGAGCAACGAAATTTACCCGCTGCCCGTGAAGTACTACAAGTAGTGAGCCGCACACCCCGCAACTTGAAATGAATTAATAATGCTATAAACAGATGACTTACACCATACAAGCCCCCACTCACATCGATACTACCATCAACCTGCCGGCTTCGAAGAGTATCAGCAACAGGGCACTCATTATACACGCCCTGTCGAAGGGTACCTCGCTGCCGCGCAACCTGAGCAACTGCGACGACACCAACGTGATGACTGCCGCACTGCGCGACATGCCCGACGTAATCGACATTCACGCCGCTGGCACCGCCATGCGCTTCCTCACAGCCTACCTCAGTGTAACGCCCGGCACCCACACCCTTACCGGCACCGAGCGCATGAAGCAGCGCCCCATCGCACCCCTGGCCGAGGCACTGCAAGGTCTGGGCGCGCGGATAGAGTACCTGGGCGAGCCAGGCTTCCCGCCCATACGCATCACTGGGCAGCCCCTCGAAGGCGGACAGGTGGCCATGCCCGGCAACATCAGCTCGCAGTTCATATCGGCACTGCTGATGATTGGACCCGTGATGAAGCGCGGACTGCATCTTGAGTTGCAGGGCACCATCGTGTCGAGGCCCTACATCGACCTTACACTGCACATCATGCACGAGTTCGGAGCCAAAGCCGAATGGACCGACGTGAACGCCATCGACGTGAAGCCCGTGACCTATAGCGAGACACCTTATATAATAGAGAACGACTGGAGCGCTGCCAGCTACTGGTATGCCACCCTGGCACTGCTGAGCGACCGCGAGAGCCGCATCGTGCTGCCCGGACTGCACGACGCCAGCCGACAGGGCGACTCGGTGGTGAAGTACCTGTTCAGTCTGCTCGGCGTTAAAACACAGTTCATTACCACCAGCAACGGCCACTCGGCAGTAAGAATTACGCGACACCTGCGCACCCTGCCACGACTCGACTACGACTTTATTAACTCGCCCGACCTGGCACAAACCTTCGTAACCTGCTGCTGCGCCCTTAACATACCCTTCCACTTCACCGGACTGGCATCGCTCAAGATAAAAGAAACCAACCGCATACGTGCCCTCGAGCAGGAGCTGCTCAAGCTCGGCTACGTGGTAACCGATGCCAACGACAGCGAACTGATGTGGAACGGCGAGCGATGCGAAGCCTCGATGCAACCCATCGACACCTACGAAGACCACCGCATGGCAATGGCCTTCGCACCCCTTGCCATCAAGTTCCCCGGTCTACAGATTAACAACACCCAGGTGGTGAGCAAGTCGTACCCAGGCTATTGGGACGACCTTCGCCACGCCGGATTTACATTAAAGGAGGTACAGCCATGATTTACCTTATTGCAGCCCTCGTGGTGCTCGGCGTGATAGCCGCCCTCACCACCCTCTGGCCCGGCAACCGTGGCGACGATACCGTGGTGCAGCCCACCCAAAGCTGCTCTACCTGCGCCGGCACCTCGGCCGCATGCGAGCAGGAGTGCATGATGGAGGCCGCCACCCAACCCATTGAGTACTTCGACGACGAGGAGCTCGATGCCTACGCCGGCAGGTCAGCCGACAGCTACACCGACCAGGAGGCCGACGAGTTCTACAACGTGATGACCACCATGCAGCCCGCCGAAGTGCAGGCATGGGGCCGCAGTCTGAACCTGCGAGGCATTGAGCTGCCCAACCAGATAAAAGACGAGTTTACTCTTCTCGTGACCGATGCCCAAAGTGCCCAGAGTGCCCAAATTGCCCATTCCGCCCACAAAGCCCATTCAGCCCATTAGCCCCATGCTCACCCTTCTTAGTTACTCCTTCTTCCGCAACGCCCTGCTGGGCGCCTTCCTTGCCAGCATTGTGTGTGGCATCATGGGCACTTATATCGTGTCGCGCCGCCTGGTGTTCATCAGCGGCGGCATCACCCATGCCTCGTTTGGCGGCATCGGTCTGGGCGTGTTCCTGGGCATCTCGCCCGTGGTGGGCGCCATGGTGTTTGCCGTGCTCTCGGCACTCGGCGTGCAATGGCTCTCGGCCAAACGCAGGGTGCGGCAAGACTCTGCCATCGCCATGTTCTGGACCTTCGGAATGAGTGTGGGCATCATCTTCAGCTTTCTCACCCCAGGGTTCATGCCCGATTTGCCCGGTTTCCTCTTTGGCAGCATCCTTACCATTGGCAGCGCCGACCTGTGGCTGCTGCTCGCACTCACCGTCGTGGTGGCGCTGGTGTTCGCGCTGTGGGGCGGCACCATTGTGAGCATAGCCTTCGACGCCGATTTTGCCCGTTCGCGCCACCTGCCCGTGGCTGCCATGGAGTACATGCTCATGGCACTCACCGCCGTAACCATCGTGTCAACGCTGCGCCTGGTGGGCGTGGTGCTCGCCATCAGCTTGCTCAGCATTCCGCAAACCACCGCCAACCTGTTCTGCCACCGCTTCGGCACCATGGCGGCGCTCAGCGTGGTGCTCGGCTGGGTGTACTGCGGCGTGGGCCTGCTGGCAAGCTACTGGCTCAACGTGCCCTCGGGCGCCTGCATCATTTTGGTGAGTGTGGTGGTTTATGCCACCCTGCGCACAATAAAACAAGGGGTTGATAAGTTAATATTAAAACGCAATCTCGTAAAAGCATGACAAACCACCGCTTTCCACATCTGCTCTGCACCGCAGCCGCAGCCCTTGTGCTGCTGCTCGTGGCGGCGTGCTCGGCACAGAAGAACACGCGTGCCAGCAGATTCTGGCAGGCCATGAACGCCAAATACAACACCTATTATAACGGTACGCTGGCCTACATCGACGGCTCGCTCGAGAAGGAACAGGGCAACCAGGACAACTTTACCGAAATGCTGCCCTTCTACACCGTGGGCAACAAGGCATCGCGCCAACTCGGCAAAAGCAACTTCGACATAGCCATACAGAAGAGCGAAAAGGCCATTCACCAGCACAGCATCAAGCGTCGGCCCGAATGGAAGAGCAACCGCCGCAAAACGGCACGCGACGTGGAGTGGCTCTCGCGCAAGGAGTACAACCCCTTTCTGTGGAAGGCATGGATGCTGATGGGACGCTCGCAGTTCTACGAGGGCAACTTCGACGATGCCGCCTCCACCTTTGCCTACATGGCACGCCTCTATGCCACCCAGCCCGCCATTAACAACAAGGCACGCGCCTGGCTCGCCAAATGCTACGTGGAGCAGGGATGGCTCTACGATGCCGAACAGGTGATTCGCGACCAGCTGCGCGACAGTATTAACTGGCACGCACAGAAGGAGTGGGACTTCACCCTGGCCGACTACTACCTGCATGCGGGCGACTACCAGAAGGCCATTCCCTACATGCGCAAAAGCATTAAGCACGAAATGCGCAAGGTGCAGAAGGCACGCCTGTGGTACTTGCTCGGGCAGGTGTACGAGCAAACCAACCAGAAGGCGCTTGCCTACAAGGCCTACCACCACGTGGTGCGCCTCAATCCGCCCTACCTTACCGCCTTCAACGCACGCATCGCCATGACCGAGGTGCTGGCCGGCAAACAAAGCAGGCAGATGATTTCAAGGCTCAAACGCATGGCGGCATCCGATAACAACAAGGATTACCTCGACCAGGTTTACTATGCCATAGGCAACATCTACCTGGCCGCCAAAGATACGGCCCAAGCCATAAGCAACTACGAGAAAGGTCGCCAGAAGGCCACCCGCAGCGGCATAGAGAAAGGCGTGCTGCTGCTCAAGCTCGGCGACATTTACTGGCAGAAGGAGAAATACAAGGACGCCCAGGGATGTTACGGCGAGGCCATCGGACTGCTCGACAAGGAGCGCCCCGACTACGAGCAGCTGTCGCAGCGCTCAAAGGTGCTCGACGAACTGGTGCCCTACACCGACGCCATACAGCTGCAGGACTCGCTCCAGGCTCTCGCCAAGATGAGCGAGGCCGACCGCAACGCGGCCATCGACCGCACCATTGCCGCTCTGAAGAAAAAAGAAAAAGAGGAGCGCCGCAAACAGCAGGAGGCCAACGCCGCCAACACCCTGCAGCAGAACTCGGGCAACAACTTGCTGAACCGCACCACCAACAACCGCGCCACCAACACGCGGCAGAGTGGCAAAACGGCCATCTGGTACTTCTACAACCCCACCGCGGTGAGTCAGGGCAAGGCAAACTTCCAGCGGCAGTGGGGCCAGCGCAAGAACGTGGATAACTGGCAACGCGTCAACCAGACCGTTGTGGCGGGCATGGGTGGCACCGAAAACGCCGACTCTGCACTTTCCGGTGGAGGCACGGCGGCCACCGACTCGCTGCAACAGCAGGAGGGCCAACAGTCAACCGACTCGGCTGCCAACGACCCGCACAAACGCGAGTACTACCTGGCGCAGATACCCTTCACCCCCGAGCAGCTCGAGGCAAGCAACCAGGCTCTTGCCGATGGCCTTTACAACGCCGGCGTGATTTTCAAGGACAAGCTCGACAACCTGCCCCTGAGCGAAAAGCAGCTTATAAGGCTGGTTACCCAGTTCCCCGACTACGCCCACAACGATGAGGCATTCTACCACTTGTACCTGCTCTACATGCGCCTGGGCCGACAGAACGTGGCCACTGAGTACCTCGACAAGCTCAAGCAGCAGTACCCCAACAGCGACTACACCGCCATACTAACCAACCCCTACTTCGAGGAGAACGCCACCCGAGGCAGGCAGCTCGAGGATTCGCTCTACACCGCCACCTACGAGGCCTTCAAGGCGGCACGCTACCAGGAGGTGCTAAGCAACGATGAACTGTCGGAGAAACGCTTCCCCGACGGCGACAACCGCGACAAGTTCGTGTTCGTGGCCGCCCTGGCTAAGCTCGACATGGGCAAGCCGCAGCAGTGCGTAGAGGGCATGGAGAAGTTGGTGCGCACATGGCCGCAGAGCTCGCTGGCCGAGATGGCGGGTATGATAGTGAATGGCGTGAAGGCTGGTCGACGCCTGCAGGGCGGCAGCTTTGCCTTGGGCGACGTGTGGCAGCGCCGCACCGAGGTGATGGCCGACAGCGACTCCATCAAGGCGCGCCGCTTTACCTTCGACCCCCAGGCCGACTACGTGTTCATGATGGTTTACCCCACCGACTCGGTAAACGAGAACCAGCTGCTCTTCAACCTGGCACGCTATAACTTTACCAGCTACCTGGTGCGCAACTTCGACATCAACGTGGAGGATACCCAGGACGGACTGCACCGCATGAGCGTGGCCGGATTCCGCAACTTTGCCGAGGCTCTGCAATATGCACGGCAGCTCTACGCACAGCACAACTTCCGACGCTTCACGGCACGCGTGCGGCCTTTCATCGTCAGCACCGCCAACCTGCCCCTCATCGGACAGCAGTACAGCTACAACGACTATCAGAAATTCTATAACGCCCACTTCGGCGCCATCAAACTGCCCAAGGCCGACCTGCTGAGCGAGCCCGACAGCATCATTACCGAGCCCGCTGAGCCTGACACCCTGCAGCAACCCGGCACCACCGATGAGGGCACGCAGCCCGATGCCGGAGGCACCTACATTATGCCGGAGGGCACCACTGGCGGCACCACCGACCAGCAGGGCACCCAGGTTTACCCCGTGGATGCCGGGCAGCAGGGCACCACCGACCAGCAGGGCACACAAGATTACCCGGTTGAGGCTCAGCCACAGGGCACTGCCCGGCCGCAAGGCACTGCCCGGCCACAGGGCACCACTAAAACGGCGGCACCGGCTAAGCAGACCACAGAACCTGCCAAATCGGCAAAGCCCGTCGACAAGGACACCATCTACTTCGACGATGCGCCCGCCGCGCCCGCCGGCAACAACAACAATAATAGCAATAATAGCAAGAAAAAACTGCCCGAGGACAACTCCGACCTTGAGGACGAGTACTACGACCTCGACGGCTTCTAAACATACGCAAAACATTTAAATTCAGGAGGTACACACCATGATGAGCAAAGGAAAACTGTTATGGGTAGACGACGAGATAGAGCTGCTCAAAGCCTACGTTATCTACCTTGAGAAGAAAGGCTACGAAGTAACCACCGTGAGCAACGGTCCCGACGCCATAGAGCGATGCCGTGAGCAATCGTTCGACCTGGTGTTCCTCGACGAGATGATGCCGGGACTGAGCGGTCTTGACACGCTGCAGCAAATCAAGGAAATTCAGCCCGCCACACCCGTGGTAATGGTAACCAAGAGCGAAGAGGAGAACATCATGGACCAGGCCATTGGTTCCAAGATAGCCGACTACCTGATAAAGCCCGTCAACCCCAGTCAGATTCTGCTCACACTGAAGAAGAACATACACCGCGACGAGATAGTAACCGAGGTTACACAGTCGGAATACCAGCAGAACTACCAGCAACTGAGCATGCAGATTGCCGACGCCCGCACCTTCGACGAGTGGACCGACATCTACCGACAGCTGGTGCACTGGGAGCTTGAGCTCGCCACCACCGGCAGCAACATGTCGGAAATACTCAACATGCAGAAAGAGGAGGCCAACAACGCTTTCGCACGCTACATTCGCGACAACTACATGGAGTGGATGGAGGTGAAGCAGCGCGAACTGCAGGGCAAGCGCCGCAAGGACGACTGGCGCCCGCTGATGAGTCCCGACCTGTTCAGCCGCTGCATCTTCCCGCTGCTCGACCAGGGCCAGAAGGTGTTCCTCATCGTTATCGACAACTTCCGCTTCGACCAGTGGCGCGTTATAAGCCGGCTGATGGCCGACCACTTCGACATCGACGAGCGCATCTACCTGAGCATCCTGCCCACTGCCACGCAGTATGCCCGCAACGCCATCTTCAGCGGACTCATGCCCGCCACCATCGCAAAGATGTTTCCCGATTTGTGGGTCGACGAGGATGAGGACGAGGGCAAGAACCTTAACGAGGCACCGCTCATACAAACCCAGATTGAACGCTACCGACGCCACGACACCTTTACTTACAACAAGATAAACGACTCAGAGGGCGCCGAGCACCTTATGCAGCAGTTCAACAACATGCAGCAACGGCAGCTCAACGTGGTGGTGTTCAACTTCATCGACATGCTCTCGCATGCCCGCACCGAATCGAAGATGGTGCGCGAGCTTGCCAACAACGAGAGCGCCTACCGCAGCATCACGCAGAGCTGGTTCACCCACTCGGTTATCAGCGAGCTGTTCAAGGCATTGGCCCAGAGCAACTGCCGCGTGGTGCTCACCACCGACCACGGCAGCATTCGCGCACGCCGCCCCATCAAGATTGTGGGCGACCGCAACACCAACACCAACCTGCGCTACAAGCTCGGCAAAAACCTGAGCTACAACTCCAAGGAAGTGTTCACCATTAAAGACCCCGCACGCGCCATGCTGCCACAGCCCAACCTGAGCACCAGCTACGCCTTTGCCACGGGCGACACCTTCTTTGCCTATCCCAACAACTACAACTACTACGTGAGCTACTTCCGCGACACTTTCCAGCACGGCGGCATCTCCATGGAAGAGATGCTTGTGCCTTTAGTTACGCTCACGCCGCGCAACGCACAGAAATAACAATAAAACACTATCATAACAATGGAAATTACAATTAAAAGCCTCGACAGCATCCAGGAAGCTGCCAAACAGTTTGTAAGCGCTATCGGCACGCACCGCGTGTTTGCCTTCTACGGCAAGATGGGCGCCGGCAAAACCACCTTCATCAAGGCTGTGTGCCGTGAGCTCGGCGTAACCGACGTTATCACCTCGCCCACCTTTGCCCTCATCAACGAGTACACCGACGGCAAAGGCAACCCCATCTACCACTTCGACTATTACCGCATCAAGAAGCTCGAAGAAGTTTACGACATGGGCTACGAGGATTACTTCTACAGCGGCAACCTGTGCCTGATAGAGTGGCCCGAGCTTATCGAGACCCTGCTGCCCGACGATGCCGTGCGCGTGCACCTCGACGTGTTGCCCGACGGCACCCGCAAACTCACCTGGTAACATCCAGCGTAGCAATCGCCCACCGTAGGGGCGGCCTTTATGGCCGCCCTAAGTGGCACGTAATTCCAACCCAATCACCATATTGCAGGCCACACCGGGCTTGACAATTGCGGAGGCCCGGTCCACCGTAGGGTGCGGCCTTTATGGCCGCCCTAAGTGGCACGTAATTCCAACCCAATTACCATATTGCAGGCCAAACCGGGCCAGACAATTGCGGAGGCCCGGTCCACCGTAGGGTGCGGCCTTTATGGCCGCCCTAAGTGCCACGCAATTCCAACCCAATTACCATATTGCAGGATAAACCGGGCCCTTAGGGCGGCCATAAAGGCCGCCCCTACAGTGGCCGCGTCCTCGACATTTTTAAGGAATACATTTTGTTGACCGATAATTGCTGGGAAGCGTCCCCGAAGGGGGCGAACACGGTTAGCCCCATGTCGGAGCGCAGCGCAGGCATGGGGTATGGAATCCTCCCGGCGGATGCGTCCTCGAAGAGGGCGAACCTGTATATCCACTTGCGCCCCACGTTGCCACGTGGGGTTAACCATGTTCGCCCTCTTCGAGGACGTTGTTTGCGTGTGGTTGCCGTTACCCCAGGTTTCGGCTTCGCCTCGACCTGGGGCTAACCTAATTCGCCCCCTTCGGGGACGGCTGGGCAAATGTCCACCGTAGGGTGCGGCCCTTGTGGCCGCCCTAAGTGGCACGCAATTCCAACCCAATCACCATATTGCAGGCCTGACAATTGCGGAGGGCCGGTCCACCGTAGGGGGCGGCCTTTATGGCCGCCCTAAGTGCCACGTAATTCCAACCCAATCACCATATTGCAAGGCCAAACCGGTCCCTTAGGGCGGCCATAAAGGCCGCCCCTACGGTGGACATGTCCCCGCAATTGATGAGCGACGTCCCCGAAGGGGGCGAACCTATCCTCCTCTTATTACTACTTCAGTTTGTCGGCATTGATAATCTTGATGTCCCGGCCGTTTATCTCGATGGCACCCTCACGCTCAAAGTCGGCAAGCACACGCATGAGCGAAAACTTCTGAATACCGAAGCTGTCGGCTATCTGCTGACGGCTGCGCAACAGGCGCACGTTGCGCGTCTGCTGTTCTTTGGCACGCTTTATGAGCAAGTAGCCCACCTTCTCGCGCACCGTCATCAGACTCAGTACGTTAATCTTCTGTGTAAGAAACGAATCAATGTCCGACAGCGTGCGAATAAAATTAAGGCACAGCCGGTGGTCAAGGTGCAGCAGTTCCATGAACTCATCTTTGGCAAACCGTATAATCTGCGTGGGCTCGCCTGTTTCCACACTCACCGGCAGTTTGTTGTCGGTGGCAAAGATGAAGGCCGGCGCCACAATGTTGCCGGGGCGCAGCCGGCTCACTTCCACCTGTTTGCCGGCAGGCGACGACATGCGGCATATCAGTACACCTTTGAGCACAATGTCGATGTGCCGGCATGGCATGCCCGCAAGCGCGAATACATCGTTCTTCTGGTAAGACAGCAGTTTGTAGTCGGTGCTCCGCACAAACTCATTGATATCATCTTCGCTGAAGTCGGTAAACAAACTGCATTTCAGCAACGGTTGCAGTATAGGATTTATAGGCATGTTGAACTTTGATTTAATGAAGTGGCACGCGTAGTTTGCTTCGCTGCCACTGCACAAAGATACTGAAAAATAATTGTACCTGCTCAAATAATCCCAGGATATTTTGTGAAAAAAATACAACGACGCCCCCTATTTTTTGAACGATAATCCGGGCCGGTTGCGAGGACATGTCCACCGTAGGGGCGGCCTTTATGGCCGCCCTAAGGGCCCGGTGTGTCGGGCAATTGGGTGATTGTGTTGGAATTACGTGCCCCTTAGGGCGGCCACAAGGGCCGCACCCTACAGTGGACTGGTCCTCCGCAATTGTCAAAGTGTATTCCTTAAAAATGTCGAGGACGCGTCCACCGTAGGGGCGGCCTTTATGGCCGCCCTAAGGACCCGGTGTGTCGGGCAATTGGGTGAATGGTTTGGAATTGCGTGCCACTTAGGGCGGCCATAAAGGCCGCACCCTACGGTGGACCGGTCCTCCGCAATTGTCAAAGTGTATTCCTTAAAAATGTCGGGGACGCGTCCACTGTAGGGGCGGCCTTTATGGCCGCCCTAAGTGCCCGGTTTAGCCTGCAATATGGTAATTGTGTTGGAATTGCGTGCCACTTAGGGCGGCCATAAAGGCCGCACCCTACAGTGGACATTTGTCGGACCGTCCCCGAAGGGGGCGAACACGGTTAGCCCCAGGTCGAGGCGAAGCCGAAACCTGGGGTAACGGCAACCACACACAGCCTACGTCCTCGAAGAGGGCGAACCTGGTTAACCCCACGTGTCAACGTGGGGCGCAAGTGGATATACAGGTTCGCCCTCTTCGAGGACGCATTCACGCGGTGGGATAATGTACCCCATGCCTACGCTTCGCTCCGGCATGGGGCTAACCTAATTCGCCCTCTTCGAGGACGTCGCTAATCAATTGCGGGGACATGTCCACATTTGGTTGAAATTAACGCGTCCACCGTAGGGTGCGGCCCTTGTGGCCGCCCTAAGGACCCGGTTTGTCGGGCAATATGTTGATTGTGTTGGAATTACGTGCCCCTTAGGGCGGCCACAAGGGCCGCACCCTACGGTTTAATGGTCCTTAATGGTCCTTTTGCGGGCGTCCACAAGGGCCGCACCCTACGGTGGACATTTGTCGGACCGCCCCCTCCGGGGGGAACAACTGGTCAATGCCCCTCTTGCACCTAAGCCCCGAATTTTACCGTTTTTTAATTCATTTTCTCACCTCTTTTCAAACTAATTGTTTACATTTGCATTAAAAGCAGACTCACTTATGAAAAACCTGCCAGAATTATTACTTATTATAATACTAACAACGATGATGCAAACGAATGCTTTTTCGGGAAATATCCGTCCGACTGCCGTGGCCGGACAGTTCTATCCGGCTAATGCCGAACATCTTACGCACGATGTGAACTCCTACTATAACCATGCCACCGACCGCCACCTTAAGGGTACGGTGCGCGCCATCATAGTGCCGCATGCCGGTTACGTGTTTTCGGGTGCGGTGGCCGCCGAGGCCTACCGCCAGATACCGCCCGCGCAGCACTACGACCACATCTTCCTGCTGGGACCCTCGCACCACACGTGGGTGGATGGTGCCTCGGTGCCCATGATGTGGCAGAACTACGCCACGCCCCTCGGTGCAGTGCCCGTAGACACCGCCCTGTGCAAACAGCTCATCAGCAGCAACAGCTACTTTACCAGTAAGGTGGAGGCCCACGAGAAGGAGCACTGTCTGGAGGTGCAGTTGCCCTTCCTGCAACTGCGGCTCCAGCACATGCCCCCGATAGTGCCCATTGTTATAGGTACCGAGCGCTTTGCCGTGCTGCAGAAGATAGCCGGGGCACTGAAGCCCTACTTCAACGACCGCAACCTGTTTGTTATAAGCAGCGACTTCTCGCATTATCCTAAATACGACGATGCCGAGCGCGTAGACAGCACCACGGGCCAGGCGATAGAGTCGGGCAGCGTGAACCAGTTTGTCCATGCCCTGCAAACCAACGCCGAAGCCGGTGTTGCCAATCTTGCCACAAGTGCCTGCGGACAGTGTGCCATTGCCGTGCTGCTGCTCATGTCGCAGGGCGACACCACCCTTACCATGCACCACCTGTGCTATCGCAACTCGGGCGACTCACCCTACGGAGGCAAGGAGCAGGTGGTGGGTTACCATGCCTTTGTGCAAACGGCCGAAGCGCAGTCTGCCGGCACTACCTGCGATGCCGCCACCGGGTTCAGTCTTACCGACGACGACAAGCAACTGTTGCACCGCATAGCCTGGACCAGCATAAAGGGCGGCGACGTGAAGACTCTCGTTGCCCACGCCGGCAAGGCACTGAGCAGCAAGTGCGGCGCCTTTGTAACCCTTACCGAGGGCGGCAGACTGCGTGGCTGCATTGGCCACTTTGGCAGCGATGTGCCCCTGTGGCAGACGGTGGCCGCCATGGCGCGCGACGCCGCCTTCCATGACCCGCGCTTCAAGCCCGTTACGCGCGATGAGTGGGACAGTCTGCAACTCGAAATATCGGTGATAACTCCGCTCAAGCGCATACACAACATCTCAGAATTCCAGTACGGCAAGCAGGGCATCTTCATCAAGAAAGGCTGGCATACCGGCACCTTCCTGCCCCAGGTGGCGCACGAGGTGAACTGGACCAAAGAGGAATTCCTGAGTCACTGTGCTCAGGACAAGGCCGGAATAGGGTGGGATGGCTGGCGCACTGCCGAGCTGTACACCTACGAGGCCATCGTGTTTTAATGAGGATATGGTTAGCGACGTCCCCGAAGGGGGCGAACATGGTTAGCCCCATGTCGGAGCGAAGCGCAGGCATGGGGTATCAATACCTCCTGATTAATGCGTCCTCGAAGAGGGCGAACCTGTGTTGACTCATATTGCCTTGCCATCTCCAGATGGAAAAGAAAAAAGAAAATCATGTACAGGCTTACGCTCCATGAGGAGCTCTGAGTCTGAACCAGTGGGATAGCCTTACGAGCAAGCTCGACGTCTATCCCGCTGGTTGAGACTCACCCCTTTCGGGGTCAAAGCCTGTACATGAAGAAAATTGCCAAGGCATAAAATTGCGCATAGCGCATAAAATAATATTATCACCAAGACTATATCATCAAGACTTTCTGAAATAATTGTGAGCAGATTTAGGGTGTGCTGAATATTTTATGCGCTCTGCGCAATTTTACGCGATAGCGATTTTCGTCACGGGCAGGCTTTGTCCCCCGCAGGGGGTGGTGCAGAGGTGATGGGGGCAGCCGTCGAGCTTGCTCGTAAGGATGTCCCCATCACCTCTGCACCATAGCTCCATAGGGAGCTAAAGTCTGCACGTGACTATTTTCCAAAAACTTATTCTCGATTCAGGGTGACGCATTGACGAAGTCAGGAGAGGGCGAACCTGTATATCCACTTGCGCCCCACGTTGCCACCTGGGGGTAACCCTGTTCGCCCCCTCCGAGGACGGCTGGGCAAATGTCCACCGTAGGGTGCGGCCTTTATGGCCGCCCTAAGTGCCACGCAATTCCATTACAATCAACATATTTTAAATAAGACATATGAATATGCAGAATACCAAATTCGATACAAATCAACTGCACGAGGCTCGCTACTACACCGTGCAGGTTACCACGCGGGGCACCGAGGCCGTGTGCCACCTGTGCCCGCACCAGTGCCACATAGAGAGCGGGAGTGTGGGTCGCTGCCGCTCCCGCCTGTTTGCCGACGGCAAACTGTGGGCACTGAGCTATGCCGAACCGTGTGCCGTGGCTCTCGACCCCGTGGAGAAGAAGCCGTTGCTGCACTTCCATCCCGGCATGGAGTGCCTCTCGCTGGCGTGCACGGGCTGCAACCTGCGGTGCCTGAACTGTCAGAACTACGACATCTCGCAGGCATCGCCCCACGATGTGCGGCACGCCCGGCTCACCCCCGACGGCGTGGTGGCGATGTGCGAGCGGCAGCATGCACCCGCCATTGCCTACACGTACACCGAACCTTTAACGTGGATGGAGTATCTTACCGACACGGCACGCAAGGCGCACCAACACGGATTGCTGAATGTGCTCGTGTCGGCTGGCTACGTGAACCCCGAACCCCTGCACGACGTGCTGCCTTATCTCGATGCTGCCAACATCGACCTGAAGGCATTCAGCGACGAGGTGTACCACCGCCTGAACGGTGCCTCGCTGCAACCCGTGCTCAACACCCTGCAGGTGCTGCGCCAGAGCGGGGTGTGGCTCGAGATAACCAACCTGCTTATACCCGAATGGAACACCGACGAGAAGATGCTGCGCCAGATGTGCCGGTGGCTGGTTGACAATGGCTTTGCCGACGTGCCCCTGCACTTCAGCCGCTTCTTTCCCACCTTCCGCCTCACCTCGGTGCCTCCCACACCGCTCGCCACGCTGCTCAAGGCTCGCGAAATAGCCCGCCACACTGGCATGCACTATGTTTACATTGGCAACGCCACCGAGGTGAACGGCCAGGACACTTGCTGCCCCGACTGCGGCAAACTGCTGGTGCGGCGCCATGGCTATAGTGTAGAGAGCAACCTGATAACGGCCGATGGCTGCTGTCCCGGGTGCGGCTGCCGTGTGGCTGGCAGGTGGTAAGGTATTTAACAGTTACAATTTATAAGTGTATTCCTTAAAAATGTCGAGGACGCGTCCACCGTAGGGTGCGGCCTTTATGGCCACCCTAAGTGGCACGTAATTCCAACCCAATCACCATATTGTAGAATAAACCGGGCCTGACAATTGCGGAGGACCGGTCCACCGTAGGGTGCGGCCTTTATGGCCGCCCTAAGTGGCACGTAATTCCAACCCAATCACCCAATTGCCCGACACACCGGTCCCTTAGGGCGGCCACAAGAGCCGCACCCTACGGTGGACATTTTGTTGATCGACAATTGCGGAGGACCATTCCACCGTAGGGTGCGGCCTTTATGGCCGCCCTAAGTGGCACGTAATTCCAACCCAATTACCCAATTGCCCGACACACTGGGCCCTTAGGGCGGCCATAAAGGCCGCACCCTACGGTGGACATGTCCCCGCAATTGATTAGCGACGTCCCCGAAGGGGGCGAACACGGTTAGCCCCATGTCGGAGCGTAGCGCAGACATGGGGTATGGAATCCTCCCGGCGGATGCGTCCTCGGAGAGGGCGAACCTGTATATCCACTTGCTCCCCACGTTGCCACGTGGGGTTAACCAGGTTCGCCCTCTCCGAGGACGTTTGATTCTGTGTTGTTGTGTTAACCCCAGGTTTCGGCTGCGCCTCAACCTGGGGCTAACCATGTTCGCCCTCTTCGAGGACGGTCCGACAAATGTCCACCGTAGGGGCGGCCTTTATGGCCGCCCTAAGTGCCACGCAATTCCAACACAATCAACATATTGCAGGATAAACCGGGTCCTTAGGGCGGCCACAAGAGCCGCCCCTACGGTGGACGCGTCCTCGACATTTTAAGGAATGTACTTGCAATCTGTAATACATTTGCAGCCAGCCCCATTTATTACCTTAATCAATAAAACACTTATTTTTGGCTATCTGCTTGCAATTTGCTAACTTTGCATTCGTTATGCAAGCATTTTTACAAGGAAAACATACCAGCGACGACTGCGAGGACGGATACGTGTTTATGCCTGACCGCGCCGCCGTAATCGACGGCAGCACGAGCAAGACAAGCACGCGCATCAGTGCTGCAATGAAGAACGGCAGACTGGCCATGCAGCTCATTGCCAGCTATGTGCGCTCGTGCGACGCCAGCTTAACCTGCCGGGAGTTCTGCCAGGGCGTTACGGCCGCACTTGCCACCCGATATGCCGACGGCATCGATTACGCCCGTCACCCCGAACTGCGGCTCACGGCGAGTGCCATTGTGTGCAGCGCTTATAGACGGGAGGTGTGGATGATAGGCGACTGCCAGTGCATCATCAACGGCAGACTCTACCACAACGACAAACCCTCGGAGGCAGTGCGTGCCGGTCAGCGTGCCGAACTCATCCGCCAGGCTCTCGCCGACGGCGCCACCGTGGAGCAGCTGCTGCACAACGACACCGCCCGACAGCAGATAGTGCCCGGCATAGTGGCCGACATGCAGCAGGGGCAGAACCGCACCTATGCCGTTATCGACGGATTCCCCGTGTACATGCCTGGCGTGCGCATCATCCAACTGCCCGATGACCCGGTGGTCGAAGTGGTGCTGGCATCCGACGGCTACCCCGAACTGTGCCCCACACTCCAGCAGAGCGAGCAGCGCCTTGCCCGCCTGCTCCGGGCCGACCCGCTGTGCTACACCCTGCACAAGGCAACCAAGGGCCTCCGTCCTGGCAACAGCAGCTTCGACGATCGCTGCTTCCTGAAGTTCCAAGTGGTGGGGCAGCAACTCAGATAGTTTACATTTATAATGAACGAACTTGAAATTACCGACGCCACGGTGGCCGATGCGGCCGCACTCGTGGCAATCTACACACCCTACGTGCTGAACACCGCCATCACGTTCGAGTACGAGGTGCCCACGGTTGAGGAATTCGCACGGCGCATTGCCGACATCACCCGTGAGTATCCTTACCTTGTGGCACGCATCGGCGGCAAGGTGTGCGGCTACTGCTACGCCCATGCCTTCAACCGCCGGGCAGCCTATCACTGGGCGGTGGAAACATCTATCTATGTGGCCACCGATGAGCGCGGCCATCATGTGGGCAGGGCTCTGTACGAGGCCATGCAACAGCGGCTCAGCCGGCAGGGCATATTAAATATGTATGCCTGTATTACGTGGAAGGATGCCGATGACGAATACGTAACTCATGCCTCGCCCGCTTTCCATGCCCGCCTGGGCTTCAAGAAGGTGGCCCACTTCCATAAATGCGGTTACAAGTTCGGCCGCTGGTACGACGTAATCTGGATGGAAAAGTTCATTGGCAGGCACCAGGGCTGACACCATAATCGTACCAAAGCGTGGTACTGTGCGTATCACAGCGTGGTACGGTGAGTATCAAAGCGTGATACCGTGCGTACCAAAGCGTGATACCGTGCGTATCACAGCGTGATACCGTGAGTACCAGGGCCGTGGTACTGTCGTGGAACATTCACGTGGCCAATCCGGACAAATGTTTTATTGAATGCGGGCGGCCCCTAACCCTTCCTATCCGCAACCCTTAAAAATGTCGAGGCCGTGTCCACCGTAGGGTGCGGCTGTGTCCCACCGTAGGGTGCGGCCCTTGTGGCCGCCCTAAGTGGCACGTAATTCCAACCCAATCAACATATTGCAGGCCTGACAATTGCAGAGAACCGGTCCACCGTAGGGTGCGGCCTTTATGGCCGCCCTAAGTGGCACGTAATTCCAACCCAATTATCCAATTGCCCGACACACCGGTCCCTTAGGGCGGCCATAAAGGCCGCACCCTACGGTGGACGCGTTAATTTCAACCAAATGTGGACATGTCCCCGCAATTGATGAGCGACGTCCCCGAAGGGGGCGAACACGGTTAGCCCCATGCCGGAGCGAAGCGCAGGCATGGGGTATCAATACCTTATGATTAATGCGTCCTCGAAGAGGGCGAACCTGTCCTGACTCATATTGCCTTGCCATCTCCCGATGATACGAAGCAGAAAATCATGTACAGGCTTACGCTCCATGAGGAGCTCTGAGTCTGAACCATCGAGATAGCCTTACGAGCAAGCTCGACGTCTATCCCGCTGGTTGAGACTCACCCCTTTCGGGGTAAAAGCTTGTACATGAAGAAAATTGCCAAGGCATAAAATTGCGCATAGCGCATAAAATAATATTATTACCACGACGATATCATCAAGGCTTTCTAAAATAATTGTGAGCAGATTTAGGGTGTGCTGAATATTTTATGCGCTCTGCGCAATTTTACGCGATAGCGATTTTCGTCACGGGCAGGCTTTGTCCCCCATAGGGGGTGGTGCTGAGGTGATGGGGGCAGCCGTCGAGCTTGCTCGTAAGGCTGTACCCATCACCTCAGCACCAAAGCTCCATTGGGAGCTAAAGTCTGTACGTGACTATTTTCCAAAAACTTATTCTCGATTCAGGGTGACGCATTGACGAAGTCAGGTGAAAATATCCACGAATTGTCACAAATATACTTTAACCGCTGTTAAAACGTAACCGGCTATTACTAAAATAAATACAATTGTTTGGCATTTACTTATATTTTGACTACTTTTGCATGAAAATTCAACAATTTCACATTAAAATGAAGAAACAATTTCTTTCTATTGCCTTCGTGCTGCTGGCAGGCGCTCTGAACGCTCAGAACCTGTCGTCGGGCATCGACAAGGCAAACTTCGACACCAGCGTGAAGCCGGGCGACAACTTCTACGAGTACGCTGCCGGCGGCTGGCTTAAATCGCATCCGCTCGACGCTGAGCACACCGAGAACGGTGCCTTCGTCGACCTTCAGGAACTCAGCGAGAAGCGCATTCAGGGTATCATTCTTGAGTATGCTAAGGATAAACAGCCCCAGGGTTCGCTCGGACAGAAAATCGGTTCGCTGTATAACCTGATGATGGACTCGGCGCGACTGAACCGCGAGGGTGCCGCACCTCTGCAGGCCAACCTGCAGCGCATTAAGGACATCAAGAGCCGCCGCGAACTCGAGATGGTGAGCGCCATGCTCGACCGTGAAGGTCACGGCACCACCATGTTCGACGTGTCGGCAGGTGCCGACCAGAAGCAGGCTTCGATGAACATCGTGTCGCTCTCGCAAGGCGGTCTGGGTCTGGGCTCGCGCGAGTACTACTTCAACACCGACGAGCAGAGTCAGAAGCTGCGCGAGGCTTACAAGCAGTTCATCGTCGACGTGGCCGAGCTTGCCGGCTACAGCAAGGCCGACGCACAGCAGCTCTGCAAGAGTACCTGGGACATTGAGCTGAAGCTCGCCGCCCCACAGTACGACCGTGTGAAACTGCGCGACGTTGACGCCAACTACCATAAGATGACTTATGCCGAACTGGTGAGCCAGTTCCCCGACATCGACTGGGGCAACTTCTTCCTGCTGGAGGGCATGCCCGCCATCGAGACCGTTAACGTGTGCCAGCCCGAGGCACTGCACGCCGTTGAGAACGTGCTCGACTCTACCTCGCTCAGCGACCTGAAAAACTACCTCACCGTGAAGCTCATTACCGACGCCAGCAGCTCGCTGAGCGACAACTTTCGCCAGGCAGCCTTCAAGTTCCGCAGCGCCATGCTCGGCGTTAAGCAGGACCGTCCGCGCTGGAAGCGTGCCACCGGACTGGTGAGCGGCGTGCTCGGCGAGGCCGTGGGCAAGCTGTATGTGCAGAAGTACTTCCCCGAGAGCTCAAAGAAGCGCATGCTGCAACTGGTGCACAACCTGCAGACAGCTCTGGCACAGCGCATCGACAAGGCTACCTGGATGAGCCCCGCCACCAAGGCACAGGCCAAGGACAAGCTGAGCAACTTCATGATAAAGATAGGCTATCCCGACAAGTGGAAGGATTACAGTTCGCTGCAGATTTCCGACTCTCTCTCGCTCTACAAGAACCTTGAGAACATAAGCCGCTGGGCAAGCGATTACGAGATAGCACACAAGGTGAACAAACCCGTGGATAAATCAGAATGGCAGATGACGCCGCAAACCATCAACGCCTACTACGACCCCACCACCAACGAGATTTGCTTCCCCGCAGCCATACTGCAGCCCCCGTTCTTCGACCCCAATGCCGACGATGCTGCCAACCTGGGCGCCATAGGTGGCGTGATTGGTCACGAGATGAGCCACGGCTTCGACGACCAGGGCTCACAGTTCGACAAGTACGGCAACCAGCACAACTGGTGGACAGCCAAGGACAAGCAGAACTTCGACGCACGCACCAAGGTGCTGGCCGACTACTTCAGCAACTTCGAGGTGCTGCCCGGCGTGAAGATTAACGGCAAGCAGACCCTGGGTGAGAACATTGGCGACAACGGCGGCTTGAACATTGCCTTCACCGCTCTTGAGAACAGTCTTAAGCAGAACCCGTTGCCCGTGAAAGACGGTTTCACCCCCGAGCAGCGTTTCTTCCTGGCCTGGGCCCGTGTGTGGGCAGCCAACGTAACGCCCGAGTTCGTTAAGTACCTGGTTACCATCGATGTGCACTCACCCAACATGGCACGTGTGAACGCGGCCCTGCCACAAATCGATGGCTGGTATGATGCCTTCAACGTGAAGAAGGGCAACAAGATGTACCTGCCCAAGAACAAGCGTGCCCACATCTGGTAAAGTCAGTCAGACCGGGTAATAATAAAAACGCATTGCAACGTTCCCCATGGGAATGCCGCAATGCGTTTTTTTTTGTTGGTTGAATGTTTATAGGTAAATTGCAATGGAATGGCGTTAATTTCAACCAAATGTGGGAAAAATGTCCACCGTAGGGGGGTGTATCAAAATTCAGGTTCATCCTCTTTTTCGTATTATTTTTTAAAACAAAGCCTCGACTTTCACAAGCCGGGGCTTTGTCATATCACAAAAATTTAGTATCTTTGTGGTATAAACGAATTA
>Ga0256406_1001423_pt1 | contig 38715 bp, 44 predicted proteins | sample RumenRJG_03DNA_FD_185986 | JGI IMG/M metagenome (GOLD analysis project Ga0256406, IMG submission 185986) | Bovine rumen microbial communities from Lethbridge, Alberta, Canada - RJG_03 | ecosystem: Host-associated > Mammals > Digestive system > Stomach > Rumen | place: Canada: Alberta | collected... | reverse complement strand
TGAATAATCGAACATAATTTCGTTTTGCTTTAAAATCAGCTTAACGTCTATTTAGTGTACCCATTTTTAAACAATCTATATCAAAATTTCTTCAAATCACCTCTTGACATATTACCAGAATGCTCCAAAAAACTAGTGAGTTTTCTTAGTTTTTTAGAGTATCTCACATTTGAATTTAGATTCCTAGGCGAGTTATTTGACGTTTACATTTCTTATTGGAAATCATTGCATGTAAGATATTTTTCATTAATTTCTATTTTTTTAGTAGAAAAGTGTTAATCTCATTTCTTTTCAGCACTATATGTAAGTAGAAAGATAAAAACACGCAGTACGAAAGGATAGAAATCAATGGAGACTCTTATTTATTACTTATCTGAACAAAAAGAAACTCAAATTTATTCTGTCAATGATATTCCCGTAATTGTTGGAAGCGCCGATGACGACACTTTGGGATTCGGTGCAGCTGGGTAAGACCATTTTCGTAGTGAATTATTAAAAAACAGGTCAATAATAAACAATATCTATATGGAGGTGTTCGTATGACGAACGAAGAAAGAATCAAATGCAATGCAATCATACACCTGGCAGCCGGTTCTGCAGCCGGAGTTGCAGCAGTGAGCGCACAGATCCCATGCGCAGATCAAGTGCTCCTGGTCCCGATAGAGATCACGATGGTTATCAGCTTGGGAAAGGTGTTTGGAATCGACATCACAGGCAGCGCAGCGAAAGGTGTGCTGGCGGGAAAGCTGGGGATTATTGGAGGCATGGCATTGTCTCAGGCACTATGTGGCTGGATTCCGCTGGCAGGGAACATCATAAATGCAGCTGCAGCATCAGGTATGGTAGAGGCACTTGGCTGGGCAATTGCCAATGATTTTTCCGTAAGTGCCAGACATGCAGCATGAGCAGTCTAAAGTAAAAGATACGTTTTAAAAGGAGATGCCAGAAATGCAGGAAGATGTAATAGCAGAGATGCAGGGCCTTTTGAAGGAGACAGAAGATTACGAATTCCCTTTTTTTTCTTCATATGAACAGAGAAAAATTCTGCTTTATAAAAAAAAGGCCGAGATCGATCAGAGTATGAAGGGAATAGTAAAAAATACAGCGCCAGATGACTTCTGTTCGGATGCAGTTTGGGACTCGGCATATGCTGAAGCGGCTGAGCAGTTCGATGGAATGGACGAGAAACAGATGATCCGGAGTTTTTTCCTACAGGAGGTCATGCACCGTTATGTAGAGAAGAATCTGGAGATACTGAAAGAATCTTACAACTGAAGGAGATATTAGTATGGAACAGTATGAAAAAAACAGAAAGAAAGGTTACGGAGCAGAGGCTTCAGGTATCGGTACTGCCAATTACGGCGAAGTGAACAAGAGCTATGACGAAGAAAAATTTCACGCAAGTCAGGGTCATGGCTTTGCAGCAGAACGCGCGAACAACATGGTTGACATGCTTCACGGAAAAGATGCCAGGATAGTTGGAGATGACAACAGCAAGAATGGTGCAGACCGAATAGTAGATGGTGTTGAGATCCAGTCCAAGTACTGTCAGACTGGAAAAAGCTGTATCGATGCCTGCTTTGACGAGAAAGGTCAGTTCAGATATTTCAGCAAAAACGGAAAACCGATGCAGATAGAAGTGCCTTCGGACAAGTACGATGCTGCTGTACAGGCGATGGAGGAGAAAATCCGTAATGGCCAGGTAAAAGGTGTCACAGATCCTTCTGAGGCAAAGAATATCGTCAGGAAAGGCTATTTTACATATGACCAGGCATGTAATATTGCAAAGGCCGGTACTGTAGAATCCCTGATATATGATGCAGCAAACGGAGCAGTAATAGCAACTTCTGCCTTCGGTGTTACGGCACTTATCTCATTTGCTGCTTCAATGTGGGGTGGAAAGGACTTTGATGAATCCCTGAAAATTGCTGCCGCTCAGGGTATCAAGGTTGGAGGAACTGCCTTTGCCACGACAATCATTGCCGGGCAGCTTTCAAAGGCTGGACTCAACAGCGCGCTGGTTAAAAGCTCTGAGGCTATAGTAAACCTTATGGGACCAAAAGCTTCGGCCGTTCTTATCAATGCTTTCAGAAGTGGTTCGAACATCTATGGTGCTGCTGCAATGAAGAGTGCCGCGAAACTTCTCAGAGGCAACGCGATAACATCAGGAGTCACCATAGTCGTTCTCTCTGCATTCGATATTGCAGATATCTTTCGTGGAAGGATTTCAGGCGAACAGCTTTTCAAGAATGTGACTAATACTGTTTCATCTGTAGCCGGAAGTACTGGCGGTTGGATTGGAGGAGCTGCGATAGGTTCAGCAATTTTTCCTGGTGTTGGATCTGTTATCGGAGGTATTATCGGCTCTTTTGTCTGTGGTGCAGCAGCCGGTGGTGCTTCGAACGCGATCCTTGATAATTTTATAGAGGACGATGCTGAGACAATGGTACGTATCATACAGGATGTCTTCACTCAGATGTGCGGTGAATATCTGCTCACAAAGAGTGAGGCAGAGCACGTAGTCGACAGACTTGGCAGAATACTTGACGCAGGAACTCTCAAAGACATGTACGCTAGCTGCAACTGGAGAAATTTTGCCAGAAGGCTGTTGGAGCCACTGATCAAAGACGAGATCGGGAAACGCTGTCATATCCGGGCTCTCACAGATGCAGAGATGGTCAAAGGCCTGAAGAGCTTACTTGAGGAAACGGCAGATGCGGCAACTGCATGAAGGAGACCCTTCATACAGACAGGAGCCTGTGCTCTTGTCTGGTATACTTTTGGATGGACCGTGATAATCACTATGACTCAGGATTCAAATAAATTTTGCAATCAACCAGGTTAAGTGTTAAAATCAGATTTAGTGATTGTCCATTGGATATATTTTTGCGCCGCATCAGTATTTATGCGGGTTTGAGGCCAATTTTGATAAGATAAGAGTCGAAAATCGTGAAAAAATATTTTTGCGCCGCAAAGTGTGTTTTGAGCCCAGTGTTTATGCGGGTTCCAGAGGACAGGGTTTATAAACCTATCACCCCGTAAGGGGACGGAAACTTTAGCTCGGTCTTTGTGAAAACCTTGGTGTTTGTTTATAAACCTATCACCCCGTAAGGGGACGGAAACTCACTGGACTCAGTGTTTACCATTGATCTGGCTGGTTTATAAACCTATCACCCCGTAAGGGGACGGAAACGAAGATCCATTGTAATAGTATCCGTATCATCGTTTATAAACCTATCACCCCGTAAGGGGACGGAAACTTATTAAACAGCAGTAATAAACTAATATCCACTGGTTTATAAACCTATCACCCCGTAAGGGGACGGAAACCATACCCCTAAGCCTATCAATCCAAAAACACCACCGTTTATAAACCTATCACCCCGTAAGGGGACGGAAACAAAAATATCTGGTATATTTTCCCACCCATGCAACTGTTTATAAACCTATCACCCCGTAAGGGGACGGAAACGCATAAATTGCTTTTCTCTCATTTGCTGCCATTGGTTATAAACCTATAACCCAATAAGGGGACTATTTTTTCTATATCCGGCATGTGCCGGATTTTTTTAATTTTATATGAAAAGTTAATCAGACATTTTCCATTCACTACTTATAAGTAGAAGAAAAGTAGAAGAAAAGCTGGTAGCCATTCTGCAAGGTACTCTGTCAGAGAGTGACCAGTATTATTAGAATCACAAAGTCTTCAAAAACGAATAATTTCTTGTGGCAAAATTCACAAAAAAGATGTAAAATATTAGTTGGTGTTTGTTGGAATTGCTCATAAACAACCGGCTGAAGACTTGAATAAAGATTTTTTTTATAGAGGAATATTTACAAAGAAAATGATCGAACGCTTTTGCTTAAAAGTTCATACTTCTGCTTTTCAATGGAGAGAGAACAAAGCATACAACCTGTATGGCTGGCTTATGTCTCAGGTTTCAGAAGCATTTGGAGATGACGTGCATAAAGACGGTTTTTCTCCTATATCACAGTACTTAAAGATCCCTAATGGAGATGACAAAGATCATGCAGAATGGGATATCACACTTTTAAGTGATGAGGCATCGGAAGAACTGGCCGATACCATAGATAACATCACTGTGATCCCGCTCAAAGATGGTATGGCGGAAGTGACGGGCAGCGAGTGGGAATCACTTGCTGATCCATCAGAAGCAGCGGTTGATACAGATATCAGCACCATCCATTTTTTGACAACGACATCATTTAAAGTAAATGGAAGATATAAAGTTCTGCCTGATGTAGAACACATAGTTTCAAGTATGATCAATCAGTGGAATATCCTTTCAGACGATGTGATTTCAGAGGATGAAAAGACGGCCATTACAGAAGGACTCGTTGTTCGCGGTTTTAAAATGCATTCCTCTGCATTCAGGTTAAAAAAAGTAAGTATTCCGGGATTTAAAGGAGAGATTACTATTGAACAGAAAATAAAGGACCAGAGGATCAGAGATTTGTGGAAAAAAGCCGCTGGCCTATCACAATATACTGGTCTGGGGATCAAGACTACATTAGGTATGGGTGGAGTAAGCATCAATTGATATTAATTTTATCAAGAGGTATTTGGAGACGTATGAAAAGCATATTTATTAACCTTTCAAATCATCCATCATCAGGATGGGGCAGAGAGCAGCTTGCAGCGGCACAGCAGATAGGTGTGGTAAAAGACCTTCCATTTCCAGCTGTTGATCCGGAAATCGATGAGACAGAGATATGCAGGCTGGCTGAGGATTATTACAAAAAAATAGAAGATCTGTCGCGGGATTTTGATAAAGTAACTGTCCTGCTTGAAGGCGAATATACATTTACCTATGCTTTGACTTCACTTTTGAAAAGCAATGGGATAGATGTTATATCAGCCTGCAGCAGAAGGGAGGTCATTGAAACGATGGACAGTAAAGGAGATTACGAAAGAATGTCAAAGTTCAGATTCATCAGATTCAGAAAATATCAGGAAGGAGCATGTAAAAAATGAGATATTTAACTGTACTTGAAGTCTCACAGAAGCAGAATTACATCTATAAGACAGAACGTCTGGCAGAGAATATCGGAGCCTCAATGATCATCAGAGAGATAACTGAGGACCTGCCGGAACGGATCCTGGGGAATCATATGAATATCATATCAGGAGGAGGCGGAAACTGTCTGCTTGACTTCCTGTCTAAAAAAGAAGCGTATGATTTTTCAAAAGCCTTCAGTACGAAGGTGTTGACTGACTATCCGGGTGTAGAACTTTTTCTGGCATCAGTCGAATATGATGAAGAAAAAGACAGGATAATGGAGAAAATCGATGAGCTCTATGAAAAGCTGGGTGCGAAAAAAGCTGACAGAGACGGATATTTTCAGATATACAGCCCTGGGATCACTGAACTTTGTAATGATACCCAGTATCCGGCTGCAGGAAAAGACAGTCGGGGAAAATTTGTATCTGCAGAATGCCTGGCAAAGCTTTTTAGAGATAATCCTGCAAATGTACCAGCAAGAGAGCAGAAGATGTTTTCTGATTGGGAATTTCATACTGACCAGTTTGATTTCTTTAAGGAAATGCTTCCGGACAGTGATAAATACCGGTTTGCCAATGAATTTGAAGAGCTTGGCGGTACAAAGAATGTCAAGGACTACATGGCTGTCATCTTTATAGATGGAAATAAGATGGGAAAAAAGCTTGAAGCCTTTAAAAACAAATTCAATTCAGCTACAAAGGATGAAACTCCGAAGGATGCAAATGCTTTATATAAGAAAAAGTATGGGGCGTTAAGTGAAGCACTTGATGACAGTTATCGTGCCGCAGTAAAGGAAGCAATCGGAAAGATCACGGGAATGCTGCCTGAATTCTATGAGAAGGGCAGTCTGTCACAGAATACAGATAAGGACAGCAAAAAGACCATACTTCCTATACGTCCGCTTGTACTTTCCGGTGATGATATCTGCATAGTATGTGATGCCAGGATAAGCATAAATCTTGCTGAAGAGATCTTAAAGGCTATAGACCATAGATCGGTAGATGTTGGTGAAGGTGAAAAAATGGCACTTCATGCCTGTGCAGGGATAGCAATGGTAAAATCCCACTATCCATTTTTCAGGGCACATGAACTCGCAGAAGAGCTGTGCGACAATGCCAAGGCCCGTTTTTCATCAAAAGACGACGAGGATGAGTCGGCACTTGATTTCCTCATAGTACAGGGTGAGATCGAAGGATCACTTGCAGAGATCAGAAGAAATAAATATCTCAATTCAACGCTTACCAATAAGCCTTTTGCTCTTAATAAGGATGGCACAGAGGACAAGGGAAGAAAGGACAGCCTTGAGTATTATACAAAACGGTTTAAGAAATTAAAGGGTATGTCCAGAGGTGTGTTAAAGGAATACAGGGAAGCACTGTATAAAGGACCGGAAGCAGCAGAGGCTTATATAACACATCATCAGCTTTCTGGTATGCTTGACGGAAGCTTTGATAATGGTCACTGCATAGATTTTGATATCATAGAGATGCTTGATATCTACAATCCTGTTTCTGATACTGAAGGAAAGGAGAAAGCCTGATGCAGGAATATATTCTAAAGATAAAGACACTGACAGATACTATGCCGGGCAGCGGTGAGTCGGTGCCGGGAATAGCTGATAATGATTCACTTTTTGACAGCAATGGCTTTCCCTGCATGAACGCCAGGACTTTCAAAGGGCATCTCAGGGAGCAGATGAATGAGATCCAGTCTGTCTCAGATGAATATGCTGATATTGACATAGATTCACTTCTCGGTGCCAGAGACAAGCAGGGAGAAAAATGCCATGGAAGGATTTATATATCGAATTTCTCTCTCCCTGAAGCTGTAAGAAGCAGACTTCTGGCTGCAGAAGCAGATGGTGAGATCACACCGATCGAATTGGAAGACAGTCTGACCGGAGTATATACCAGCACAAAGATCGATGAAAATGGAGTGGCTGATGATCATACGTTAAGAAAAGTCAGGATCCTGAATAAAGGGATTGAATTTGAAGCACATATCTCAACCGATGATCTCTCTGATAAAGAAGAAGAATTCCTTTATAAATCAGTAAAGGCTGTTCAGCATATCGGTACTTACAAGAGCAAGGGAAAGGGAGCGGTCATCTGTTCTCTTGAAAAAATAAAAGAGAACTGTGATGGATCAGCTGTTAATAATGAAACAGTAAAAGATTCTTCCGGCACAGATGTTATCTATAAGATACGCCTTGAAGAGCCGCTTAAGATGGGAGGGAGCGGATCACAGAGCAATCCGGAAAGCCTTTCTTACATTGCCGGTTCAACAATCCGTGGAATGATCATAGGCAGACTGATATCAGAAGGATACCTTAAAGAGGATGATATCCCTGGATTTATTTGTAATACATTTTTTACAGATTCGTATCCGCTGGCCTCGGACGGGACACCTCTTATTCCGTGTCCTTCGATATTCTACGCCACAAAACAGGAAAAAAGAGAAGCTTTAGAAAGAGCTGAACAGGGCAATGGTTTTCAGATAGAAGTCAATTGTCATATCCCGTATATCAACAGCAGTGGAAAAGCTGAAGCGGATATTTCAAAGGGTGAACAGGTAATTGGAAAAGGAAGCAGCTTCTGTATAAAAGACGGGAGTGTACTTCAGGCAAATGTATCAAAGACTGGAACCCTCCATATAGCCATAGACAAAGAGAATCGTTCCAAAAGCCAGATGTTCCGCTATGAAGCAATAGCAGAAGACCAGGCATTTATCGGAAAGATACACTGCGGTTCACCAGAGGATGCTGAGGCAGCCAGAAATACACTTAATAACCAGACAGTTTATATCGGAGGATCCAGGAGCAGCGGTTATGGAAGATGCCATTTTGATTCTGTTGAGATCGCATCAAATGACAGTTCATCTCCAGAAAAGATATTTAATATCAATAAGAAAAAGAACACCGGTACAGGTGAGAAAATCCTGACTGTTTATGCTCTTTCAAATCTTATATTTCTCGATGAAAATGGGTGTGAGACTGGTAAGCCGGATACAAAATATCTTGAAACGAAGCTTGGAATAGAAAATCTGAAATTGATAGAATCTTATGCTTCAGTATTCAAGACGTCCGGTTTCAACCACACATGGAAAGCCGGACAGGTACAGAGAAGCGCAGTAAGTGCCGGAAGTGTTTTCTTCTATACATATACAGGTGAGATAAATGAAGATGCTGTAAGAGAACTTGAAAGTACTGGTATCGGGCTGCGCAGACAGGAAGGATACGGAAGGATAATCATAAATCCGGATTTTGGATCACTAAAGTCAAAGGGCAGACTTACTTTAAAGAAGACATCTACAGTGACAAAACACCTGGAAGATCATGTGGAGATGACTGAATCAGACATTGATCAGCTAAGGCTAATCCAGGAATCTGTGAACAGAGAAAGAAACTCCAGGTCATCTGTAAACTCAGTCCTGCGTTGTGCTGAAAAGAATAAGTCTATTGGTATTACAAGACGTCAGTTGACAAGACTTTATACTCTGTTATCAGATATCGCGTCACATGGCTTATCCAATGTCAATGCGTATGACGCTGACAAGGGCAGGATAGAAACATTCTGGAATGAATTAAAGACCAAGACAAAAGAAAAGTATGAGATGTCAGAGATTGTTCTGAATGGAAAGCATATCAAACTGCTGAATGAAGACAATAATGATCTCAGAAATCATCTCTGCGATGACAGATACTCATTTGAGGATTTTGCCGGAAAGGACGCGTTTATCGATGAGGATCATACGCTTAAACTCACAGGAGAGACTGGCCATGTCAGAACAGGAAATGATTTTTATCAAAAGTGCAGATACCTGTCTGAAGTGATCCACTATATCTTAAGAGGGGAGGAAAAGAAGTCATGAAGAAATTTACTTATGTCGTATATGGGACAATCCCTGTAGTCTTAAACAGCGTGCTGCATATCGGAGGAGATGATGAGGAAAAATATTCGCTTGCTGTAAATGGAAAAGGAGAATATATCATTCCAGCTACAGGAACAGCTGGAGTAGTAAGACATTATTTAGAACAGGTGAAACCAGATCTTCTTTATCTGCTGGGAGATAAAAAGGATACAGATGAAAGCAGAGTTTATTATTATGATGCGGTATGTCACGACATACATATCGAACAGCGGACTTCAACCCGTTTAGATCATGAGTCAGGGACTGCATATGATAAGAGCCTGCATACTATAAGTTACATTGGAAGCGGGATGAAAGCGGAGCTCAGGATCCAGGTCTTTGCAGACGATGAGTCTGAAAGAAATAATGCAGAGGTGATCGTTCAGAGCGTAGCCAGTGGGATAGAATCCGGGGATATAACCTTTGGCGGTCATACAGCTACGGGAGCTGGTGTATTTGAACTGGAGAAAGGCAAAGAAGGGATACCGCTTGCCAGAGTTTTGACTCTGGACTTAAGGGAAAAAAGTGATCTGGGAAGGTATCTTGAGGGTATAGACAGCTGCTTTGAAGAAACAGCTCAAAACGGAGAAGTGATAAACTCAGAGAAAAAAATGTCAGCTAATCATGATGTATTTGAGCTTACAGGATATTTCCCTGAAGGAATCCTTGTAAAAAGCGGGATCGAGTCAGATGTGGCTGATCAGGAAAATATCAGCAGGTCTGATTTCAGAAATTTGAAAACAAAACGCTATTTTATCCCAGGTACCTCTGTCAAAGGAATAATGAGATCTTATGCTGAACTGATCTGGTCGTCATTTGAAAATAATGATACCAGCGGCATAGATTGGATATTTGGAAATTCTACTGATGAAGCGACTGGCAATATAGCAAAATCAAAGAGCCATGTAAGCTTCAGTGACACTGATATTTTCTGTATTGATTATGATGAGCACCAAGAAGGACATCAGAAAGTCCACAATCGCATAAAAGTCGACAGATGGCTTGGCGGCGTTATCACTGGCGGAAAAATGAACGAGGAGATAATAGGAGTGCCTGAAGATGCTCCTGTAACGATAAGAGTTTCTGTTGATAAAAATTATAAGATAAAAAATGAAGGTGAGAACAACTCTGAGAATAAAGTAAAATATGATGAGAAAATACAACAGGCAGCAAAAGCCATTGTTTTCCTTGCTCTCCGGGATATAGGAACAGGGAGAGTGACCATAGGCTCTGGAAACAGCATCGGACTTGGCCATTGTACAGGAACAGAACTTAAAGTCAACGGAGAGACCTTCAAGTTTGAAAATGGCAGTATCGCAGCTGATGGAAAGAATGAACACCCGATAGAATGGTTAAAGACTCTTGAGGAATGGGTTTCGTCTATTAAAAAGGAGGGTGGCAATGATGAAGCATGAGAAAATAGATACTGTAAAGCAGGCACTTGATCCTGATTTTCTAAAAAAGAGAGGATATAAATGTATCTGGTTTCAGGAAATAAGCAGGGCTGGACTTATGGAACTTGATGGCAAAAGCATTGATATAGATCAGGAAAATCTGATAGAAGCCAGGATCTTTGGAGCAGAAGAGAATGGAAAAATCTCTGAAATCCATATCTTTGAAAAGATGGATGGTGGTCTTGCTGCGGTAGAGACGATAGAAGAAGATGGAGATGTATCTTATGAGAGACCGCAGATCGTTACTGACAGATTCAAAGTCCATTTGGGAAACATTCTGACACTTCGATATTTCTTAGGATATGACGATGATGGACAGGCAAAGACAGAACAGGTACTTTTTAAAGATATAAGAGAGGAGGTCAAATAATGCAGGACAGCACTAATCGGCTTGAAAATAAGGGAAGAAATTATTCTTTTGCTCCCTATAACTTTATACCGTTTTACGAGGGAAAAGTCCCAGCCAGATACCATGATATAGACGACCTTCCAAAGTTCAACAAAACAACAGAAGGGACTCATTCCGGGTATATAGATTATGAATTCAAGGCACTGACAGACATCTTTGTAGGCGATGAGACAGGTAAAAAAGAAAAGTCAACGGAAAAAGTCTCTCATTTTTACAGAGGACTGGACGGCAGGTTGGCTGTACCAGGAAGCACAGTAAGAGGTCTGATAAAAAACAATGCTGAGATTTTATCTTTCTCTTATCCACAGTCTGTAGAAGAACAGAGATACCTTTACAGAAAATTCGCAAGCAAATGTAAGGCAATCAGAGATCAGTATACAAATACTTTAAAATCCTCATCTGATAAGTCCAGGAATAAAATGGAGTGGACGATCGAGGGTGTGAAGGCAGGCGTCATTTATAAAAAAGACGGAAATTATTTCATCCAGCCTGTCAAAAAAATAGAAGGCACAGATAATACCTATTTAAGGGTTAATGAGAAGGCTCTAAGAGACTGTGGAATAGATATTCCGTCGTACGCGTTTATGTATAATGATGAAAACTGTAAAAAAGTAAACGGCAGTTATCATCCATACAGGATGCCTGTAAACTTCAGATATTACGGAGGCGAGGTGTCATTCAGTCCCGAGGGTATTTCAAATGGTGTCCTTTTGAATTCAGAATATATGAATGGGAAAAAGCACCATTATATCTGTTCTACAGAAAAAGAAGGGGCACCAATTTCCATTTCTCCAGAAGATGCTTCTGACTATGAATCTGATTATAGGAGAAACTGTATCCAGAATAAAAAGCTGGAAAGTGATAATGGAAAAGAATTTTACGCTCTTCCAAAGGAGGGAGAATCCAAGGTATTTTTCTATAAGATTGATGATAAGCGACTGATAGGTTTTGGTCCAACCCCATTTTTCCGCATCTTTTACAGGAATTCCGTAACGGAAGGTATACATATGGAAAAAATGTCCGAAAAAGATGTGGATTATGAGAATGCGATATTCGGTTTCATCAATGGTGCGGAAGGAAAAAGCTTTAAGGGCAGGGTATCATTTCAGGATGCTGTACTCTGTACCGGAAATCAGGAACTGTCGAAACCACGCAGCCTGCCGCTGCTGGGTTCTAAAGGTACCGCATTTTATATGTATCTGAATGAGGATGGCAGAGATGTAAAAAATCTTGAGTCTTATAATGATAATGAGTTCACTCTGCGCGGTACAAAATTTTATTGGAAGCGCAGTAAGGTGATCGTTACTGATGAGGAGGTTAAAAAGACCGATAGTGAATTTACACCAATACCGGCTGATGATAATGGGCCGGTCTTCTGTGGTAGGATATACTTTACCAATCTCTATAACGACGAGCTTGGACTTCTTCTCATGAGCCTTCAATGCAAAAAGGCGGATGATCCTCAGAAGGAGACATTGGTCATAGGCGGAGCCAAGCCTTATGGATACGGTCAGATCCAGATGCAGAATATCCATCTGTACGAATATGACGATACAGAAAGGTTCACTGCGGTAAACACAAAGATCCTTGATGAAAGTGATTCTATCGAAAAGCTTAAGCAGGGCTACATAAAGAAAATAAATGAAAAACTGTTGGAAAGTGCAAATGTGGGTAATGAAGTATTTAAAAGTTTTTTCAATCAGGATTCCATAAAGGTATACCTTAAATATCTGCAGATGAAAAATATAGATGATTCTGACGCAACAGACAGCAAAGGAAGACATTACAACAGTCAGGAAGGACAGATCTATATGGACCTGGATGGATATAAGAATTCAGATCCGCTTCAGACAGCTGCAGAGATAATGGATATGTACGGGCTGGCTGCTTCTGACGAGAAAAAGCTTGATAAAGAAGGTTATATAAGAGCCTGGGTCAAAGCTGATGTCCGTGGAAAAAACGGTCAGAAGCCACATTCATTTTTTGCAAAAACAAACATTCCGGAAGTAAAAGGAGATATTTACTGTAATGCTGATACTCAGAACCAATTATCAATAGTGGATCTGTCTACTTTAAGGAAAGGCAGTGCCATTATGGTAAAATATGAAGAGTACAAAAAGGATGATGGAAGAACAGGTTATCGTGCCATAGACTGGTACAAAGAGGATTAACAAAAAATATAAAAATTTTTCCATGAAATGTTAACTCAAAAAATTCCAGACACTATTTATTAGTAGAAGAGAAAGTAGTCATTACTAAAGAGAGGTTATTATCATGGAAAAAGCAGGAATCAAGGTTATCTTACTCATTGCACTTATTCTCTATGTTGTCTCACCAGTTGATCTGGTACCGGGGCCATTTGACGATGCCATCCTTATGATGTGCTATGCCATTGGTGCCAGGGCCGCTCACAACGATGATGAGTAGAGCGGCCCCTGATGGGGCAGAAAAATCACATAAAACACTGTTTTTTATGGTGTCTGAAACTATGAAACAATAATTTTTGTCAAAGGAAAAAAGAATGAACAGAATAATCATTAGTGGAATCAGCCTTACAAACCCGGATACATTTCAGCCTACACAGTATCTGAGCAATGATGATGCTATACCGGCTGACAATGGAAAATTTCATTATCCGGTATGTTCTTACTTAAAGAAGAACATGAGACCAGGCGATAAATACAAGGTAATTCTTCTTGTAAAGAAGGATGATAATAAAAATTACGAAAAGAATATTGACATTTTCAAAAAAGAGATGGAAGAAGCAAATACCGATGCTGGCGCAGAAATTGAATATGCATCACCGGTCTATACTGATTTCAAGGAAGAGCTTACAGTCCATGAACAGCTTATGGACCAGCTGATAGACAGGATAGAAGATGGGGATCATATTATTTACGATATGACATATGGCCCGAAGGATCAGCCTATCGTAGTATTTACAGCTCTTAATTTTGCGGAAAAATACCTTGGATGTGAGATGGAGCATATAATATATGGTCAGATCACAAATTTTGATGAAAATCACAATCCTGTTAAAGGTATCATGTGTGATATGGCTCCGCTTTTCAGCCTCAGTTCAATTCTGAATCTAATAAACAGTGATGATCCTGAAAAGTCAAGAAAACTGCTGAAATCCTTACTGTCTGTCTGATTGGAGGACTGTTATGCCTGATAAAGAAAAAGCAGAGGAAAGAATTCAGGACTTTGCTGTAAGATTAAAGGAATTAGATCCGAGTGCAAATAGTGAGTTTCGGACCGCAAGAAACAAATTGATAGAGGCGCTGTATATTTATGCCACGAGTTCTGAAAAAAATGGATTTAAAAAAACAGATGTAGAAGAACACGGTGTTGAATTCTGTGAAAAAGTGAATGAGTGTATAAAATATTATGATTCATCAAAGGGGGATTTTTTACACTATTTCAAGCATTCCTGGAGTATGTCTATCAGACAGATTCTGGCTGAAACAAGTACAGAAGAGAATCATGGCGGAATGAAAATTGTCAACAAACGTGATTTTGTGCTTTTTGACAGATGTGTAAAACAGTTAAGGAGTAGCAATCCGCAGATGACAGATGAAGAAATAACAGCAAGATTACAGAAATACCTGAATTGGAAGCCTGACAGAATAAAAGAATGTGAAGAATATAAAAAAGTCAAGCTTGTAGATTCGGAATATAAGGATTCGGAGGGTAATGTGATGAGCAGATTCGATGCAATTTCTTCCAGTGATCAGTTATTAGAGGATCAGGTTATCCAGCAGATTGATGGATCATCAGCAGACTGGATTTTTGCAAAAATTGAAAAGGTGTTTGAAGGCCTTCAGGAACGGCAGAAACCATTGGCATCAGATCTCCTGACACAGCTTATCCTTGAAAAATATGATAGTGATGATATCGATTCAATCAGGAAGTATTCATTTGTCAGTGATGATATAATAACGCGCTGGAAAAACGGAAATGAAACACTGCCTCAGCAGTATCTGACAGAAAAACACGGTAGAAAAAGCGCTGATATCAGCCGTGTAAAAAAGAATCTACTGGAAAAACTGAAAGCGCTTCTGACAGTTGATCGAAATTAAAGGAATATTACCATGGATGCAGATGAAAAAACATTTAATCTTCTGATATTGGCACTGAGTACTTTTCCGGGACGAGATGAGATACATAAGCTTGTGAAGAACACTTATGACGCTCCCAACGGAAAAGATTATGAAGGATTTTACCAGCTCGAACCTGTTCCAAAGTATCTTTTCGATGAATATGGACTTGATAAGATCCTGATGGTTGAGACTGAAGCTACGACTGTGCCTAAAAAAATCAGCCGCGGAGACGGAGAGATGATAGAATGCTCTGAAGCTGAGTACTTTAAAAAATCTATCGCGGATTATGCAGAAAATCAGATTGACTTTATCGAATGCATTGAAAGCGGCACCCGTGCTGATTTTTTAAGTGGAATAATCAATCAGGTAATGGAGCTAAAAAAAACAAATAACCCGATCAGGATATTTGTAGATATTCATGGAGGTCCAAGAGAGAACCAGCAGGTGCTTGACCTTCTGCTTTCGCTTCTGAAAAAAGCGGATATACCAATAGACAGCAGAGACATCTATACAGTAAACTATATGACAGACAAAAAAAGTCATCCAATAGAACATGCCGGTTCTTCATATGACGTTATGAATTTTGTCTCTGGAATAGATGAACTGGTAAACTATGGAAAAACGCTGTCTCTTGAAGCCTACAGGGAAAATCTTTCATCGGCAGAACTTGATACTCTGCAGAAGATGACGCAGATTTCTGATGCTATAACCTTGTGTGACATAGATCTGTTCAATCAGGGGCTTTCACTGTTAAGGCGTGATGAAATCCTTTTCGGCGGTGATGTGCCAAAAGATCCAGGATATCTGTATACTTTCAGAGAACTGGTCCGGAACCAGTACAAACCTATACTTGATGCAGAGGATGACGTAAGAAATGGATGGGAACCTGATCTTGTAAAAGAAGTCGACTGGTGCATGAAAAAACAATTCTATCAGGCTGCTCTTACTTTATGTGAATCATGGATGACTGATTATCTGGAAAAGAATGGGGTTATAAAGTTTTCTGACTCGGCTGTAGCAATGGCTGAGAATAAAAAACGTAAACATGACAAACCCAAGAATTGGATCTTTAATACGTTTATTTTTGGCAATAACAATAAATCAGGGAGGAATCCATATTTTCTAAACAGGTATATTAATAAAACAGAGCTTATTACATTCTCAGTCATGGCGCATGGATCTGATCACAATATAAATTCGGATTTCTGGAATTTTGTAAAAAAGCATGAGAAAGTCAAAAATACCAGAAACATTATGAATCATGCAGGAGATACAAACCAGGCAGGAGAATATTTCCATGACAAACAGGAATTGATACAGGGTATAAAGGAATATTTAGGATATGTTAGGGCGCTGCTCAGACGCACCTCAAATAATCCGGATGCTTATATCTATGTATCTACAGGTGATGAACAGTAAAAAAATAAAGGGGGAGATGTTATCTGCAGTGATTTGAAGCATGTATGGTTCGAGGGATACCGGTATCATTTTCGTCAAAAGGTGGCCGTTATTATGGAAGATTGATGTCATCAGGACATATACGACCAGAAATACAAAGGCATCAGAGTGCACTGTATGATACACCATTTGCGCTTGAATTATCCAAACAAATCTGTATAGCAAAAATCAGGAATCAGATAACCGTAGTACATCGATATAAAAAGACATTAGGTAATACAAATGAGCATGAGTTGATATCCATGAAAAACAGTTTGTCAAAGATAGACAGCTGTGGCAAGATATCAGAGGTCATTGGATATGAAGGACGGGCAGCAAAAAGTTATTTTCAAGCTTTGTCACAGTGCATAGATTCAAAGTTTAGTTTTCATGGTAGAAATCGCAGGCCACCGAAAGATCCATTTAATTCTATGATAAGTCTTGGTTATAGCATTGTGCTGAATGAGATATACAGAGAGATTGAAATGAGGGGACTCAATCCATACTTTGGCTTTGTCCATAGGGATGCAGAAAACCATCCAACGCTCGCAAGTGATTTAATGGAAGAATGGAGAGCAGTTTTGATTGATACCACAGTGATGGCTCTTATTAATGGTCATGAGGTCAGTATAGATCAGTTCGACTATGATAATGGTGGATGCTATCTGCAAAAAGATGCGTTAAGGATATTTCTAAATAAGTTAGAGAAAAAATTTACGACAAAGGTCAGGTATTTTTCATATACAAATGACATGGTTGATTTCCGTTACGGAATTTCATTGCAGGTAGGACAACTGATAAAAGCAATAGAAACAGAAAATCCGGAACAGTATCAGCCGATAATTATTCGTTAGGGTTATGTTAAAAATATGACAAAGTTATCTTCGGATGAGAATGAGGCAGATAATAGAAGGAACACTGTTTTTGCATTGGTAATCTATGACATCACGGATAATAAAGTCAGGACTTCATTTTCAAAATTTCTGGATGGATTTGGTACACGAATCCAAAAATCAGCTTACGAGATAAAAACAACAATGTCCAAATACGATAAAATGCTTAAGAAAATTCCGGCATACTGTTCTGCGACTGACAGCATACGTGTGTATAGACTTACAAGCCGTAGTGAAGTAATTAAGTGGGGAATGGATCTTTCTGCAGATATAGAAGATATTATTTTGATTTGAAAGCTGAAATTTTAAAGGTGTCTGGCAGAACGTTTATTCGGTACATGATAATACAACTAAAATATGATTAAAATCTATTTTGCAATCAATTATATGAAGTGGTAAAATCATGGTTAGTGATTGTCCATGGGATGTATTTTGCGCCGCAAAGTGCGTTTTGAGCCCAGTGTTTATGCGGGTTCCAGAGGACAGGGTTTATAGACCTATCACCCCGTAAGGGGACGGAAACTGCATATTCATCGGAATCTGGATCCAATGTTTCCAGATGGTTTATAGACCTATCACCCCGTAAGGGGACGGAAACTATACTGGCTATCTTTTTATCCCGAGCAGACTGTTTATAGACCTATCACCCCGTAAGGGGACGGAAACTGATTGAACACAAGATCGATTGTTGGTCTTCCACCATGTTTATAGACCTATCACCCCGTAAGGGGACAATTTTGCATGTCTTATTGAAAATCATCTTAGGTAATTTTTTTTATAGAAAATGTTAATTCCATTCCATTTCAGCACTATATATAAGTAGAAAGATAATTGATAACTACACGAAAGGAATGAAACTTATGAAGACATTTATTTACTGCGTACCTACACAAAAAGGAATCCATTCATTTTATCTCGTAAACGGTAATCAGAAGTTCTACTTATTCAGCCAGAAATACCGTAAAGGTGTTCAATCATACTATTCCAAGGGCGTTTTTCTGGATAAAGCTATTGATTTTTCTAAAGCAAGATCTGATAGTGCAGTCGAGAGGACAATGTCAAAGATTCCGGGATATGTGAGATACATTGAGAATGCATACGGAATTGAGATCCTTGAACAGACCAAAAGACGTAATAGAGAGCGGAAGAGAGCAGCATAAGTTTTTGTGCCTTTATGGTATTTGTGAGCTTCCTGTATTTTCAGCAGCTGCCAGGTACAGGATAACAGGTTAAAAAGAGACTTTGAAGAAAAAATTAACGCAAACGAGGTATATTGACATATTGTGAAAAAATCAATGGCATTTATTGGATTTGTGTATATCTGGCTAAAGTGGACCGGATATGATATTATTCATATTTCAAAGGCAGAAATGACGTTTATACGTTTCGTGCCGCCAGGCCGAATAAAAAGACCGGGAAGTACGGATATTATACGATGGATATCCGGCGGAAAGAATTGAAAAGACCAGGGAACTTGTGGAGGACCTGGAGCAGTCAGGTATCATTGTCGTGACAAAAGACAGGAAGGATTCTTAATACTAAAGGTGCTGCTGGTGTTGCAAGTCAGTTCGATGTTGTACATTCAAACGAGGGAACGTATACACACCCGATGCCAGGTAACCATATACGGCTTGTAAGTGGTGGACATGGCCAGACTGGTATGAATGAACTTGATAAATATGGGATAGAATATCATATTGTAAAGACTTATCCGAACGGAGTAAGAGCTGGTAATATCCCAAGCCATAAAAGTCGTTTGAAACAGGGAGGAATTGGTCGGTCGTGGTTTCCCAGAAGCTGGACGAGCAGAGATATACGTCATGCTGGAGAACACGTTGCTAATCTGAAAGGGAATAGTCACAGTAAGAATGGAGACGCCGTTTACGGAACCTGGAAAGAGGTACGTGTAGGCGTTATCAGGACAAATGGCAAGATTGCTACCATTTTTCCTGACTCGAAGCAACCATACAGGAAAGGGAAATGATAATGGATATAAAGAAATTCAGAGAAGTAATCGCCAGATAAAAGTATGCTGAGAAGATAAGTAAGGGTGAGAGGTATGATGAGATTGCCAGATGCAATAAACTGGAAACTGATATTCTTTCTGAAAAATGAAAGGGCGCAGCTTAAAGCTGCTATAGCAGCCGCACTTGCCTGATCATTTTTCTCAACACCCGCTACAACGAGAAAATATATATTGTTCTTGTGTAGTAGGTGTTTTTTTGATGGAATCAATAATATTGACACCGTATATGGTGTCATGCTATAATGACATAGAAAGGATGGAGGACAGATGTCTAAGTGGGACAAGCTTATCGCAAGATTATATTCTTTAGACCCGAACTTGCGATATGAAGAATTAAAGAAGATACTGGAGCGGTATGGTTATGTCGCAAACGAAACCAGTGGAGGAAGCAGTCATATTACATTTCGTAAGCCAGACAGGCAGATTGTAATCACTATTCCGCGTCATAATCCAGTTAAGAAAGAATATGTCAGACTTGTTCGTGATATAGTAGAAATGGAGGAGAAAAACTCATGAAGGATTTAAATTACTATATGAATCAGGATTATCGTATGGAAATATACGAAGATCATGAAGAAGGCGGTTACACAGTAGCATTTCCAGAACTTCGTGGTTGCCTTACTTGCGGTGATACTCTTGAACAGGCAATAGAAAATGCCCAGGATGCTAAACGTTGCTGGATCGAGGCAGCACTTGAAGAAGGAATTAAGATTCCAGAGCCTAAGAACAGTGAAGATTATTCAGGACAGTTCAAGCTTCGGATTCCTAAAGCACTTCATAAAACCCTGACTGAACAATCTGCAGCGGAAGGTGTCAGTATGAACCAGTACTGTGTTTATCTTTTAGCAAAAGGTGCTATGGGATAATTACTGAAAAAATGTATCGGGAAAGTCTTTTTTTCACAGTCTGCATTGCAGGCTGTGTTTTTTTGTTAAAAATCATGTTATAGCCATCCCAGAATGACACAGCCTTAATCCCATTGTCTGTCACAGAGTTGATCTGTATAATTACATTAGAATAAAAAGAAAGGGAACCCCAGAGGTTCCAACAAACTTTTGACAAACGGGATCACTCTGGGGTTCATGGTCCATAACAACCATGTATATAATAACAGACTATCGGAAGAGTACAATGAGGAAAATGTTTTTTGGATAAAGAGCAATGAGGATCCAGCCTGTCCTATTTGTGGCAGCAGACTTGAAAAGAAGGGGTGGAACGCTATCGCCAGACAGTGGACCGCTTTATCGCAGAGATACGCGCGGCCCATGTACATGATATTGAGGAGCTGAACAGACGCTGGAAGATCTTTCTCGAGATAGATTATCAGAAAAAACCCCATAGTGGCATCGCTGAGTACTATAAGTCACAGGGTGTTGAAGTCCCGGGTGAAGGCATAAGTCCTGAGATGGAGTGGCTGAGGGATGAGCGCAGGCAGAAGTTCGTCGATGTAAAGACAGTGTCAGAAGCGTTCACACATCATGAGATGCGTACGATAAACGGAGACGGATGCTTCAGCATAGATGGCACACTCTATGAAGCCAGCACTGCTCTTGCAGGGATGGAGGCAGAGGTGTCGTTCGACCCGCTGGATATGGATACCGTAACAGTGTCACATGATGGAATGACTCCTATAAATGCCAGGAAGGTCAGAATCGGAGCATATGTATCTAAGACACCTGACCGTCCGGAGGGGATGACAGGAAGTGATCCTGAGACATCGAGGTTCCTTGATGCCATAGAGAAGAGATATAAGGAAGCACATGCCATGCAGGCTGATGCCCTTTCATTTGGTGATTACGGAAAGGAAGGTGACAGTGATGTTTGAGCATTTCTTTTCCATGGAACACACACCGTTTACAAGGGATCTTCCGGTAGAAAGGCTGTATACGTCAAAAACGATAGAAGATGCGCTCGGGAGACTCATATATTCGGCCGATAACCAGCAGTTTGCTGTAGTCATGGCTGATCCCGGCTGTGGAAAGTCGACGCTGGCAAGGCTGTTCGTGAGCACGCTGCCTAAAGACCAGTACCTGCCGCTCTACCTGTCGGATTCGAAGCTGACACCGAGATGGACGAAAGCTGTGATAGAACCTAACAGACAGCGAGCAGAAGCGAAGCGGATGCGAGCTGGATGGTAGGTGACTCACGCTTTATCACGTAGAGAAAAATATTATAATATCAGTATAGAAAAACATAGAAAGCCATGAGAATAAAGTTCTCATGACTTTTTGTCACAATAGCATAAGTTTATCCGCGACAGCACCAGTTTTGCCTGTGGAATTCCAGATGATTTTCACAATAGATACATTTACAGGGTGACCGCAACACATATTTATAAGTCAAGGGTCAGGTATTTTCACTATACGTATGAAAAAAGTCGGACGGCACCAAAATTCTGGAAAATTATTGGTACTATTCCAGACGGTTTGAATCTATAGTGAAAATATCTGCTTGGCAGGAAAATTTTGTTGGTGCTGCTGTTTATTGTACAGATCTGTTGTGAAAATATCTGAGAAGCTAGTAGAATTATTGGGTGTTGTAAAGAGGTATATCGACATATTGTGAAAAAATCAGGCACTTCGCAATTCAGTTCCGGAATTCGATTCTGTAAAGAATAAGGGTATCGGGATTCTGGTCTTCGTTTATGAAGATGGCACGGTAACTCTAATATCAGAGGATGTAGGCCTGAAATCGAGACAGGAAGCACTTCTGGAGAAGCAGCGAAGAAAAGAAGCACAGGAATCTGCAAAGAAGTCATCAGGGAAGACGGCTAGAGAAGCCGTTACTACAGCTAAGGCAGATACTGCAAGAGACGCTAATACTAGGGAAATCATCAGAATGATAAAGGAGAATCCATCAGTATCTCAGTCGGATTTCCAGAAGACAACAGATCTTTCAAGAATGCAGGTAGTCACGATACTTAATCATCTTAAAGAAGATGGTAAGCTGATCAGGACAGGAAGCAGAAGATCGGGGCAGTGGGTTCTGACAGATGAATGATTTGATGATAGCTGGAAGAGAATGTCATATATATGAGAATGGAAACACTGAATATGTCCTGCTTCGACCGGTGGATGACAATGATATCAGTCTGCTCGGCAGTGATACAGATACAGTCGGTGCGATAGCAGGTGGTCTTGCCGGACTTTTCTATGGATATGACAGTATCCCGGAGGAATGGATTGATGCAATACAGCGTAAGGATTTTATCGACGATATCTGTGACAAGGTAGACAGGATGATCAGGAAATACCGGACAGGCATGATCTCAGACATCCTTGAGAATAACAAGAAGCATGTAGATTTCGGTTATGCTCTTATGGAGAAGATATGCGATATCCCGATGAATCATTATTACGATTACATCTCAAAGATGGGACAAGGGCGAGCCGCAGATGGTACTGAGGAGAATGAAGGCTTTGCTTGAAAAAGATTGAATGCGGGGATGATTGCACCTTTTCATTGGCATTGATAAGGATTATAAAGAGGCATACCTGGAGACTTTTCTTGCGTTGACCAATGTGATAGGATAAAAGAACATAGATAGCTTTGATTTTAGAAGGAGCACATTATGTTTATAAAGAATCTGGCTAAGGCATCACTCATCGCAGGAGTGATCTACATGGGAGCTGTTGCGGTGGCAACGATTGTAAAGAACATCCAGGACGAGAAGAAGTATGAGCCCGAGGGTGTTGTGATCGATGTAGAAGGGAAAGAAAAAGAGGTTACAGAATGAAGATTGCAGTGACATATGATGAACCGACAGGAGAGGTGTTCCAGCACTTCGGGCAGACACCGGCATTCAGGGTATATGATGTAAAGGATGGGAAGGTGGCTGCTTCCGGCATTATCCCATCAGGTGAGTACAGCCATGGCCTGCTTGCCGGATTTCTCAAAGACCTGGGAGTAGATGTACTGATCTGCGGAGGTCTTGGGATGGGTGCAAAGGTACGACTTGAAGAGGCAGGCATAAAGCTTTTCGGCGGTGTAAAAGGAGATGCTGACAAAGCAGTAGAGGATTACCTGAACGGGACACTTGATTTTGACCCGCTCGCAGCAGAGCACCATGGCCCATGCCATATGTAGTAGAAACGTAATGTCAGAAGATCTGAGCAGAAAAGAGAAAAATGACCTGACAGCTTTTCAGGCGGCAAATCGATGATGAAAGTGGCACAGAGAGTCTATAATCTGCTTGATGACATCACAGCTCTGCCTGAGACTACTTTTCTTCTGGTAGCGCATAATGGTATAGCAAGGATCGCAGAATCCTATTTCAGAGATATGTCAAATAAGGATTTTGCTGCATTCGGGATAAAGAATGCCCAGATCAGGGAGTACAGATTCTGATGAAAGAGACAACTCTGTGTTATATAAGGAAGAATGATAAGGTTCTGATGCTTCACCGCATCAGAAAGCACGATGATGAAAATGAAGGCAAGTGGATCGGTGTCGGCGGTCATATCGAACCGGGTGAATCACCGGAAGTCTGTGTGAAAAGAGAAGTGTGGGAGGAAACCGGCTTTATCCTGGATAAAGCCGATTTCCGTGGTGTCGTGGATTTTTTCTCTGATAGATATGACAGCGAAAGGATGTATCTTTTCACGTCTGATGCATTCTCAGGTGAGATGCATGACTGTGATGAAGGGGTACTTGAATGGGTTCCGGTTGATGAGGTAATGGGACTGAATCTCTGGGAAGGCGACAGAATATTTCTTGAGTATCTGAAAAATGATGAGCCGTTCTTCCACCTTGTGCTAAGATATGAGGGTGATGCACTTGTAGAACACAGCTTAAGACCGCGTTTTATTCTGGCATCACAGTCGCCAAGGAGAAAGGCGCTCCTTCAGATGATGGATATTTTTCCAGAGGTTATTCCAAGCCGTATTGAAGAGCGTACTACAGAGACTTCGCCTGCGGATATTGTAGAGGATCTGTCCAGGCAGAAAGCTTCAGGTTCGCTGAATGAACTGAATGAGAGAGAGGACTACAGGAATGTTTCTGATGTGTTCCTGCTGGCAGCGGACACCATAGTTGTAAATGATGGAAAAGTACTGGGAAAACCGGATTCACATGAAGAGGCTTACGAAATGATAAATGGTCTTCAGGGGAAAACACATGAAGTCTATACCGGTGTGACAATCATGAGGATTGAAAACGCAGGCGGCGTTTTCAGTCCGGTGCAGACAGAGACTTTTTCAGAGAGGACTGAAGTGGAAGTTTATCCTATGACTGATGCTGAGATCAGAGAATACACGGACAGCGATGAGCCGATGGATAAGGCCGGAGCCTATGGTATACAGGGTTCATTCTGCCGGTTTGTAAAAAGTATCAAAGGGGATTACAATAATGTAGTGGGTCTGCCTGTGAGCAGGGTGTACCAGGTGCTGAAGAAGGTGGTTTTATGACAGAAGAACAGTATGATGAAGCAGAAACTTTCTGGATCCGGAAGGACAAAGAATCCAGGGCTATGTCACAGGAAGATATCCGTAAATGGGCAGATGACTTTTTGTCGTCACATAAGATACTGGCACTTGCGACAGGAGCAGGAGACTATGTGCGGTGTACGCCTCTTGAATATGCCTGGCATGACGGAGCACTGTGGATTTTTACAGAAGGCGGCATGAAGTTCAGGGCATTGAGAAAGAACAGAAATGTATCGGCAGCTGTCTTTGAGGCTGACGGAGGATTCGGGAGGCTTAAATCGATGCAGATCGAAGGTACTGCTGACATGGTAGAACCATTTTCGGATGAATATACCAGAGCAGCTGAGGCAAGGAAAATTCCTGTTGAGGCACTGAAAAAACTGTCGGAGCCCATGTGGCTGCTTAAGATAGCGCCGACAGAAATCACCTGTCTGGATTCTGATTTCAGGAAGCAGGGATTCGGAAGCAGGCAGATATGGAAGAGTGATCAGAAGATAAGAGATAATGAATAAGACAGAAGAATACAGAAATGAAGGAATGCCGGAGCACAGCAGGGAATATATGGACAGGGTCACGGCTCTCAGGCATGTGATCGATGACTATTACGGAGAAAAGTCGCAGCAGTTCTGCGGCTCATAGGGTATGAGTATGGACAATAAAGAAACAAGAGAAGAACTCCGCAAAGAGCTTATAGATACGATCGTAAACATGGGATATCCGGCTGAGTTCGGACAGGCAATAGCTGGGCAGCTTGGTACAGAGATGACCATGAACCGGATGATCGGGTATCTTCACAGGATGCAGCCACAGAGTGCCGAAGAGATTGCCGATGAGATGCTGGCTATCTGTGATGACAGGGACAGATGGCGGAAGAAGAAAGAGGCAGAGTTTTACAACCAGAAATACAATGAGCTGATTTACGAAGGCTTTGCTGATGATGAGGAAGGCGATGAGTGATATGGCAGAAGGTCTGGAACGTTTCAAAGACGCACAGAAAAGTAATTATACGACTGCACTTTCAGAGATAAAGTCCGGTCGGAAGCGGTCTCACTGGATGTGGTATATTTTTCCACAGATCCATGGACTCGGGATGACCAGCATTTCGCAGTTCTACTCGATAAAGAACTTTCAGGAAGCTGTGGACTATATTAAGGATCCTGTGCTTGGGAGCAGGCTCACTGAGATAAGTGGGGCTTTACTTTATCTTGATACCAGCGATCCGTATGAGGTGTTTGGGAGTCCGGATTATCTGAAGCTGCTGTCGTGCATGACTCTTTTTGAAACGGCAGCACCTGATAATGATGTTTTTCCGAAGGTGATAGATAAGTTCTACGGTGGCAGGAGAGATCAGAAGACCCTTAATATCCTTAAGAGTGAAGCACCTGCAGAGATTGCGGATAGGGAGATTTATAATACGGATATCGGCCCTGTATGTATGTCAAAAACGGAGCATGAAGCATACGAAGAGGAGAAGCAGCTCCGGGGAGGTAAAGCATGAGTCTGTTTCATAAAAAGACAGAGCACAAAAGAAATAATTGAAAAATGAGACATATAGTACACTTCTGAACTGTATTTAACGCATTTATACAGATAAGGCACATGAAACCAGGTTAGTATTATCGAGCTCGAGTGAGAAAAATATTATAATATCAGTATAGAAAAACATAGAAAGCCATGAGAATAAAGCTCTCATGGCTTTTTGTCACAATAGCATAAGTTTATCCGCGACAGCACCAGTTTTGCCTGTGGAATTCCAGATGATTTTCACAATAGATACATTTACAGGGTGACCGCAACACATATTTATAAGTCAAGGGTCAGGTATTTTCACTATACGTATGAAAAAAGTCGGATGGCACCAAAATTCTGGAAAATTATTGGTACTATTCAAGACGGTTTGAATCTATAGTGAAAATATCTGCCTGGCAGGAAAATTTTGTTGGTGCTGCTGTTTATTGTACAGATCTGTTGTGAAAATATCTGAGAAGCTAGTAGAATTATTGGGTGTTGTAAAGGGGTATATTGACATATTGTGAAAAACTCAATGGCATTTATTGGATTTGTGTATATCTGGCTAAAGTGGACCGGATATGATATTATTCTATCGTAACTGGCAATACTGGCTTACATGGGAAATAGTATGTATGAATCAGATTTGAACTCGCTTGAAAACAGAGTTCATGAGCTTGAAAAAAAGAATCGGTATCTGAAAAGTCTGCTTGATAAAGCAGGAATTCATACCCTGAAGGAAAGGCTCCTGCATACGAGGGAGGATGGTCACGCCAGCTCTATATCATATACTGTGGAGGTAAGGGCTTAAATCAGTCGATTGCCATTGCACGCGCCGGTGCGAAGGTCTATCATGTTGGAATGATAGGGGCTGACGGAGAGCAGCTTGTCACGATGCCATTATTGCATAAGCCTTAATTAATGGAGGTGTGTATGAGTATAATATCCGGCTATATGGTGCCGCATCCGCCTATTGCGGTACATGAAATTGGAAGAGGAGAGGAAAAGAAGATTCAGGATACGCTTGATGCGTATGATGCTGTGGCAAAGGATATCGCCAGACTCCGGCCGGAGACAATCATTATTTCATCTCCACACAGCATCATGTATTCGGATTATTTTCATATATCACCAGGAAAGCATGCTAGTGGAGACTTCGGGCAGTTCGGAGCACCACAGGTGTCTTTTGATGCTGATTATGATGATGAGCTGGTGGAAGAGATCTGCCGTCTCTGTGATGAGAGAAATATATCCGCAGGTACTGAGGGAGAACGGGATCCGTCACTTGATCATGGGACTTTGGTTCCACTGTATTTTATCACAAAAAGATACACAGATTTCAGGCTCGTGAGACTTGGACTGTCCGGCCTTACTCTTGAAGAGCACTGGAGACTTGGAAAAGCGATTGCTGATGCGGTAGCCAATACAGACCGCAGGGCAGTATATGTGGCAAGTGGCGATCTGTCTCACTGCCAGAAGGAAGACGGACCTTATGGATATAAGCCTGTCGGACCAGAATATGATAACCGTCTTATCGATGCGATGAGCAGGGGATCTTTTTCTGAGCTTAGGGAATTTGATGAAAAATTCTTATCAGATGCAGAGGAGTGTGGTCACAGATCGTTTACTATAATGGGTGGCGCACTTGATGGTCAGCAGATTACTCCACAGGTGCTCTCGCATGAGGCAACTTTCGGAGTGGGTTATGGAGTCGGCATTTTCCATACAGCTTTTGCGGATGAGCCTGTTCATGATCCGTATGTACAGCTCGCAAGAGATACTGTAAATACCTATATTTCAAGGCATGAAGTAATTGAAATTCCTGACGGTCTGCCGCAGGAGATGCTTGTGCGAAGAGCTGGTACCTTTGTATCAATCCATGAAAAAGGCCGGCTACGCGGATGCATCGGAACTATCGGGCCAACCTGTAGGAACGTGGCTGAGGAAATCATACAGAATGCAATCTCGGCTTCAACGAGAGATCCGCGTTTTTATCCGATAGAACAGGAAGAGCTGCCAGATCTCGAGATCAGTGTTGATGTGCTCTCAGAGCCTGAAAAAATAGATTCTCCTGATATGCTTGATGTACATAGATACGGTGTGATAGTAAGCTGTGGCGGCAGGAGAGGACTTCTGCTCCCTGATCTTGACGGTGTGGATACTGTTGAACAGCAGATTTCTATTGCAGCGCAGAAAGGCGGTATTTCTCTTGATGAACCGTTTCAGCTTGAACGTTTTGAGGTGATCAGGCATGAAGATATGTGAGGGCTGTTTTCAAAACTGTCATCTGGATGAGGGACAGGATGGATTCTGTCATGCCAGAGGATGCAGGAATAGCGAAATTGTGAGCCTGAATTATGGCAGGTTCACAGCGCTGGCCCTTGATCCTATTGAGAAGAAGCCTTTGAGAAGATTTCATCCGGGTTCGCGGATCCTTTCTGTCGGGAGCTTTGGCTGTAATATCAGATGCCCATTCTGTCAGAATTACACCATTTCTCAGACAGATGAATCATCCTCACCCGAGACCAGATTTTTATCTCCCGAAGATCTCTGCCAGCTGGCGATCAATCTGTCGCAGACCAGCGGAAATATAGGTGTGGCATATACATACAACGAGCCAACTGTTTCGTGGGAATATCTGACTGAAGCCTCTCGCCTGATACATGAAGCAGGTCTTCTGAATGTACTCGTGACAAATGGAGAGCTCTCAGAGCAGAAGCTTGATCTTTTTCTTCCATACATGGATGCCATGAATATTGATCTGAAGGGATTTTCAGAGGATGTATATCGCAGATTGGGTGGTTATCTGGAAAGTGTGCTTGCCTTTATCAGAAAAAGCGCATCCGTCTGCCATGTCGAGCTCACCTCGCTTATAGTGCCCGGCTATAATGACAGTGAAGATGATATGGAAAAGGAATGTCAGTGGATTGCGTCTATAAGCCCAGAGATTCCGCTTCATATAACCAGGTATTTTCCCAGGTACCATGAAAAAGCTGCGGCTACGGAGATATCTCTCATATACCGGATGTGTGACATTGCAGGAAAGTATCTGAAATACGTGTATCCGGGAAATATATGAGTAGTCATAAATACATCTGATGCAATGTTGAGGAAAAAATGTACGATCAGAAGGAACCCGTGGAAAAGGCTCACGAAAGCCATGAAAACAGATAATACGAAGGAGGCACAAATGATCACAACAAGGCAGCAGGCAATAGATACGGGGCTGTCTTTTCCTGATACATATCAGGATGCACCGTTTCATGACGACAACTGGCAGCTTATCAGATACAGGTGGAATGAGAAGGCATTCCTCTGGACATATTTAAGGAATGGATATGTCTGTCTGAATGTCAAGGCTTCGCCTGACAGGCTGTATTTCTGGCGTGACAGATATGAGTCAGTGGTTCCGGGATATCACCAGAATAAGGAGCACTGGAATACTATCATTCTCGATGGAAGCATTCCGGATGAGGATATCCGTGCAATGATAGCGGAAAGTTATGAGGCTGTTTCAGACAGCCCGACCAGAAGGATCTATGAGGCGGTGAAACAGATTCCAAGGGGCTTTGTGGCAACATACTCTCAGGTGGCGGAGGCGGCAGGCGATGCAAAGATGGCCCGGGCAGTAGGAAACGCACTGCACAGGAATCCTGACCCGGCACAGATTCCGTGTCACCGCGTGGTTAATGCAAGAGGGGAGCTTGCGGCGCGCTATGTATTCGGTGGAGAGAAGAAGCAGGAGGAGAGGCTTCGTGCAGAAGGAGTCGAAGTAAAGGATGGAAGAGTGGATCTGTCGCGTTTCGGATGGAAGAAGTAAGAAAGGCGGTATTTAGCAAAGCAACTTATCAACAATTACCCTGTTTTTCCTTTAATTCATTAAGTGCATGTGTTAAAATTTGTTCATAGTCGTTACATTTTCCTTTTGTCATTGTTTTATTAAACTGATGCTTTAGTCACCATTAGTTTATAACAATGAGTGGCAAATGTAACGGCTTTTCTTGATTGACTGATTTCTTCCGACTCAGATTGGTCGTTTTCTCCCGACCAGAGCTAACAACGATTGATGAAGAGCTTTTCGATATCCCGAGTACGGTGAAGGCTATTATTTCACAAATATCTGCCAGGTGAACAAGATTTCCCGGCAGCTCAATGGTAGAGCGGATCAATCTCGTCAGCGATTGTATTAAACTGGTCAAGTGTCTTTTCACACTATCAGCTGTAATTTTTGGTCAAGCAGTGAGAAGGTCATCTCGCGTGACCAGGTCCTTTCGTCTCGTAGACGCGGTACGGAATCTGCTTTTTCTGAAGCTCTTCGCAGAGGCAATGCACAGATCGTTTGTCTCCATCGCCTGAGTGTGATGAAGGATTTGTTATTATCGAATACATGAAAATCTCTTTTCTGTTTTTAGTTTCACTGCCATATATTGGCTTGTAATTTTGGCATTTATAAAATTATTCAGATGCTCAAAAGATAGAATATCTTTTGGACATGGCATCATATAATTGTAGCAGTTATTTTAAAAAAGTGTAGGGGAAATGATAATTATTACAAAAAGACAAGAGGTGACTCCGATGTATTTTTTCAATCCAAATAATTTGATGACAAAAGGCGCGAAGATGAGCGATAGTGATAAGCTTTTACTTTTTAAAGAAAAATTAGATAGCGCGGCTGCGGTAGTAATCGGCGCGGGCTCGGGACTCTCGACGAATGCATTTTACGCCTGCATAAATAAAGGTGAAGCGGGCTGCCCGGATGAAATAAAAGACAGATCGGTGTGCATAGATGGGGATATTGGAGAAGTCATTCAAAAACTAGTTTAATAAACTGGTCCAAAGACCGAAAAAATAAAATAAGGCGTTTCTATAGATAACATTATTATGCTTTCGCTGGATGACATTGATAATTATGAATACCGTAAGCCGGAAAATTTATATGCATTTCTGAAAGAAAAAATCGACAATGCATCAGAACATTATTTTATTTTTCTGGATGAGATTCAGCTTGCAATCTCAAAAGAAGAACTAAAGAAAGAAGACTCGAATGTTAAATTGTACGGAGTCCTTAACGGATTGCTGAGAAAAAAGAATGTGGATGTCTATGTTACCGGCAGTAACTCAAAACTGCTGGCAACGGATGTGCTTACAGAGTTTCGAGGAAGGGGTGATGAAATTCATATTTTACCGCTGTCATTTTCTGAATACTATTCCGCAGTTAACCAATCAAAGGAAGATGCATGGCGAGATTACCTTCTTTATGGTGGAATGCCACATATTCTTTCCCTGCAGGATGACGAACAGAGAGTTCAGTATCTGAATTCACTAAACAAGGAAATATATCTCAGAGATATTCAGGAAAGATATGATTTGAAAAATTTGCTGGGAATGGAAGAATTGATGAAGGTGATCGCATCTTCGGTCGGATCGCTGACAAATCCGAAAAAATATCTGACACATTTAAGAGTTCAGGAATGACAAGGATTTCACAGCCTACGATCACAGAATATCTGAACTATCTTCAGGATGCCGGTTTAATCTCCAAAGCTGAACAATTTGATGTTAAGGGGAGAAAATACATTTCTACTCCGGCAAAATATTATTATACAGATACAGGCCTGAGAAATGCTTTTCTTGGCTTTCGGCAGTTTGAAGAAACACATCTTATGGAGAATGTGATCTACAATGAACTCCTATATCGTGGGTATTCCGTCGATGTCGGTGTAGTTCAGGTTCGTGAGATGGAAAATAATTCAAAGATAAGGAAAAGACTTGAAATTGATTTTGTCGCAAATAAAGGCAGCAGACGTTATTATCTGCAGTCAGCTTTTGCAATTCCGGATCAGGAAAAGATGAATCAGGAACAGGAATCACTGATTCGAGTGTCCGATTCGTTTAAGAAGATCATCATTACGGGTACGAATTCCCCACTTTGGAGAAATGAGCGAGGAATAACGATTATGTCAATTTATGATTTCCTTCTGAATGAAGACAGCCTGGAGATGTAAAAAGTGGTGAAAAAGCCTTGTCTTGTTTTGAAGCGGGGGAAGATTGTGAACACATGCGTTAATAATCGCATCAGGAGATAAGAGTCTTACTGAAAAAATAAAAGAAGTCCTCGGAAATCTTGCTTCCGTTGATGATTCCTGGGGCATCGATCATGGCACATGGACGGTTCTTGTCCATATGTTTCCAAAAGCGGACATTCCGGTCGTCCAGCTTTCTGTAGACAGTACATTGACAGCAGAAGAGTGCTTTCAGGTCGGGAAGAAGCTTTCTGCCCTGCGTGATAATGGATATCTGATTTTTGGAAGCGGCAATGTAGTCCATAATCTTCGCCGGATTGAATGGGATAATACTGATGGCACAAAAATGACTCATGCTTTTAATGATTACATCATTGAAGCTGTGAGCGCAGGAGCAGAGGAGAAGGTCATTAATTATACTGAGGGCCCGGAAAGCTCCTATGCTGTTCCGACACTGGAACATTATCTCCCTCTGATGTACTGCCTTGGCGCAGCAGATGGGGATATGGCTAAAGTTTTCAATAATGTCACAAACCTTGGATCTATGGCAATGACCGGTTTTATCTGGGAATAAATTAAGGCATTATATAAAAAACAACTACTAGGAGAAAAATCACAATGACAAATGTAGAAAAAATCAATGAATTTTTAAATGAAGCTAAGGTTTTTGATTTTCTTACAACCGATGGAGACCAGCCTAAAGGAAGACCTTTCGGATTTCACCTTCTGGATGGAGACAAACTTTATTTTGGATGCGGTACGTTCAAGAACGTGTTTAAACAGCTGACTGCAAACCCTAAGGTTGAAGTTCTGGCCTTGAACAAGGATAAATTCCTTCGTTATGACGGAACAGTCAAGATAGTAAAGGATGATGCGCTTCTTCAGAAGGTTCGTGAAGCTATGCCTCAGATTATGGCTATGTATGATAAGAATGGCTGGGAAATGGGTCTGTTCTATCTGGAAAATGGTCATGCAGAGATCCGTGGAATGCTGGATCTGATTGAGGAATTTGATGTCTGAGGATTTTCAGAAAAATAAGCTGTTGAAATAAAATAATCCCTGTCATGTCTGTCGTTATTATGTTAGAATGTAATCAGTTATTTTTCATCTGAAAGGACGGCTGATATTATGGAAAGACGGCTTCCGGTTGGAATGCAGAATTTTAAAGATATAAGGCAGAATGATTTTGTATATGTGGATATGACAGCGATTTTGATGAATATTCGTTAAGATTTCCAAATGATGAAGTAAAATATGGATTTATGCACTCTCTGATTCCGACAACCCTCGGACAAAGGGATGAAGAAAATCCATCCTCTCTAAAGCATATGCTTATAGATTTGAATAGGGGTGATCCAGAGTCTTTTATAAATCGCCTGATATCGCTTTTCGCTTCGATTCCATATCCTGAGGGTAAGGCACCTCAATATGAAGGTGAGTGGTCAAGACAGTTATTCCTGATTCTTTCATTGATGGGTGCTTACACCAGCTGTGAGGTGCACATGGCTACCGGCCGAGCCGACTGTGTGGTAAAAACACCAGATTATATCTATGTCTTCGAATTCAAGCTCGATAAACCAATCGAAGATGCTATGTCACAGATAGACGACAAAGGTTATGCCATCCCATATGCTGCTGACAACCGCAAGCTTTATAAAATCGGAGTAGTTTTCTCGACAGAGAAGAGGAATGTGTCGGATTGGAAAGTAGTTTGACATCAGGTTTATCTGCTGATGAAAGTCCGTCAATATTCTGCTATAATAGCGGCAACGGTAATTAATAGATAAAAGCAGATATTTTTTTAGAGAAAGACTACAAATTATGATAAAGCAGGACGAACAGCTTAGCATAAAGGGACTTACAGAAAATGAGGTGGCGGAGCGCATCTCAAAGGGCCAGGTCAACAGGACAAATGATAAATCTTCTATTACATTCGGGAAAATTGTCCGTAAAAACGTATTTACTTTTTTCAATATGATCTTCCTGATCCTGGCAGTTCTTTTGATTATTGCTGGTTCGTATAAGAATCTGACCTTCCTTGTCGTGATCGTCGCGAACACACTGATTGGAATAGTTCAGGAGTGGCGCGCAAAACTCACATTAGATAAGCTTTCAGTAATGGACCAGGCGAAGGTGACGGCGATTCGTGATGGCGAAGAGAAGGAAATTCCGGTAGATGATCTGGTCGTTGACGATGTGATACTTGTAGAATCCGGGACTCAGATTCCCGCGGATGCATCTTTGATCCATGGAAAAGTATATGTCAACGAATCGCTCCTTACCGGTGAGCCGGATGAAATAGAGAAAAATCCTGAAAAAGGGAAGGATGAGCTTCGAAGCGGCAGCTTTGTTGTATCCGGAAAAGGGTATGCGCTCCTTGAAAAAGTAGGCGAGGATTCCTACATAACTCAGCTTCAGAAAAAAGCGAGGACGATGCCGAAGAGCAGGCAGAGCTCTGAGATGGTACATTCTATTGACTTATTTGTAAAAATAGCCGGAATCCTCATTGTGCCGATTGGTATAATTATGTTCCTACAAAGCTACAGCTTTCAGGGAATTTCATTCGCTGAAAGTGTCACCTCTATGGTTGCGGCAGTGATCGGTATGATACCTGAGGGACTTTATCTGCTGCTTTCTATAGCTCTTGCGATGAGTGCTGCAAGGCTCGCACAAAATCAGGTCATTCTCCATGACATGCATTCGATTGAAACACTTGCACACGTGGATACCATCTGTGTGGATAAGACCGGAACCATCACCACAGGAGAGATGAGAGTCAGCGACTGTATTCTGCCCGACAGAGGAAATGAAGGGGAGCGTAAAAAAATGCTCGGTGCCTATCTTCAGCAGATGCCGGATCAGAATGTGACAATGCAGGCTCTTAGAAAAAGCTTTCGTATAGCAGGTAGTATAGAGGCCGAAAATATCATCCCCTTCTCATCAAAGAACAAATACAGTGAGCTGACCACAAAGGATGGAAAGCTGCGCCTTGGCGCACCTGAGATGGTTCTTGACAGAGAAGTATTTAATAAATATGAGGATATGATCGGCAGCTATGCAGATAAAGGAGAGAGGGTATTGGTATTCGCAGGAGAGGATAAGGAAGGCATCTTTAAGCCTCTGCTTTTCATCGCGCTTCAGGATACCATCCGTAAAAACGCGGAGAAGACCTTTGTCTTTTTCCAGAAAAATGACGTAACGCTGCGTGTTATTTCAGGAGATAATCCACGCACTGTCTCGCGTATCGCCGGATCTGTTGGAATCAAAAACGCTGATAACTATGTCGACTGCTCGACTCTGAAGGATGAAGAATTGCTCAGACAGGCGGTCAGAGAAAAAACTATTTTTGGCCGTGTTTCTCCAGAGCAGAAGATGTCAATCATCAAGATGCTTAAAAAAGAGGATCACACTGTGGCAATGACTGGTGATGGTGTAAACGATATCCTTGCCATGAAGGAAGCGGATTGCTCGATTGCCATGGGTAACGGTTCGGACGCGGCAAGACAGGCGGCTCAGGTGGTACTCTGTGATAACGACTTCGGACATATGGAAAATATCGTCTATGAGGGAAGAAGAGATGTCAACAATATCTCACGTTCAGCCACGCTTTTTCTGGTAAAGAATATGTTCTCTCTGTTCCTTTCTATTTTTTCCATTATCCATGTGATGACCTATCCGCTGGTGCCTTCACAGATCTCGCTGATCTCGATGTTTAACATTGGAATACCGGCCTTTTTCCTGGCAATGGAGCCGAATCAGAACAGACCTGCGTCGCATTTCCTGCGGCATGTCATTCTTACAGCGCTGCCGGCAGCAGTGACGGATTTCTTTATTATAGTCGGCATGGTTATTTTTTCAAGAACGTTTGGAATTTCGGAGCAGGATGTCTCTGTGGCGTCAACGTTTTTACTTGCCATCGTAGGTTTCATGATACTTGCAAGTATCAGCAGACCTATGAATGCTTTCCGCGTTTTTGTGCTCATACTCTGTATCGTAGGTATTCTGCTGGCATCAGAATTCCTTCCAGACCTTTTTGAGCTTCGTGAGGTAACTACAAAATGCGCGATGCTTTTCTCACTCTTTGCGCTCTGCTCGGTACCGATTCTGGAGTACCTGACAAAGTTTCTCAATATGCTGGAAAATAAATTCGAGACCGGCTTCAAAAGAAAGACTGTTTGATAAAGTCCGGTCTCGCCGGTAAAATAAGGCGTTAATTCTTAAGCGAAGTGATCGGGACCACATACACTCCGTCAGGCCTGCGGTAGGCCGCGTTTGACATACCGCAGACAACACAGAGTGCCTGTGGCTTTTTTGATTTTGGATCTTCATCAAATTCGGCGCTGATTTTTAAAAGGTTCGAAGCGCCGGCGTCAATTTCACCAGCGCCAAGCTTGATTTCAAATCCACACCAGTGTCCATCTGGCAGCTCGATTACTGCGTCAATCTCCCGTCCCTTGTAATCCTGGTAGTGATACAGTTTCCCATCAAATGTTTCAGCGTAGATTCCCAGGTCGCGTTCGACAAGACCTTCAAAGAGAAATCCCAATGTGTTCAGATCATTCATCAGGTTGTCAGGGGTGCAGTTCATCAGCGACGCAGCAATTGACGGGTCGCAAAAATGGTGCTTGGACTGCTGTTTGATGCGGACAGAAGAGCGCATTGATGAAGAATACGCAGGCTGATCATTCAAGAGGTAAAGCCTGTCAAATACATTCAGATATTCGGTAACAGTTTTGGGCATTATTTCATCGCCATCCTGATCCTTGATGTCTCGGATCAGGGTGCGGTTTGTCGCAGTAGTGCTCTCGTTTCGTGCGAGAGATTTGAGCAGGCGGCGCATTTTTAAAGTGTCACGCTGGACGCCATCGATTCGTGCCGAGTCATCTGTAATGATTGCCTCAACATATTGTTTCGGAACCAGTGAGGCGGCACTGAGTGGAATGTCAATATTGTCCGGCCAGCCACCACGCAGAATAAAATCAATCAGGTCCTTGAGATCGACTTCGCCAGTCATTACATCATCAGCTTTTCCGTAGCATATGTCTTTGAGAGAAATTTTTCCATCGGAATAACCCGCCTCGTAAAGAGACATCGGAAGCATATGAATTCTCGCAATTCTTCCAGCTCCGCTGTGTTTTATATCCTTCCGGTTTGGAGTTGATGAGCCGGTCAAAATAAACTGCCCCTTTTGACCGGCCCTGTCAACCTCTGAGCGGACAGCATCCCAAAGAGGTGGAACGTCCTGCCATTCGTCGATAAGTCTGGGGCTATCGCCCTTTAAGATCATCAGAGGTGACATCTCGGCAAGACTGCGGTTCTGGTAATTGTTGGCTGGATCCTGGAGCTTGATCTCGCTTTCAGCATGATGCTCGGAAGTCCAGGTTTTCCCACACCATTTCGGTCCCTCAATGCAAATAGCACCAAATGCTTTAAGATAATTATCTATTTTTTCGTCAATCAGACGGCTGCGGTATCTGTCATTTTTCATTGGATTTCCTCCGTTTCATAAGTACATTATATCATAAAATCAAAATTTGTGGTCATGAAAACTACAAATTTGTGGTCATGAGAACCATGAATTTGTGGTTCTGAAAACCACAAATTAGTAGTCATGAGAGTTATATGATATAACTGGCTTTTTGGAAAGATTATTTCTATTTTGAAAAAAAGAAAATGGGGCTGACTATCTATCGGTAGTACCTGCGCATAATGTAATGAACCAAAACTTCCCATACCAAAAATCCGGTGTCGGCCCTTCGTTTGCAGGCTTGTATTCTTTTTTATAACAGCTGCCACAGCGAACGACTCACTTATACAGTGAAGAGGCCGCTTCTCTACTATGCCGGGAAACTCGCGAGGTCATATGGCTATGAGACTGTTACAATAAGTTTTTCAGGTATCAGAAAAGACATCCAGAACCTGAACAGGGTAATGCGGGAATGTGACAGCTTCTTGAGGTGAAAAATGGAGGGATAGCGTATGTCATCTGATGATTTTTCAAACAGCGATGTGGACGATCCGATCGACGAGATGTTTGACTATAACAACGACGGACAGTTAGACTCAGGAGAGAGAGCGAATGAAAATGCCTACTATGCGAATGGCGGCAGTTTCCCAAAAGACATAGTAAATTCGACCAAAAAAAAGATACTTACTGTCGCAGTGACCTTTCTTCTGGCGCTTGCTACAGTGCTGATCTGGATGGCGATAGTCTCTGTGGATCCATTCAAGTATCTGACCATATCCTTTGAAGGGGCACAGCCATATCTGGTTCCGAAGGCAGAAGTTCCGAAGGGTGCGCCGGCAGGAATAAAGGCGTCGGATTTAAGGAGGAAGGGGATCTGCACAGACTCTCCTGAGATTGAATAATTTTTTTCACCACAAGAATTAACTTGACATACTACGACTGATGTAGTATGATTTTTTTGCAAGGATACTACGACAGTCGTAATACTACTGACGTAGTACGACAGGCAATATATAATAAGGAGGACATTGATTGGAA
>Ga0256406_1001422_pt1 | contig 38763 bp, 32 predicted proteins | sample RumenRJG_03DNA_FD_185986 | JGI IMG/M metagenome (GOLD analysis project Ga0256406, IMG submission 185986) | Bovine rumen microbial communities from Lethbridge, Alberta, Canada - RJG_03 | ecosystem: Host-associated > Mammals > Digestive system > Stomach > Rumen | place: Canada: Alberta | collected... | reverse complement strand
TACCGCTACAAATGTAACAATAATAAGTGAAATGGCAAAACATAACAAACTAAATATTTACTGATTTATAGATAATTAGCTTTAGAGTGGGTATTATCGCTACAAATTAATCGAAAATTCAGATTATTTGAAGCACTACCACGGACATTGTCGGGAGAGTTGCTGTTACTGAACCTTTCTTTATCTTGAAGCTCTTGAACGGTGTCTCCTTGATTCTGTCGGGGTGCTCGAAGTCATTGTATGCAGTAAGTGAAGGAGTAGTCAGTTGCGTCGCCGTGACACTCTTCGCTGTTCCGCCGTCTAGTGTTATGGCTACATCCTGCTTCTTGTCGAGTGATGTATTGGCTAGGGCTACGACTATTGAACCGTCCTTTGCCTTTGCTGTAGACACGGATACTGTCGGAATCTTGCCTGCGGTCATACGGTACATTTTGCCGCCGTCAACACTGATAGAGTCGGTCTGAACGTCAGCCGGGAGATAAGTAGCGTCCTGGAACGGGCGGTACATGTGGAAGACATAATATGTCGGGGTAAGTACGATATGCCCCTGACCGATAGTGTCGGTGAGAATCATCGACTGCAGGACGTTCACTACCTGCGCTATGTTTGCCATCTTTATGCGGTCGGTGTGACGCTGGAATATGTTTAGTGACGATGCCGCAACCATAGCGTCGCGCATGGTGTTCTGTTGATAGAGATGACCACGGATAGTTCCAGGCTCCTCGTCCCACCATGTGCCCCATTCATCGACCATCAGCCCGACTTTCTTCTGAGGGTCTTTCTGGTCCATGATAGCGCAGTGCTTCTTTATCACGTCCTCTATCTGCATGCTCTTTCCGATGGTCAGGTAGTACTCTTCGGGTGTAAATTCAGTAGATGCGCCCTTAGAGCCGTTCCAGCCCTTGACAGTATAATAATGTAGTGACAGTCCGCTCATGTTGCCGCCCGCACGATCCATGAGAACCTTAGTCCAGTTGTAGTCGTAGTCGCTGGCACCGGATGCAATCTTGAACAGCTTGTGGTTGTCGTAGTTGCGGCAGTAAGTGGAGTAACGGCGGAAGAGGTCGGAATAGTATTCCGGACGCATGCTGCCGCCACAGCCCCAGCTCTCATTGCCAACTCCGAGGTATTTGACGTTCCATGAGTGCTCGCGTCCGTTCTTCCTGCGGAGGTTAGCCATAGGCGTGTCACCGTCGCTGGTCATGTATTCCACCCATTTGGCAAGTTCCTCGACAGTGCCGGAGCCTACGTTGCCACTGATGTAAGGCTCACAGCCGAGCATTTCACAGAGATTTAGGAACTCGTTCGTGCCGAAGGAATTGTCCTCAATGGTGCCGCCCCAGTTGTTGTTCTGCATCTTCGGGCGTTGCGAGTACGGCCCTATTCCGTCGCGCCAGTGGTATTCGTCGGCAAAGCAGCCGCCAGGCCAGCGCAGTACCGGGACTTTCAACTCCTTAAGCGCGTTGAGCACGTCGGTACGGTAGCCGTTGGTGTTCGGTATGTGGGAGTATGGTCCTACCCATAGTCCGCCATAGATGCAGGAGCCAAGGTGCTCGGCGAACTGTCCGTATATCTCTTTCGGGATTATGGTCTTTCCCTCATTGACATGGATGTTGACTTTAGTCTCTTGTGCTCCTGCCGTCAGAAAGGCAGTGAGGAATAGCATTCCTGCCAAGCCCCTGCCAAGGTGAGGCTTCTGCTTGCATAGTTTCTTTAATAGCATTCTCATAGGTTTGTTGTTGGTTTATTGTTATATTGATTTATGATTCAAATCACTCTTCAATAATCATTCCACCCATTGCCGGCAGGCTGACTCTCAGCTTTCCGTTTGCCGGGATTCTGACTCTCCGCAGATGGGTGTGGCGTGCGCCGTCCTCGTAGTAGAGAGCAATCTTCTCGCCTGCAAGCATTGGCAGGGTGAGTGTCTTGCTCATCGGCTTATTGGTTCCGTTGATTCCGCCGACGTACCAGCGTCCGGTATTCACGTCCTTGCGGGCAATGACAGCATAGCGGGTAGGGTAGCCGTCGATGAACTTTGTGTCACTCCACTCAACGGGTATGCGGTGGAGGAAGTCTTTCTCGAGGAAGTTCAGATTGTCGACTACGTTCGGCGTTACAGCCACGCAGTTGATGCTGGTCTGGTTGGTGATGGTTGTGGCGAGCTCAAACAGTCGGCTGGTGTAGCGGCGGTGGCGGCTCTGGTTGTCCTTGCTCATGTGGTCGTTCATGATGACTCCGCCCCAGTCGAAACTTGCCACGGCATTGCGGGCAAACGGATGCATCGACAACTCGAATCCTTCGGTTTTAGCATGATGCTCGTCGAACATGATGTTCTCGCTGGCTAGTGCTGCCTCTGACGATATGTAGTTAGGGTACATGCGCTCCCATCCGCGTGGCAAGGTGCAGCCATGGAATATAACGGCAAGTCCGTAGTCGTTGGCATCGCTGAGTATGTCCTCATAGAGGCGCATCGTCTCCTGCTTGTCGCCGCCGAAGAAGTCGACTTTTATTCCTGCGACGCCTATCTTCTTGAGCCATTTCATCTCACGCTTGCGGGCTATCGAGTTGTTCATTATTCCGCGAGGACTCTGTGGAGCGTCGTTCTCTGCACCGTTGGAATTGTACCAGAGCATGAGTCTGATGTGCTTGTACTTGGCATAGCGGGCGAGCATCTCGATGCTGTCGCGTCCTATCTGCTTGTCCCAATAGTTGTCGACGAGTACATACTCATAGCCGAAATGGTTGGCAAGGTCGATGAACTGGCGTTGGTCGTTGTAGTTGACTGACGGATCCTGCCATAACAGCCAGCTCCATGTGTAGCGTCCTGGCTTGTAATCGGTTGAGGCTTCGTACTTCGGGTCGACGAGGTCGTAAGGTATTGTTGTCTCGACTATTGGCTGTAGGCTGTTGCCGATGGTTATTGTCCGCCACGGAGTGGAGAATGGAAGCTCGACGGCTGCGTATGGTGTGCCGTTGCCGTTGTTCTCGCCGGGTTGTGGGAAGGCTATCGTGTAGCCAGTCTCACGGTTGTAGTCGGATAGGCGGGAACCGACATAGTTGCCGTCAACGCCGGTCTCGCTGACGAGTGCCCAGTAGTCGTCGGAGTCAGAACCATTATCCGCCGACTGCGCTTTGATGTGGAACAGACAAGGGAATGTGTAGCCGACGCCATATTGTGATGTGGTATCCATTGGCGCATCGGCAGTGTATTCCTCTTCGTATGATGGTTTTGAACGCTCCCATCCGGACATTGGCGTTATCTGCGGACAGAGGAATGTCGTTGTCACTGAGTCGGGAAAGTTGAAACTGCTTGCCTCGGAGAAGATGGTGGCTGCCTTAGGGTCGTCGTTCTTCTGGCGGGGAATGCTATAGCGGTAAGCAACATCATTGTTGGCAACGACGAAGGTAACGGTCATCCTATTGCCGCTGGCGTTCTCGATATTGATGTCGGCTGCATTGGCATGGAAGTCGACATGGGCTTTCTTCGTGCGGGTCATGTCGTAACTCTTGTCGACTTTGTAGTCGCGAGAGTCTTTGATTGATAGTCCGTTGGTAAGGTCGCCGAAGCTTGACTTGAATCCCAGGCGTGAAGGTTTCAGTATCTGTTGTCCGTCATAATTGGCTGTGTATGTCAGCAGTCCTGCAGAGTCTTTCACGTTGACTGTAAGTTTGCCGTCAGGTGACGTTATCGTCTTGTCGTTTGCCCATGCTCCTGTTAATGTAAGCAACAGCGCAAAGGCAATAATACTTGTTCTTCTCATTATTTTATTATCGTTTTTTCTTTATATATCATCCTATCATCTCATCATCCCATCATCCCATCATCAAATCATCCGATCATCCCATCTACCTAATAGGTGAAATAGTGAACATGAATGTCTTGCTGCCATAATGGATGCGGTACTTCTCCAGTGGCCATGCGCCCCATGAGTTCGTGCCGCCGACACCATAATGCTCAGCATCGAGGAAGAGATTGGTGAACTTCGACTTCGGTACCTGGTAGCTGTGCCGCTGATGTTTCTCAAGTCCTTCGTCGAGATCCTCTATATTATAATGTAGAGCCGATGCGTAGAAAGAGTTAAGCGCAGGCTGAATCATTATGCCATGGCCATTGCCGTTCGACTGCATCCACCATTGCATATCGCTCTTCGTTCCGGTCTCCTGTGGACGGATGTATGGGAAGAACTGCTGGTCGGCTGTCTGACGGTAGAGTCCCATTCGCATGCAGTCTTTGCGGTCGGCATAGTTTTCGACAGGACCACGACCATAGTATTCGCTGACATCCATGCTGTAAGGCAGATTGATGACGACTCCGAAACGGAACATGTCGCTGACTTTTGCTGTGTCGCTGGCTTCAAGGTTCTCAGTGATGGTCATATTGCCATGGTCGTCATTGATGTCATACTTCATGGTGAGCTTTGCGCTGACCTTTGGCATGTCATAAACGGCATTGACAGTTACAGCCTTGGTCTCTTTGTCCCTTTCGGTTGTGAGTGAAACGAGGTTCATCTCAGGGTTGTGCCATGCACGGAATAGCTTCTGCAGACCTGCTCCCATGTCGTTGTCGGTTGGAGCACGCCAGAAGTTTGGCTTGATGGTTCCGCCCTCGCCAAGGAGTTCCTTGCCGTCGACTTTATACTCTGATATGAATCCTGTCGTGCGGTCGAAGGAGATTGCGGCATTGTTGTCATTGGATGCGATAGTGATGTTTGGCTCGTTCTTCTTGTCGATGATTTTGAGCTTGTATTTCTGAATAACTTCGACAGAGTCTACAACGCTTTCTTCATTGTTCTCTATCTGAGCGTATGCTACAGTCTGACCCTTTGTAATCAAAGGCTCGGCTGTCTTCAGCTTGAAATCGATGTTGAGATATTCGCCCCATTGCTTGGAGTTGATGTGGTAGGTACCAACCTGTTGAGGCTTTACATCCAGATTGTAGATGACTCCGCTGTCAACCGGTTCGCCTCCGTTGAGGACGGTCCAGTGCATAGCATAGTTCGACAGGTCACGGAAGTAGTACTCGTTCTTGACCTTAACGTCAGCGCTTGTGCCATCGAAGTTGTTGGACGATGCCCAGATGTTCTGGTACTGGTAAGCAAGTTCGTAAGCATGTGGGTTGAGTTGCCGGTCAGGACCTATGATTCCGTTGCAGTTGAAGTTATTGTCCGACGGGTCGTATGAGTTATAGTCGCCGCCATAGCAATACTTCTCCTGATTGCCTGTGCCTGGTTCTAGTGAAGCGGATTTTGCCTCAAGCTCTTTTATGATATTCTCATCGGGCTTAAGGTAATCATAATTTTGAATTTTGGATTTTGAATTATGAATTTCCTTATGCAGTGCTTGGTCAACAAAGTCCCAGTCGAATCCGCCTTGGAACTTGGCAAGTCCGCCTTCTCTGCCCGGCAATGTCGCGTTGTTGCCTCTGATAAGCTCCCAGTAATCATTAAGGTTTCCGCCGGAGTTGCCCATTGTGTGGTTGTATTCGCACTGAATGAGAGGCTTGTCTGACATTGTGTCACTGGCATACTTCTTGCAATCGTCTACACTGTAGTACATAGGACAGAATATGTCTGTGGCATGACCGGTCTTGCCAGCCTGTTCATACTGGATGGGACGGCTTGTGTCCTGAGTACGAATCCAATCGTAAGCATCATCGAAGTTCTTTGAGTACTTGGTTTCGTTGCCAAGGCTCCAGATGATAATGCTTGGATGGTTGTAGTTGAGCGATACGTTGTGCTGGTTGCGCTGCATTATCTGTTTGGCAAAGAGTGGCGTGCCGGAGATGGCGTCTTTGCCATATCCGAAGCCGTGGCTCTCCTGGTTGGCTTCTGCAATGAGGTAGAGGCCGTATTTGTCACAGAGGTCGTACCAGCGTGGATCATCAGGATAATGGCTTGTACGGACAGCGTTGATGTTGAGCCGTTTCATTATCTTGATGTCCTGAATCATGCGCTCGAGGGATACGTTATAGGCTCCGTCAGGATCCATCTCATGTCGGTCGGCGCCTTTTATAAGTATTGGTTGACCGTTGACAAGCAGTTGCGAGTTCTTAATCTCAACCTTGCGGAATCCTACTTTCAGTGGAACGGTCTCATAAACAGGAACGGAATAGTTGCCGCGACTGCGCTCACGGCTTGACAATATGCCAAGAACGTTTACCTTCAAATTATATAGGTACGGGGTTTCGGCAGTCCATTTATGGACGTTCGGAACTTCAATCGTAGTAACGATATTGCCGTTATTGTCAGGAACTCCGCCCGACTGGGCTACCATTCTGCCTTTGTCGTCGGTAAGTTCCAGTTCCATAACAACATCGCCTTTTAGCTTGGTTGTTATGGTAAGAGTCCCGTCTTTATAGTCATTTACCAAGTCGGGGACAACGCGAATGTCTTTAATTTGCTTGTCTTTTGGCTTTGCATAGAGGTAACTTGGTCGGGCAACGCCTGACAAACGCCAGAAGTCCTGGTCCTCATCCCATGAGCCATCGCACCAGCGGAATGTCTCGAAAGCAAAGAGGTTCTTGCCGGGATGCAAGTATTTGGTTACGTCGAACTCCGCCGCTACCTTTGAGTCTTCGGAATATCCGACAAATGTTCCGTTCACCCAAAGGTATATATTGGATGTGACTGAACCGAAATGGGCAATGACCTGTTTCCCGTTCCAGTTTGCCGGAATGTTTATCTCACGCCGATATGAACCGACATGGTTGTCCTTTGTAGGTACTGCCGGTGGTTGCTCATTGAAATGACCACGCCATGCGAAACCAATATTCACATACTCAGGCTGGCCGTAACCGTTGACTTCCCATATACCGGGGACTGACATCGTCTTCCAGGATGAGTCGTCATAGTCGGTCCTCCAGAATCCGTCAGGACGTTCATCGGCATTGGCAACCCAATGGAACTTCCAGTCTCCGTCAAGACTGACGTAGTTTTTAGACTTGAACCGGTTGCCGGTGTTGACAGTCGTAGTATCATCATCGGACGAGAAAGCAAAAAAGTCGCTGTGAAGCGGATAGCGGTTGATGTCGTTGACCTCGAGGTTATGCCATTCAGTGAATGTCGGAGCAACAGTCTGGCTATTGCTTTTTGGGGTCTGTGAACAAACTGACAATGCCATTCCTGCCATTAACGGCAGAACGAGCATTCTCTTGTTTATCTTCTTTCGCAAAGGTCGTTTGTTAATCATTTATTTAATATGTAGGTTTAAGACAGAAAATTTCTCTTATTGTTTTCGTGCAAAGTTACTAAAAAATAGTCAGTTAGCATGGAAACAATAAGAGAAATTAAGGCTACATATAGTGAAAGACGTGCCGTTAAGCCTTATACTTAGTGGCTGCTTTCTCGATTTCGAGTCCTTTCTTGTAGTTCTCGATGTATTTGTTGAAACCATCAACGTCGGCTGGGTCCGGCTTTACCTCAGAACCTGTATTGCCGGCGAAGACGTTGTTGTCGAGATAGTCGGCAAGGCTCTGGTGGTTCTTGTTGTTCACAAGATAGGAAGCGAGAATAGCCATTCCCCATGGTCCTCCTTCGCCTGCGGTCTTCATTACAGAGATTGGGGAGTTGAGGGCAGCTGCAAGAATCTTCTGTCCTACAACCGGTGTAGTGAAGAATCCGCCATGACCGGTGATGCGGTCGACATTTACTTTCTCGTCTTTCAGCAATATGTCATTGCCAATCTTAAGCACAGCAACAGCTCCATAGAGGTTTGCACGCATGAAGTTAGCAAGTGTAAACTTATCGTTGGCAGAACGGACAACGAGTGGACGACCATCAGCAAGATCTGTGACAGGTTCTCCAGATATATAGTTGTAGGTGACGAGTCCGCCACAGTCAGGGTCTCCCTTGAGTGCGACGTTGAACAGATTGGTGAACAATTCGCCCATGTCTGCCTTCTGTCCAGTCAGTTCAATATAGTCTTTGAAAATGTTAACCCATGCATTGATGTCCGATGTACAGTTGTTGCAATGAACCATTGCGACCGGACTTCCGTCAGGAGTTGTGACAATATCAATGCTTGGATAAGGCTTCGAAAGGTTGTGCTCAAGGACAATCATAGAGAAGGATGATGTTCCGGCTGACACATTTCCTGTGCGCTGCTTGACCGAGTTGGTAGCGGTCATGCCCGTTCCGGCATCTCCTTCCGGTGGACATAATGGCACACCGGCACGCAGATGACCTGACGGGTCAAGGCGGCGGGCACCTTCTGGTGTAAGTGCTCCTGCTTCCTCGCCGGCCACAAGGACGCGAGGCAGAATGTCGGCAAGCTTCCACGGGAATCCATACGGGTCGATAATTTTCTGGAACTTGTCCATCATTGTGCGGTTGAAATCCTTGAGCTCCGGGTCGATAGGAAGCATTCCGGATGCATCGCCAATACCAAGGACTTTCTCGCCGGTCAACTGCCAATGAATGTATCCTGCCAATGTGGTAAAGAAGGTAATGTCCTTGACATGTGGCTCGTTGTTGAGTATAGCCTGATACAAATGAGAGATGCTCCAGCGGAGAGGAATGTTGAAGTCGAAGAGCTCTGAAAGGGCAGCGGCAGCTTTGCCGGTGTTGGTGTTGCGCCATGTACGGAACGGAACGAGAATCTTGCCGTCCTTATTGAACGGCATGTAGCCGTGCATCATGGCGCTGACTCCCATTGAAGCCAGTATCTCAATCTCTACGCCGTACTTCTCCTTTACATCAGCGCGGAGCTGGGCGTAGCAGTCCTGGAGTCCTGTCCAAATATCATCAATGCTGTAAGTCCAAAGACCGTCAATAAGCTGGTTCTCCCATGTGTGGCTGCCTTGGGCTATAGGGTTGCAATCCTCGTCAATGAGGACGCACTTTATCCGGGTAGAGCCAAACTCGATGCCGAGGGTGGCTTTGCCTGATTGTATTGTTTCTTTTGCTGTCATAGTGGTATGTTAATAAATGTGGGGGATATTGCAAAGCAATGTCGTACGCAACGACTTTAGCTATGTTGCTATGATGGCGGCTAGTGCTTCTTCTGACCGTAATAGGCGTTAGGACCATGCTTGCGGGAGAAGTGCTTCTCGATGAGTAGCGGGTTCATGGTCGTGTTCGGGTTGACTGAGAATGAGATGAAAGCCATCTTAGCTACCTGCTCGGCGACTACTGCGTGATAGACTGCCTCGTCAGGATCTTTGCCCCAAGTGAATGGTCCGTGGTTCTTGACAAGCACTCCGGGAGTGTGGACAGGGTTGATGTTGTCCTTCTTGAACCGGTTGATGATGACCACTCCGGTGTTGTACTCATACTCGTCCATCATGTCGGCAGTCATATCATCGGTGCACGGAATGGCATCGTGGAAGTAGTCGGCATGTGTTGTTCCGATGTTCGGGATGTCCTTGCCAGCCTGAGCCCATGCTGTAGCGTATGTAGAATGGGTATGGACAATGCCTCCGACTTCAGGGAAGTTGCGGTAAATGACAAGGTGGGTTGGGGTATCAGACGATGGGTTGAGGTCGCCTTCGACAACCTTTCCGGTCTGCAAGTCGACAACAACCATATCCTCCGGCTTCATTATGTCATAGCTTACTCCCGACGGCTTTATGACAACGAGCCCTTTCTCACGGTCAATGCCACTGACGTTACCCCATGTGAATATTACAAGATTATGCTTTACCAAGTCTAAGTTGGCACGCCATACTTTCTTTTTCAGTTCTTCTAACATAGTATTAAAGTTTAAACGTTGGGTCTTTTTCATACTTCTCACGGTCGAAGCGATAGAGCCTTGCTCCGGAGCGCGACATCGTGTGGTCGATCCTGTTGGTCTGCTTGATGAGGTCAATCTGCTTTATGCGCTTGCGGAAGTTGCGCTTGTCGATTTTCTTGTTGAGCACAGCCTCGTAGACATGTTGCAACTGAGTCAGCGTGAAGTACTCAGGCAGCAGGTTGAAACTCAGCGGCTGCGTGTTTATCCGGCGCCGAATCTGCATGATTGCATCGTTAATCATTCGGTTGTGGTCGGAGTATAACCGTGGCATATCGTCGAGCGTTATCCACACTAGTCCGTATTTTTGGCGCAGCCGGTCGTCATAGTCCCTGACATTAATGAGCGCACAGTAGGCAACAGATATAACCCTGCCGCCCGGGTCACGGTCAACATCGCCGTAAGCTCCCACCTGCCTCATGTACAGATTGCTCATTCCCGTCAAGTCGTTGACAACCCGTCGGGCGGCATCATCGACACTCTCGTCAGGTCTGACGAACCCGCCGTAGAGTGAAAACTCGCTACGTCCCGGGTCCATCTGCCGTCGTCCGATGAGCACTTCGATTTTACTTCCATCGAATCCGAAGATTATACAGTCGACCGAGACGTAGTATTTCGTGTGTTGGCTATAGAATTCTGTCATGTCGCGATTACCAGAGTAGAGCGTAAAGGGCGAACACGATGGCACAGATGCCGATTGTTCCGTAGGTGTATCCGCGGGTTGTTGAGAACAGTTTCAGGTTTATCGGCAGAGCCTTCGGGTCACGGCAATTGTCGTCGGAGTTGCTCTTGAGCCAGATAGCGCACTGACCGACAAGCACACCGAAGAAGAAGAATGCCTGGAAACCGATGTCGTTTAGATAAGCCATGAAGTTGCTGTCAGGGTCGGCATCAGGGTTCATCACGTGAGCGATGGTGACGATAGCCGCAGCGATAATCATGATAATGCCTGCACAACCGAGGATACCAGCCCAGCGCTTCATCATCCGGCGGTCGGAATCCGACGGCAGCTCAGTCTTCTCTGTGATATGGCTGAAGTATGAGACGATGACGAAGAATGTCAGCAGAATCATGAAAATATATCCTGCACGGAACTGGAATGCAACCTGAGGCATAACAACCTTGAAGAGAACTCCCATCGGGATAGTCAGGATAGCTGTCCAAACGGCTGCCATAGAGCTTGCACGCTTCCAGAGCAAACCGAGTCCGAAGACAACGATAATGCCCGGATAGATGAATCCGGAATACTCCTGGATATACTGGAAAGCCTGGTCGAGTCCGCCAAGAAGAGGCTTGACGGCGATGAGGGCTATGATAAGCGCACATATAGAAACGAGTCGTCCGACATTGACAAGCTTGTGGTCATTGGCTTCAGGATTGATGTACTTCTTGTAAATATCCATCGTAAACAGGGTCGAAGTACTGTTGAACATCGACGCCAATGACGAGATGATGGCTGCGGCAAGTGCTGCGAACGACAGTCCCTTGATGCCGGTCGGGGTGAAATTGCGTATAAGCCAAGGATAAGCATCGTCGGCAACGTTGATCTTTCCGGCGAGGTTCATGCCTGAGAACATCCCCGTATTCTGCATGATATAGTAAGCGCAGATACCAGGAAGTACAACAATGAACGGAATGAGAATCTTCAGGAAGCCTGCGAAGATAAGACCTTTCTTTGCCTCATCAACGCTCTTTGCTGCCAGACCCTTCTGAATGATGTACTGGTTGAAGCCCCAGTAGCCTAAGTTCGTAAGCCATACACCACCTACAACGGCAGCAATACCCGGAACATTGGCGAATGCCTCAGGGTTGTGGCTCTGCTGAATGACGAGGTGAAAGTGGACATCGGTGGCGTGGGCTCCGGTTGTAAGGTCGGCGTAGACCTTGCTCAAGGCTCCGAAAGCGTCAGTGCCGAAGACGTTGCCCATCTCCTTCAGTGCGACGTAAGCCGTGATAAGACCACCGCCAACGAGGAAGGTAACCTGCATGACATCGGTCCAAGCTACAGAGGCAAGTCCACCGTAGATACTGTAGATACCGGCAATGACGAACAGCAAGAGAATGATAATCATGCGGATAGAGATGGTGAAACCGAATATCTCGACTGAGATTCCCTGCAAACCGAGTATCTGCTCGATGGCGAGAGCTCCCAGCCATGCGACTGATGTGAGGTTGACAAATACATAAAGGAACAGCCATAGAATAGAGAAAGCCAGTCCGACACCATCGTTGTAGCGCTCGCGGAGGAACTGCGGAATGGTGAAAATCTTACGCTCGAGCATTATCGGCAATAGGAACTTACCGATGACGACCAGCGTTACGGCTGCCATAATCTCGTAAGCGGCAATGGCGATACCGTCGCGGTAGCCAGTGCCTGACATGCCGATGAACTGTTCGGCTGAAATGTTTGCTGCAATGAGTGAGGCTCCTACTGCCCACCATGTCAGTGTGTTACCGGCAAGGAAGTAGTCGTTGGCTGTCTTTTCCTTGCCTTTTTTGTTGCGGCTGAGGAACAATCCCAAGCCTATAAGTATGACAAGATAGGCAACGAGAATGAGAAAATCGATGGTCTTGAATCCTGATGATGCCAAGGCCTGTGTGATGTTATTCATTTCTGGTTTTTAAGTTTATAAGAAGTTGTTATTTAGTTTGTTTTTGATTTGTCTTTATTTTACACTGAACTTGTAAGCCAAATGGCTGTGGTATTTTTCGCCCGGCTTCAGATAAGGGTTAGAGACTTCCCATCCCGGAGTCTTAGTGGTGAACTTTGTTGGCGAATCCGGGAACTTCTGGCTCTCGAAGCAGACACTTACGTGCTTTGGATATTTTACGCCATGCTTGCATGCAATGCCTGTTCCCTGGAAGTTTCCGGTGTACATTTGTATGCCCGGCTCATTGGTATAGACCTCAAGGAATATGCCAGTTACAGGCGAGTAGAGGCTTGCGGCAACAGTCTTGTCGTCGCCCTTGCCATTCTTGAATGTGTTGAGAACCCAGTTGTGGTCGTAGCCTGTGGCGTTCTTTATCTGGTCGTAAGAGAAATCGTTGATGTGGTCGGACAGTGGGTGAGGCTTGCGGAAGTCCATCGGTGTGTCCTCGACCGGCTTAATCTCGCCTGTTGGAATGTACAGGCTGTCGGCAGGAGTGAACTTGTCGGCATTGATGTAAGCCACCATGTTGTCGCCCGGTTTCGACAGATCGCCGTTGAGATTGAAGTAAGAGTGGTTGGTCATGTTGATGACGGTCTCCTTGTCGGTTGTTCCTTCGAACACGATGTCGAGGGTGTTGTCAGCCTTGACGGTGTACGATGCAGTGGCTTTCACGGTGCCGGGGAAGCCGTTGTCGCCGTCGGGTGATGTGATAGCGAAGACAACAGAAGAGTCGGTCTTCGACTGAATGTCGTAGACCTTGTTCATCCATCCGGTGTTGCCACCGCCGTGAAGACAGTTGCCGTTGTCGTTCGGACGCAGGTTGTAGGTCTTGCCCTCGACCGTCAACTTGGCGTTCTTTATGCGGTTGGCATAGCGACCTACTGACGAACCATAGTCCGACGGACTGTTGGTAGTGTCGGCATACTGGCGGATGTTGTCATAACTGCATACAACATCGGTCATCTTGCCGTTCTTGTCGGGTACGCTTATGGAAACGACCCTGCCTCCATAGTTGGTCAGGCACACTTCCATTCCCTTAGCGTTCTTGATGGTTACAAGCTCGGTCTGTTTGCCGTTTATCGTCGAGTCGAAGTCGGCAGGGTTCAGCCCGGAGACTGTCTGCTCAGTGGAATTTCCGCTTCCGCATGAGGCAAGCAAAGTAGCCAATAAGCCCATGCTAAAGATTTTAGTTGTTAGTTGTTTCATCTGAATTGTAGTTAGTTTTCGAGTTTACGGTGTAAAATTACACTATTAATTCCATAATAGTGTCATTTTAGACAATTATTTTTCTTTATGGTGTACATTTTAACACTCTTAAAGGAATTAAACTAGCTTTTATTAAGTGGATTATCAAGCTATAACGAACAATGTTTTAGCTTGTAAACGGACGTTATCCGTCTTGTAAAAGATAATGTTTTAGAAATGTTTTTAATTTATTTTTGGATAGAAAATAAATTGTTTCCTATCCAAAAATAAATTAAAAATATATGTGAAAGATACCCTTTTACAACACGAAAGGGCGTCTGTCAGTTCGCAGGAAACGGTTACTTGCTTTCCTGTTCAGCCTCTTCTTTCTTTTCGGCATTGCCTGCAGGCTGAGCGGCAGCGTCGTCACGGTCGGCGATGTTGTCGCCTTCGGTCTCCGACATGCTGTCCTCGAAGTCGGTAATTCCGGCTGCGATGAGGATGTTGTACCACTGGAGCAACTTCTTGATGTCGCTGTTGTGTACACGGTCACGGTCGAAGTCTGGCACTACGCTTGCGAAGTAGTCCTGCAGCTCTTTGGCAGATGCCTTGCGCCAGTTGAGTGAACTCTTCTTAGCGCCTTCCTTGTCGCGGACACGGGCGAGAATAGTGCCTAGTGGCAGATCCTCACTCTCGGTGAACATTGTGATGTCGGCGAGAGATGTTACACGGTCGGTTGCGAATGCCGGAATGCGGCGATGGGTTTCGTCAAGAGCCTCGACGATTAGGTTTGCCTTGCCACGACTTACGAGTTTGTAGAGTCCTGGCCTTCCTGCTATTGCTAAAATAGTCTGTTGCATAATTTGTTTTCTGTTTCCTCACCAAGCCCTCCAAGAGTGGGGGATGTTTAGTTGCCTAAACTTTGGCGTATTTTTCTGTTGTTATAATTAATAATGTTATTTCCTTAATATTCTGTCTATCTGCCCGTCAATGTCGGCTGTGCCATCGTTGACAATCTCGAAGTCGGAGCGGTGCCGGACCTCGTCTTGCGGCAACTGTCGTCCTATCCATTCGAGAGCTTTCTCACGAGTTATGCCGTCACGGGTCATTATCCGCCGGATGCGAACTTCGAGTGGGGCAGTGACGCATATCACCTTATTTATATGTACACGCTTGTCGAATCCGCTGTCGAAGAATATCGCACTCTCAAGCCAGTGCAGACCGCTTGCCTCGAAGTCTCGTGCCACCGCCGGATGGATGATGTTGTCGACCTGCTGGGCGCATTCGTCGCTGCGGAGAATGTACTCGGCAAGCTTCCGCTTTTGCAGTACACCTTTTATATATAGTCCGCTGCCGACTAACTTTTCAAGTGAATCTTGCAGTTCTTTCGAAGAGCGCATCAGCCGTTTGGCTTCAGCATCACAGTCGTACACCTTTATTCCACGCTCAGCCAACCGCTTGCAGACGAATGACTTGCCGCTTCCTATGCCGCCGGTTATGGCAAAAGACTCTCCACCTTGTGGCTCCTCACCAAGTTTCCCCATTGGGGATGATGCCTGATTACCCAAATTAAGTTTAGTATTTCCTATCTCTTTTCTTTCCATGTCATTACCTCTAATTCTCTTGTTAATACCTAATTACTAGGTATCCTTCCATTGGAGAGGTCTGAAGAGGAAGTTGCCTTTTACCTTGTTTCAATCAGGTAATCGACTTCGTCGGTGACAGGCATTGGCTTTCGGACGTTAGGCGGTGTCGCGCCGATGTAGACGTGGCAATGGTCGGAGCCGCTGCGCTCAATCTCCTTGTAGTCAACGTATATGCGGAATCCGTTCGGCAGTAATGCCTTTGTTACCTCGTCCTTTGGCATGTGGCGCAACTGATTGACGCCAATGACGAATTTCACGCCTATCTTCGGTGGGAATATCCGCAGTACCTTGTCCTTCGGGACGTTGATGGCCTCTATAGGAACTTCGACAACCTCTTCAGTCAGGACATCTGGGAACAGCGTCATTGTCACGACGCTTGGCTCGAACTTGGCTCCACGGATCTTGCTAAGTGCCACTTTCATGGTCTTTGGTTCTGACAGCCCGTTGATGTTCTGTCTGACGGTGTAGGCTGCACGAATGCTGTCGAGTTGCTTTGGAGCGGCGAAGACCGTTACGCTGTCGGGTGAGAACTGGGTGTGAGCGAGGTAGTAAGTATTGCCCATGTTGACACTTCCAAGGAGTTTCACCGGTACTTTCTTCCGTTCGCCGTAATTGTAGTAGAACTCGATGTCGTCAGATTTTATGGATACTAGCTTCGTCGAGTTGTACAATTGTTGGAGTATGTACTTCTGGATGTCGGCAATGGGAATTACTCCATGGCCTTTGCCGTCGGCATATTGCTGGAAACTGAGACGGATTGGCACGAAATGATCGCCGTACAGGTAGTTGGCTATCGTGTATCCCTTGTCGCGTACCACGGCATGAACGGTGTCGCTGACATCACTTGTAATGACTGCGTTCTGTGGGACATTGACGAGTTGCAGCTGCACAGTTATCTCATGTTCGTAGGTCTCATTGAGTGTCAGTATGAGCCAAAAGCTCCCGCTCAAAAAGAGAAAGAACAAAAAAATCAGAAACTCCTTGCTGATAATTTTCCGCAAGAAGTTCCTGCATGTGCTGTATGCCTCAGTTAGTCCGAAGCTCATATATACCTTTTATTACTTGTTGGCAGCGGCCTGTGCGCCGTCAGCCGGGCTCTGGAAAACGTAGCCCTTGTCGACAGTGATATTCACGCCGCGTGCTATCTCGATGTCGATGGTGTTCTTTGTAAGGTCGATGCGCTTTACTGTTCCGTAGACTCCGCCGCCGGTGACGACACGGTCGCCTTCCTTAAGGGCGTTCTGGAACTTGCGAATTTCCTTCTGTTTCTTCTGCTGAGGGCGAATCATGAATAGCCACATGATGACGAAGATGGCTACCATCATCAGGATCATTGGCCATGCGCTGCCCTGCTGCTGTGCCTGCTGGGCTGACAATAAAATTGCTGTGTTCATTTATTATTCTTCTTTGTTGTTGTTTTTAAAGTTCCTTCGGTTGTTGTCGCGGACGTCGTTTCCTTCGCGATAGTTCGGCTGCTGGCGCTGTGCCATCGGCTTGAATATCTTACCGGTGTCGTTGAGATAACGGGCAATTGAGTCCAGCATGCCGTTGATGAATCGTCCGCTCTTTGGGGTAGAGTAGAGCTTGGCAAGCTCAACGTACTCGTTGATGGTGACGTTGACCGGAATGTTCGGGAAGTTTATCATCTCGGCAATGGCTATCTGCATGATAATCACATCCATATAGGCAAGGCGGGAGAAGTCCCAGTTGCGGCTTGCGTCGCTCATATAGTGCTGATAGGTGTCTGCGTTGAGAATGGTAGCACGGAAGAGCTTGACTGCGAAGTCGCGGTCCTCTTCGTCTTTGTACTCCGGCAACATCTCCTGGTCGGCTCCATTCGCTGGGTCGAAACGCTTGATGGTCTTTATGACGAATGTGTCGACTATCTCCTTGTCGTCGTTCCAGTAGAGGCTCTTGTCTTCTAGAACAGCGTCAAGGTCGGTATTCTCCTGAATGAGCGTGCGGTAAATCTTGCGCCATAGCTCACGGTCGGCATCGTAGCTGTCGTCGTCGCTGGCTATGTAGTCTTTGTAGAACGCACTCTGCTCTATCTGGTCGCAGAGCTTGCGGACGGCCTCGATGTCGTTGTCCCACGTCAGTTTCTTGTCCTCAAGGAAACTGGTCAACTGCTTGTTGCCTTCGAGTTGGAGAACAAATTTGTTGTTGATGAATTTCTCTGAGGGAGCCTCTGTCCCCTCGCGCTCAGCCCGCTGTTTGGCAATAGCCACGCGGTGGCGCTCCTCGTTGGTGATGGCAACGATTAGTTCCAGTAAGTAATTGTAGAGGTCGTAGGCTTTCGACAAGCTGAAAAGCAATTCCTTTTCTGCCTTGTCAATGTTCCCGTCGCCGTTTTGATAGTATGCATAGGTTAACTGGACTATCTTAACGCGAATTAATTCCCTGTTAATCATTTCTGTTTTTCGTTGTTGTATGTTTTCTTACGCTTAGAATATGCAAATGTAGATAAATTTAGCCATACTTGCAAACATTATCGTCCTTTTTTTAGAATTCTTATAAACTCTACAGCCTAATAAATCAAAAACTTGACCGATTATTTGTCTTATTCAGTAAAAATGAGTACCTTTGCACCGCTTTTTTACTTAGCACTCTCGTGTGATGGTGAATTAAGGCAATTAAATTAATCAAATCTTAATTTTAGAGTAACACAAAATGAAAGAGATTACAGTTACAGGTCAGAAGCGTACAGACCTTGGAAAGAAAGCTTCAAAGGCTCTCCGCAAGCAGGGCTTGGTTCCATGCAACATCTATGGTGAGAAGAAGGACGAGAACGGCAAGCCAGTTTCAGTAGCTTTCGCTTCTCCAATGAACGAGCTTCGCAAGCTTGTTTACACTCCGCACATCTATGTCGTCAACCTTAACATCGACGGCAATAACCATCCAGCTATCCTGAAGGAGCTGCAGTTCCATCCAGTAACAGACGCTCTTCTGCACGTCGACTTCTATGAGGTTAACGACCAGAAACCTATTACTATCGGTGTTCCTGTTAAGCTGAACGGACTGGCACAGGGTGTTCGTGACGGTGGTCGTATGAACCTCTCTATCCGTAAGATTGACGTAACAGCTCCTTATCAGAATATTCCTGAGCACCTCGACATCGACGTTACAAACCTTCGCCTCGGCAAGAGCATCAAGGTTGGTGACCTGAGCTTCGAGGGTCTTGAGCTCTCAACTCCTAAAGAGGTAGTTGTATGCTCTGTCAAGATGACACGTCAGGCTGTCGATTCTACTGCAACTGATGAAGATGCAGCAGCTGAGGGCGATGCAGCCGCAACAGATGCAGCCGCAACAGATGCAGCAGAAAGCAAGTAATTTTTACTAAGATAAAAAGGTAAAAAAGTAATTGGTAAGACAAGTTACCATGCTTTTTTACCTTTTTGTTTTTTTACCTTTTCACTATTGAAAGCGTGGATAAGTATTTAATTTGTGGTTTGGGTAATCCAGGTGCTGAGTATGCCGGAACCCGTCATAATACAGGATTTATGGTGTTGGACGCTTTTGCTAAGGCGTCCAATGTTGTTTTTGAGGATAAACGCTATGGCTTTGTTGCCGAGACTTCAGTCAAAGGACGTAAAGTCTTCCTGCTAAAGCCAACTACGTTTATGAACCTCAGTGGCAATGCCGTGCGCTATTGGCTCAATAAGGAGAATATCGACCAGAAGCGTTTGCTGGTTATCTCGGACGATGTTGCGTTGCCTTTGGGGCAGTTCCGTCTTAAAGCCAGCGGTTCAAATGGCGGTCATAATGGCCTTGGTAATATCATTCAGCTTATCGGCCAGGACTTTCCCCGGCTCCGTATCGGCATTGGCAATGACTATCCACGTGGCGGACAGATAGACTGGGTACTTGGAAAATACAGTGAGGATGACCTCAAAACGTTGCAGCCAACTATCGACACGTCTGCCGACATCATCAAGAGCTTTGTCCTTCAGGGTATTGACGAGACCATGAACCAATACAATGTTAAAGGTAAAAAGGTAAAAAAGTAAAAAGGTAAAAAGGGGATAAAAGAAAGGTAAAAAGGGGATAAAAGAAAGGTAAAAAGGGGAGAAAAGAAAGGTAAAAAAGTAAAAAAGTAAAAAGGTAAAAAGGGGGAGAAGTAAAAAAGAAAAAATGGCTGAGAAAGTTTTGAAGTTGCCGAAGTATGGCGAGTCGGCACGACTGGATAAGTGGTTGTGGGCAGCACGTATCTTTAAGACGCGCAGCCTTGCCGCTGATGCCTGCAAGAACGGGCGTGTTACAATCGGTGGAACAACGGTAAAGCCAAGCCATACCATAAAGGCAGGTGACGTTATCAATGTCCGCAAACCGCCTATTACATATTCTTTTAAGGTGCTTGCCTGCATTGAGACACGTGTGGGAGCCAAGCTTATTCCGCAGGTTTATGAGAATGTCACGGAAAAGAAACAATATGAGATTCTCGAAATGAGTCGTATCAGTGGATTCGTCGACCGTCAGCGAGGCACAGGACGTCCTACAAAGAAGGACCGCCGTCAGATGGACGACTTCACCGAGGCTGCCATGTTCGGCTTCGATGATTATGATGATGACGACTGGGACGATGATGACGAGTAGATAATCGTCTGTTGAATCATCAGGCATATACACTAAACAAAAAAATAATCGCAACTCCAAACCACTTGGAATTGCGATTCAAATACGGTCATCTGAATTATTAAACCAAAATCTTTTTAACCTTTGTCTCTCGCCTGAAACAATTATTATATAGCTTAAACCTATGAAAAAACCTTTTTCTTACCGAGGGCAAAGATACAACTATTCTGCATTGAATAGGTGGACTTTTGACCAAAAAAGGTGTAATTTCTATTTCAAACGATTGCATTTGGCACTTTTTTAGTCATTTTTGTCAATTTCCCTAAGAATTTTCACTGCTTCATCAACACTTGTCACATTACTGACGACCATTTGGCGTTTGCAGTTTTTCTCACGAAGATTGCACCGGCGAACGTTACTTGTGGCATAGTTGATGACTTTCCCGAAAGCTTTACTCTGATAGAACGCACTTTTCGGATTGCTGACAAACTGCATTTGCATCCTGCCCTGGCGGAGGATTATCTTCTCACAACCCAACCGCTTGCCGACCCGGCGGAGTGCAACAACCTGCATGAGTTCCTCTCCCTCATGTGGGACAGGACCGAATCTGTCTTCCAACCGTTTCCGATATGCGGTTAGGTCATCGTCATTCTCAATGTTGTCGAGCTCACGATAGAGCAGCATTCTCTCGGAACTTCCGGGCACATAAGTATCCGGGAAGTACATTTCGAGGTCGCTGTCGATGGAACAGTCGTCGACAAAGTCATCGCCGGTAATCTGTTCTCCCTGTGCAATCTCGTCCTGATACATATCCTGGAACTCATCATTCTTAAGCTCGGTCACAGCCTGCGACAGAATCTTCTGGTAAGTCTCATAGCCCAGATCCTCCATGAATCCACTTTGCTCGGCGCCAAGCAGATTGCCGGCTCCACGAATATCGAGGTCCTGCATGGCAAGACTGAATCCACTGCCAAGGCTGGAGAAAGTCTCCAACGCCTCAAGACGGCGGCGTGCGTCAGGGTTGAGCGAAGCCAATGGGGGCGCAAGCAGATAGCAGAAAGCCTTCTTGTTCGACCGTCCGACACGTCCCCTCATCTGATGAAGGTCGGAAAGTCCGAACCGGTGGGCATCATTGATGATTATAGTGTTGGCATTCGATATGTCGATACCATTCTCGACAATGGTTGTCGAGAGCAGCACGTCATAGTCATAGTTCATGAATCCCATGAGAATCTTCTCCAGTTCGTCGGGGTTCATCTGTCCGTGACCAATGGCAACACGGCAGTCGGGCACATATTTCTTTATGAGCTCAGCTATGGCGTTGAGGTTGTTTATCCTGTCGTTGACGAAGAATACCTGTCCGTTACGGCTCATCTCAAAGTTTATCGCGTCGGCAATAACCTCATGGTTGAATGTCGCAATGGTAGTCTGGATAGGGTATCTGTTTGGTGGCGGAGTCCGGATGATACTCATGTCACGGGCACCCATCAGTGAGAACTGCAATGTCCGGGGAATAGGTGTGGCACTCATCGTCAGAGTGTCGACGTTGGTCTTCAGCTGGCGGAGCTTCTCTTTGGTCGAAACACCGAACTTCTGTTCCTCATCAATGATAAGCAGGCCGAGGTCGTGCCACTTCACTCGCTTACCTATTAATATATGTGTACCAATGATAATGTCAATCTTTCCTGCCTCGAGGTCAGCCAGCACCTCTTTCGTCTGCTTGGCGGTACGGGCACGTGACAGGTAATCCACACGGACAGGCATATCCTTCAGACGATCCTTGAATGTCTGATAATGCTGGAAAGCCAGCACCGTTGTCGGCACAAGGACAGCCACCTGCTTGCCATCGCATGCTGCCTTGAAAGCCGCACGGATAGCCACCTCGGTCTTGCCGAAGCCTACATCGCCACATACTAGTCGGTCCATAGGCTTCGCCATCTCCATGTCATGCTTCACGTCCTGCGTAGCCTTGCTCTGGTCGGGCGTGTCCTCATAGAGGAACGATGCCTCCAGCTCATGCTGCATGTACCCATCGGGCGAGAAAGCAAATCCCTTCTCCCGGCGGCGCTTGGCATAGAGCTTTATCAAGTCGCGGGCAATATCCTTTATGCGCTTCTTGGCACGCTCCTTCATCCTGTCCCACGCGCCACTGCCAAGGACAGAGAGCTGTGGTGCCTCGCCAGCCTCATTGCTGCGGTACTTGCTGATCTTGTAGAGCGAATGGATGCTCACATCGACAATATCGCCATGCTGATAGACAATGCGAATCATCTCCTGATAGCCCTGTTCGCCATTGCCGGACGTGCCGTTGACCTTTGGCTGAGGTACACGTACAAGCCCTGCGAACTTGCCAATACCATAATCGACATGAACAAGGTAGTCACCAGGTTCCAGTTCTTGTAACTCCTTCATGGTCAGTGCCATCTTTCCGGCACGTGCCTTGTCGGACTTTAGACTGTACTTATGGTATCGGTCGAATATCTGGTGGTCGGTGAAACAGCATATCCGGAGGTCCTTGTCGACGAATCCCTCATGGATTGTCTTGTTTATTGGCTCGAAAGGAATATCCTTCTTCTGGTCCTTGAAAATGTCGGCGAGACGCTTTGTCTGCTTCTCGCTGTCGGCAAGAATATAAATCTTATATTGCTGGAGAAGATAATCCTCGAGGCTCTTCTCGAGCAATTCGAAGTTCTTGTGATACAGAGGCTGTGGCTCAATGTTGAACTGGAGCCTCTCCCACGACTTATTCTTTAGCGATGAATTCTGCAAAATGGAAGACTCACTGCCGAACTCAATACGGCTGAATTTAGCGGCATCATCGGTGAACATGCTGCCTGTAATGAGCTGGGACTCACGTTTCAGCTCTTTTTTTATGTCCTCCTGTTCTACCTCTGTCTTACCCTCAAGTTGCTCAGTAATAGCCTGTGACGAGAAACCATCATCATAGATGCGCTGAATGGTATCATGGACATAGATATAATCCTTCATGACCAATAGGGCAGAGTCGGGTAGGAACTGCAGGAATGGAATCTTCTCCTCTGTTAGAGTAGCCAGTTCAGGCACTATGTCAATCTGTTCGAGCTTGTCGTGTGACAGCTGCGATTCCACTTCGAACGTACGGATTGTGTCAATGTCATCGCCGAAGAAGTCGACACGGAATGGCAACTCCGAGCTGAACGAATAGACATCGAGTATGCTTCCACGGACAGCAAACTGCCCCGGCTCATAGACATAGTCGGTCTCCTCGAAACCAAACTCCCGCAATGTCTTCTCTATACCGACAATGTCGATGGTCTGTCCGACTTTCAGTGAAAGAGTCCGAGAGTCGAGCCGTTTCTTGCTGACAACGAGTTCGGCAACGGCCGACGGTGATGTGACAATATAAAGTGAACCTGAAGATACTGAAACCCTGCTCAGACGAGACAGAACCTCAGTGCGGAGAATGTCGCTGGCAGCATCACGCTGTCCGTATTTCACGGCACGGCGGTAGCCCGATGGATAGAAGAGAACGTTGTCGTCGCCAAGAATCTGTGTGAGGTCGTGATAGAAATAGCCAGCCTCGTCGGCATCCTGAAGAATGAAAAGGACTACTCGCTTGAGTTTTTTAGCTAAGCTTGCGAAGAACACAGGGGCTGAAGACGCAACAAGTCCTTGGAGGAAAAGTGTCTTTGCCGACTTTTTCTCTAAGGACTTTACCAATGCCTTCGCCTGTGGCGTCGAGGCATATATTCCAACAATGTCTTTTATCTCCATTCTAACTCCCCTCTAACTCCCTTTATTCTTTCGGTAGAGAAGGATACTTCTTGAACCAGCCGTCCCAACGCAGGCGCATAACTCCGAAGAATGCCTCGGAGAAAATGCCACCGCTCATCTTGCTCGTGCCCTCACGGCGGTTGACAAATATTACCGGCACTTCTTTAATCTTGAATCCTATCTTGTAAGCCGTGAACTTCATCTCAATCTGGAAAGCATACCCCTTGAAGCGGATGTCGTCGAGGTTGATGGTCTCCAGCACACGGCGCTTATAGCAGACGAAGCCCGCTGTGGTATCACGTACCGGAATGCCCGTGATGAGGTTGACATAGCGTGAGGCATAGTAGCTCATCAGCACTCGTCCCATTGGCCAGTTGACGACATTCACACCGGTAACATACCGTGAGCCGATGGCGACATCATAGCCTTCGTCGTGGGTAGCATGGTAGAGCCGTGGCAGGTCGTTAGGGTCATGGCTGAAGTCGGCGTCCATCTCGAAGATATAGTCGTAGCCGTTCTTCAGAGCCCATTTGAAACCGGTGATGTATGCTGTTCCAAGTCCCTGTTTGCCAGTGCGCTCGATGATGAAGAGCCGTCCGGCGAACTCCTTTGCCATGAGACCCTTGACAATATTGCCAGTGCCGTCAGGGCTTCCGTCGTCGATAACGAGTATGTTGAATGCCTTTTTCAGTCCGAACACCGCACGGATTATCTTCTCGATGTTCTCCTTCTCATTGTAAGTTGGGATAATGACTATGCTGTCGCTTTCGTTCATTGTCGTATTCTTTTTTGCAGCCCGTCAGATAAATATGTATAGTCCAGCGAGCTTTTTAATTTCACTTTGCAAAGGTATTACTTTTTTTTCAGAACAAATACTATCATCACTTAGATTATGTTATTTTTTAATAATATGATTATCCTCAGCCTCTTATTATTCGGATAAATGTAGAGTTATACAAGGGAAGAATAAGAATAAACTTTACAAAAGAAACAATTCGTTATCAGTTAAAAGACAAATGATGCCAAATTAGCTCGTAAAACAGTATCTTTTAGCTTGCAATCGGGTATGTTTTACGTCCTAATCGGGCATCTTTTACAAGCTAAAAGATGCCCGATTAGAAAACGATTGATTATCAACGAATTAGCAATATGGTATCACCGCTATTTTATTTATGGGAAAATTTTTGCAAAAATCTTTATATTTTTTAATGAATAACTATTATTCGACCATTGAAGTTTAAAATATTAGTCTTGTTATTAGCCACTAGCGAATTTCGCAAGTGAAGAATTGATTTTTCGTTTAACATGCATTTATTTAAAAATAAAATTGTATTTTTGCAAGAAAAAGTAAGCCAATGGACAATGACAAATATATAAGAAATATAGATGAGTTGGCAGCTGTAGGAAGTAAATGGTGGCCAAAAGATGTAAGGGCTAAAGCATTAACTAATAGTATTCTTCAGTTTATGCTTGATACCCAAGAACGTTTCTTGTCCATTTTGAAACTGGCAGATAAGTACAAGCCTGAAAGATTGTTTGGGTTACTTAGAGAATCTGGATTTAATTTTCATTTATTTATTAAGCATTTGTCACTGCTAACAGATGTTGGAGCTGAACCATTACAGAGAATCAATTCATCTTTTAATGATATATTCCCATCTGGTAAATTGGAATACATTATAGAAGGTAAGCATTATGAATATGCTTTTAAAAGTTTGCCTCTTATAAAGGGCAAACTGGACAACAAGAAGATGCAGTCAGATTCGAAGGAAAGTCTTCTCGCGCCTTGCAAAGATGAACAATTGGCAAGTGACATAATAATGCTTTTAGTATTTGGTGGTGCTGCTGAATTGCCAAAGACAAGCTCTGTTTTATATAGATGTAATGTCTATGAATTTTTAGGCAATAGTCATCTGATAGACACTTATGTCAGACAAAATTATATAAGGGTAAGCAAAATAATAGGAGGCAAAACCGCTACAGACCTTGGAAATGCTGCTCAATCTTATGCAGTTGAGTATTTGGCAACACATTTAGGTGATGATTACAGAGTGCGTTCTAATGGAACTATTCCTGGTGTAAAACTTGACGACGAACATGAGGCAACTTTTGACATTGTCGTGGATCGCAAAAACTACCAAGGAAAGCACAAGCCTTATGTAGGTGTAGAGGTGTCATTTCAAGAAACATCAAACAGTACTGTAGAACGTAAAGGTAGAGAGGCACAAGCTCGATTCCAGAATACAAACAACAAGCGGTGTTTTGTCGCATATATTATAGATGGGGCCGGTAATTTCTCACGAAGAACTGCCGCAAATGATATGTGTGAGAATAGCCATTGTAATGTTGCATATACAGACAAAGAGTTCGAACTGCTAATAGAATTTATAAAAGAGAAACTAGGATGATTAAATTTATAGATTTATTTGCAGGAATTGGTGGCATAAGGCTTGGCGTCGTAAAGTCTTTGGAGCAGCATGGAATAGACTCCAAATGTGTATTGTCCAGCGAAATAGACGAAAAGGCTTGTGAAACTTATAAAGCTAATTTTGGCTCTTATCCGAGTGGTGATGTGAGGAAAATTACAAAGATAGAGCCTTTTGATCTTCTTCTGGCAGGTTTCCCTTGCCAACCTTTTTCTTATGCGGGCAAGAGAAAGGGGTTTGGAGATACACGCGGCACTCTCTTTTTTGAAGTTGAAAGATTACTTTCTGCTTACCACCCGAAAGCTTTTCTTTTGGAGAATGTCAGAGGGCTATATACGCATGACAAGGGACGTACATTCTCAACTATAATGGAGAAGTTGCATGCTCTTGGCTATGGTACATACGACTTGTTGCTTAATAGTTCTGATTTTGGTGTTCCACAAAATCGTGTGCGTCTTTATATATTGGGTATAGAGAATGAAATTCCAAGAATGGCTCTTACTTCAAATTTGGGAGCATCAGATTCACATAGGTTTAAATTGCGTGTCACAGAGCAAAGCCTATTTGACAAAAATCCGCATAAGTATGTTACTGTTAAGCATATTCTAGAGGATGATGTTGACAAGAAATACTATTGTTCAGAAACATTTCAGAATCAACTTAAGTCAATCGTCGGAGATGATTTAAGTGTGCTAAATGGTTATCGAATGATGGACTATCGGGGTGGCAACTCTATACATTCTTGGGATATAGGTATGAAAGGTAAATGTAATGAGTCAGAAAGACGTTTTATGACTTTACTTATACAAAACCGGCGTAAGCATGTGTTCGGAACACTCCAAGATGGGAAAAAGTTGACTTTAGAACAAATAAAAACATTTTATCAGTATGATGATATTGATGATGTAATATCTTCTCTGCTATCAAAAGGCTATTTGAAGGAGCAAGATGGAAAATTTAGTCCTGTATCGGGAAATATGTCCTTTGAGGTGTTTAAGTTCTTAGACCCTGATAGTGTTTCTGTTACATTGACGTCTTCTGATTCCAATAGGCTAGGGGTGATTCAAAATAACAGAGCTAGGCATATTACCCCGCGTGAGTGTGCAAGATTGCAGGGTTTCCCAGATTCTTTTATTCCCAACTCTAATGATCAATCCGCTTATAAGCAATTTGGTAATTCAGTTTCAGTCCCAGTTATTGAAGCAGTTTTTAATGATTTTCTTGATGGTAATATGGCAAATCTTGGATGGAAAGTAGAAAGTAATAAAGCACAAATTATATAGGTCTTAATACATATTGGTTATAATCGGGTATCTTTTATCTTAAAGATACCCGATATTGTTTTTTCAATATTTCTACTTTTATTGAAATTTTTCTTCTTAGTAATGGACTACTGGTCAGGGTTCTCGACATACCCCTGATATTCTGGTGCAAGACCACTCATGACGGCAGCATACGACTCGGCTATCATCTCACGCTCATGGTCGTCGTGTGGCTTGTATGGTATCGGCTTGTGAATGGTAAGGCTTAGTGGATGCCAGAATACCCAGTAGATGTCCTTCATGCGGGGTTTCACGTCGAAAGAGCCATTGATGGTGAGCGGGCAGACAGGCAATTTTAGCTCGCTGGCAAGCATGAATGCGCCACGGCGGAACTTGCCCATGTGACCGGTGAATGTGCGGGAACCCTCGGGGAAGACGACGAGCGACATGCCTTCCTTGAGTATTTCACGGGCATTGTCGTAAGTCTTGCGGATTTTGCTGGCGCCGCTGCGGTCGACATAGATGTGATGGGCGTACTCGCAGGCCACGCCGAGGAATGGTATCTTGCGCAGCGATTTCTTCATCATCCATTTGAAGTTGCGGTTGAGGAATCCGTAAATGAGGAATATGTCGAATGCGCCTTGGTGGTTAGCCACGAAGACGTAGCTTTGCTTCGGGTCGAGGTTCTCACGACCTTTGACACGGACTGGCAGAAAGAGCAGATAGCAGGTGAAGCGAGCCCACCACTTGCCGGGATAGTAACCCCAGAAGTGTCCGTTGCCAAGACGGCAGCCGATGGCGGTTATCGTCGCCGTGATAATGCTCAGAATGAGGAATATCGGTAGGAAGATAAAGAGTTGGTAGAGTCTGTAGATGAAAGTCAGAATGTATTTCATATTAAGTCGTGAATGAATAGTTAAGAGTGAAGAACCGTTTTGTCTTATGGTTTATTGTTGCCTGTGGAGAGTTATAATCGCTATCTCGTTAGGCATATTTAATCGGAATGGAACCAGTCCGCCCAGTCCGGATGTAACATATATGTACCGCCCGTTGCGCTCATAGAGTCCGTAGTCCTCATGTTGTGACAGCTGAGTCGGACGGTGACCGAGTATCTGCATCTGCCCGCCGTGGGTATGTCCGCTCAGAGTCAGTTGGGCGTTGGTCTTTGGGAGGATGGTGCGCTCCCATGCCGAAGGGTCGTGTTGCAGGCAGATGACAAAGGCATTTTTGCTTACCCCACGGAAGGCTTTCGCCCAGTCGGCACGTTGTGGGAATGGTGGACGACCGTCGTTTTCGGTGCCTACTATCACGATTGAGTCGTTGCCGTTGTGGATGGTGATATGCTCGTTGTTCAGTACAGCCCAGCCGAGGTTCTTGCGCTCGTAAGTGAGCAGCTGCTTCATCATCTGTGACTCTATTTGTGGCGTGTGTTTGACATATTCGGCATAGTCGTGATTGCCGAGGACGGATATTGCGCCGACCATTGCCGGACGGATGGTGTTCTGCATGGCGAGGACTTCCTGCGGACGCATGTTCTGAAGGTCGCCGGTAAAGCAGATGAGGTTTACCTTCTGAGCCTTGATGCTGTCCATCTCGTTTTCGGGAATCGTCCTGCGCCAGCCGTCGAATGTGCCCAAATGAAGGTCGGAAACATGGAGGATTTTATATCCATCGAACGATTTGGGAAGGTCGGCAAAGTATACATCAACATGACGCACACGGATTTTGCCTACCCCAATGGTCAGTCCATACAGGTAGGCTGCAACGGCAAGTACACCGGCAATGAGTCCGATGTAGTGCCCGTAGTTGCGGTGAGTGGGAATAATTGTTTTGCGGAGTACCCATCCAACGGATGAGCAAATTGTGAAAATGGCCTTTGGTCCGACGAATAGCCCTATAAGCAAGAGGTATAAGTTAAGCCATGTGAGGTCGGACGGGGCGAAATTGTGGATTGATGCAAGGAGGCATGTGTAGACAATCATCACTGCACATGGTGTCCACCATAATATGCGCTGCCACCTTTTTATGTGGTAGTGCCTGCGGAAATAGTGCATGTCAATATATAAGTCCGACAGCACTATTGTCAGTATCAGTTGTATGGCGATCCTTTGTATCAAATTATAAATTATAAATTATAAATTAGAAATAATACTTTTGTTTCTTTACTTTTCTACTTTTCAGCCAGTTTTTTACCTTTTTACTTTTTTACTTTTTTACCTTTCGTCTGGGCCTTTTTACTTTTTTACCTTTTTACCTTTATCGGGCAAGGCTTCTTTGAAGGTATTTGCGGAGCACTTCGACAGGCAGGTTGCGGCGGCGGGCATAGTCACGTAGCTGGTCTTCGCCAATCTTTCCAAGGTCGAAATAGCGAGCCTTGGGGTGGGCGAACATGAATCCTGATACACTTGCGTGCGGAATCATCATTCCTGATTCGGTCAGCCTGACGCCTATTGACGGCATGTCGAGAATGTCGGAGAGTATGAAGTTCACGCTCGTGTCAGGTAATGACGGATAGCCGATGGCAGGGCGAATGCCTTGATAGCGCTCGGCATGGGTGTCATCCATAGTCAAATGCTCGTCAGGAGCGTAGCCCCAGTATTTGCGGCGCACCTCTTCGTGCATCTTCTCTGCCGTCCCCTCAGCCAGTCGGTCGGCAAGAGTCTGTGACAGCATACGTTGGTATGGGTCACTTTCATAGTCGGCTGTAAGCGAAGAGTCTACCGATGAACAGAAGGCTCCGGCCTTATCGGCAACGCCTGATGACAGCGGACGGACATAGTCGGCAAGGCACAAACAAACCTGTGAGCCCCTTGACGGGTGCTGTTGGCGAAGCATCGGTATCCTGACACCGTTGAGTATCAGGTCATCGCCGTCGCTGTTGGCGGGGAAGACACCGAATACTGCATGGGTTTTGTAATGCTTGTCCATTTCGGCGAGCATGTCCTCGGCATCGTGGCGGAGCTTTTGCTTGGCTTCGTCAGGTTTGCCGTTCATCGACCATGCGTAGTAGAAGTAAATCCAGTTGATGTATGGCTGTATCTCATGAACGGAATATGACAGCCTCACCACGGTATGCTTCATCGAACTTTCCTTTATTATATATAATGTGTCCGTTACAGATGGTCGCCTCAACTTGCCATTGGTAGGTGTGACCTTCCATAGGACTCCATTTGCATTTGCTTTGTATCGTGTCATTGGTTACAGTCCATGGACTGTCAGGTCGGACAATTGTTATGTCGGCTTTGTAGCCTTTGCGGATGAATCCTCTCTCTGAAACGTTGAACAGCCGTGCCGGGTTGTGAGCCATAAGCTCGACCATTCGCTCAATGGAAAGGACTCCGTCGTCGACCAGTTCAAGCATTGTCGGCAGAGAGAACTGTACCATTGGCATTCCGCTGGCTGCCTTCCGGCATCCGTCTTGCTTTTGGGAGAGCAGATGAGGGGCGTGGTCTGTGCCAATGGTTGTTATCCGTCCGTCAGTCAGTGCTTTGCGAAGTGCGTCTCTGTCGGCTCTGGTCTTGACCGCAGGATTGCATTTTATAAGTGCTCTCTTTGTCTTGTAATCGTCGGAATCAAAGTAGAGATGAGCGATGACTGCTTCGAGGGTTATTAAAGGGAATGGATGTTTGTCGCCCGGAATTGACGGTTCGTCTTGCGAAAGATTAAGTTCCTTTGCTGTTGTCACATGGGCGATGTGAAGATGTGTACCGTATTTCCGTGCTAACTTTGCGGCTAGCGAAGAGCTCTGCCAGCATGCTTCCTCAGAGCGGATGATGGGGTGCAAGTCTATATTGGGGTCGTCGCCATACTTCTCAATGGCTCGTCTCATGTTGGCATTGATGATGTTCGTGTCCTCACAATGGGTCATAAGAGGAAGGTCGAGGTCAGCACATGTCTTGAATATTGTATTCAATGAGTCCATACGGTCGACCAGCATGTTGCCGGTTGAGGCTCCCATAAACAGCTTTATCCCCGGGATCTTGTGGCGGTCGAGTTCCTTAAAGAGATCAGTATTGCTGTTTGTAGCACCGAAGAAGAAACTGTAGTTGACGTGACTGTCTTTTTTCGCACGGCTGAATTTGTCGGACAAAGCCTCTAAAGTCGTTGTCTGAGGATTGGTGTTCGGCATCTCGAAGTATGTCGTTACACCTCCGTAAGCGGCAGCACGGCTCTCACTTTCTATCGTCGCTTTCTCTGTCATGCCCGGCTCACGGAAGTGAACGTGCTCATCGATGATACCGGGCATAACGAAACAACCCGTGGCATCGATTGTTTCGTCGTATATACCACGGGGTGCTTCTTTCCCTTCTATTATCTTTTCTATGCGGTCGCCGTCTATAATTATCGAGCCGATAAACTTCCGCCCTTCATTAACAATGGTGCCGCCATAAATCAATTTCATTAATCTTAGACTTTGAATATTGAGCGCTGAGTCCCTAAACCGTTTGATTCTTCACTCTTCGTTCTTCACTCTTCACTATAAGTTTTCGAGCTCTTCACTCTTCGTTCTTCACTCTTCACTATAAGTTTTCGAGTTCTCCCCTCTTCGTTCTTCACTCTTCACTTATTACTTGTGCTGTCACCAGCCATCTGATTTGGTGTAGGAGCGGCAGGAACGCCACCTGTTCCGGGTGCATTCTGCGGGTCAATCTGTGGAGTTGATGTAGCCATTCCATTGCCGGCGTCTTGCAACTGCTGGGCAGCTTCCATGTATTCCTTGATATATTGGTTGTTCTTGAACTCCGGAGTAGCCTTGCTCATGACGTCTTCAATCCACGGAGTAAGCACCGGCTGAGGATAAAGTGCCTGAGCCACCATTATGAATATGCCCGGACCAAGTATGTTGTCGAAGTTCTCCGTAACGTATTTCATAACGAGGTCGTCGACACGCTGGTCGAGTTTAGCGTTGGCTGCAGCCACACGGCGGTTGGCTTCGTCCTCGCTCATACCGTCCATGATATACTGTGAATGCCTGCTACTGAGAGTTTCGCCATCATTGACTATCTGATAGAATCCACGTAGGAACTCATTCAGCTTGTCATTGAGTGGAGTTCCGCCACGGGTTGTAGTGCTCGGAGTATCGTTAATCTTAACGGTAATATCGCCATTTTCCAGAATCAAAGGAATGGTTGGGTTATCATCGTCAAGATATATGGTAGCCCATTTGGCACTATCTATGCGTCCTGCAAATGCAAACTCACCGTGAACAACATCGCAAGAATCAACATTCTTCCAGTCGTCCTCGTTGGGTACTTGTAGATAAAGCTTTTGCCCGTCCATCATCGATACGTTCGATGTACCGGTAATGTTATAAGTGTTTCCGCAAGAAACTAAGGTAGCAATAGCTAAAATTGCGTTTAGAACTTTCATCCTCATTTTACTTGATATAGTAATGACAAAAGTACAATGTAATAATGATGTGTGAAAATAAATTTATCCTATTTAAAACAAAAAGCTACTCTTTTATGTTTTTTTCAGTTTTCCGGTCTTCCTTTTTCTGTTCGTAGGATATACGATTAATGCTGTACAGCTCCAACACGGCAGCAACCAGCAAAGCAACGACCCACTTGTTGTTAATGTAAGCCATGTAGTTCTGGTGGGCTTCGAAGTTGAACACTTCCGGGTTGTGCCATACAGTAGCCTGATAGAGCAGATGCCATGAGTTCTCCGCCATCATCAGTCCTGCCAAGATAAATGCTATGTCGGCTATTGTCATGATGGAACGCAGCCTGCGAATGGTAAGGCTCTTCCCCTCATAACGTTGCATCATCTGCATAACGCCGAACAGAACAGCTCCCACAAGGAATGCTATTGATACTACTTTCGGAGCAACTCCGAAAACGTAAAGCCCAACCCCGGCTACCATCAGTACACCGCCGAAGATAAAGAGAAATGTCTGGAATTTATTCAGTTGTCTCATCGTCATTATTATTGTCTGTATCAGAAGCCTTCTCGTCCGTTGAAAGGACAAAAATATCTTCATTGTCTTTCTTCATGAAGTAGCGCTCGCGGGCAATGCGCGCCATCTCCTTCGGGTCACGCTGCATGCGCTTGAGCTCCTCTGAGTCCTTCTGATACTGTCCCTCATATTTGGCAATCTCCGTCTTGAGGTCGGAAATCTGATACTCCAGTTCGATATACTTCATAATGCTGTCTTCATCGAGAAAGCCGACAAGCAACACACCTATTATAATAGTAATCTGATATTTGAACCGCTTTATCAGGTGCCAGATATTTGATGCAATCTTACCCACGTCCTAAATGTTTATTGTGTAAAGTATCTGCAAAATTAAGAAATAATCCCGACATACAATGCCGGGATTATGTTTTTTTATTAATTTCGTTTGAAGTCAGCCTTAATTATTTGGCTTGCCGATAAACCGGCGGGGCTTCTCCTTTGGTGCGAACTTACCGTTAGGCTTTGCATATCCATATCCATAGTAGTAGTTGAAGTCATATCCATAGTGGAAGTTGCTCCAGTTTGGCGAAGAAGTGTGGGTCAGGCTGAACCTTGTGTATACCCCGTCCATGACAATCTCGCCATCGAAGTAGTTGTCGTCGAGACCATAGTTGGTGATCACGATGTCCGTGCCTTCCTCTATGAAGTGGACATAGATGTTCCCGTTGCTTACCGTCCAGTTGATATGGTTGGCGATGTAGTCGGAACCCCATCCGCCTCTGTTGTAATAATCAATCCAATAGCCTCTGCCACTGCTGTATGAATACGGGTCCTGGCTGAAGCAAATCTGGGAGTAAGTCGCCTCGTAGGTGACTCCTCCGTACTGATAGTAAACCTGCATGTTGCCCTCCCATGTACCGGCAAGGGTATTGGCAACGTCTGAGTCATCGTCGTCGCAGCTTATGAAAGTCATTGACATTAAGGCTACTACAACGAGTGCCATCAGCATTGAAATCTTTTTCTTCATGTTGTTATGAGTCTTTTGGTTGGTTTGCAGAATGGAATTCCGTTTAAATATTGTTTTATTATTCCGCAAAGATACAGCAATTTGCGAACAAAACAAAATAAAAAGCTATTTTGTTTCTATTTCGATAAAAATGATTACTTTTGCATCGATAAAAATTAAACGTATCAACATTAATATAAAAAATGAGAACAGTTTATGAATTCTCTGTCAAGGACAGAAAAGGAAACAATGTCAGCCTCAAGGAATATGCCAATGAGGTTCTGCTGATTGTAAACACAGCCACACGTTGTGGCTTCACTCCGCAGTACACCGAGTTGGAGCGTCTTTATGAGACCTATCACTCTCAGGGCTTCGAGATTCTCGACTTCCCATGCAATCAGTTCGGTCAGCAGGCTCCGGGCACTGACGAAAGCATACATAACTTCTGCAAACTTACATACGGAACAGAGTTCCCTCAGTTCAAGAAGCTGAAGGTGAATGGTCCTGACGCCGACCCTCTGTTTATGTTCCTCAAGGAGCAGAAGGGCTTCGCAGGCTTCGACATGACCAACAAGATTGCGCCTGTCCTCGTGGAAATGTTCGATAAGGAGAACCCGGGATGGCGTGATACTCCTGACATCAAGTGGAACTTCACCAAGTTCCTCATCAATAAGAAAGGTCAGGTCGTCACTCGCTTTGAGCCTACAGAGAAAATCGAAAACGTTGAGGCAGCAATAAAAGAAGAACTGGCTAAATAATCGTCTAATTAAGGAGAATAAATGTTTAACACTGATACTAACATCCCACCAAAGCGGGAGGACTTGGGGAGGCTTCTAATCCTCGGCTCAGGACCGGCAGGCTACACTGCCGCCATCTATGCCGGAAGAGCCAACCTCAATCCGGTGCTGTACTGCGGAATGCAAACCGGCGGACAGCTGACCACCACCACTATAGTAGAGAACTTCCCGGGCTATCCCGACGGAGTCGATGCCAACCAGATGATGATGGACTTGCAGAAGCAGGCTCAGCGTTTCGGCGCAGACATCCGTGACGGATTAATAACCAAGGCAGACTTCTCCGTGCACCCGTTCAAACTCACCACCGACCGTGGCGTTGAGCTCGAAGCCGACAGCGTGATTATCGCCACAGGCGCCAGCGCAAAGTATCTCGGTCTTGCCGATGAAGAGAAATACAAGGGCGAGGGCGTTAGCGCCTGCGCAACATGTGACGGATTTTTCTATCGCAAGAAGGTCGTTGCCGTCGTCGGCGGTGGAGATACAGCATGTGAGGAAGCCAGCTACCTTGCCGGACTCTGCAAGAAGGTCTACATGATAGTTCGCAAGCCATACCTCCGCGCCAGCGAGATAATGAAGAAGCGTGTCGAAAATACCGAGAACATCGAGATTCTCTATGAGACCAACACCCTCGGACTCTATGGCGAGAACGGTGTCGAAGGCGCACACGTGGTATATAAGAAAGGTGAGCCCGACGAGCGCAAGTACGACCTGCCTATCGACGGATTCTTCCTTGCCATCGGTCATAAGCCGAACACCGACATCTTCCGTGGTCAGATAGAGCTCGACGAGCAGGGCTATATCGTTACAAAGGGCAAGACCACAGCCACAAGTGTCGACGGAGTCTTTGCCGCCGGCGATTGTGCCGACCCGCACTATCAGCAGGCTGTCGTTGCTGCGGCTTCGGGCTGCATGGCGGCTCTCGATGCACAGCATTACTTGCAGACACTTGAGAAATAGGACCAACATTATAAGTTGAATAGCACGAAAGGCGCAACTTCTGCTTCTCAGCTCTCGGGCTGAACACGGGCTGAAGTCGTGCCTTTACTGTTTTTACACGAACACTGAATTATGGAAAACATAGCCAGAACAAGAAAGAAATACTACTTGGGAAAGTCCATTGCGTCCTTCCTCCTCGTCCTTTTCACCATGCCGCTGGGTCATGCGCTGATGATGCTCATGGGCAAATTCATGGATCCCGTGGCTGTCCACTATGCCGGATTCTTCATGGGACTAGCCGGATTCATCATCGTCGTGTGGGGCGTCTTCGTCAAGGGCGATACCAAGCAGACCCTCTTCGGGCTCTTCGGTGGACTGCTCTTCTGGACCGGATGGGTGGAATTCCTCTTCCAGTACTACGCCCATCGCTATGGTGCCCAGCCCGAGATAACGCCCGAAGGCCATGTCACCCAGCCTGAGTATCTGCTCATGCCAATGACATTCGGACTCTGGATGATGGTCATGACCCTCTACATCTTCTGCACGAAGACCGGATGTTGCTTCATCAACTGGGTTCAGCACCACCTCTTCCGCAGTCGTGAAAGGGATATTGTGGCACGCCCGATGACCCGCCACACGTCCATCGTGACTTTCATGGAACTTAACGTCATGATGTGGACGACCTACATTGTACTGATGTTCTGCTACGACCCGAGGTTCATCGGCGACCAGTCGCCTATCGTTGCGCTCATTGCCTTCGGCTGCTTTGCCGGTTCACTGTTCATGTTTCGCAAGGAACTCCGCCTCGCCTCATGGGGAGCTAATATCCGAATGGCTATTGCCACGGTCATCATCTTCTGGTGCCCCGTCGAGATAATGGCACGCCTGCAGTTCTTCACCGAGATATGGGTACAGCCCGAGAAGTACAAGGCACAGATGATAACCATCCTCATTGCCTTCATCGTTCTTCTCGCCTATGTAGTATATGTCGCCGTGAGGAAACCGAAAAAATAAGTCATTTGCCCATCATCTGTAGTCGGCGAATAGGAGTTCGCCGCTCCCAAGTATGCCACCTTTGTAAGTGATTGATAATCAAACGCTTCGCAAGTAGCGGCAAAACGCGTTGTAAAAGATACCCAATTAGCTTCTAAAAGATACCGTTTTACGAGCTAATTGGGCATCTTTTACAATCTAATTGGGTACCTTTTACAAAATAGTTAGTCCATAATTTTGTTTTTTCTTCGGTTTATTGTAATTTTGTCACGGAATAAATTTGACTGAAAACAATGAATATAGAAGATCGTTTTATAAACTACACAAAGTTCGACACACAGTCGGCTGAGGATTCCGACACCGTGCCAAGTACGTCGAAACAGCTCATCTTCGCCAAGTATCTCAAGGAAGAACTTGAGAAAGAAGGTCTCGAGGACGTCGAGATGGACGACATGGGCTACATCTATGCCACACTTCCTGCCAACACAAAGAAGAAGGTTCCGACAATAGGATTCATCTCTCACTATGATACCGCGCTCGATGCCAGCGGCGCAAACATCAAGGCTCGCATCATCCGCGGCTATGACGGCGAAGACATAGAGCTCTCGCCGGGTATCATCTCCAGTCCGGAAAAGTTCCCGGAACTGCTCGAGCATAAGGGCGAGGACATCATCGTGACCGACGGAACGACCCTGCTCGGTGCCGACGACAAGGCTGGCATAGCCGAGATAGTACAGGCAATGTGCTATCTCCGTGACCATAAGGAGATAGAGCACGGCAAGATTCGTGTCGGCTTCAATCCTGATGAGGAGATCGGTATGGGTGCCCGTCACTTCGATGTCGAAAAGTTCGGCTGTGAGTGGGCTTACACAATGGATGGCGGCGACATTGGCGACCTGGAGTATGAGAACTTCAACGCCGCTGCAGCAAAGGTCAAAATCCATGGTGTCAGCGTCCACACAGGTTATGCCAAGGGCAAGATGATTAACGCCGCACGCATTGCCTGTGAGTTCAACAGCATGATTCCGACTACCGATATTCCGGAGACCACCGAGGGCTATCAGGGCTTCTACCATCTGCTCGGCATCGAGGGACATTGTGAGGAGGCTAAGCTCAGCTACATCATCCGCGACCACGACCGTGACAAATTCCAGGACCGCAAGCGCTTCATGGAGGATATTGCCCGCCGTCTCAACGCTAAGTATGGCGAGGGCGTCGTCGAAATTACCATCACCGACCAGTATTATAACATGAAGGAGAAGATCGACCCGAACATGCACGTCGTCGACCTTGTCGTCAAGGCAATGGAGAAGAGTGGCGTCCGTCCGAAGGTTGAGCCTATCCGTGGTGGTACGGACGGAGCGCAGCTGTCGTTCCGTGGACTGCCGTGCCCGAACATCTTCGCCGGTGGTGTCAACTTCCATGGTCCTTACGAGTTCGTTTCCATCCAGGTCATGGAGAAGGCTATGCAGGTCATCGTCAACATCTGCAACCTCACTGCCCAGTATAACGACTAATCACACCATATTCGGAATGAAATAAAAAGGGATGTAATAGTCCCTCTTTTCTAAGATATAAATTATAATAATCCCCTGTAAGTGACAGCACTTGCAGGGGATTTTTGTTAGCTTCCTATACATTTTTTTGACCGTTTAAGCATTATTTTCGACCACTTAAACACTGTATTGACCATGTTAGGCACAGAACGGAAAAAGGCAGTTTGTAACAAACGAAATTTTAACGTATCTTTGTACTCACCAAAGATATATTAATTCTAACTAAAAGACTAACATGAAAAAGGTTCTATTAATGATTATGCTTGTTAGTGTTGCACTGACAACTCAAGCAAAAAAGCGGTTCGCTATTACGATGACCGGAGAAAATCTGGCAACCCTTACTCAGGTTACTGAC
>Ga0256406_1001420_pt1 | contig 38769 bp, 74 predicted proteins | sample RumenRJG_03DNA_FD_185986 | JGI IMG/M metagenome (GOLD analysis project Ga0256406, IMG submission 185986) | Bovine rumen microbial communities from Lethbridge, Alberta, Canada - RJG_03 | ecosystem: Host-associated > Mammals > Digestive system > Stomach > Rumen | place: Canada: Alberta | collected... | reverse complement strand
AAACATTGTCAATCAAGTGTTCTCCCTCTTAAGTGGTGCTGCTACATGGACTAAGGCTCTTAGATATCCAAAAGAATATGCTGAGGCTGCTGGTGGGGCTACTGCTAAAGTTAAAGAATTGAAAAAGACTATTCTCGGATTCGATGAGATTAATAAACTTACAAAGCAAAGCACTCCAAGTGGTGGAGGTGGTGCAAGCGCTTTGGATTACTCAAAGATGTTCGAGGAAGCGAAATACAACGACACATTCCAAAAGATTAGAAACATTATCCAAAAGCATTTAGATGAACTCAAGATATTACTATTAGGTGCTGCCTTTGTAGTAGGTGCAATCCTAACACTAACTGGCGCAAACATTCCAGTAGGTCTTGGGTTGATGGCAATCGGAGCTTACGGTTTAGCAAAAGCATATATAGCTAATTGGGGTGGAATGTCTAAAGAAATCGCTGGCGCACTATCGTTAGTTCTAGGTGTTGTTGGTGGTTTCTCTCTAGCGTTAGGTTTAATACTGTTGTTATCAGGTGCTAGTATCCCTGCTGGTTTGGGATTAATGGTGTTAGGTGCTACTTCGATGGCAGCGTCAATTTCAGTCAATTGGAGAGCAATAGAACCAAACATTCAAAACGCACTTAACTCTATTGTAGGTATTGCGTCTGGAGCTCTGTTAGCACTAGGTGTAATCCTAGCGTGGAGTGGGGCTAATATTCCACTTGGTATCGCTATGATAGCTGCTGGTGCAGTAGGTATTGTCAGTATGGTTGCAATCAACTGGCAAGAGATACCTAACAAAGCAAACAACTTGTTGCAAAAGGTTACTCAAATCGCTAGTGCTTCATTGTTGGCATTGGGTGTAATCATATTATTCTCTACTGGTGGGTTTGCCTCTCCATTAGGTGTAGGTCTTATCCTTGCTGGCGCAATCGGTTTGGCAGCAACTGCCAAGATTGATTGGAACGCTATCCCAACAAAGATTACCGAACTAACCACAAAAGTAATAAACGCATGGGATAACTTAAAGAAGAGCGCAACCAATAAATTTGAAGAAATCAGAAAAGCAATCAACGATAAAGTCGAGGGCATTAAGAGAATATTCAACTTCACATGGAAATTCCCTAATATTCAACTTCCACACATACCATCACCACACTTTGAAATGAGAACTGTTGGAGTAGGTAGATACTCATTCTCAATTCCTCAATTCAGTGGTTGGTATGCTCAAGGTGGTTTCCCAACAACTGGAGACTTATTCATGGCTAACGAAAAGGGAGCCGAAATGGTAGGTTCTATGAATGGTAGGACTACAGTTGCTAACAACCAACAAATCGTAGATGGTATCCGTCAAGGTGTAAGAGACGCTAACCAAGACGAGGTAAGACTACTACGTGAACAAAACGACCTTCTAAGAGAACTAATAGTTAAGAGTGGTGTTGTAAATATCCCTCTACACGCTATTACAGACTCATTAGAGCGCAAAAATCAACGAGACGGAGGAACATTTGTTCCAGTAGGATAGGAGGCTTAAATGAACCCAATTCAAAGCGTAAATGGGGTTGCGATTAAATGCCCCACAACTTATCAATGGGATTTACAAGATATAAGTGCAGCAGACGCCGGTCGTACAGAAGACACTGTCATGGACAAAATGCGTATTGGACAGGCAGTCAAAATCCAACTGTCATGGAAAGCATTGACTTGGGCTGAGGCAAGTACAATCTTGAAAGCCTTCAATCCAGAGTACATCAATGTTACATACATGGACGCTATGGAAGGCACATTTAGAACTGGGCAATTCTATGTAGGTGATAGAAGCGCCCCAATGTATAACGCAACCATAGGTCTATGGGAGAATGTATCATTCAACATTATTGAAAGGAGTGGACTACGTGTATCCAATCAGCTCAACGGTTAAACAAATGTTTGATAATAACTACAGACAAGTAGTTAAAATCCAAATGGATACCGAACAACAAACTTACGAGATTACAGAAAGTAATATTATCTCTGGAAGTTTTTCTATTGATAGGTATTCCATTACTGGAAACCGTATTGAGATTGGCACTGCCACTGCTGGAGAATTAAAATTTCAACTTACAAACTATAACGGAGAATGGAATGATGTTAAGTTTGAAGGAGCTCAATTATATGTTCAAATAGGAATATGTGATTGGGATAATAGCGATACTATCAATTGGATACCTTGTGGGTATTTCACTGTTGATAAACCAGTGCGTAATTCTTCTATCCTTTCCCTAGAGGCTTTGGACAGAATGGCAAAGTTTGATAAACCTGTTAATTGGGATTTATTGACTTTGTCATTCACACCAAAGACTCTTATTTCTAGGATATGCGACATTTGTGATGTTCTACTGACTGATGGAAGTTCACTAAACAATCTACCTAATGCAGATTATGTAGTAACACTTCCAACAGGAACTGATATAACTTATAGAAACTTATTGCAATCTGCTTGCATGTTAATGGGTGCATGTGCATTCATGGATTGGAATGGCACATTAGCAATTAAATGGTATAGCACGACAAATGTTAGCATAGACGAGTCAAAGAGATACAGACATGAGATATATGAAAACGATATCGAGATTACAGGTATCTATTATTCAAGAGAGATAGATTCCGAAACTTTGGAAGAGTATCTAATGGGTACTAAAGATTATGCTTTTGATTTATCCGACAATCCTTTATTAGGAAACGATATAGAAACTGCAATACAAAATCTTGGTACTGAATTGATAGGTTTCAAATATAGACCTATCACCGCTTCTATTAAACCATCTCCTTATTTATATCCAATGGATATATATTCCTTTGTTAAAGGAGAAGATGTGTACCGAGCAATCATATCCAATGTTACTTGTGGTTTAAATGCTACTACAAGCATTCAAGGTAAAGGTGAAACCAACGAAGACAATGGACATGCTACGTATGGTAATTACACTGCTATTCAAAGTAAGATTGTTGAATATGCTAAACAGAAAGTAGACAAAGAGATTAATGATAGAACATTACTATTGATGAATTTAAACGAAATGGTAATGAACTCTATGGGCTTATATGAAACCACATTAGCAGTTAGTGGGGGATATCAATATTATTTCCATGACGCTCCTACATTAGCAGATTCAAACATCATCTATACATTTAATACTGGTGGTTTTGCTTGGACTACCGATTGGAACGATGGAGAACCAGTTTGGCAATATGGTATTACTCGTGAAGGTAACGCAATCGTAAACATGCTAAACGCTTATAAGATATCTGCCGATATCATCACTGCTGGTACTATGAAGTCAGTAAACTTAATATTTGGTGAAGACCCTAACACTACAGAACTTAGAACAAATGACGCTAAGACTGGTGCTTTGTTTGATGGTACTGGTGTTATGCAATTTAATACTAAGGGAGAGTTTTTTGCGAAAAACTTAAACGCAAATGGAACTTTTGCCAATAGTTTTGCGATGAGACGTTTATCAACATCGAACTCACTTGGCTTTTGGAATTATAACCCAAGTGCGATAAGCAAAAACTATATGACAATGTCAGCGTCAGCCGATAACACATCAACATATATCTATAATAACAACTACAACATTTCAGGTGCTGCCAACACTGTTAGCTTATCATCTAATACCTCTAGTAGTTCGTTAAATTTAAGGAACTGTAAACTTGGCGCTACGGACACGGCAAACGCTATAAATTTATCATCTAACTCATCAAACTATACTAATGCTCAAATTTATAACTATAAGGGTACTGTTTCAGGATATTCGTCATACTACAATAAATTTGATTTAGATGTGTACTCTAATATGTCGAGAGTCCAAATAATAAATTATGTTAGAGACGATGATAAGAGCTTCCCATCTAACGCTTTAGGTTTATCTTCGAGTTTAGACACAACAACTAACACCGCTTCATTAACAAACTATAAATACAACACTAACAATATAGCGAACCAAATTCTATTTGGGTATGATACATCGTATAGTTATACACGAGTTTATAACAATCAGTATAACAATACTTCATACGCAAATACTATGTTATGGCAGTCAGTACCAAGTGGAGCCAATTCCTTATATTTGGAAAACTATCAACCAGGCACAAATGGTTATAAAGGAAACCAAATTGTTATGCTCTCATCAGGCTCGACACCATCTTTACAAATAAATAACTTCCAATTGAACTCAAATAATGTGAATAGTCAAATAACTTTGAATGGTTCAATATCGCTGACTGCTCAAAACTGGCTATACATTAGATTGGTTGGTGGTGATAGACAGATTGTTATAAACGCAAACGGTACTGATAGATATGGTTATACAGGTACAAAGAACGGTTGTACTTTCCAAAACGGTATATGCGTAGGATAGGAGGAAGAATATGGACGAGTTAAGCAAAGCAATTGATAGTTTGAATGAAAAATTAATCCAAGACATTAATGAAGCTCAACTACACCCAAGAATAGTTGAGATGATGTTAGGTAACTTGATTAATCAAATCCATCAAATGACTTTACAACAACCACAAGAACAAACGGAAGAATAAAGTAAGACTAGCAAAGGCTAGAGGAGTAATCCCTAGTCTTTAATTATAAAAGGAGGAAGATATGGCGTATACGTATAATGACTTGTTGTTACCTCTACAAGTGCCATCATGGGTAGCACAACAAGCTGAAAAAATGGTGCTAACTATTGAAGGTTTAAATGAAGTTTATGAAGAATTAGAAATTGATCTAACCGACATAAACAAGGAAACTGGGGAATTTGATTATCCTCTAACCCAAGAAATGACAGGAAAACTACAAGGGTGCAACCAAGTTCAAGTAGACTTCTGGATTGATGGTAAAAGGTGCAGTACCGAAAAAGGCACATTCCATTTAAACGGAGCATTGTTAGAAAGGGTGGTTGAAAGTGAGTAAGAGAATACAATTAGATGTTGATGAAGTATTCGATAAAGTCGAATTAAAAGTAGGCACACCATTCCTAAAAGGTAGTGGAAGTGGTACTGATAATTATGAAGATTTAATCAATAAGCCTCATATTAATAATGTTGAATTGGTTGGATATGTTACTCCCTCCGAATTAGGCTTAGCAACTTCTTCTGATTTAACTTCATTGCAAACTACAGTAAGTGGACACACTACACAAATAAATAAGAACACTTCTAATATTGCAACTAATACAAGTGCTATTAACAATCTATCTACTACTAAAGCAGATAAGTCTTATGTAGATACCCAATTATCAGCAGAAGTTAGTAATAGAGAAAATGCAGATACTGGCTTGCAATCTCAAATAGACGCTTTAACTAGCAAGAGTGACGTGGTTGATATAGTAGGCACATATGCTCAATTACAAGCCTATGATACATCTACACTAGGTAACAACGATATCGTGAAAGTATTGGAAGATGGTACGCATGATAATGCACAAAGTTACTATCGTTGGAATAAAACCACATCACAATGGGTATATGTTGGAAGTGAAGGTACATACTACACTAAAGCTGAAAGTGATAGTAGGTTTGTGCCTCAAACACGCACTATTAACGGTAACCCATTAAGTGCAAATGTAACACTAGCTATTCCAAGTGCTACATCAGAGCTTACTAACGATAGTGGCTTTATCACTTCCAGTGCATTAAATGGATATGCTACTGAAACATGGGTACAACAATATATTGCTAGTCTTGACGCAACGAATACGAGGTACTAATTATGGCATTAAAACTTTATAACGATACAGATATTCAAAACATAGCAAATGCTATACGTAGTAAGACAGGCGAAACAGCCACAATGACAGTAAGTGAAATGGCTGAAGAAATTGAAAACATAGAGCCACATGTAACATATGAATTAAATAGTGCAGGTGGATATACTGTAACTATTGACTTATAGAAAGGGTGAAAAATTATGGCAAATAACAAAGTAGTATTAGGAAGTGTAACAATTATAGACATTTCCGACACAACAGCAGTTGCAGAAGATGTAGCACAAGGCAAAGAGTTTTACGGTGCAGACGGTAACAAAGTAGTAGGTACAGCAAGTGGTGGCATTACACCAACAGGCATATTATCCATAACAGAAAATGGTACATATGATGTTACTAATTATGCTAGCGCAGCTGTAAGTGTTAGTAAGGAAATGAGGCGAACGAAATTGTTTGGGTATACCTCAAACGTAAATCAAGCAAAAAGAAATTTATTTACTTTTTCTGAAATTAGCGAATATGACTTGTTGGAATTTGAAATTGACAACTCACTTACAGACGCAACAAAGCATAAAGTAATAATAAATGTAGCTATGCTAAACTCTGTAATAGAAGCCTCTGGTAGTTCTGGTACCACAAATATAATGGTTTTGTGGAATGGTACAGCTTATTATAGATATCTTTTATATGACGCTAGCGCTAAATACTTTATGATATCAAATGTCGGTAATACCACTAGTACGACAAATAATGGTCGCTCAGTTGTGCGAAAAGTATACGGATTAAAGTAAAACAGAATATAATAGAACTATTTAACAGATATGGGGTTAAGTATTAAGAAAATAAAATAATGCTATTCACAATATTGTGATAGAATGAAATTGAAAATTGAATAAAGTATCACTAGCAAAGGCTAGAGAGGAAACTCTTTAGCCTTATTTTTTTGGAAAGGAGAGTATATGAAAACACCAAAAGAATTTGTAGATGAGTATAAAGGCAGAGCAATAGACTATGACGGTAGTCATGGTGTTCAATGCGTAGACCTTTTCAAAATCTTTTGCGCATGGACAAACAATGTTCCAGTTTATGCTACTCCAAATGGTTGGGCTGATGGATATTGGTACTCAAGGAACCAATTAGGATATTACAACTATTTCGATTACATAACAGATTACAAAACCTTTCAAGATGGAGACTGGGTTATGTGGGCTAGAGGTTCTCAATCACACCCAAGTTCACATATCGCTATGTATTATCAAGGATTAGAGTTTGGCATGAACCAGTCATCATCTCGTGAAGCAACTTTAAAAGGAACTAACTTTAGTGACGCTCTAGGAGCTCTAAGGTGGAAAGGATTTAATGCGATGAAACAATTACAATATGGTTATTCCGTACATGAATGGAATGGCATTAAGGTAAACGTCTTACGCTCTAGGGCAAGTGACGGATTTACCTTACACATGATAAGTGCAGATGGTGACAGAGCTCTCAAAAATATTATGGAGTTTGACTCAGACGCACTAGCAATAAACGGTTGTGTCAATGCTAATTACTTTGAAATGAGTAATGGCACACATCTAGGTTGTGAGGGAGACTCTCTTGTTAATGGATATTCTCAATTCCCAAAAGCAGAAGGTGTACTATCCTATTACATAAAGAAAGATGGTAGCATAGGCGCACACGATGAGAAAGATTTTTGGCTAGGATTAGATGATATACAAATGGTATGTTCCCCATATGCAGTTAGAATACACGAAGGGAAACTAACATATCTTCGCTCTACTGCATTTGGAGATAAAGACGATACTAAGAACACACAAACAATTGCTTTCAAATTAGAGGGTGATTGGTGTCTAGCAATCTTTGATAAATGTTGTCCTAGAGATACAGTTAGTTTTGCTCAACAGTTTGGTAACGTAGAAGAACTAATTGTGATGGACAGTGGTGGAAGCACACAAATGTTTGAATGCTTCACTACTGGTAAACGTAAAGCAGTTAGAGACACTGGTAGAAAGATACCTAACGTATTGGTATTAGCGAAACCAAACGTAATCATTCCACCTACACAAGACGATACAGTACCTACTCAACCTAGTGAACCATCACAACCAGTTGAACCAGAACCACAAGAACCAATCGAAATCCCAAGTGACCCATTAGACAATGTTCCAATCGACAAGATTAATTGGAAACAGAAACTATCTTCAAGAAAATTCTGGGCATTGATGGCAGGATTAATTATTGCAATATGTCACCTATTTGGAGTGTTCCCAAATGAAGCAAATATTAATGACGTCCTATTAGCAATTGGAATTTGTGTAGCATACATATTCGGTGAATCTTGGGTAGATGTGAGTAGGGATAAGTAAATGTTTGGCAATGTTACAGTAGGACAATTAGCAATATTGTTTGGAACATTTACTGCTATTGTAAAAGGGTTCGATTGGATTATGGAAAGGTTCATAAAACCTAAATTCCAAAAAGAAACTGCTATGACTGATATAGAAAAAGAGATAAAAGAAATAGCAGGGAAATTAGATAAAGACTACTCCACACTTAAAGACCATGATAAAAGGATTATGAGTTTAGAGTCTCGCATTGGTGATATCGAAGAAGATAGAGTAGATGTTCACGAGGCACTTCATGTGTTAGTTGTAGGACAACAAGCAGTTACAAAATCACTACTTGAAGATGGCAATAATAAAGTAGGTTTAAGAAACGCTGAACTTGAACTTGAAAAATATCTTACATCAAAAGTCTAGGAGGATATATGCCAGAAGAAAGACCAATATCGTATGTTGCATTTGAAGGAGAAATGACTCGAATGGAGCGTACCAACAAAAGGTTATGGATATTATGTATCTTACTACTAATATCACTATTAGGAACTAACTTAGGTTGGATTTATTACGAGAGTCAATGGGAAGTGCTTGAAGAAACACAAGAGATAACCCAACAAGCAGAGGCTAATAATGGTGGCAACGCAATCATAAATGGAGAAGGTGAGGTTACTATAAATGGCGAAAGCGACACGGACAACCAAGACTACTAGAAGAGGTAGGAGAAGAAAAACTGGTGGTAATAGTGGCTATATACAATGTAATGTATGTAAAGGCACTGGCAGAATTAAAAACTGGAGAAAGAAATGAAATATGACATCTCCAATTCTGAATTAGAAAAGCTCATTGATGAGTGGATACATAGTAAACGAGACCGAGACATATTAAAGAGAAGATTAATAGACGGGATTATATACGAAGACCTTGCAGAAGAATTTGATATGTCTGTTCGGCAGATTAAAAATATAGTGTACAAGTCTGAACAAAAGATATTTAGATAATTGCACTAAACTTGCACTTTAACTTCATTGTTAGGGTGCTTTTTATTTTGTTTAATTGGATTGTAAAGGAGAACTAACATGGCATTTATTCGCTCAAATCCTAATCCAAGTGGAACATATGTAGGTGATTGTGTTATAAGAGCAATCTCTATAGCAACTGATACTACATGGGAAAGAGTGTATATCGAGTTGGCGATACAAGGTTTTATCATGTCGGATATGCCTAGTGCTAACCATGTGTGGGGTGTCTATTTAAAGAGTAAAGGATTTACAAGAAACACTATTCCTAACACTTGCCCTGATTGTTATACAGTGGCTGACTTTTGTGGAGAACACCCTAAAGGAACTTATATACTTGCCACTGGTAGTCATGTTGTAACAGTCATTAACGGAGACTATTACGACACATGGGATTCTGGAGACGAAATGCCTATATTCTATTGGAAGAAAGGAGCATAGAAAATGCCACAATATAATCCATATTATCCAGCAAGTTATCAACCAATTACCCAACCTACTCAAAATCAAAATAGTATCACTTGGGTAAGTGGGGAAGTAGGCGCAAAATCCTACATCGCAAATCCAAACACAAGTGTCTTGCTTATGGATAGTGAAGCAGATGTGTTCTACATTAAGACCACTGACGCAAGTGGTATGCCACTACCTTTAAGAGTATTTGATTACAAAGAAAGGATAGAGCAACCTAAACCTAATGTAGATATGAATGCTTATGTAACAAAAGAAGAATTTGAAAAGGCTTTAGCCGAACTAAAGGAGGTATCACATGCCGAACCAATTATTCCAACAATTGCAACCTCAGAACATGGGGAATATGCAGAACCTAATAAACCAATTTGAAATGTTCAAAAAACAGTTCTCAGGAAACCCAAGAGATCAAATACAACAGATGATTAACAGTGGGCGCATATCACAAGAACAAGTGAACCAGTACGCCCAATTAGCTACCCAAATCCAAAAGATGATGGGGAAATAGTATACAACTTTATGAGCGCTCAAAGGTGTATATAGAAAGAGGAAATTATGTCTTTAGAAAACGAAAACGGACTAGTTATGCCTGTAACACCAATGAACACTGGTAACGGTGGCATGGGTTGGGGTGGAGAAAGTGCTTGGTGGCTTATTCTTCTATTCCTAATTATTGGTAATAACGGTTGGGGCAATGGATATGGTAATGGTGGTGCAATGCCTTACATGGTTAATAACGATGTACAAAGAGGCTTTGACCAATCTGCTATCATGTCTTCTCTAACTGGTATAACAGGTGCAATTAGCAATGGCTTTGCTAACGCTGAAATCTCACGTTGCAATGCCAACACAAACCTATTGCAAACTCTAAACAGTATGCAAATGGCACAACAACAATGTTGTTGCGATAATCGAGCTGCTACTGCCGATTTAAAATATACAGTAGCTACGGAGGCTTGCGCAGATAGAAACGCTATCAGCGATGGTATCCGTGATGTAATTGCAAGTCAAACATCTAGCACTCAAGCAATTCTTGATAAACTATGTCAATTAGAACTAGCTGGCAAGAATGACAGAATTGCAGAACTTGAGCGTCAATTAACTATGGCTAATTTAGCAGCAAGTCAAAACGCTCAAACGTCTCAAATCTTGACCGACAATGCTCGTCAGACAACTGCTTTAGAAAATTATCTAAACCCAGCACCTGTACCAGCATACGTTGTTCAAAATCCTAATTGTTGCAACCAAACTTGTGGTTGTGGCACATTCTAGGAGGTAACATCATGGCTGAGTTTGTGGCTAACGAAATCCAAGAAGTAGAGCTTGGACAAAATGTCTTACTTAACGGATCAATTCCATGTAATAAAGGATATGTATTACATCGTGAAGGTTCTGGTATTGTAACTCTACGTGGTGTTACAAACTCTTGCTCTTGTTTTGCACGCTATCAAGTAACTTTCAATGGTAACATTGCAGTTCCAGAAGATGGTGTGGCTGGCGAAATATCTCTAGCACTGGCTATTGATGGAGAACCACTCCAAACTAGTCGTGCTAGGGTAACACCAGCAGCAGTAGACGAGTATTTCAACACTACATCTACTGCCATTATTACAGTGCCAAGAGGTTGTTGCTATACGGTTGCAGTAGAAAACACTAGCGACCAAGCAATCAATGTTCAAAATGCAAATTTGGCAATCTCCAGGATTGCATAGAAAGGAGAAAGTATGAGCGAAAAGATGGAGCAACTACGAGACCTTCTATGCGAGGAGTTAGACAAGGTTGCTGAAAAGAAAGAACTTACAAGAGACTCACTAGACATAGTCAATAAACTTACTCATTCTATCAAGAGTATAGATACTATTATGGCTATGGAAGAAGGTGGCTATTCAGAAGATTATTACGAAGATGGTTCTAGTTATGCTAGAGGTCGTGGCAGAAATGCTAAACGAGATAGCAGAGGTAGATACAGTCGTGATAATTCATATGAGGGTTCTAGAAGTTCTTATGCTAGACGAGGATACTCAAGAGGTTATTCTCAAGATAAAGAGGACATGATATCTCAGTTAGAAGATATGATGAACTCGGCTTCCGATGACTCCCAAAGGGAAGCTATTCGTAAAGCATTAGAACAGATGGAAAAATAAGAGTAGAGAAATCTACTCTTATTTATTGGTTGTCAAATGGTTGTCAAAAAAAAGAGGGGTTATCCCTCTAGTTTTTTATGGTATGCAATCAGTTTATCTCTAGCGTCAGTTTGTGCTTTATCTAAGTGCGTACTTTTCTCTTTTTCATTTTGCGCTCCACATGTTATAATCAAAAAGTAAATCTTAACTTGGGTGAGTTATATTTACGTTACTATCCCTTACTCCAGTGGGGGATAGTTTTTTTATTGTAGTATACCTCGTAATACTTTGGTTGGGCTAATACCCATTGCATTACACATCATAATAAAATTGGGTAAACTGATCTCGATATCTCCTAATTCATATTTAGTGATTGTAGACCTAGCAAGACCAGTAAGGTTTGATATGTCGTGTTGAGTAAGCCCACATTCTGTTCTCGCTTTCTTCAATGCTTCTCCAATAACTTTGTTTGAAATTGTTTCCATATAATCCTCCTTATTTCTTCTTCTCATAAGCCAATGCTTCTTCCATTATTTTATATGCGTCTAAGTCTAGAAATGTTGCAATGCGTAGCCACATCTTCATACTGATTGAACATGCTCCTCTTTCATATTGAGAGTAAATAGAACGCCCAATCTTTAGCATGTCTGCTACATACTGTTGTGTGTATCCGTGTTCTGTTCGAGCTTCACGGATTTTGTTCCCCACATATTTATAGTATTTATCCATATATAACACCTCTTGACCGAATTATACATTGTGCTAACTTAATTAGCAAATATTTTAATTTGCTATTGACGTTAGAAAACAAATGATATAAGATGAAATTGCTAATTTGATTAGTAAGAAAGGAGTAGGCATGAGAAAGATTAACTTAGATGATGACAACTTCAAACTAAGTGTCAAAGAGATTAGGTTCTTGATGGGGGAACTAACCCAAGAAGAATTTGGGAAGATGTTAGGAATGTCAAAGTTACAGATTTGGTCTAGAGAGAATGAAGGCTCTTGGTCAATGAAAGAGATAACAGAAATCTCTGAACTATCTGGGGTTCCTATAAATCGTATTACCATCTAATTTTTTTAAATAAGATTGCCAATGAGAATGGCAAAAACACTCGTCATCAGTTACGAGGGGGCAAATCAAAATTAAATAAAGTAAAAGAATGTTCAATCCCACTTAAAAAAATGCGCTTACACAACAATAGCTATTTATTTCCATTTATTATTAACTCCGTTTGCCCCTTCATACCTGATGATGAGTTAGAAAGGTAAGTATGGATTATCCAAAAGAAATTATGAGTATCACGGAACTAGTGAAACTTGGATACAGTCGAGAGTTCTTAATACAAATCTCTCATTCAAGAAACGCTCCATGTTTCAAAACTAGCACTGCACCAAATGGGAAAATCTATTTCTACACTTCTAAGTTAGATATATTCATTGAACATAATTTCAAGAAATAAAAATTGATGGCAATAAGCCATCAAACAAGGAATAGTAACAAGGACATTATATCAAATGAAGAAGAACAAAGAAATAGGAGATTACACATTCAATACAGATGTGTTTACCGAAGACCTAAAGAAAAGACTTAAACAACTTATCAAAAATGAAGATAACGGAGTAATGGTCAGAGGTATTGCAAGAGAAGAATTTGAAAAGTGGTTGGAAGAAGAATATAACTTCGTACCATCAAACAGAAACGTAAAACATTATTACCCAAGAAAAGAGGAGCAATCAAATGATTAAAGACATTAACACAATATTAGATGAACTGTTTAGCGTAAGAAGTTTCTTGATTGGCGCAACAGTATTACTGATGTCATCAATCTTATTCACGATTGGAATGATTAACCTATGAGAGATATCAATACAGACGCTCTAGCAGAAAGATATTATGCGTCAAACGATCCACAATTCCAAAAGGAATACGAGGAATGGAGCGATGAGTTTATCGAAGAACAAAAGAAAGAACTGCAATGGCAAGTTAAGTCAGAACTTGAAGACGCTGAGGACAGTTTGGATAACGCTCTAGCTTGCTTGAACAATGCGTACAAACACAACGAACAGTTAGAGGCTCTTGGAGATGTAAGTGATTACAATACAGAGAACATATTAAGGATATTAGAAAGATTAGAGGACTATAAAAAATGGCTGAAGTAAAACTAAATATTTACCAAAAGATGTTAGCAATACAAACAGAACTACAAACAGTTGCAAAGAACTTATCAGTAAGCACTGGCACAAATACTTACAAAGCAGTATCCGAGCGTGACGTAATTGACGCTGTAAAGCCTTTAGAAGCCAAGTACGGTGTATATTCATACCCTAAGACAAGAAACATCGTTGAAAGCGACTTCTTAGAGAAAACGAACACAAAGGGCTATACAACAAAGTCATTCTACTTACGCTTAGAAGTCACTTACGAGTTTATCAATGTAGAAAACCCACAAGAAGTTGTAAGCGTTACGGCATATGGTGACGGTATTGATACAGGTGATAAAGCAACAGGTAAAGCGATGACTTATGCAGATAAGTACGCATTGATGAAGGCTTACAAGATAAGTACAGGTGATGACCCAGACAAAGACGCAAGCGATACATACAACAACAAAGGTGATGACAGTTTACTAATAGAATTATTAGACGCACAGAACAAACTAGGTCAACTAGATGTAGACAGACATACACCAGAGTTTATTGGATATGTAAACGAGAAAGCAGGCACTAATTTTGCAACGCTTGACCCAATGCTATTAATTGACAATCAAGCAGATTGTAAGAAAGTGCTAAAAGTACTAAAAGCAATCATTAAAGCAAAGACTAAAGAAGTCACTAAGTTAGATGTAAAAGATGAAACGCCAACATATTAGCGATAGAAACAGATTTTCTATCATTCAAAACGAAGAAGAATTTAAACACTACTGTCTAGTTTGTGGCATGCCAGCGACAGATATACATGAATGTTTTCAAGGAAGAAACAGACAAAAATCTAAAGACTATGGATTGTGTATATCCCTCTGTCGCAAACATCACGATGAGGCGCACAAAAACCCTGTTTTAAGAAGAGAAATTGAACAAATGGGTAAACATGCGTTTCTCGAATATTGGGGGGATATAGAGCAATTTAAAGAGGTATTTGGTAGGTATTACGAATGAAACTATTAGCAAAAGATTTAATGACAGTTGTCTATCCTACTGGTGGAGTTGGATTATCCTTTGACGCAACGATACAAGCCAAAGAAGAACTAATGAAACTAAAGCGTGGAGATTATCTCATCGAAATAAAGAAACCATCTAATAAACGCTCTCTAAATCAAAACGCTTACCTATGGGAATTGATAGGTCAAATAGATATGAAAGAGAACGGTAACAGAGCAGATGATGAAATGATCTACGCAAACATATTAGAAATGGCTGGTGCTAAAAGTGAGTATTTCCAATGTTTACCAGAGGCAGTAGACAAACTTAAAGAAGTATTCCGTGTGGTTAAAGTTGTGGAAAATCGTGGAAAAACAGTTATGGTTCAATGCTTTCTAGGTACTTCTCAGATGGATACAAAAGAGATGTCAAAGGTTATTGATACCACATTAGACTATGCTGCACGAGTCGGTATTGACTCTGCATATTGGAGAGAATTGTTGGTAAGTGAATGAAAGTAGAAGTGTTTGAAATCCCATTTAAGTTGATTGGTCTTAACGATTATATCAATGCAGAACGTACCAACAGATTTAAAGCAAGCGCTATAAAGAAAAACATAGAAAAAGAGATTGGATACTATGTGGAAAACTCAAAGAGAAAAGGTTTGCTTACTCCACACGATGTGCCTTGCACATTAGAGATTGAATGGACTGAGGGGAACATGAGACGAGACGGAGACAACATCGCATTTGCCACCAAGTTCATACAAGATACCTTAGTTAGACATGGCATATTCCCTAACGATACCAGGAAGTACATTACAGAACTACACCACACATTTAAGACCGTTAAAGGTGTTTACAAAGTAACAGTAACAATAAAGGAGAACGAATAATGATTAAAGAACTCACCCAAGAAGAAAAGATTATTAACTACATGTCAAAGCATGGAAGTATTACTGCTTTAGAAGCTACAGAAGAATTGTATATTACTCAATTTCATACACGTATGAAAGAGCTTAAGGAAGTAGGTTGGGTATTTGTTGATGAATGGGAAAAGAACCGAAACACTGGAACAAAGTACAAAAGATATAGGATCGCAAAAAGACCAAAGAAAGCTAAAAAGTCATAATGAGTGGATACATAAAACTATATAGAGATTTAAAGAAATGGAAGTGGGCTGATTGTCCTAGTGCAGTTAGTTTGTGGATACACATTCTATGTGGCGCATATTGGGAAGATGGATATTACAGAGGTGTCCAGATTAAAAGAGGTCAATATCCAACAACAACATATAAATTAGCCGAAGAAGTAGGCATTCATAGACATACTGTTGGTGCTTGGTTAAAACGGTTTGAAAGTGACAATCAAATAACAGTAAATTCCTACCACAAATTTAGTGTAATAACAGTGATAAATTACGACAAATTTCAAAGTGTAGAAGAAAAGGTTGTACCACAGACTGTACCACAGACTGTACCACCAACTATACCACAGACTGTACCACAGACTGTACCACCTATTAATCTAAAAGAATATAAAGAAGATAAAGAAGATAAAGAATATATATATTGTGGGGCAGAAAGTAGAGCGATTGCCAAACAAATAATCGACCACCTAAACAGTAAAACTGGAAAGCAATTTAGATACTCAAAGACATCATTAGAACCTATCATCGCAAGATTGAATGAAGGGTATTCATTGGAAGATTGCATAAAGGTTATTGATATCAAAGTTGATGAATGGGGTAGAGACTCAAAGATGAGTCAATACCTTGCCCCAGATACATTATTCAGAGCAAGTAAATTCCCAAGATACTTAAATCAAAACCCACCAAAGAAAACTACTAATCCATTCTTGGAATATGTAGAAAAGGAGATATCAAATAATGAATAAAACAGAAATAGGAAAAGCATTAGCAATTCTAAAAGTAGCTTATCCATCATATTACAAAGACTTAACACCTACTGATGTAGAAATAATGGTTAATCTATGGGAACTACATTTTAGGAATAGAGAAGAAAAGGAACTAGTAAACGCTATTCATAAATACATTCACGAGAATGCGTCAAAGTTTCCACCAACAATAAATGATCTGGTAAATATCATGGACAATACTTACTTACCAACAATGGCAGAAGCATTAGATGAATATTGGTCGCATGTAAGAAGATACAGTGACGCTGAAAGTTGGAAAGAGTTGCCACCATATATGCGATGTGCAGTTAGCTCAAGCGAGATGAGAAAAGACGCACAAAGTAAAAGAGACTCGTTTAGAGACGAGCAACTAAAGAAAGCATTTAGAGAAACATTAGACATGACTGAGATACGTAAAGAAATAATTGCAGAAAAGAAAGCTCAGATAGGAATGAAAGAGAGGAAACAGATAGATGTTAAATAATATGTCAATGGTTGGTAGATTAACTGCCGATGTTGAAGTTAAGCATACAGATGGTGGAATGGCAGTAGCCGATATTACCATCGCTTGCCAAAGAGACCGTAAAGAGAAAGATGGTAATTACAAATCAGATTTTGCAGACTGGAAACTATTTGGGAAGACTGCCGAGTTCTTATCAACATATGCAAGCAAAGGTGACTTAATTAGTTGTGAAGGATCATACAGACAAGACAGTTGGGTAGGAAGTGATGGCAAGAATAAATATAAACACTATTTCATAGCAAATGGAGTAAACATCTTAACTAGGAAGAAAGAGATTACAAACGAATTGCCAAGCCAAGTAGAAGAAGCTATTGAACCTAAACCAAACTATTCTTTTGATATAGAAGATTCGGACGAGTTGCCATTCTAATGACACAATGCTAAAACAATTGAGTTTATTCTCATACGAAACTGAAGATACAGGTATCAGAGATATTAATAATTATGCAGAAGGTTATAAATGGCTTGCGAAGTATGAAAGCGGTATGACGTTATGGGAATTAAAGGACATATGCTTATACGAAATTAGAAATAGCAACAATGATGAAAAACGCAAGCAGTGGGAAAATGCACTGAAAAGCGTAGAGGAAATGTTAAAGGACTGGGAAGAATGAAGGGATATACAGAAGGGCAAAAACACGTACTATTCACAAGCAATAGTGACATATGGGAAACACCACAAAACGTGTTTGATGAATTAGACAAAGAGTTTAAGTTTACCCTAGATCCTTGTGCTGATGAAAATAACCACAAGTGTAGTAGATATTACACCGAAGAACAAGACGGCTTACAACAGGACTGGGGGGGAAGTAGTATTCTGTAATCCACCTTATAGCGATATAAAAAATTGGGTTAAGAAATGCTATTACGAGAGCTTAAAACCAAACACGGTAGTTGTGCTACTAATACCAGCCAGAACCGATACAAAGTATTTTCATGAATACATATATCATCGTACAGAAATACGTTTCGTATCTGGAAGAATAAAGTTTAGTGGTAAAGGTAGCGCACCATTCCCAAGTATGATTGTGATTTTCAGAAGTGGGGGTATAAACGTATGAACTTAAAAGACGAAATAGAAAAAACAGAAAAAGAAATAAGGGAAACGCAAAGCCCATACAGGAAGAAAGACCTAATTAAATACTTACTAAAGCTAAAAAGGAAGGTAAAAGATGAAACAAGGAAAAATAAGTAACGATGTGATACGAGCAAGAATAGAAGCAGATGAAGCTATCCTTGCCTTTAGAGAAACACAAGTGCCATACATGAATCAATACGATATCTACAAACACAACAGACGTAAGGCTGAAATGTTGGCAGAAAAAGAACAGTTAGAAGAAACTATCAAAGCCGAGAAAGAAGAAAAGAAAGCTAAAAAGAAAGAGAGCAAGAAAAAATGACATTCACATTTCTGGGTTTGTGCGCTTGTGTAATAGCGTTGGCATTTACAATCATCATATGCGAACTATTTTACGAAGTGCATAAAGAAATACGCAAGGGTAATTTAATTTTAGTTAGGAAGGATCAAGAATAATGCGAACAACATATATTGAGTATTCAAAGGAAGACCTAAATAAGATTGAGAAAGAAAACAAAACTAAAATTATGGAATTGTTTAGAGAGTTAAACGAACAATACCTAGAACTTAAAGGTCAATGGGAAACATTGAACAGTAGATATTTTGATATACAAACAGCAGAATATAATCGTGGTTATTCTGATGGTATGAAGAGAATGCTAGAAACAATAGAAAAGGTATTTTCAAAAAGCAAAGAACATGAAACATAATGACGAGGTAGGAAAATGTTGCAATTTATATTTGGAATGTTATTTGGAATGGTATTAGGAATAATACCTGGAATGATTATCGTTATATTAGCTATAAATTATGGCAGTATTAATGACTATTATCACATTACATTTAGAATAAACGAAAGAGATATATATTCAATTCAAGACGGTCAATTGGTAAGAATAATGACACTTCCAAAAAAAGAGGAGTTGGAGAAAATACATGAGATTGATTGACATAGAAGATGAAGAGTTATTAAAGACTGTATCATTGGGTAATATGTCCATGAAGAAATTATGGAAACGAATACGGAGTGAAAGAGAGATTGAGGCTATACCTATTGCTTGGCTGTTCAAATGGGAAAATGAACACACACAAGAATATGAAACTTATTTTAGAGAAATTGGAAAGTATCCGATAGAATGTGCTATTGAAGATTGGAGGAAAGAAAGTGAGGATAAGGAATGAGTGACTTAATCAGCAGACAGGCGGCGATTGAGGCAATCGTAAATACACCGAGCGAGGTGCAAAATAAAAACATTCCGCTTGTAAATCAGTATGACGGAGCAACTTTTAGACAGATTGAAATACTGGGAATAATTGAAGCATTGCCATCCGCACACCCCGAACGTCAGAGGGGTGAGTGGATAGAAATATCCTCAATAAATCACACTTATAAATGCTCAGAGTGTGGAAGGCTTCTTGTTAATATAACAGGTGGAAGGAATAATGTTTCCAAGCATTATCCGTATTGTCATTGCGGAGCGCTTGATGAAGCGCCAACAGTAGAGGCAATACCTGTTGAATGGATAGAGAATTATGCAAAAGAGAACTATCCAATATGGGATAGGCACGCACCAATTAGAGCATTCTATACGAATATGATTAAAGTTTGGAGGAAAGAAAATGAGTGAAAAAGAACTTGCAAATAAAAAGGGAAATGTTATGAAGAAACAAATCACTTATTTAGAATTATTGCAAATGGTAAAAGACGGGAAACAACCGAAAGAAGTTGAATATAAAAACCAAAAGTACATATATGAAGATGACACATATTCCGCAAAGTTCAATACATGCAAATCTTACTTAACAAACGCAGTATCTCATAATACAGAAAAATGGCTTGTGACAGGCGATTTAATATCATACGAAGTAGAAATTCTTGACGAAAAAGAAAAAGAATATCTAAAAGCAGTTATTAAACCTTTTAGAAACAGGGTAAAGACAATTGAAAGAATAAAGAATAAAGAGTGGGAACGAATTGTTGTATTCTATAAAGATTATGATGATACACGCGACCATGTGCGTAGTTATATGAGTTTACCAATGTTTGAAGCAGGCACGATGTATAAAGGTATGGAATTAAACAAAGAATATACATTAGAGGAATTAGGGATATGAGTAAAGCAATATTAATAATTGATGATATGCCTAAAAGTTGTCGTGAATGCGAGTTAAAATACCTTGACACAGGGGATGACGCATATTTTGGCGCTAATGTTTATAGGTGCGTTATTGACGATAGTGAAATTTTAGAAGAAGGACGGCATTATGATTGTCCTTTAAAACCTATGCCAAAGTCTATAAACGAAGAAAAAGCATTGGATATTACAAAAGTAAAAGACCATACATATCTAAATGGTGTGGTAGACGGTTTTAGCATATGTCTTGATGAAATATTAGGAGAAGAAGAATAGTGAAACAGACATTTAGGTGTTTTATTAAAAATTATGGACTTTTTAGAGGAATATACAGATGGATATTCATTGGTTATTAGGAGAAGAAGAATGATAAAAATCACAATCGAAGAAGCAGAAGAAATAGTTGCATTTGTTAAAATGCACGAAAGAGAAGAAATAAGTGATGAAATGTGGGAAGTTGTTTTGAAACTTCAAGATTTAATCGAGGAGGAAACACAATGAAAGCAATATTAGTACTTGAACTTGATGACGAATGGTATAACAGAATAACTACAACCTGTGGTGAAATGTTGGCTGATGTCGTACTTTATAAAAAAGAAAGTTTAGAAGAACAATGTGACTATTCCCAAAGAGTATATAGATGTTGGTGTCCTTTAAAATCTATCCCTGAAAGAAAAGAGGTTAGAAAAGTGAAGTATATTAATGATGTGGTTTTCAAGCAAACAACATACGATTACATAGCAAATGAAATTCATGGGCAAATCATTTACGATGTAGATAGGATATTTGCAGAGGGTTATAACGCTTGTCTTGATGAAATTTTAGGAGAAGAACAATGAAAGTAGTAATTGATATACCAAAAGAATTTGAAACACACTTCAAAATTGATAGATTTGAGGATAGTTTACATAGATTAAGTGCAGATGCTCACTTGCTTGCAGGTAATTATGAACAAGAATTAGCAAAGATGTTAATTGTAGCATTTAGAGACTCAGAAGAAATAAAAGGAATAGGAGAAGAAGAATGAAAGCAATACTAATACTTGATAACGTAGACGAAACCGAAATAGCAGAATTAAGGGCTAATGTGCAACTTAATTTATACGGCGAAGATAGAGGAGAGTACAATAATTGCTCATTAAAACCAATGCCAAATTACAAGTTAAACATAATTCCAAACGGTGCTTATGCTAGGGGTTGGGATGATTGCCTTGAAGAAATACTGGGAGAAGAAGAATGAAAAAAGGAACTGTAGTAATAAATCCTTATGTATCAAAGACATATGACGGTAAACCTAACCCACTGTATGCGACAGCATATTTAGACAAGCATAAATCTGTTGATAGAAACGGGAAAATTCATAAATGGTGTGATGATATAAGTAATTGGCAAGTGATAGGCTTTATTGATTTAGGTTTAGAAGATAAATTTGATGAAATATTGGGAGAAGAATGATGGATAGTTTAGAAAAGCAACTATTAGAAATGGGTTATATCAAATCTGATAGATGTATTCCAAAACCAGTTATATTCGGCAGAAGTGGAAGCACTAATCAGTGGTATGGATTTGCACACTGCCCTATATGTAATGCAAATATAGAGAGAAGGTTAGCTTATCCAACAACAGCATTAGCAAACAAAACATATAAAGAGTTCTGTTCACAATGTGGGCAATTATTAGAAATACCATATAAGTAATAGAAAGGGTTAAACAAAATGGGATTTGAAGAAAAGGAGAAGAACTAATGTACGCAATAGATTACATTAAAGCATGTGGTTTATCAGAAGTAGAAATAGCAAAGATATTATTAACGTATCAATCAGGAAATATGATTCCAGTTGACTTCATTATTAAGTGTATGCGTAATACAGAAAATCTAGAAGAGAAAGAACTGTTAGGAAGTATTATCTCTGATTGGCAAGTTGAGAGAAAAGCACACGAAGAGGGCTATTTTTATGAAACAAAGGTTAAGTGATTTAATGCCTAGTGCGATAAGAGAAAAGTATAAAGACATGCTAGACGATGACACGATGAAGATAAGGGAAAAAGACTTAAAGTTTACGTTAGCTTATCAAGAGACTTTAGAAAGGTTTAGATTTAAGCCGAGAAAAACATGGGAAAATACAAAGATTTAGTTGGTCAAAAGTTCGGTAGATTGACAGTAATAAAAGATACTGGCAAACGTGGGCAAGCAGGAACGGTAATATGGCTATGCAAATGCGATTGTGGGAACGAAGTAGAACGGAGCCAAAACGCAATTCAACTAAGCCAACGTAGAGGTCATGTAATCTCGTGTGGGTGTTATATAAGGGAAATGTCTAGCAGAATAGGAAAACGTGAATGGTGGAACCCTAAACGGATTGAAAGAGCAAGAGAAGGACTTGGGCAAATTGATGGAACGACCATGCAAGGAATAAACAGAATGAAAGTAAACAAGAATAGTACGACTGGTTATACTGGTGTGAACTATAGCAAAAGTGCCAATAAATATAGAGCTCGTTTAATGCTACAAGGCAAAGAAATCAATCTTGGATTCTACGATAAATTAGAAGACGCCATCAAAGCTCGAAAAGATGGAGAGAGAAAATACTATGATCCCATTCGTGAAGAGTGGGAAGAACAAAATGGGAGAAAGTACAGAAATGACAGTGTTTAAGAATATCATGCTTGCATGTCTATCAGTTATTGCTTTGGTAGTAACATACTTCATCGTATCGTTTGTAATAGAAACTCAAAGGATAATGATTAGAGCGAGAAAGGACGCATTAAAAGAATATGAAGATAACAGAGGAGCTTAAGAAACTAGCAGATTTTGACAAGAAGTACAGAGAAATATTCAAACGTAGTGCAAATTATATTGAAGTATTAGAAGAAAGCAATAAAGAACTTGTTAGAATAATAACTGTAATGAACGAGAATATGTCTAATTTGGACAAAAAGGGCTAAATTAGAGCGATATGCACACAAAACGATAATTTACCCATTGCAATCAAGAAAGGGGTTTAAATGGCAATTAAATTCAAAAAGAATAGTACATGGAGACAAGCTGAAAATGATATAAGAACATTCAGAAGTTGGCAGAAGGGAGAAATCTCTACAAACTTTGCTTGTGAGATGGTCGCCCACAACAATGATTTAGAGTTTGTGAGCGAAGAAGATTTTATAGAGTCAGCAGAACTGCTAGGGTATAGGAGGTGGAATAATGAGCGATAAGAAATTACTCCCCACCAACAAAAGAAACAACGGATTGAAAGCGACAGATACTGCTATTGCTAACGCTTTAATGAATGGCTACTTTTGGTTTAATTATCCTATGGTAAAAAATGATACTGAATGTGCAGAAAGATTAAACCTATTCTTCCAACGATGTGCAGAGACAGGAGAACTACCTACTGTTGAGAAGATGGCATTAGCTTTGGGTGTTAATCGTAAAACTGTTTACAATTGGGAAACTGGTGTAAGTGGTTCCCCAGAAAGACAAGAAATGATAATCCGTGCCAAAGAACTAATTGCTGCTATGGACGCAGAACTGGCAGCAAAGCAGAAGATATCCCCAGTGGTTTATATCTTCCGTGCTAAGAACTTTTATGGCATGAAAGACCAAAGCGAAACAGTAGTTACCCACAACAAAGCAGAACAGAGCGCAGAAGCGATACAGAGTAGGTACGAGGTTATAGATGTTGATTTTAAAGAAGATAAATAGCCAACCACCATGTAGGACGTGTGATACTAGGTCAGTTGGGTGTCATGGTAGATGTGAAAAGTATCTCTCTTGGAAAACAGAAAGAGATAAAGAACTAGAAATAGAAAGAAACGAAAGAAAGAAAAGATACTTTGTATAAAAAAAGACTCTTCATCAAGAGCCTTTTTTATTATGGGAAATTACAATGTTATGAACTTGAACTTTGGCTTAACTGTTATTGTTTGTTCTACTGTATTTGTAACATAATATCCTTGAGAGATAGCTTTTATTTCATCATCGCTTAAGTAGTATCCTTGAAAGCGTTTGATGTCTCCATAAGATGTTCGTATGATTGCGTCACCTTTACCGTTTAGTTTATTTGACCCTTTGATACCTACAGTCTCTAGCATATCTCCTACTTCCATTTCTAGAACTACTTTAGACGCAGAAGAACTAACAGTCTTTAGAGCTATTCTAGTATCACAGTTATTCTTAATTTGAGGGGTTAAGATGTCTGCTTTTGGGTGTTGTGTTGCCATGATTAAGTGTACACCACAAGCACGACCAACCATTGCTATTCTAGCTAAAGTCTTTTCAACCTTGCGCCCACCCTCAGAAAGTATTAAGTCGCCTAACTCGTCAATAAAGATGTAGATTTTATAACCATTCCAGAATCTTTCTTGATTGTTTTCCATCGTTATTTGTCTATCTTTGATTATATCTAGTACCTTGTCTAAAGTTTGCCTAGCTTCTTGTGGTTCGTTAATAACTGGTGTTAATAACATTGGGTGGTTTTTGTAGAAAGAGAACTCAATTCGCTTTGGATCAATCAATATTAGTCTTGCAGTGTTTGGTGTATTCTTTAATAGCAGCGATGTTATGATTGAGTGCATAAGTACAGACTTACCACTACCAGAACAACCAGCGATTAAGGTGTGAGGCGCAGAAGTCAATTCTAATAAAATGTTCTCGTCTTCGTTATATCCAAGTGCCACAGAAGATGGGCTTTGCCAAAATCTATGATCTAGTGTAGCTTGATTAAAATTACCTTTTATTAAATCTTTGCTTGGTCTTGTGTAAATGTATTTTCCCATGATTTATTCTCCTTTTCGTTTGCAGAAAGGGGCAGAAATTATAACCCCAATGCCCAGAAAGTTGCGTCATATCTCCAACGGATATGGTTTCCAATATAGTTTTTGTACCATTTATATTGTGTGTATTTAATACAATTCAATCTGTCTAACATGGTCAATTGACCGTTTAACTCTTGTGATATCATATCGCAATAATTTACAATAAATCTCTTTTTAGATTCAACTCTTTCAGTATTGCCTTCTGTTGCGTATTCTCTCAAAATGTCTAATTCTCTATCAATTTCTTTTTCGTAATGCTTTATAGAGTCTTTAATATATTGCAGAAGCTTATTGTGATTGATATAGCAATCCTTTTCGATTGCTACATGTGGTGCGTGTGTGCTTGTTCTAACTAATACTTCTTTTGTTTTTCTCATTTTCTTATCTCCTCTTCCATGTGTTTAATCATTGTATCCTCCTTATAGATAAACTATCTCCGAATGATAAATCCCATCTGCTGCTTGTTTTAATACCCTTGTTTTTGTGGTAGAACAGAAAGGGATCGTTTCCCATGTCTTTTTCTCGTAAAGCCAATGAACATTACCTTTTTTGTCTCGTGTAGTAATAGAAACATTGTGGTAGTTGTTTAAATATTGTAAAAATGCTTTAATGTGCCTGCTTGTTGTATTGCTATAGTCGTCCCATGTTCTTTCAATTTTCTTTGTTTCTTTGTTGAAACGTGCAACAATTGTGCCATAGGATTGCAAGCTAATATAAAACTCATCATCTATAATGTGTGCTTTCCCATAGAAAGACTTTCTATCACAGAAATAATAATCTAAATTTTCAATAGTTTTGTTATACATTTTGTTCTCCTCCCAGATCATTTTATTTTTCTTCTAAAACTTTAAATCCATTTGCAGAAATGCTCTTTTTCTTACCATTTTCTAAATAGAACCAATTACCCTTGATTGTTCCCCAAGCCTGGCAAACAGTAGCCTTTGGGTGTTTGCGTGTTCCTGACCATTCAAGATACTCGCAGAACGCTTTTTTTCCGGTTGCTTCTTGCTTTGGCTTCCTGGCAGAAATTACCTCTTGGATCATTTCAACTGTTAAGCGCTCTACACCATCAACATCTAATTTGTAGAAATCAGTCTTGTTGAAGTGGCTTGAAGTGTGGTGCCAAGAGTCCCACTTCAAGCATAAAGATTTCAACTCTTTAACAGAGAGCTTTTTTATCTCTGCAATTGGTGCTGATAACTCAGCTTCTCCATCTTTGGCAGCCTGGTCGATTGCGCTCAAAATATCGCTCTTTGACCATGCCGACAAAGGTTTGATGTTGTCTCTGTAACACTCAATAGCATTGTTAGACATACTAAATCCATAATACCCACTCATTTATTAACCCTCCTTGATAGGTTAAGCCTATCTATATACCTCTAATTGATAGGGGTATATAGAGGGGTTTAACCCTAATTAAGTCATCTAAATATCTTTCCATATTTTCCTCTTTTCCTACCCTCACCAATTTATAGAGACTTGGGACTCTCTAGCCTTTGCTAGGTTGGTTTATAGGGGGGTGGTTAATAGTACCACCGTAGTTCTTTTGAGTTTGTCATAATGTACCCCCTAAAATACGCCGTGCGCCTTTACGTGTTCGATATGTTCGGCAATTGTTAGAGGCTTATAAACATCTTTATAATTTGGGTTTGGTCTAAATACTGTTATATTTTCGCCATCATTTAGAATGAAGCAATCAACAAGCGAACCATTGGACAATGCTTTGATAGGTTTTGCGTTATTTGGAATTTGACTCAACTTGGTAAACCCTTCATTGTTTATTAAGTTTTGTTTTACTTCGTATATTTTCATCTTTCCATTTTCAATGGTTTCTTTTTCTTCTGTTAGATGGTAAGTGATGCCAACATAATCGCAAAATTCTTTTAACTGTTCTACGTTGTAGAAGCTTGCAAAGTGCCATTGCCAATTTAAGTGAATAACTACTTTGTGTTCTGGTCTGTTGTAGCGTTGTGCGTTGCTTGGGGTCTTTTCAACTATTGTTATATATGATTTATAGTTATAGTTGTCTCTTACGTTTTCGTTTGTACTTCCTTTGATTGCGTGAAGTCTTTTAATTTCCATTTCTCTAAGTTCTTTAATTGTTTTTTTCATCTGTTTAGATCCTCATCTTTCTTTTAGTAAAGTATTTAATTAATATCTTATTTACTTTACACTATTAATTATAGACTATTACGTGTGATTGTCAATAACTTTCTAATAAATTTATTGGTGCATTCCTGGAAAACATGACAACGTGCAAACCCTTATAAATAGGGGACTTGTGAGGTGTTGACATATTTTGTGAAATGTGTATAGGAAATAAGCGACATTATTTTGTTTACATTAAAGTAGAGGAAAGTAACAGAGATATTAATCTATACATAACTATTAATTTATATATAATATAATTAGATAAATAAATAAGAGTATGCAAGCATGAACATGCAAGCATGAATGTGTAACTAAACTTGTTACAAGGTGCAACATGCTAGCATGATATAGTAGTAGTTAGATATGACTAACTAGGGATACCATACAAGCATATCAAAATAGTTAACTATGACTAACTAGAGGGACAAGTGTAACAAAGATTGTTACAAGGTTGTAAACAATGAACCAATAAATTAGACATGCTTTACAGACATAACCAAAGCTCAAGCATGATGAACAAATCAAAGGGGCAAGGCATAGGATCATCAAAGCCAACTAACACACCTAAACCATAGGCAAGGCAACAGAGCAACCAAACACACATATTAAATATATAATACGTACGTACTATTAAAGAGAGGGAGCCAACCAAACGGAAACCCACTTTTTAATATTCTCTAAGAGAGAGAGGAGAGAGACAAAGAGAGAGAGCAATACAGATGAAAGCAAATCAAGGACACGAACCAAAGGCAACTAAACCAAGGTAAGCCAAGCCCTCAACCCTTACACGCCAACCAAAAGCACACGGGCCCAGCGAGTGCCAGCAACCACCATAAACGAGTGCTAGCAATCAATAATGGAGTATGCTGCATATTGTCATGGATCATCAAAGGATAGGTAGTCATGCTTTATTATATATATATGTATATATAAGGGGGCTTGTACTGTATCTCTTGAGATTGTTTACAATAGGAGCATATGTCTCCCTGTTTGGGTGTGGGCCGAGGTGATTTCGAGGGGGTACCCTTGGGGGATATTGGGCATAAGCTAGAGAGGGGGGGTTAGCCCTCCGACCACCGAAAATTTCAAAAACCTTAAAAGCCCTAAGCCAATATTCTTGCTATGGTCTATACTGTTGTGTATCTTGTGCTCTCTCTTACTGCTATACGGAATAATGGAAAAATAGTAATATGTTCTTGACAGTAAAGTAAATCAATGCTATTCTTTTACTATACACACTGGAGGTAAAAGAAAGATGAGAGTAATTGGATACGTGCGAGTATCTACTGACGGACAATTCGGAGAGGATAAGTTCGGAGTAGAGGCACAAAGAGACATGATTGAGACTTATTGTAAGGAACATGACATGGAGATTGTAGATTGGAGAGAAGATTTAGGAATCTCTGGGGCAAGTGAATACGATGAGGAACGAGAAGGGTTTTATTCTATTGTGAATGAGGTACATAATCCACCTATAGAAGGGGTTGTAGTAGCGAAATCTGATAGGATAGCAAGGGATATGAACTTGTATTTCTACTATAAGATGTTGTTACAGAAGAAAGAGATTGAATTGTATTCTGTAACTGATGAAACATCACAATTTGGTGAATTTGCGAATGTTATACAGAGCTTCTTGATGTTTGCTGCTGAGCAAGAAAGGAAGAATATTGCTCGTAGGACATTAGGTGGTAGGATAATGAAAGCCAAGAGTGGTGGTTATGCTGGTGGTAGAGCGCCATATGGCTATATTGCTAATCACGGAAAACTCATTATTAACCCAGAAGAAGCTGAGGTTGTATGGTTGATATTCAAGTTGCGTAAACAAGGTAAGTCTTTAAGACAAATCGCTAAACTTGTGAATGAAGAATACTACGCTAGAAATAAAGGTGACTTTAATGCCATGACAATTAGTATTATTTTGAAGAATAAGAAACTCTATCAAGGCTATTATAAGTACGCTAGTGATGAATGGGTTAAAGGGAAGCACGAAGCTATCCTAAAGGAGACTGCATGATAGTATTCCAATTGATGATTGCGTGCGCATTGTTAGTGGGAATATTGGATTTTATTGGAAAACTATTTGCAATTGATGATGATTTTATTGATACAATAGAAGAAATAAAGGCGATGTTAGACGATGAAGATTAAATACAGTTATGATTATGTGGAATAAAATAATCTAGCAAAGGCTAGATTAAACTCAAAGGAGTTGTGGTTATCACGACTCCTTTTTTTGGAGGTATTATGCGTAATTGGGAATATACTTATAAACGAATATTTAACAATGCTAAAAAACATGACCTTTTGGCTATGTCAGACTTGACTGCTTGGGTTTCTAACTGGGTTAAGGAAGATAAGAAAGGTCTTGATGTCATTAATGATGTCTTGCAATTACAAAACAATGAAATGCAAAGACTTGTTGGGTTAAAAGAGTATAACAAGGCTGATGAAGTAAGGGAAATGATATTTAGGACACTCCAAGTTAGCGCTCCTTATAACTTTGACCATTATATGCAAGCCCTAGAATATGATAGACCACCTCATGAAAAGTTCTATCTGCCTCGTAGAAAAGAACTTAAACTTCATGTCCAAGCTCTTCAAGATTTATATGATGATAAACTTGATGAATTGTTTATCTCTGTTCCACCAAGATGTGGCAAAACCACCCTTGTAACATTCTTTACTACTTGGGTTATGGGGAATAATAGCGAATTGTCTAATTTATACGTATCGTTTTCTGATACATTAACCAATTCTTTCTATAATGGTACATTAGAAATCCTAAATGACCCCGCAACTTATAGATGGCACGACATCTTCCCTACATCTCAGATTGTCCAAACAAATGCTAAAGACGAAACTCTTAATATTGACCGTAGGAAAAAGTATCCAAGTTTAACTTGTAGGTCTTTGTACGGTACTTTGAATGGTGCTTGTGACTGTAAAGGCTATTTGATTGCCGATGACTTATTGAGTGGTATCGAAGAAGCAATGAACCCAGAGCGTTTAAATACTGCTTGGAACCATGTTGATAATAATATGCTTACTCGTGCTAAAGCACACGCTAAAATTATTTGGATTGGTACTAGATGGAGTATTGCCGACCCTATTGGAAGACGGATTGATTTGCTCGAAAATGACCCAAAATTTGAAAGTAGAAGATACAAGATAATTAATGTGCCAGCACTTGATGATAATGATGAGTCTAACTTTGACTATAAGTATGGTGTTGGATTTAATACTGATTATTTCCACCAAAGAAGAGCGTCTTTTGAGGCAAATAACGATACACCATCGTGGTTTGCTCAATATCAAGGTGAACCAATTGAACGTGAAGGTACTTTGTTTGATGTAGATGGGTTTATGTATTATAACGGTACGCTCCCAGATGGGGAACCAGATAGAATCTTTATGCCAGTAGATCCTGCCTTTGGTGGTGGAGACTTTACTGCCTCTCCTATCGTGTATCAATTTGGTAAGGAATTTTATGTTCATGATGTAGTTTATAACAATGGGGATAAGTCTATCACTCAACCTATGTTAGCTCGTAAAGCAGTTGAACATAATGTCCAAGCCATGCAAATAGAAGGCTCTAAAACCATGCAATCATTCTCGGAAGGAGTACAAGTCGAAATTGAAAGACTTGGCGCTCATTTGACCGTTACAACCAAGAGAGCGCCTAATGATGTGGCTAAAGAACAAAGAATATTTGATAAGGCACCAGATATTAGACAATTCTTCTACTTCTTGGATAATGCACATCGCTCTAAAGAATATAATCTGTTTATGCAAAATGTCCTTTCATTTAAACTCGTAGGCAAAAATAAACACGATGACGCTCCAGATAGTCTCGCTATGGCTTGCGATATGGCTTTTAGAACTACTTATGCTAAACCAGAGATTGTTATGCGCCCATTTTAATGTGAGTGATAGTAGAGATAACTAAACAATAGTAAGTGAAAGTGCAAAAAATAATATACAACAAATGTATTGATTTTACTGTTAATTTATAGGTGAGGAGTCATTTTTGCTATGGAATTTACAGGTCGTAAAGAAATATTTACAGATGTAAAAACAATTACTCGTGACAATGTTTGCGCAGTTTTGCAAACAGCAGTTATAACACATGACATCAATAGAGCAGAAATCAATTACCTATACGATTACTACAAAGGTAAACAACCTATCTTGGAGAGAACCAAAGAGGTTAGACCTGATATAAATAATAAAATCGTGGAAAATCGTGCGAATGAAATCGTATCTTTTAAAACTGGCTATCTTATGGGTGAACCAGTTCAATACGTAGGTAGAGCCGAAGATGATTGCGTAGAAGCTATCCAAAAACTCAATGTCTTCATGGCAGATGTAAACAAAGACTCGGAAGATGTTGAGTTGATGACTTGGGCGCATATAGCTGGTGTTGGCTATCGTATGATTACTGCCACACCAAAGGAAGATATAGACGCTGAGTCTCCATTCAAACTATATACACTTGATCCAAGAGACTCATTTGTTGTTAAGTATAGTGATTTGAGTAAAGAACCAGTTATGGGAGTTACTTTTGTCACAACTGAACCACCAGTAGATAGAATTTATTCAGTCTATACCAAAGACAGATACTTTGAAATTAGAGATTGGAAGATTGTTAAAGATGAACCTAACCGTTTACATCGTATTCCAATCATTGAATATCCATTAAACCAAGCTAGATTAGGCGCATTTGAGATTGTATTGACTCAATTAGACGCACTTAACACTCTAGACTCAAACAGATTAGACGGTGTTGAACAAGTAGTTCAAGCAATCTTGTTATTCCATAACGTAGATGTAGACGCAGAAGATGTCGGTAGATTAAGCCAAATGGGTGCTATTAAGTACAAAGACTCTAATGCAGAGATGAAAGGTGAAGTAAAATACATCACTGCCGAGTTAAATCAAGCAGGCACTCAAACGCTCAAGGAAGATATCTATGAGTCTGTACTAACAATATGTGGTATGCCTAACCGTAATGGCGGCAGTTCTACTTCTGATACTGGAACAGCAGTTATCTACCGTGACGGTTGGGGAGACGCTGAGGCTAGAGCAAAGGATACCGAGAAATTCTTTAAACGGTCTGAGAAGAATATGTTGAGGATTGCGATTGGCATTTGCAGAGAGATTGAAAAGTTAGACCTACATTTGAGCAATGTTGATATTAAGTTTACAAGACGTAACTATGAAAATGCTTTGATTAAGTCACAAGTATTAACTACCATGCTTGCAAACGAAAAGATTGCTCCTAGATTAGCGTTTGTACATAGTGGATTATTCACTGACCCAGAGGCAGCATATGCAGAGTCAGAGCAATACGAAATGTCTCATCAAAACGAAGAACCACAAGATAAAATGGTTGTGGAGGAGGTAGTAGATGGCGAACACGAAACTATCTCCTAATATGATTGTGACTATTGAACGGATACTTGCAAGAGGCAATACAGCCGAAGTCAAAATCGAAAAATCACAACCAGTAATTATCGAAATAAAACGAAAGAAAGTAGAACCACCTAAAGAGTAGGAGGGAAACCCAAAGGGGTTATGAGCTAACGCTCGTAGCCCCTTTATTTGTATATGAACGAAATTTATGACGAACTAAACAGAATGGCAAAGGTCATTTACGAAGAGTCTGAAAATCTTCCTAATGATGAGAAGAAGAAAAAGATTGAAGAAGACGTCTTGGACTTGTTGGTAGAGATGTACCTCGCTGGTGTTTATCGAATAGGAGATGACACTTACATCAATCTAGAGGAGATGAACGAAATTATCTACTTCTATGTTGAGGGTAAGACTTGGGCTGACCGTATCCGTGAACGCATAGACGATGGCACATTAGACGCACTGACTCTAGCAGTCATTGTGGAAACAGATGGGCATAGGGTATTTGAGACATCTTACTTCCAAACAGCCCAAAAGGTACAAGTGCGTACTGGCAAACAACTCTACAAGACTTGGGTAACAATGGACGATTTGCTAGTACGACCAACTCACTCATTCCTTGAGGGAGACGTTGTGCCATTAGAAACATACTTTGAAACGTACGATGGAGACCGTGCGTTATATCCAGGTGGATTTGAAAAAGCAGAGAACTGTATAAATTGCAGATGTACTCTACTTATCAAATAGTCGGAGAGAAACGACATTAAATACTCGCAAAAAGGTAGAGAAACCTTAAATCACAAGTAACGTGCAGAGAAGCATATAAAAAAACGCAAGGAGGAACTAATGAGTTACTTACAAACATTACTAGGGGAAGCCTACAAAGAAGGAATGACGGTGGAAGAAATCTCCAATGCTTTGGAGTCAAAGCAAGTGGAAGTAAAGAAAGAACTTCCAAAGATTGAGGAAAGTGGAGAATATCAAAGCCTAAAGAAAGCCTTCGACAAAGCAAGCGCTGAAGTGAGCAAGTACAAAAAAGAACTTCAAGACAAGATGACTGATGACGAGAAAGCAAGAGTACAAACACAAGAACTACTTAGCCAACTCAAAGCAGAAAACGAGTCAATGAAGAAACAAATGTCAATCACTGATAACAAAGCCAAGCTAGTTGCTATAGGCTATCCAGAAGATTTAGCAAATGCAACAGCAGAAGCGATGGTCAATGGTGACATGGAAACAGTTATGAGCAATCAAAAGGCAATGCTTGACGCAAGAGAACAGGCAATCCGAGCTGATGTGTTAAGGGAGACTCCATTACCACCTGCTGGTCAAAATGGATCACCAGCAATCGACAAAGCAAAGTTTGAAAAGATGACTATTGCAGAAAGAACGGAATTATTCCAAAACGATCCAGAACTTTATGAACGATTGAAGGGAGATTAAAACACATGGCAACTTCAGTAAAAGCCGATAACTTTATTCCACAAGTCGTAGGTGACAAAATCGCTACAGACTATGGCAAATTCATTACAGTATCAAATTTCGTTGATACATCTACAGAACTAGTTGGTGTTCCTGGTGACACACTAACACGTTTCCAATATGAATACATTGGTGACGCTGCTGTATTAGCAGAAGCTACTGACGATACACCAGTTGCACTAAAGAGCAATCCAATCCCAGTAACAGTTGTAAAGGTTTCTAAACAAGTACAACTATCTGACGAACTAATCCTAAGTGGTGCTGGTGATCCATATGGTGAGGCAGCAACTCAAATTGCTCAAGCCATCGCTCTAAAAGATGACGCTGACGCAATCGCTGCTCTACTAACATCAACAGTAACAGGCACTGGCACTACACTTGCAGAAGCAATCGTAGACGGTCGTAAGAAGTTAGGTGAACGTGGCATGAAACTACAAAACTATGTATTTGTAAATAGTGCTGACTACTTCGACATGCTTGCAGATAACAAGAATTGGATTCCAGCAAGCGAAATTGCTGCTGACCTAGTTCAAAAGGGTGTTGTAGGTATGTACATGGGTGTAAACGTAATCCCAACAGACACAGTAACTGCAAAGGCTCCAATCCTTATGCTACAAGGCGCTCTAAAGAAAGAAATGAAGAGAGAGTTCTTAGCTGAACGTGATAGAGACCTAGCAAACTACACATGGTTACTTGCTGGTTCTGAACACCGTGTAATGTATCTATACGATAAGACAGGTGCAGTTAAGCTAACAGTAGCATAAGGAGCCTCCTTATGAACTACAAACGTAAAAGAGAGGCAAAAGAAAAGGCTCAGAAACCATTATCTGAGCCTCTCAAAGAAGATGTAAAGATTATTGAAGAGGAGGACGCTCATGAAGAAATCGAACATGATAAATCAAGTGATGGCGATAACAAACCAAAGCGAAGAAATAGTGAGCGTGTATCTCGAGGAGTCTAAACAAGCTATTTTAAATAGGTTGTATCCATTTGCTGATATGGAGAATGTCATTGAATGTAAAGGTTTACCAAAACGCTATGAACCTCTATGTGTGCGTCTCACGGTTTACCTAATCAATAAACGTGGGGTAGAGGGACAATTGCTACATATGGAAAACGGTATTCATAGACATTACGAGTCGGCAGATGTGCCAGAGTCAATGCTAAGTGAAGTTACACCTTACGTGGGGATTCTCTAAGATGGTAGGACAAGAAATCAATAAAAGGACATTCTACTACCAATTGTATGAAGGCATGTCTTCGCTTAAATCTGGTGAATACAGAACTGGAGAGAGAGTACCAGTGTACTCCTCTCCCATCATGATGAAAGCGAATATCTCACCAGCAAATGGACAGTCAAATATAGAGCAATTCGGTAATCTAGATGATTATTCAAAAGTAATACTTCTATATGATATGGATTGCCCTATAGATGAACAATCGGTCTTATGGATTGATGTTGAACCTCAATATGATGGAGAGGGGAAAATCATAAATAAGCACGATTACATTGTTAAGCATGTTGCAAAAAGTTTGAATGTTATATCGTATGCGATTGCAAAGGTTGATGTTCGATGAAAAAAATTAGATTAAACCTAAATGATCTAGCCACTACTGAGAAAGCCATCAAAGAACTTGAAGACTTTCAAAAGTATCTAACGCAACTCACTAAAGAGATTGTTACAGAGGCAGCAGAATTAGGTGTATCTATAGCAAGTATCAACTTCTCAGAGGCAATCTATGCAGGTGTTAATGACGCAATTGTATCTTACGAAATAAGCGATGATGGAAGAACTGCCACGATATCTGCCAATGGGCAATCTGTATTGTTCATAGAATTTGGAACTGGCTTATACAAAGCTAGCGCTCCAGATGAAGAAGCAGAAATTATAAGTGGATACGTAATGCCACATGGTACTTACGGAAAAGGCAAAGGTTCCAATCCAAGTGGTTGGGCTTTCGCTGGCTCAATGAATGGAACTGTTCCATCTGATACGCATTTCATAAGAAATGGTGTCTACCATACATACGGTAATGACGCAAACTCTAGTTTGTGGAACGCAAAGAAAGAATTGATACGTGAAATCCCAGAGATAGTTAGGAGGGTTACAAGATGATAGATAAAGAATATGAAGTGTTCGATAGGTGCGTAGAGGCAGTTCTTAAAGTTAGAACTGACCTAACCGAGAATAACTTCTCATCTGATTATGTAGACGCTCCATCTGAGTTCCCTCATGTATCAATTATTCAAACAGATTCTACAACAGCAACTGCTTATCAAGATTACAGATTTATCGAGAATAAAGTAATGCTGACCTATGAAGTGTCAGTTTACTCTAATTTAGAAAGTGGCAAACGTGAAGAATGTAAAAACATTTTGAAGATAATAGACGATACTTTGTTCAGAATGAATATGACAAGACAGACAATGGCGTTTGTTCCCAATCTAATGAATAACTCAATAGCACGCTTGGTAGCAAGATACCAAGTGATAGCAGATGAAGAAAGGTTTTATAGGAGGTAAGATTAATGCCAACAATTAGTTACGCTTCATTCTTAATGCACTCTGATGATGGTAAAACTTACACAAAGTTTTACCCAATCAAAACAACTCCAGAATTGATGGCTCCAAAAGAGGCAGTAGAAACAACTACTTTGGAAGATAGTGGAAGAACTTATATTCCTGGTATCCGTCAAACTGATGGTTCTACTGGTTTCACATCTAACTACGAACTTGAATATGTCCGTAAGGTAGAAGAACTTGGCGAGCAAGACACATACTGGAGCGTTTGGTTAGGTGGTACAGAGAATAATGACGGTACTGTTACTCCTACTGGTGAATTTGGTAAATACAATTTCAAAGGTAGAGCTTCTTATGCAGTATCTGAACAATCTGTAAATGGTGTTCGTGAAATGACAACAAACATTATGCCAAGCCAAGCAATGTACAGAGATAAGACAGGAGATACATTAACACCTGGTGGTGGTGGAAACTGAAACAATAGCGTTAGCAGTAACGCTATAGAAAATAACTTAACCAACTCATTAGAAGATGAGTTAGAACAGTTAGAAGAACTATAGCTCAAAGGAGGTAGTCATAAAGATGGCACAAACAATAACATTTGAATACGATGGTCAAAAGTACGAACTAGAATACACTAGAGCAACTGTAAGGCAAATGGAAAACTCTGGTTTCAATATCGCAGAGATTGACTCAAAACCAGTTACACGTATCCCTCAATTATGGAGTGGTGCATTTATTTGCCACCATCGTAAATTAACACAAGAAAAGATTAACGAGATTTACAAGCATATGGCACGTAAAGATGAGTTAATCGAAAAACTTGCAACTATGTATTATGAAGCAATCTCTACATTAGTAGACGATGATGTAGAAGATGATGATCCAAAAAAGGTGGATTGGTAGAGGTTGGTATCGGTACTTCCTCTACCACACCTATCGTCAAGTTTACCGAAATATTTGAAGAACAATGCCCCATGTATATGTCAATGGGTATGACCTATGAGGAGTTCTGGGAGAAAGACGTAGAAATTGTACGAGCTTATAGAAAAGCCAATAGGTATGCAAAAGACAAGCGAAACAATGAAATGTGGATACAAGGAATGTACATATATGACATTCTAACAAGAGTCTTCCCATTGTATAACAGTTGGGCAAAAACCGAATTACAGCCATATATGACTGAACCATATTCTCTCTATGCCAACACCAAAGAAGAACAAAAGGAAAAGGAAAAAGAGGAAATGGAAAAGATGAGAGATTATCTTGAACAGTTTATGGTTAAGCAAGATGGAGAAGAAAAATGAGTGTAGGAATTGAGACGATTTTCTTTGATGTGACAGGTGATGAATCGCAAGGTGTAGATGTAATCAAGCGTACTATTAGCGCTCTTTCAGAATACAAGAACAAAACAGAAGAGGCTTCTAATTCTGCAAAGCGTTTTTCTAGGGCTATGGAGTCTATAAAAAACATCAACATGAAATCGTTTGTGGATAGTGTTAAAAATGCGCACCCACATTTAATCAATATGTTTAATGCTCTAAAGCGTATCGCTATGTATCGTTTATTTAGAACGATTATCAAAGAGATTACAAGCGCATTTAAAGAGGGTATGCAAAACGCTTATCAATATTCAAAGATACTTGATGGAGAATTTGCTAGGTCAATGGATAGATTGTCTACATCATCTTTGTATCTAAAGAATAGTATAGGCGCAATGGTAATGCCTATCATAAACATGCTTACACCAGCAATCGACTTCTTGATTGATAAATTTGTGGCATTATTAAACATTGTCAATCAAGTGTTCTCCCTCTTAAGTGGTGCTGCTACATGGACTAAGGCTCTTAGATATCCAAAAGAATATGCTGAGGCTGCTGGTGGGGCTACTGCTAAAGTTAAAGAATTGAAAAAG
>Ga0256406_1001419_pt1 | contig 38804 bp, 37 predicted proteins | sample RumenRJG_03DNA_FD_185986 | JGI IMG/M metagenome (GOLD analysis project Ga0256406, IMG submission 185986) | Bovine rumen microbial communities from Lethbridge, Alberta, Canada - RJG_03 | ecosystem: Host-associated > Mammals > Digestive system > Stomach > Rumen | place: Canada: Alberta | collected... | reverse complement strand
GTCGAGAATGCGCATTGACCGGAGAATGGATGCGCCTGATAGAAAATAGTGGGTATCAGCATTTTATGTAAAAGTTAGCCATTTGGGAGCTTCTTTACAAAAAAGCCCACAACTTCTTGACACTATCCCACAAAAGGACGGATAGACATCCGTCAAAAAAAGTGGTATGGTTTAGTTATAGTGAAGTTCATCGGTACTGAAATGCTCTAGGGCCATTGTATCGGATGACTCGGGAATCATGTCGGTCTGGTCTTTTCGGCACTTTGTTTCGCAAAATGATGTGCTTCACCGCAGACGGAGTCCGTCTTTCAGGATGTCGTATGTAGTCAAACATTACGTGTGCCAAATTCGTAAAATCCAAGGCATATTCATATTTGTAGGAAGCTGATGTAGGCAGACATACTTTCTCCAGATAGTCTTTCACCACGGTACACGCATTGTACATTAAAAGTTTGGCATAGACCTCCTGCTGGATGAACTCCGTCTTTTTAGCATGCAAGGCATGCAGGCACAGGGCATACTTCACGTGCCGGTAAGCACTTTCAATTCCCCAGCGGCAGCGATAGATCTCCTGCAGCTGTTCTGCCGAAAATATTTTTCTAGGAAGGTTTGTAATCAGGCAGGCATGTTCCGTTTTTTCTGTGTCTTCCGAAGGAACCTGAAAACGGATGGCCCGGAAATGGACTGGAAGGCTCTTGTAGAGTCTATCCTGAAATCGATGTAAATGGTATGATGCTGAATCTTTTTTCACCAAACTCTCTTTTGTAGTCAGGGTAAAAGAAATATCGCAGTCAAAAGTATCCTTGTGCGGCAGTGCTGAAACATGCCGGAGAATACAGCTCTTTGTAATATCCTGTGCACGAAAGACATAATAATAGTGCATCTTTTCAAGTCGGGCAATAGTAGAATACCCTTCATAGCCTTTATCCATTACCAAAATGCTGCCTTCAGGCAGTGTGTTTTGAGAGAGCAAAGTGAACATCGCTTTGCGTTCATTGCGCGGATGCTTCCTAAGGACCAGGGCGTCGATGAACTGATGGGTACTTAAATTATACAAGGTATTGACATGGAGCAGATTGTAGCTTCCGTGTGCCGTTTTGAAAAAAGTTTTTGTATCATCCGGGTTCCCTACTGAGGTGATGTCTGAACCATCGACAGCAATCAAGAAAAAACCGGCATAATCCCAGCGGGAAAGAAGTGGCTGGACCAATGAATTGAATGTTTTGAAGAGATATTTCATTCCTGACGGCAGCAGTTTTTGCCGCTGCTGGACAAGAGCTGGTTCACTGGGCGGAATCTCTCCCTGATCAAAAAAAGTGAGCAGGCACCTTCCCAGTGAACCTGATTCGAGGCATAACAAGAAGTGAATCAGTTTGAGAAGCGTCAGTTTCCGTCTGCGCATAAAATCAATACCCGACCGACGGGAATAAACGGCAATATTTTCTTTTACTTGATATATCGCGGTTTGAATGCAATTTCTGACTTGAACGATGATGTCCATAGAATCGCCCCCTTAACTATTGTTTTACATATTTTTTCTCATATTACAAGGGAAAGATGTACTTTAGGGGGGGGGATTTTCGAAGAACCCCTCAGGCCGCCTGCGGCGGCCAGCTCCCCTTCACAGGGGAGCCTTTCCAGGCGCTCCTGCGCCTTTACAATCCAGAGTATATGGCGGCAACGCCGCATCTAAGTCCTAGAAGCATGAAGGTCTACGGCAAATTGCATATAAAAGACCGCCACATGTTCGTGACGGTCTTTTATATACAATTTCTCTAAACTTACTGACATTGCCCACGCGGTCGCCCCTACGGCACAAGTCTCCGACTGTGAATTATTTAAAGGCGATTTCCGGACTGCGAACAGCCAACTGCGAACTGCGGTGTCGTTAGGCACTCCAAAAAAAATCACCGTTCCTTTCTTATTATATCATGGTTACGGAAACTGGAATATATCCTTGTCTCTCCATCATACAACAAAAAAAGAACGGCTTGAAAAAGCTTAATCTGTTTTTAATGACATTTCGCGAATTTTAATCTTCCTCTCATTTTGAAAATATTCGTTCATCCTGCGTCGTAGTTCGTTCATCGATGGAAGGGCCGCGGTCCGCAGTCCGCTGTTGGGAAAAACCATGTGTCATTTGTCATGAAATAGGGTTATACACAGGATTCGCACGGGCGTGCCACGTGCACGCCCCTACATTGGACAGGCTATGCACAGAATTTCTCCTCAGCGGTCCGTTTTGGCAGACAGCCTGCGCTTTTCTCCGGTCGGCACCTGCTGGACTCGAAAGACACGTAGCCTCCCTACATTGAAACAGCTACGGACGGTCAGGGACACGTCGTGTATTTTACTGCTTTTTACTGCTTTTGCTGCATGATGCCCGGATGCGCCGTCTCCTGCCGTTGACATTGCTGACAAGCCGAAACGGTGGGAGATGGTGCGGCCGGGCTGTACACGTCCGGACACCATTCATTTTCATTAGACTTTTAAATCAATTTATTTTCTTGTGCAATTTGTTGAATTTTAGCTTCCGTTAGTTTTGTATAACGCATGATTTCTTGGATTGGTTTCTTATCCCGCAACATTTCAATGGCCATTTCACGTTGCATTTCTTCACGTCCTTCTTCACGCCCTTCTTTGCGTTCTTCCTGCATTTTCATCGCATAGGTCATATATCTCACCCTTTCGTTCTCGAGTTTCTTGACGGCTCGGATTTCCTGATCGATTTCTTGGACGAAAAGGAACGAATTACGATGAACGATGAACGACGATTTTCTTCCCACAAAAGGCGATGCCGTATTTCCAAACTTCCTTGACACCGCGTTTCTGGAATTCTGTCACGTATTCCCGGTCTTCGATCTGCTGCAGGGCTTCTTTGGCTTTCTCTTCCATTTCGCCTTCATTGGCAGCGACTTTGAATTCCATAATGACGCCGGCTCTATCTGTTTCTTTTGGGAAAATGGCCAGGTCGAAGCGGCCGTAACCGCTTTCTCTGTTCGATTCGACGGTATAGTCATTAAGGACGAGGGCTGTCAGGCCCAAAAGCAGGCCGTGATAGAAACTTTCTTTATTGGCCGCATCGTAAGCGCTGACGAACTGAGCAAGGTAGCGCTGCAAATCGTCGGAAAAGATTTCCGCATCGCCGCCCAGCAGCGCCTCCAGCATGGCATAGAGATCCGAAACGGCAAGGGTATCGCTCATGTGCTGCAGGACTTCGAACTGGTAAGCATCGCGGATTTCCTTATTGGGAATCTGCAGGCGGCAGTAAGGTCCTCCCGGCATCTGTTTTTTCTCAATGACCGTCAAGTAACCCGTCGTCACCAGCATGGAACACAAAGCATCTTTATACTTCTTCAAGTCTTCATAAACGAGGCTTTCCCGGATAACCGCCGACACGCTCTGGCCCTTTAATAAAGCATACAAATCTTTTTCCTGCTGGGGAGAACGCGATGAAAGCAACTGATGCAGGATTGAATTCCCTGACGTATTGATCCAATAGTCACCGCTGCGGCCCTGATCAAAGAAGTTGATGACCGACCAGGGATTGTAAATTTTCTGCCCGCCGAAACGATAGCCGTCATACCAATCCTGTATTTCCGGCAGCTCCCCTTCATGCTGCAAATCCACCGCCATGCGGGCTACATCGGCGGCAGTAAAGCCAAAAACATCCGCATAATTCTCATCTAAGACAGAGCAGACCTTGAGATTGTTCAAACCGCTGAAGATGCTTTCTTTCGCCACATGCAGAACGCCTGTAAGGACAGCAAAATCAAGATTATCATTGCCTTTCAGCACACTTCCTAAAAACTGACGCATGAAAGCAATCATCTTATCATAAAAGCCGCATTCCCAGGCCTGCTGAATAGGAGCATCGTATTCATCAATCAGGACAATGACTTTTCTGCCATAATACTGCCGCATCATGCGTACTAATAAGGCTAGGGCATTGGCTAAAGCGGCTTTATTCGCTTTCTTCGTCACGATGTCCTGAAAGTTTTCAATAAGTTCCGGCTGCACCTTTTCCTGATTCCGCAGCTGCGTGTGCTGCAGGAAACAAGACTGCAGATACTCAGCCCACATCTCCAGCATGTCTGGCCAGGAACGGCAAGAAAAATCCTTTAATGATAAAAACAGCACCGGATACTGGCCGCGCTGGGCCATATAAGCAGCACCGGCTCGTTCAATAGACAGTCCATCGAAGAGGTGGCGGCTCTGTGTTTCTTTTTCAATAGAAAAGAAACATTCCAGCATGCTCATCGTCAACGTCTTGCCGAAGCGCCGCGGCCGCGTGATCAGGGTAACCTCTCGCGAGCTGTCGATAAGTTGACGAATGAAATCCGTCTTGTCGACAAAATAAAAATCCTTCGTCCTGATTTTTTCAAAATCATCAATGCCAATCGGCATCTTCCACATGGCCTTCACCTGCCTTCTGTAAAAGTCCCCCTCAATGGTCTCTGCCATCATGCATAAGCGCTTTCTTCTTATCGTTCGTCGTAGGTCGTTCGTCGTTCATCGATGCGCCTTTCGGCGCCGCAGTTTTCCTTATATATTCATTATAACAAGGATTCAGGGAAACAAAAAGACGGGATTGTCACACGAAGGTTCTTACCGTCATGTACAATCCCTTTTACGTCATTGTTTGATGCTGCGAGTTTGATGTTTGATGTGGGAGGTTTAAATTTTATACCTTGCCATAAATTCTGCCTATCCCCAATATTCACGCGGGCGTGCCACGTGCACGCCCCTACATTGCTACGGCTATGCACAGGACTCGCGCGGGTTCGCCGCTTCTACTGTCCGTTTCAGCAGCCGTCCTGCCACTCCTTGCAGTCGTGACCTGACGGACTGAAAAGGCTACGGATGGTCAAGGACACGTCCCATTTTTTTTACTGCCTATTACTGCATCTCTCTGCTCTTAGCTCCATTCTCATCGCCTGTATGCGATACCGTAGGGGCGACCATAATCGGGCGCCCGCGCGAATTTTGTACAGAGCCGGAATTTATGACTGACAGCACATGGTCGTAATACAATACTGAGTCTAAAGGCGCGCAGCGCCATCTGAGTCCGAGGCGATGCGCCAGCGAGCCCAACGACGAACGATGAACGAACTACGACAAACGATTGTCGCACCCCCGAACTGCGGACGGCCGACTGCGGATTGCGGCGCCGTCAGGCGCCTCTACTCCCCATATACTTCCTTAGCGTAATTAAAGGCCGCCCAGGCTTTGGGCCAGCCGCTGTAGAAGCCTAACTGCGTGATGATTTCGGCCATTTCTTCTTTGCTAACGCCGTTCTTTTTGGCCGTCTGGATGTGATATTTCAGGGAGCTGTCCGTAATCCCCTGGGCGATCAGGGCCGAGACCGTGACGATACTGCGGTCATGCAGGGAGAGGACGTCGTTCTTGCTCCATACTTCCCCAAAGAGGATGTCGTCGTTATAGCGGGCGAAGTCCGGTGCGAACTTGCCGAGCTGCTGCCGTCCTGCATTCTGTACGATTTTTACGGCTTTCTTTTTATTATTATTTTCCATTGCATTTGCTCCTTCCTGAGCCATGACACTGCCACCAAAACAGGCCAGCGCCAAAGCTGTACAAAGCATTTCTTTCAGCATCTTCTTCTCCTATAAAAACTGCTTCACGTCGCGGATCCAGGCGTCGATGTCTTTTTCTGCCGTCATCAGCTTACTGCCGCCGCTCGAATCGAACTGCACGGCCAGAGACGGACCGGCCGCCGCACCCTTACAGGCTTTTTCCATATTCTTGAGGGTATGGCCGGGCCAGCCGCCGTGTGTCTGGAAAAGAATGACCTTTTTGCCGCTGAAATCATGATCTGCCAAAAAGGTCTTCACAGCCGGAGCCATCGTGTACCACCAGGTCGGGGTGCCGACGGCAATGACTTCATAATCCGCCGGATCATGCTGCAAGGTCTTGATGTCCGGCATGAAGCCGCTGTTCACTTCCCGCTGGCCCTGGGCTACGACCTCGTCATAGCTGCCTTCATAGGGATGGACCATCTCAATCCGTTCCAAATCGGCACCAACGGCACGCTGCAGCTGAGAGGCAATCCGTTCGGTATTGCCATTGCTCCAGGTATAATAAACGATCAACATTTTCTTCATCTTTTTTCCTCCATACTTTTATCGCGTAGCATACACTTGGAAGGTCCCCTCGGTCTGGAGTAAATATCTCATACCGCCAATCACTCGTCCTAAAGGAACCCAATCCGCTGACCAAGCTTCTTTTTTACAGAAAACAACGACTTCCAGGCTCTGTTTGTTGAGAGCGATGTCACCTATTTCCGGGGCCATGCCCTGCTGCTCCGGCACTGTCGTGTTGATTGGCGGGATGCCCGGCAGGACAATATGGTCGCCCCGCCGTTCCAGCTGCAGGACGATGGGCTGGCGCTCCGTGAATTCCCAGGTCAGGGGCGTATCATAGAATTCCAGGACCGCATGGCCCTGCGCAAAAGAAAGGTGCGCCCTCGTCGGGATTCCCTCTGATGCTGCCGAACAAGCAGTCGGTCTTGGCATCATAAAATCCTGATAAAAGAGCCAGCCAGAAAAAATCATAATAACAAGGGCCAGGAAAAGTGCACAAATTTTTTCTTTCATTAAATCCCCTCGCGTTCATCATAACAGATGTGATTCGACGGCGGACTGCGGCGCCGTCAGGCGCCTATTCCCCTACATGGCCTGCTGGAAGAGTTCGCGGATTTCTTCTTTGGTCAGGACTTTATAGCCGCCATCGAGAATGAGCGTACCGTTAACGAGATCGTCGAGCATGTCTTCCGTGGCGCCGAGTTCTTTGAGGTGGAGTACGAGTCCCAGTTCCTGCATCCAGGCTTTCATACGTTCCAGGCCTTCTTTGGCGATGTCTTCGTCCGTCTTGTCGGCGGCATCGACATTCCAGACCGTCTTGGCGAAACGGACGAATTTCGGCAGGCCTGCGTCCATGATGAAGCGGTAATACGGCAGGGACATGGCAGCAAGCGTCATGCCATGCGTGGCGTTCGTGCAGGCGCCGACGGATTGGCCGAGCATGTGAACCATCCAGTCCGTGGATTTGCCCTTGGCAATCAGGGTATTCAGGGCCCAGGTAGCATCCCACATCAGATTGGAGCGGGCTTCATAGTCCTTCGGATCGACGACGGCTTTGCGGCTCGCTTCGATGACATTGCGCATCAGGCCTTCGGCCAGATAATCGCTCGTATTGTCGTCTTCGCCGGAGAAGTACTGTTCGCAGATGTGGTTGAAGATGTCATAGATACCGGCAACCATCTGGTATTTCGGCAGGGTCATGGTATAGACGGGGTTCATGATGGAAAAACGGGGCATGACGCTTTCATCGGCAAAGACATGGCCGATTTTCAGTTTCTTTTCCGGATAGGTGATGACCGAACCGGCATTCATTTCCGAGCCCGTACCGACCATGGTCAGGACATCCCCGACAGGGATGATGTCGCACGTCGGTTCTTCGAAGCGGATAAAGTACTTATCCCACGGATCTTCGTCGCAGTGTACGGAGACAGCCAGGGCCTTGGCATAGTCGATGACCGAACCGCCGCCGACGGCGAGGATGAGGTCGACGCCGTGCTTCCTGGCGATTTCGATGCCTTCGCGCAGCTTATGGATTGTCGGGTTCGGCATGACGCCGGCGATTTCTGCCACGTCTTTGCCTTCGTCCTGCAGGATTTTGACGACATCGTCATAAATGCCGTTCTTCTTGATGGAGCCGCCGCCATAGACGAGGACGACGTTCTTACCGTATTTCTGCAGTTCCCCGTGGAGATGTTCCAGTGCCTGTTCTCCAAAATAAAGTTTCGTCGGGTTGCAGTATGTAAAATTTCCTAACATGAGGATTCCTCTTTCTTTTTGCAAACAAATAATAAAAGCATTTATTCTTTGAACGGTTTGACATGGCTGACTGCTTCTGCCAACGTGATGGGTTTGCTGCCATGGTCCATGTCCAGGAGGACGTAGCGGTCGCAGCCCATGCCCAGTTCTTTCATATAGCTCAGCTGGCGCAGGCCGTGGCGGCTTTCCATGCGTTCCACCAGGTCGTGGTGATATTTTTCCGGCAGGGCATAGACGAGGTCGACCGAGGCCTGGTCGGCGGCCAGGATATCCGTCGAAGCGAGGATGCCGATGTTCGGCGTGACCACTGGCTGGGCTGATGTGCCTTCACAGTCGCAGGAAACGGACATGTTGCGCAGAACATTGATATAGGCGATGTGGTCGCCGAAATGATCTACTGTGGCTTTCGTCGATTCCGTAATACGTTCCATCAGTTCTTCCTTACTGAATCCCCATTGCTGCGTCGAATCGCCCCTGTGGATCAATTTTTTACCGATGCGGCCGTCGGCGCAACCGATACCGATATTCTTATTGGAGCCGCCAAATCCGCCCATCAAATGTCCTTTAAAATGGGTCAGGACGAGAAGGGAATCATAATTCGGCAGATGGGAACCGACGGACATTTCCGTGAACCACTTGCCGCCCTTGACGGGCAGCATGAGCGTCCCTTCTTCGTCCATGATATCGACAGGCGCGAAGTCCCAGCCGTTGACGGCCAGGGTCTTGCGGTGTTCTTCTGTCGTATAGCGTGCGCCTTTGTAGTAGGTATTCGTTTCTACGATATGGGCCTGGGGCAGTTCCTTCTGGATCAGTTCCCTGACCCAGGGACGGGGGATGATGTTCGGCCCGTGCGGCTCGCCCGTATGCAGCTTGATGCCGACCTTGCCCGTCATATTCTGGGCTACGGTCTGGTACATCTTCAAAAGGCCTGCAGCCGATAAATCCCGCGTAAAGTAGACGACGGCTTCCCCGCCCTGTCGTTCTTCCGGCTTAACATAGTGACTGCCGTCGACAGCCGCCTTTTTCTCTTCCTTCGTCGTGGCACCGCTAAGGCTGTCTGCAGCCTGTGAAAAATTTTTTCCTGCCGACAAGCTCAAACCGCCGAGGCACAAGGTCAGTGCCCCCATGCCGGATAGTTTTAAAAAGTCTCTGCGATTCATCGTGATTCCCCCTTTGTGTAGATGTTATCAGATATCAGTGCTGTCCCTCTTCGGACTGGTTTTTCCCCTCTGCCTTCACAGTCTCTGCGGCTTCTTTGACCGGCGCCGCCGTATCGTTGACGGCCGTCTTGAATTCCCGCAGGCTCTTGCCCACAGCACTGCCGATAGAAGGAAGCTTACCCGGTCCGAAAATGATCAGGCCAATCAGCAAAATCAGAAGTAATTCAGGTACACCTAAACCAAACATGGTATCCGCTTCCTTTCTCAATAAAAAAAGCATTTCCTTCTCACCACTTTATCTTATCAAGAAAGCTGTGAAATGTGAAATGCTTATCAATTAAGTTTAGATATGTATTTTTCTTATTGCCAGAGAGAAAAATACGATATACAATGAAAAAAAGGAGGAAATCGCTATGGAACTGCGCACTTTACACTACTTCCTGGCCGTGGCCAGGGAAGAAAATATGACAGAAGCCGCCAATGTCCTGCACGTCACGCAGCCGACGCTGTCGCGGCAGATGGCAGATTTGGAGGCGGAACTGGGCAAGAAGCTTTTTACCCGCACGAACCGCAGCACGCTGCTCACGGAAGAAGGCATCCACCTGCGCCAGCGGGCCGAAGAAATCCTCTCCCTCGTCGACCAGACGGAAGCGGAAATCCGCGATGACCAGACAGACCTGACGGGCAATATCCGCATCGGTGCCGGCATCACGCCTCTCATCCATTATCTGACGGACGCCTTTGCGGTCCTGCGCCGCCATAATCCGCGTCTGACCATTGAATTATGGACGGGCAATGCCGATACGATCCAGGAAAAATTGGAACACGGGCTCCTCGATTTCGCCCTCTTCATCGAACCCTTCCACGCCGAAAAGTATGAATACCTGCGCCTGCCGGGAAAAAATAAGTTAGGCGTCGTTACCAGTGCCCATGGTCCCTGGGCAGATGCAGGCAAGGTGACACCGGAAATGATTACACAGATGCCACTCATGGTTTCGTCACGGCACACGAATCGTTCTTTCGATTTGGTTGCTTGGTCACAAGGCAAGGTCACGCCTGAAAAGCTAACCATTGTCGGCACCATGGACCTCTCCTGCAACGTCAATGTCTTAGTCCGGCAAGGAATCACCAATCTTCTCTGCCTCGATAAATTGGAACACCAGCAAAGTCCGGACTTCGTCTTCCTGCCTCTGGACCCTCCCTTTGAAGTCTCGTCTCTCGTCGCCTGGAAGAAATACCGCCTCCTCTCCCGCTCGTGCGAAGCCTTTCTGGCGGCTCTGCGGGCGCGAGTGGGCGAAGAGCAGTAGGCGCCTGTTGGCGCCGTCAAGTGCCCTTCCCTTCGACCAACGAATCACGCCAAACGAACCACAAAAAGGAGCTGTCCCGTAGGGACAGCTCCTTTTTATATCATGCTCTTATTCAGCTGTTGTGTTGTTGACAACCTGTTTGCCTTTATAGTAGCCGCAAGTCGGGCATACATGATGAGGCATCATTGCTTCGTGGCACTGCGGGCATTCTACATAACCCGGTGCGGTCAATTTCCAGTTTGCGCGACGCATCTTCTGACGAGTCTGGGATAATCTGTTCTTCGGTACTGCCATGTTCTGCACCTCCTTAAATCACATGGTACGTTATTTCTAGCGCTTTTCTTTGGATTGCAATAATTGAGCCAGGACTTCGAGTCTTGGATCAATCTTGTCGGTAGGACAACTACAGGGTCCGTCGTTCAGGTTTGCACCGCACTGCGGACAAAGCCCTTTGCAGTCTGGCCGGCACAAAACCCTCATGGGCTCGCTGAGGATCAACGTTTCTCTAATTGTCTCCGTCAAATCGATGTATTCCCCATTATAAGGCAATACGTCCTCGGGAAGCTCTGCTTCCGTACCATAGACTTCAGACAGTGTTTCATTCCGATCCACCGATACCGGTGACAGGCAGCGGCTGCAGGTGTACATGCCGGAGGTCTGTATGGTTCCCTGTACCACGATGTGGTTGCCATCGAACCAATAGGCCCCGTCCACAACTACTGTGGCGTCCTTCCAAGGAAGGTCATCCACTTCACCTAGCTCGGCAGCCGGACATTCAAAAGAAAAGGGGAAAGACTTCCCGGCTTCTTTTAGTGCTTCTTCGACTTGTAGTTTCATATTTCTACCTCGACTATACTATTATATCTATCTCATTAGGCTTTGTCAATCATTTTTTCCGGTCTGGCCCAATGAATTCGCGCAGCAGCGAATTGGGCGGTACGACGGACGAATCGATGCTCTTGAAGGGCTTGAGGAATCGCAGGAGGCGACGGGCTTCGGCGTAATGGACGCTGTCCTTGTCGATCGATTCCAGGAGCGGTTCGGCATAAGGCTTGAGGACGGCCAGTTCATAAGGCAGGGCCGTGTTGAAAATCGTATCGGCATCTTCCTGATAAGGATAAATGTTCTTTTCTTCGCCGCGGCGGACGTCGGCCCAGATATCCATGGTCGCCATGGGCCCGCGGTCGCGGAACTGCTGGTCCCGGACCATGCGGCGGATGATGCGCGTATCCGACGTGGAAATGCGGTTGTGGTCGTTGATGCGTATCTGCGTCAGGACGCCCAGGGAAATCTTGACTTTTTCATAGCGCGGCAGCATGTAGGTCAGGGAATCGTTGAGGGCGTGCAAGCCTTCAACGACGATGGGCTGGCCTTTCTCCAGGACCACAGGCTTTTCGTCGAAATGGCGGTGCCCCGTGACGAAATCGAAGCGGGCCAAGTGGACTTCCTTGCCCTGGTTGAGGTCGTCGATCTGCTGGTTGAAGAGGGGCACGTCGATGGCCCGCAGCGATTCGAAGTCATAGCTGCCGTCGGGGTTCTTCGGCGTATCTTCGCGGTTATAGAAGTAGTCGTCCAGGGAAATGCCGATGGGCCGCAGGCCATTGACGCGGAGCTGCGTCGTCAGGCGCTTGCAGAACGTCGTCTTGCCTGCCGACGACGGCCCGGCGATGAGGACGACTTTGATTTTCGGGCGGCGGCTGACGATGTAGTCGGCAATCTGGCCCAGTTTCTTTTCCTGCAGGGCTTCGGCCATGTCGACCATATCCTGGATGTTGCCTTCCTCGATATAATGGTTCAGGTCGTAGACGTATTCGCAGCGGACGATGCGCCCCCATTCTTCGGCATCCAGGAAGAGCCGGGCCATTTTGGGGATTTCCTTGTATTCCGGCAGTTCGTTCGGATTGTCTACCGTCGGCGTTTCCAAGATGACGCCCGGTGCATAGGACCGCAGGTTGAAGCAGGTCACATAGCCCATGCTGGGCAGGAGGGGCCCCATGTAGTAATCGAAGGTCTGGCCGCACTGATAGGCCATGATATGGGTGACGTCGACGTGGCGCAGGAGTTCCGCTTCCCGCGTCATATGGCGGTTGCGGCACATTTCCATAGCCGTTTCGGCGCTGGCGATGACCTGGGAAATGGGTTCATCCTGTTCGACGATTTCGTGCATGCGCTTCTTGATGATCTCTACGTCGTGAACGGTGACGGTATGACCGATTTCCAATTCGCAGTACAAGGCCTTGCGCAAGGCGTGTTTGACCAGGACTTTGCCGTCGGGATAGAGATCACTCACGGCGCGGACCAAGAGGAAAATGGCCGTGCGGATAATGCACTGGTTGCCTTCCATCGTATTGATGGGCAGCCAGTCGACATCGCCGCCCTGGTCGACCTTGGTCTGGAGGCCGACACATTCATTATTGTACAAGGCGGCTGCAATGGGCATATCGCCGTGCTGGCAATACTGTTCGCAGACCTGCTGCAGCGTCACCCCTTCCTTGACTTCATAGGAATTCCCTGATTTTACATCGTGTAACGTAACCACAGGAATCACGCTCCTTTTCTTTCGCTGATAACATATTCATTATACCATATTTTGGTAACCTGCGGCAGATGAGCGGAAAAGCTGAACACCCAGCACAGACTGTGGTATAATGAGGAAAATGGGATTTCGCTCAGTAAGGAAGGATAATCTATGAGAAAACGAGTACTCACCTTATGGGATGGCAGCGTCTTCCTGGCCCTGGTCGTCCTCATGGGCTGCCTCATCGCCGCAGTCGCCGCCTACCACCACATATATATGAAAACGCCGGATTATGCCGTCGCCCAGGTCATCCGCGCCGCCCACAGCGGTGATATCGAGACTTTCAGCCAGCACGTCGACGAAGAAGCCCTGAGCGGCCAGTTCTTCGATGCCCTCGTATCCCATACGTCGGACAGCACGGACGAAGCTTTTTTATTGAACCTCGTCCGCTCGCCTTTGCGGTCTTCTTTCGTCACCACAGCCGACCTGTACCTGGATTGGACTTTGACGGGCAATACGGACAACGACGAATACAAAAAGACAGGTGATAACCTGCAGCGCACCTTGAAGAGCGCCGGCCTCTCCATCCCCCTGGCCGGCTGGCATCTCGACAGTGCCGACTGGAGCCAGGGCAAGACAGTCAAGCTCTACTTGTACAATGACCGCCTGGGCGCCACCGTCCCCTGCACGGTCACGCTGGAACAGACGCCGTCCCAGACCTGGATGATCACGGGACTGGCCGACCCGGCAGCCTTCCTCAACGACTTGCGGGACGTCATGAAGCAAGAATTGGACGAGTACAATGAACCGACCCAGAAAAAAATCGACGCCATCATGACCGTTCGCAACGTGTCGTCCAAGATTGTCAGCGGCCAGGGCCGTACCTTCCTGCGCCTGAGCTATACGCCGGTCTTCCGCAAGGACCGCAGCGACATCGCTGCGATCAAAGCCGTCTATACCCTGCGCCGGGACAGCGATAAAGCCGTCCTCTACACGTCGCCCCTGCGCCTGTCGACATCGGCTGAAAAGAGGACCCACGAAAGCCAGTTTCTCCTCAATCCCCTCATTCCTTCGCAATACAGCCTGATCCGTTCGCAAAACCTGGACGGCATGACCGGTGAACTCCACATCACGGCTATCACCCTCAACGACGGCACCAGCTTCAGCCTCGCCGATACGCTGCCGGACGGGCAGTGAAGGGCGCCCATAAGCGGGCGCCGTGGTTCGTTTGGCGTGGTTCGTTTACGAAACGGGCTCGCTGGCGCATCGCTACCATTAAAAGCAACCCCTCCGCCGCTTCGCGGCACCTCCCCTATTAGGGGAGGCTTTCAGTAAACAAGGCTCCTCTAATAGGGGAGCTGTCAGCACAGCTGACTGAGGGGTTGCTTTTAGTAAAGGCGATGCGCCAGCGAGCCCGTTTTCCATTACGGCAAACGAACCACGGCAAACCGTGTAAAAAAGAGCTGCCTATAAAGGAGGATTCCCTTATACAGCAGCCCCGCACGGACGGCGCCGTCAGGCGCCTGTCCTTCTTAATTCCCCGAACAGATTTCGATGATCTTTGGCTTGGAATTTATATCTTTCGACAGGGAGCGGTCGAAGAGTTTGACGCCGACGGCGCCGATGAGAAAGCCGATGATGCCGCCGATAACAGCAGTCTGGACCGTATCGAAGCCCTGGGCCAGGGCCAGGAAATGACCGGCAAAGGCGCCGGCAGCACAGACCAGTAAAGGCATGACGAAACAGATGAAAGCGCCGATGACGATGTTGACATCGCGAAATTCAAATTTGACGTGCTGGCCGACTTTGACACCCAACGGGTCGACGGCGGTGACGACGATGTTTTCAGCCCCTTCGCAGGCACCGCAGGCGATGCAGTCAGAATGGCGGCCGACCTTGATTTCGGCCGTGCCTTGTTCTTTTATAGAAATAATTGTACCTTCTTCAATTTTCATAGGAATCCCTTCTTTCTGAGCCTATTATAGCATGGCCTTTTCATTCAATCAATACTATTTTCGTGCAGTTTATAGTCGTCGTAAAAAAAGGGCTTGTCGCATGACGACAAGCCCTTTTTGAGTTTGAAGTTTGAAGTTGAAAGTTTGATGTGGAGGGGACAAAATTTAAAAGCCATCGCCTCAAACGTCATACATCAAACCTCAAACATTTAAGAAAAAGGGCCCTCGCATGATGGCAAAAACCTTCGTGCGACAGCCCCTTTTTTAGTGGTTAGTGGCTAGTGGCTAGCGGATGGCTTTAAATTTTTAGCCACCCACTACAAGCTATAACGTTTTACACAGGATTCACGCGGGCCGCCTTCCAGGACGGCCCCTACGAGCCGCGAGCCACACGAGCCACGAACCACGAGCCACGAACACGAGCCACGAGCCACGAACCACGAGCCACGAACACGAACCACGAGCCACGAACACGAGCCACGAGCCACGAACACAAGCCACAAACCACGAGCCACCCACTACAAGCTATAACGTTTTACACAGGATTCACGCGGGCCGCCTTCCAGGACGGCCCCTACGAACCACGAACGACTTCCTTCAGGAACTGGCGGAACGGGCCGGCCAGGTCCGGTCGGCGCAGGGCGTATTCGACGTTCGCTTTGAGAAATCCCAGTTTGTCGCCGACGTCGTAGCGCTTGCCTTCAAAGCAGTAGGCATAGACCGCTTCGCGACTGGCCATGGTCTGTAAGGCATCGGTGAGCTGGATTTCTCCGCCCTTTCCCGGCTGCGTGTGGGACAGGACTTCAAAGATGTCCGGCGTGACGATATAACGGCCGAGGACGGCGGTCCGGCTCGGCGCTTCTTCGATGGCCGGCTTTTCGACGACGCGGTTGACCTTGAGGATGCCCTGCCCTTCGACAGGCGTCCCCTGGACGATGCCGTAAGACGATACTTTTTCCAAGGGGACTTCCTGGCAGCCCAGGATGGTCGCGTCGAGGTCGTTGTACAAATCAATCATCTGGCGCAGGGCCGGATTGGTTTCGTTGTAGACGACGTCGTCGCCGAGAAGGATAGCGAAGGGTTCGTCAGCAATGAAGGACTGGGCGCAAAGGATAGCATCGCCTAAGCCCCGCATGTGTTTCTGACGGATATAGTGGATATTGATTTCGGAAATACTGCGGACCATGTTCAAAAGCCCCATCTTATGGCTTTCTTCCAGGTGCAGTTCCAGGCCCGGATTGGTATCGAAGTGGTCTTCAATGGCCCGTTTGGCATGGCCGCTGATGATGAGGATTTCTTCGATGCCGCTCTGCAGGGCTTCTTCGACGATATACTGAATCGTCGGTTTATCGACGATAGGCAGCATTTCTTTCGGCGTCGCCTTCGTCGCCGGCAGGAAACGGGTGCCGAACCCGGCCGCCGGGATGACGGCTTTACGGATTTTCTTCACAACGATGCTCCTTATTCAAACCAGCGGGACAAATCAAATTCTTCGCCAATGATTTCCTTGACGAAGCCCTGGGCTAAGTACAGGCCCAGGAGCGACAGCGTCGATACGCGCAGCAGCGAGCTGTCCCAGATATCGGCCAGGTCGGCCAGGACGGGCGAAATGTCTTCCATGATGTCCAGGGCTTCTTCGCCGCTGAAATTGGCCGGGCGCTTCTTGGCCAGGCGCAGGATATGGTCCTGCATGTTGCGGTCGTTGATGCCGGTCATGCGGAAGAAGCGTTTGGCCATGCTTTCGTCGACCATGGCCAGTTTGACCAGGGGCGAATTGAAGGACGGGACGATAAATTCGTCCGGGATCCGCTGGCCCTTGAGGGCCTTGCGCAATTCTTCTTCAGTAAAGCCGCGGAAGCGGAACAAGAGCGGATACGAATCGGACAGGATTTCGGCAAAATGCGTTTCCTTGGCTTCAAAAGCCGTGCAGTGCAGGTAATCGAGCTGCTGGTAATAAGGCCGTTCTGTCGGGAAGCCATCCAGGAAGGGATAGACGTATTTATCGATATAGCGGCAGAACGAATCTTTATCGACATTGTGGGAGTTGCGCGAATACAGGAACAATAAGAGGATCGCCAGGATCTGGTAATGGCCCTGGGTCAAATAGGGCATGACCTTCAAGGCATCGATGGCGACCAGGTGGCGCGTCGAAATGGGCGAGCAATGAACGATATCATAAAAAGCCTGAAGGGCAATGGTGCCGACATAGTCGTCGGGATGAGCGGCGTAGGCTTTCTGGACATTCTGCAAGGCTTCCTGGACGATGAGCGGAGCCAGGGCCTGCTGCCGTTCGGCATCGGTCTGGCAGCCGATCTGGTCGAAGGCAGCCGACGTGATGTATTCCGTCTGCTGCTGCAGGTCCGGCGAAACGACGCCGTACTGGCGCAGGAAGTGAGAGACGCACTGGCGGACGACGGGAGAATCGACGGTGCTTTCCGATTCCCAAATGGACGCATAGTGCGGCGCACTGCCCAGGGACGGATTGCGCGTATCCGTGCCGGACATATTGGAATCCCACGACGTCTGGGACGGTTTGACGACCGGTGCCGGTTTGACGACAGGTGTCGCTTTTTCCTGGGACTTGTGGGCCCGGATAGGCGGCATGACCATCGTTTCTTCAGGGACAGCCTTCTTCTTGGCCGTCATGGCCGAATCGATGTGGATCGGTTCCATGCGCTGGGTCTGTTCCAGCTGCGAAGCGACGGCCTTCATGCCTTCGCTGACGACAGGGCCTTCCATGACCCGTGTCGCATCGGATACGGCCCGTTTCTTAGCCCCTTCCGAGGCGGCTGCAGCCACGGTCGTCCCGGCAGCAGCCCGGCCAGCGGCTTTCGCCGTTTCGGCCATGACGTCGCGGAGAATGTGTTTGCGGTGCGTATCTTTCGGCACTTCTTGTTCGGATGCTGCCGGTTCAGCAGCAGGGGCAGCCTTTTTCTTTACCACCGGGGCTGCACCGCCATCTTTGGCGGCCAGGTCAGCCGAGACGATGGCAGCCATATCAGCCAGAGGCGGCTTGTCTTCTTCTGTCTGGGCTACTTCTTTCGCCCAGCGCGCCCGTTCTTCCCGGCGGGCATCGGCTTCTTTAGCGGCAGCTGCTTCGCGGCGGGCCTGTTCGCGCCGTTCCCGGTTGCGGGCCAGCTGCTGTTCCTGGGCTTCTTTTTCCTGTTCAGCCTGGCGCTGGCGGGCCAGCTTGGCTTCTTCTTCCCGTGCCTTATAGGCGGCGGCTTCTTCTTTATCTACCTTTTCCATGGCTTCCAGGATTTCATCGCGTGACAAGACGCGGGTCGCATCGAGGTCATCTGCATTGGGACCCTTACGGACCGGTGTTTCCTGGGCTTTCGGCGCTTCTTTATAGACGATCTTGCCATTGCGGCGGACAGCTTCTCCTTTGGTCGTGACAAAAGCCGTTTCTTCCGGATGTTCCCGCCGTTCGCCTATGGTCATTTTCGGGACTTTCGGCAAGGGGGCTGTTTCTTCGTCGTCCGCTTCCTTCGGTAATTGTCTGGCATGCTTAACTGTTGCCGGGCTGCGGTGCTGGACCCTGCGCATCGGCTGCGGCTCGCTATCGTAGCGCGTCTTCGTCTTCGTGTTCCCCTTTTTCTCCGTTTGGGGACTACTCTCGGAGTGTCCTCCGCCGGAATACATAATATAACAAATTACAAAAAAGACGATTGCTATGCCCGCTATGATAGCGTACGGCAAAAAGTTTGTCATGTCATCCTCTCCTCTATTTTATCAAACTTCTTTCCCCATTGTAGCATAAGATGACGTCATGAGCTACTACCTATTGCCGATTAATTGACGCTTTCGTATAATAATGGAGTAAATTGTTTTTTTGTCCATCAAAGGAGTCTTTTTCATGGAAAAATATAAAGCCATCGTCTTCGATATGGACGGTACTGTCCTGGATACGCTGGACGAATTGACGAAAAGCCTGAACTACGTTTTCGCCCGCCATGGCCTGCCTTCTATGACGCAAAAGGCCATCCGGCCCTGCCTGGGCTTTGGCTATGACGGCTTCATCGACAAGGCCGCTCCGCAGGCGCCGGAAGCCCTGCGGCGGACGATGACAAAGGAATTTATCGCCTATTACAGCGCCCGTTGCCAGACGACGACCTTCCCCTACCCCGGCATCCCCCAGGTCCTGGGACGGCTGAAGGCAGCCGGCTACCACATGGCCATCGTCTCCAATAAGGGCCAGGGCGCCGTCTCCGAACTGCACGACGAATACTTCAAGGATTTCGTCGACTTCTCTCTGGGCGAAACGCCGATGTACCGCAAAAAGCCGGCGCCGGACATGGTCTGGGAAGCCCTAAAACGCCTGGGCTGTGCCAAAGAAGACGCCATCTACGTCGGCGACTCGGAAGTCGATAAACAGACCGCCGACAACGCCGGCCTCGACGCCGCCCTCGTCACCTGGGGCTTCCGCGACCGGGATTTCCTGAAATCCCTCCAGCCGACGTACCTCATCGACACGCGGGAAGAACTGGGGGCTCTCTTCGGAGTGTGAGGCCTCGTGGCTCGTGGCTCGTGGTTCGTAGGGGCCGTCCCAAAGGGCGGCCCGCCTGGGGCTAGGGGCTAGGGGCTAGTAAAAAAGAGAACTGTCTTATGACAGTTCTCTTTTTTTATACGAACAACGAACCACGAATCACGAGCCACCAAACTACTTCATCACGTCGTTCTGGACGGAGGTGATGGCACTGGTCGTGGCATCGTCCAGTAAGGTCGAGTAGACTTGCTTTACTTCTTTTTTGGAATTTTCTGTCGTTGCCGTCGTATCCGTACCGGCTGTTTCTTCCATCTGTCCGGCTACCTGGACGATGGGAGCCTGACCGGCAATGGGAGCCGTTTCCAGGCGGACCCGTCCCGTACCGACGCGTTTGGCCAGTTCGGCCAGGGTGGCCTTGCTGACGGGATGGCGGACGGTGAGGACGATCTGTTCATGGACATAGTCCGGCAGGGCGCCGACGTAATTCTGGACGCCTTCGTTGTCGACGACGCAGTGGATGGCCTTAGTCATGAGCTGGCTGTAATCGCTGTGGCTCAAGGCGGCGCGGCGGATCTGGACGGCCGACGTTTTAGCCACATCATCGCGGAGGCGCTGTTTCAAGTACTTGCTGGGAGCGCCCTTGATGCCCAGGACCAGGGTATCGCCATCCCAGTACATCGTACCGCTGCGGAAGTAAATCGGCACCGAGCCGTATTCGGCATTGATGGCCTTGATGACCTGCGATTCGACCTGGACATGGGACGTATAATCGCCATCGGAATGCATGAGCCGGTAAAATACCTGAGCCGCATCGGCCCGGGTCATGCCTTCTTTGGGCCGGAAATAATTGTCTGCCGGCACCATGATGTTCTTGCTGTGCAGGACGTCGATGGCTTTGGCATAGGCCGGAGCGATGGACGCGGCATCGGCGTAGGGCTTGACATCCTGATCCGGATCGGCCAGGTGATTGTACTGCAAGTAGCGATACAGGACGCCGGCGAACTCTTCGCGGCTCACAGGCGCTTCGGGATGGAAATTCCCGTCTTCATAACCGGCCAGGATGCCTTGGGCAGCGACGCTGTTCATGGCGTCACCCGCCGTTCCGGACGGCACATCACCATAGCTGGCAGCGCCGAGGGGTGCCAGGGGGATGTTGGCTGCCGAATTATAGAGCAGCTGGGCCAGGTCGCCGCGGGTCAGGACCCGGTCCGGTTCGAAGGAAGTCCCTGTAATGAAGGTCAGGCACTGTGCGTCATAGAGATAATCGACGGCAGCGCGGTCGGTCAGGCTGTCCAGGTCCGTATAAGGGGCATCGGCCGAAACGGCACTGACTGACAAGAGGGCAGCGGCTGCCAGAAAGGCAATGATTTTGTTCCGTACCATGAAAATCCTCCTCTGCTGCGATTACTGAATGACGATGCGAAGGGCACTGCCCAGGGCTTTATTGAGATTATTCTGCGTTTCTTTAGAAATGGAGCTGACTGTGAGGACGACCTTTTCATTGAGGTAATCCGGTTCGGTCGAAACGGTGGCGTTCGTCGCTTCCGTGGCCTTGTAAATCTTTTCGGCCTGAGCCATGAGGTTCTTATAATCGTCGTAGCTGTACGTCGATTTCTGGACGTAGACCGATTCAGCCGGGATATCCTTGTCGGCGGCAATGGCGTCGGCCAGTTTCTGCTTGTTCTTCGGATCCTTGACGCCGATGTGGAGCTTATCGCCCTGCCAGTACATGATGCCGTCAGCGGCAAAGGCCTTGACCGAACCATAGACGTCTTTGATGTCCTTGAAGGCCTTGGCTTCCAGGCCGTCCTGGCTCTGCGTCGTTTCCTTGACGCCCGTCAGGATGCGGTAGAGGACGTTGACGGCTTCCCCGCGGGTGACGTACTGTTTCGGGTTGAACATGTTGTAGTTGCCGCCCTTCATATAGCCGGCAGCAGCCAGGGCATCGACGGCCTGGCGGGCCCAGCTGGAAATCTTGGCTTCGTCGGCATAAGGTGCAGCGCCTTCGAGGGTGCTCATGCCTTTATAGGTCATGTAGTTGTAGGCGATGACGGCAAATTCTTCACGGGTGATCTTCTGTTCCGGCTTGAACGTGCCGTTGCTGTAACCGCTCATGATCTGTTTGTCGACCAGCGAGGCAATGGCCCGTTCAGACCAGCGGCCTTTGACGTCGCTGAAATTCGTCGTCTTGACTTTGGAATCTTCACCGATCATGTTGTTGATGATGGCCGCAGCGCCTTCACGGGTAATGTCTTCATTCGGGCGGAACTGGCCGTTGGTGCCGCTGATGTAGTGCTGGTTATAGAAATACTGGATGGCCGCTTTGCCCCAATAATTGCTGATGTCCGTGATCCCGGTGGATGCGGCGAAAGCCGACGTGCCGAGAGCTGCCGTCATGGCCGTAATGGCCATCAATTTTTTGTACTTATTCATGATTCATTCGCTCCTATCTATGTCAGTGTCGTAAAGGATACAGGGATTGCATACCTATGTTTTATCTTATTTATTTTATCACACCCCGCCCCATTAGGGAAGGCATATCGCCGCGAAAGGAAAGGCTCAGTACGTGTCGAAGATGGCCTGTATCTTGTCCCGGTCCGTCGTATGGGCCAGGGCCAGCTGCAAGAGGATCTTGGCCTTCTGCGGCGTCAGGGAATCAGCCGTAATCGTCCCGTCATAAGCCGGGACCGGCGTGACCATCCCTCCCAGGGCGCGGGCAGCGCGGACGACGACGAGCCCTTGTGCCATGAGGGACTGCAAGGCCTGCCAGACCGGTTCCGGCACTTTACCGTGACCGAGGCCGGCCAGGACCAGACCGGCCTTCCCCTGGGCCAGACGGCACACGTCATCGGCCGTAAGGCCTACATAGGTATAGGCGATGGCCACGGGCGGCAAGTCTTTGGGAGACGCCAAGTCCGACGACCACGTATGCTTGCGCAGGGGCTGCTGGTACAAGTACGTCCGGCCGTCCTGCATGTAGCCCAGGCAGCCCATCTGGCGGCCTTTGAAAGTATCGGCATGGGTCGTATCGGTCTTTTCGACGAAGCGGGCGCTGTGAACGGTGCTGTTCATGATGATGACGACGCCGTATTTCCCCAATTCCGCCCAGGACGCCGCCTGGACGGCTTCCAACAGGTTCAAAGGCCCGTCGGCACTGATGGCCGTCGAAGGCCGCATGGAGCCCGTCAGGACGACAGGCTTGATGGTGTGGACCGTGAGGTCGAGGAAATAGGCCGTTTCCTCCATAGTATCCGTGCCGTGGGTGATGACGATGCCGTCCACGTCTTCCCGGTCAGCCACTTCCTGTACCCGGCTGGCCAGGGACTGCCATAAGGCTTCGGTCATGTCCGAACTGTCGATATTGCAGAACTGCTCGCCTTCTACATCGGCATACTCAGCCAGTTCCGGTACGGCGGCCAGCAATTCGCCGACCGATGTCTGCCCGGCAGCATACCCCGTCAAATCGTCGGCAGACGCAGCCTTGCCGGCAATGGTCCCGCCGCAGGCCAATACATAGATCTTCTTTTTTTCCATTCTCCTAGCTCCCCTCTGCAATGATATTTCGCATGGCTCTACTTTACCACAAATGGGGGGCTAGTGGCTAGTGGTTCGTGGCTCGTGGTTCGTGGTTCGTGGTTAGCGTCGGGTGGCTGATGCTGCCGGATATGGGGACGATGCCCCTGTAGTCCGGTCTGGGAAATCACACATATTCTGGAGCGGGCCGCCCGTTGAGACGGCCCCTACGAAATCGCATACAGACGATGAAAAAGAACGCAGGCTACAAAAAAAATCACGGCCGGCGGCTAGCTTCAAGGGCAAGAAAAAGGCCCGGCCAGGGGAGAGGGCGGGTCTTTTTCTGTCGATATATAGAATGCGTCAGTGTTCAATAGTGGAATGAGCTCCTTCGTGAAGGGCCGGAGCCTGAGCCGGTTCTTCAGCCGCCGCGGAAACGGGAGCCGTCAGGGTACCTTTCTGGGCTTTGGTGATGATGCTGTGCTTATAGCCATAGCCAAAGTAGATGACCAGGCCGATGGCCAGCCATACGACGAAGCGGATCTGCGTAATCGTCGGCAGCATGACGACCAGGACGCCGCAGAAGAGGATCGCCAAAATCGGAATGAGCGGAACCAAGGGGCAGCGGAACGGACGGACGCGGTCCGGTGCCTTCTTGCGAAGGATGATGACCGACGCCGAGACGATGATGAAAGCCCCTAACGTGCCGATATTGACCATTTCGGCGACGACGCCGATAGGAACGAGGCCGGCCAGGATGGACGATACGACGGCGACTAACAAGGAACTGCGGACCGGCGTCTTGGTCTTCTGGTTGATATGGCCGAAGAAGCGCGGCAGCAGGCCGTCACGGGACATGACGAAGAGGATACGGCTCTGGCCGAGGCACATGACCAGGAGAACCGACGTGAGGCCGCAGATAGCGCCGACCGATACGGCAGCGGCACCCCAATGATAACCGACGAGCTGCAGAGCATAGGCAACGGGAGCGGCCGTCGTCTTGAACTGCAAGTACGGGACCATGCCGGTCAGGATAGCCGATACGGCAATGTACAAGACCGTGCAGATGACCAGCGATAAGATGATGCCGCGAGGCAAATCTTTCTGCGGATTCTTGACTTCTTCAGCTGCCGTCGAAACGGCGTCGAAGCCGATGTAAGCAAAGAAGATGACCGAAGCGCCGGTAAAGACACCGGACCAGCCATAGGGCATAAAAGGCGTCCAGTTAGCCGGGTCGACATGGCTGACGCCGAGGGCGATGAACAGGCCGACGACAGCCAGCTTGATGACGACGATGATGTCATTGACCAGGGAGCTCTGAGTAATGCCCTTCATATTGATCAAAGTGATGATCCAGATAATGGCCATGGCCGGCAAATTGATGAGGCCCCCTTCTTCCGGTGCCGTAATGAACTCTTTCGGCAAGGCCAGGCCCAAATTCGTCAGGATATTACCGAAATAGCCGGACCAGCCGATGGAAACGGCGCTCAGCGCCAGGGTATATTCCAAAATCAAATCCCAGCCGATGACCCAGGCCCAAAATTCGCCTAAAGCCACGTAACCGTAGGTGTAAGCACTGCCGGCTACGGGAATCATGGCTGCAAATTCAGAATAACAAAGCGCGGCACAGCCACAGGCCAGGGCTGCGATGACGAAGGAAATGACCAGGGCCGGCCCGGAAAAATTAGCCGCTGCAATCCCGGTCAGGACGAAAATCCCCGTGCCGACGATACAGCCGATGCCCAACATAGTCAGACCGAACGTCCCCAGGACGCGGTTCATGCCGCCGTCTTGTTTCGTTTCCGATAGGAACTGATTGATGCTTTTTGTTCGGAAAATATTCTTTGACATACCTATCCCCCCTGTTATACATCCCCTGATACATGAATGATAACCATAAAAAATATAAAACCGCAAGGACGGGAGAAAATCATTTCTATCGTAATGATGAATGATTTCTTACTTTCCGCGTCCTTGCGGTTTCTTGTTTATACGTATATTATACTCACTTTTTAAATTTTGTAAAGTATTTTGCCGTAATTCATTTAATTATTTTTAGATAAAAAGGTTTTACCCCTTTTTATTTTAAAGTATTTTCTTTTTTCCTTAATGCAGCTCTTCCTGGAGCCAGTTGACGGCATCGCCCATCATATTGGTCGTGACGAAATGGCCGAGGTCATCGTAGACGATGGACTGAGTCTTGACGTCATCGCGCTGGGCCAGTTTTTCCAGATAGAGTTCCTGGGCAGCCCCATCGACGACATCGTCGGCGCCGCCGCGGAGGGACAAGAGGGATCGGCCGCTGAGACGTTCCATGTGGGTATAGGGATCCATGGCAGCGAACTGCATCTGGATGAAGCGGTAGGCCCGGGGCTTTTCAATGTGCAGGGACGCACGGAAGCGCCGTTCCGATTCATCCCACCAGCCGGAACCGTTCATGACGACAGCCGTCTTAAATTCCTTGAACAAGCTCATGGCGCCGAGAGCCGTGAAGCCGCCCATGGAATGTCCCATGACGGCAATGGGCGTATCGGGCCAGTTTTCCTGGATATATTCCAGCATGAGCGGGACTTCCGTCATGTTCTGGAAAATGGTCTGCCAGAAATCGGGGTATACGATTTTCGATTCATAGTCCAGCGTGCCGCGGCAGCCATGGTTGACGGCGTCGGGAATGACGACATCGTAGCCATACGAGGCCAGGATGCGGCCGCGGACGGCCTGAAATTCTTTCTGCGACGACCAGCCATGATAGAACAAGACGACGCCTTTCGCTTTTTCCCCAGACGTGATGACCAGTCCGGGGATACCCTTGATACCTACTTCTTTTTCTTGAATCATTTGTGATAAATCCTCTCTATTTTTTAATTGACCGCTGACGGTGAGCCAACGGTTCCTGCCATATTTCGGACCAGACAAAGCCGGCGTAGAGCTCCCGCGCCTGTGGCGTCAGCTGGCTCCAGGCCGCCGGGCGGACGCGCTGGGGCACGGATACGGGCGATACCGCAGCCGGACGGTCCGGCATCGCGGCTGGCACGCTGGGCGCCTGCGCCGGAGCGGCCGTTTCTGTCATCGAAGCCTCCCGGTCCGCTTCTTCTGCGGATTCGGCCGGAGCCGGCGTCCTGGCCGGTGCCGGCTTACGCCGCGGCGGTATAGGAATAGGGCCTTTCCGTTTGGCATAGTGCCGGCGGCGGCGCAAGATGTCGGGCAAGGCCGCCATTAGGACAAAGGCCACGATGAGCCATAGCATATCCATGGACCTCACCTACTTTCCGGCCGGACCCCGGTCGTCGTGATGACTGTCCTGCCCGGTCGGGACCGACTGGGTCTTGGGGACGCCGGCCTGGGCGACGGCATTCCGCATCTCCGTATCGGCCATGATATTCTTCATATTATAATAGTCCATGACGCCCAACTTGCCTTCGCGCAGGGCCTGGGCCAGGGCCAGGGGGACTTCGGCCTGGGCTTCGACGACTTTGGCCTGCATTTCCTGGGTATAAGCCTGCATTTCCTGCTCTTTGGCGACAGCCATGGCCCGCCGTTCTTCGGCCTTGGCCTGGGCGATCTGCTTGTCCGCTTCGGCCTGGTCGGTCTGCAATCGGGCGCCGATGTTGCGGCCTACGTCGACATCGGCAATGTCGATGGACAAGATTTCAAAAGCCGTCCCGGCGTCGAGGCCCTTGCTGAGGACGGTCTTACTGATTTCGTCAGGATTCTCCAGGACCTGCGAATGGTCCCGTGCCGAGCCGACGCTGGTGACGATGCCTTCGCCGACGCGGGCGATGACCGTCGCTTCACCGGCACCGCCGACGAGGCGGTCGATGTTGGCGCGGACCGTGACCCGGGCCCGGACCTTCAGTTCGATGCCGTTCTGGGCGACAGCCGAGATGAACGGCGTTTCGATGACTTTCGGATTGACGCTCATCTGGACGGCTTCCAGGACGTCGCGGCCGGCCAGGTCGATGGCGCAGGCCCGTTCAAAGGTCAGGGACATCGTCGCCCGATGGGCCGCGATGAGGGCGTCGACGACGCGGTCGACGTCACCGCCGGCCAGGTAATGGGCTTCCAGCTGATTGACGTTGACGTCGAGGCCGGCTTTATTGGCCTTGACCAGGGGCAGGATGATCTTGGACGGGATGACCCGGCGCAGGCGCATGCCGATGAGGTTGACGATGCCTACGGAGACGCCGGCTGCCATGGCCGAGATCCACAAGCCGATGGGCACGAAGTGCAGGAACAAGGATACGACGATGACAGCGGCGGCGATGATGATGATCGGTACGGCTAAAAAGGATACGATAGACATAAGATACCTCCTTCTCAGGGTTTGGGATGGCGTTCCGGTTCCGGTTCGACGACGACGCGGCTGCCTTCGACTTTGACGACGCGGACGATGACATCGCGGCCGATGAAAGTCCCATTGGCCACGGCGTCGACCCGTTCTTTGCCGATGCGGATCGTGCCGGACGGACGCAGGATAGTAATGGTCTTGCCCCGTTCATAGAGATATTTGCTGTAGTCGGCCTGGGCCGTATATCCCTTTTCTTTCGTCGAACGGTTCTTGAGGGTCAATTTTTCAAAGAGCCGGCTCTTGGGCAGGTGCTTGCCAACAATATAAAACAATATAATGGCCAGGACCGTCCCGCCGGCCAGGATGTAGACGGCTTCATACGTCGCCCCGAGCATGAAGAACAGGCTGCCGAACAAGAGGACGACGCCGGCCAGGCCGAAGATACCGACGCCGGGCGACGCCAGTTCCAGGCCGATGCAGAGCAGGCTGACGAGAAAGGCGGCGACGATTTTCAGGCCGTCTGCCAGGGACTCGTTGCCCGACAGGAGCAGCAGGCCGCCGAAGACAAAGGCCGTAGCGATGCCGGCGCCGATGCCGGCCATCTTGATTTCTGCCAGCAAGGCAGCGATAATCAAGGCGACGAAGATGGTCCGGACATAGGGATTCTGCAAGATGCCGACGACGTCGTCGCGCCAATCCTTATCGACGTACGTCAATGACGCATCGCCCAGGCTGTACAGGGCCAGGGCTTCGGACAGCGTATCGGCTGAGCCATCGGACACGTTCAGTTCCTTGGCCTGGCCGTCAGATAAGGCCAATATCTTGCCCGGTTCGGCATAATCGGGATAGCCCTGGGATTTGTCGACCATGGCTTCGGCGACACCGGGATTATGGCCATTCTGGGCGGCTGTCGCGCTGAACTCGGCCTTTAAGGCGGCAATGTTCTTTTCCGTGTTGGGAATCGGTTCGGCCGCGCCGATACTGCTGCCCGGCGCCATGATGATATGGCGGCACGACAAGGCAATAAGGGCCCCGGCCGACCAGGCCCGCGACGTGACATAGGCGATGGTCGGGACGTCGGAAGCCATGAGCATATCGCGGATTTTGAGGGCGCTGTCCACGCGGCCTCCCAAGGTATTGATGGTAATGACGACAGCCGTATCCCCTTCTTCGGCGGCCTGGCGCAGACCGCGCTGGATGAAGGCGGCCTGGCTGCCGTCGATATCGCCGGAAATCGGCAGGACGCGGACGGAATCGGCCTGCACGACAGCAGCCGGTGCGGCGGCTGCCAGGGAAAAGAACAAGACAGCAGCTGTTATCATGCGTAATAGAAAGGTCATTCCCTCACCTGCTTTCATTCACTTTTTTTCGGCGCCTCAATACATTGAAAATAACCGGCACGCTGGAGTTTTTCCAATTCTTCCGGCGAAATGTTCCGGGCAGCCTGTTTTTCCAGTTCCTCAATAGGCTTGTCTTCAATCATATGAATCTTGTCGATGACGGCATCATAGACGGCAGGCGGTTTGTTTTCCTTGATCCAGTCCAGCATGTGGTCGAGCCACTTGCGGCACGTCCAGGAGTCCTCCCCGTGGTTGTGGCCCCGGAGTATCTGGATCTGAGCCTGTTCGGGGATCTTGGCCAGGAACCAGTTCCATCGTTCCCGGGCAATGAGATAATGATAAAGTTCATCGACGTCGCGCAAATGCTGTTCCCGAAGTTCCAGCGTATAACGCGACCAAAATAAACTGAGTGTCATAATGACTACCTCCAAGCAACTATGATATAACTAGTTTATCTTAAGATATTCTACACAGCCTTGTCAAACTCCTGCTGGTAAAAAGAAAATCTTTTGGTTATATGAAAAAAGGGGCTGTCGCATGTGCGACAGCTCCTTTTTTACTACAAACTATTTTCACGAATCAAATGCGGCTTCCATGGCAGCGGCTTTTTCCTGGACGGCTTCGGCTGCTTCCTCACCGATATAGGCTTCGGCCATGGTGGCGATATCGTCTTCATGGACGCCCATGTCGGCAATGCGCAGGTCCAGGTGCAGTGCCTTGGCCAGATAGCAAAGGCGGGCTGCACAGTCATCGGATGTAAAGCCGCCCATCGTGCGGGCCAGTTTACCATAGAGGAAGGGATCCTTCCCTGCTTTAGCATCGATGACGACAGGGACGATAGCTGCCAGGAGCACTTCGTCAGCCGGGAAGGAGGTCTTGGCGACGGCTTGCGCCAGTCCTTTGGCTACCTGACTGCCCGTTTCTGCAGCGACCATGCTGCCGATGACGCCGGCCAGGACGACTTTTTCCCAAGCTCCTTTATCGGCATGATCGGTGCAGACGCCGGCCAGCTTATCGTTCAAGATGTCGATGGCGTAGAGGGCCATGGCATCGGTCAGCGGCTGGGCATCGGCTGCCGTATAGGCACTGATACATTCACTGAGGGCGGCAAAGCCCGAGACGGCCCGTTCTTTCTGGCTCATGCCGGTCATACATTCCGGATCGACGATGACGACTTTGGCCAGCAGTGCCTGGTCTCGGCTGCCGTCGGGCAGGGATGCATCGAAGCAGGCACCGGTATGATAGTTCGTCGGCACGAAGGTCAGCGGCAGGATTGCCTGATCCAGGGTGCTGGCAGCGGCACGGGCAATCATCTTGGCCCCTTCCATGACGGTATTGCCGCCGATAGCGACGATGAAATCGCTGCCGTTCTTCTTGATTTCATCGACGGCTGAATCAGCCGTAATATCCAGGGATTTCCCCGTGACGTGGGCAAAACGGGCCACAGAGATACCGGCATCTTTCAAGCTCTTTTCGACTTCACGGACCAGGTCCCGTCCATTCGTCGCCGAATCGGTGACGACCAGGGCCTTGGTCCCATAGGACTTCAACAGTTCCCCGGCCAGGTGGCGCTTGCCGGCGCCAAAGACGACGGATACCGGCATGGAGAAGGAGAAACTGAGCGGCTGCGATACATAGGTGACAGGCGCATCCGATTCGACATTCTGAAGGGCTGCGGCCATAGCCTGACCGAAAGCCAGGTCGCCCGCTTCTTCGACGGCTTCATTATCCAGGGCCACGTCGATATGGGTAGCGAACTTGCTGCCGTATTTGACCTTGCAATAGAGGCCGAAGAGGACGCCCAGGATCGACCAGCTGAGAACCATGCCCCATTCCTGCGGAACCAGGGTAGCACCGGAACCGGGGACGACGTACATGACGACCATGAAGCCCGACATGAGGATAGCCAGGGCACCGACGAGTTTATAATGGCTGACTTTATAAGGACGAGCCATGTCCGGTGCTTTTTTACGAAGGATGACGAAGGAAATAGCGACCATGCAGTAGGCGACGCAGCAGCCGAAGTTGCCGGCATCGACGACCCAGACCAGCATCTTTTTGCCGAAGAACGGCGCGATGATGGACAAGAGGCCGATGAGCAAGAGCGCATTGACAGGCGTCTTATATTTATCGTGCAATTTGGCAAAGACCCGCGGGATCATATACGATTCAGCCATGGAGTACATGGCGCGGCTGCCGCCGATGAGGAAGGAGTTCCAGCTGGTGATGATGCCGCAGAGGCCGCCGATGATGAGGACCTTGGCCATGATGGAGCTGCCAAAAGCGACGGCCATGGCATCAGCCGTGACCAGGCCGCCGACGCTTTTCATGGCGACGGAGATTTCTGCATTATTCATGACATAGCCGACGCCGAAGATGATGAGCGCATAGAAGAGGACGGCCAGGACGATGGACAAGATGAGGATGCGGCCGATTTTCTGCAAGGATACAGAAATTTCTTCGGCAGCCTGCGGGATGACGTCGAAGCCGATGAAATAGAACGGCGTCATGACGGCAACGGCCAGGGTCCCTTTGACCATATCCGTCGTCGTAGCTCCCATGAACAGCTGGCCTTCCAGGTTCGATACCGTACCGGTCAGAGCCGAAGCTGCGATGAGCAGGATACCGACGCCACCGATGATGACCGTCAGGATCGTCTGCAAAATAGCTGCCGTCTTGGTCCCGATGATATTGATGGCCGTAATGAAGACAGAAACCAGAATGGCTACGGCCAGCCAGGAAGCGTAAATATCGAAACCGGCAACGGTATACAGATAGCCTGCCAGGAAATCAGGATAAATATAAGCTACGATGGTCGGCAGGGCGCAGGCTTCGAAACAGACGACGCCGACATACCCTAAAACGATCATCCAGGTACAAACAAAAGAACCAAGCGGCCCCATGGCCTTATAACTGAAGACATGTTCACCGCCGCACTGCGGCATAGCCGACGTCAGTTCGGCATAGGTCAGGCCGACGAAGAAAATCATGACGCCGCCAATGGCAAACCCCAGCATGGCGCCTAAGACGCCGCCTTGCATGATCCAGTCGCCCGTCGATACGACCCAGCCCCAGCCTATCATAGCCCCGAAGGCGATGACCAGGACGTCCCAAGCACTCAGGACTTTATCAAAATCAGACTTTTTTGTCGCCATCTTTCATACCCCCTCAAGTCTCTTCAAAACGCATTTCGACGAAAGATTTGATGAACTTCGCCGTCTTTTCCCAGCCCAGGACGCTGCTGTCGACCAGCAGATGGCGGTTGTGACGGTCACCGCGATAGGTCCCGGTAATGTATTTATACCGTCTATGGAGAGCATTGTCATAATCACGGATGACTTCTGCCGCGTGGCGTTCGGATAAGTTCATCTTTTCCATGATGGTCTTAATACGTACTTCTGTCGGTGCATAAATGAAGACGTTGACGACATTTTCCTGCCCCTTCAAGATGTAGTCGCTGCACCGGCCGATGATGACGCACGATGTCTTTGCCATCTTGCGGATGACGTCGAACTGCGTGTAAATGACTTTATTGGACAAATTCGCATAGCGCGTTCCCAACGATGTTTCGATGCCATACGGAACGAAATTCTTGTTATCTGCTTCTTCTACGAGATGTTTTTCTACGCCGATTTTTTCCACGACTTTATCTACGAGATCCCGGTCGTAGTATTCGATTCCCAGCGACTTAGCCAGCATCTTGCCGATTTCCGGGCCGCCGCTGCCAAATTCACATCCCACGGTAATGACGAAATGTTTCATTTCGTTCCCCCCTTTTTTTTAGAAAAGGTGCCTGCCAACCCCTCAATTCTGGCAGACACCTTTTCCTACCCCTCAGTAGTGATTACTTATTTTGCCAATTCTTCGACCGATTCCTTGATGATGGCAATGGCCTTGTCGACGTGTTCCTTCTGGAGGATCAGCGGCGGAACCAGGCGCAGGACGTGGTCGCCGATAGCCGTCGACAGCATGTGTTTGTCGAAGCATTTATGCTTCAAGTCGACGCTGTTGATCTTGTCGTCAAATTCAAGCCCTAAGAAGCAGCCCTGGCCGCGGGCTTCCTTCAGATGCGGAAGTTTTTCCCGGGCCTGTTCCAAGAAGTATGCCCCCATCTTCTTGGCATTGCCAGCCAGGTCTTTGTCCAACAGTTCGTTGACTTCGGCCAAGGCTGCGGCGCAGCAGACCGGATGGCCGCCGAAGGTACTGCCGTGGGAACCCATGGTGAAGGCTTTGGAAACATCTTCGCGGGCGCAGATAGCAGCGATTGGCATGCCGCCGCCAAGGGCTTTGGCCATAGAGACGATATCCGGTTTGATGCCGTAGTTCATGTAGGACATGACAGCCCCGGTGCGGCACCAGCCGCTCTGTACTTCATCGAGGAGGAGGAGCAGGCCTTTTTCATCGCACAGTTTACGCAGGCCCGTGAGGAATTCTTTCGTTGCCGGATGGACACCGCCTTCGCCCTGTACCGGTTCGACCATGATACCGATGGTGTTTTCCGTGATGGCATCTTCAAAGGCTTTCAAATTGTTGAATTCAGCATATTTGAAGCCCGGCGTCATGGCGCCGAAACCGATCTGGCAGGCATTGTCCGGCTGGCCCGTAGCGCTCATGGAACCAAAGGTACGGCCGTGGAAGGATTCTTTTGCCGTGATGATTTCGTATTTGTTGGGACCAAAGTGTTCAACGCCGTATTTACGGGCCATCTTAATCATGGCTTCGTTGGCTTCTGCCCCAGAGTTCTGGAAGAAGATCTTGTCCATACCGATAGTCGTGCAGATCTTTTCAGCCAACAGGGCCTGCGGAACTGTGTACGGATAATTGAAAGTCTGCATGATATCCATGCACTGGTCGATGACGGCCAAGACGACTTTATCGTTACAGCTGCCGGCACTGTTGACAGCGATACCAGCGTAGAAATCAAGGTACGGTGTCCCGTTTTCATCGTAGACGTACATGCCTTTGCCGCGTTCTGCAATCATGTCGAAGCGTTCGTACGTTTCAATCATGTACTTGTCTACTTTGGCTTTGATTTCTTCTTTGGTCAATCCTACATCGCGTAATCTCATTCGTAACTCCCCCTAAACTGATGAATTTATAAAGAAATGATAACTAAAAGATCGAACAAAGAAATCCCCAAATAAAAACAGAGGCAAGGAAAGCTGATGTTCCATCAGGCTCCCTTGCCTCTTGTCTCTACTATTTTCTTTGTTGGATATAGTGTAATACTTTATACTTTCTTTGTCAATATGTTATTTGCTTTTATTTTTATAAATTTCATTTCTTATTGACTTTCAAATTTAAGTGGAATCGTTTTACTTGCGGAACAAGCCCATGGCCTTGGCGGCTTTTTCGTAAGTCACGCTGGCCTTGGCATGGGCTTTGGCAGCACCTTTGTCGAGGATAGCGTCCAGTTCGGGATCGTCGACGAGCTGGCGGTAACGCTGCTGGATCGGTTCCAGCGTCGAGATGACAGCGTCGGCCACGTCTTTCTTGAAGGCGCCATAGCCTTTGCCGGCATAGGCCGCTTCGACCTGTTCGTGCGTCTGGTCTGTCAGGGCCGAGAAGATTTCGATGAGGTTGGAAATGCCCGGCTTGTTTTCTTTATCGTAATGGACGGAGTTTTCGCTGTCCGTCTGGGCCCGCTTGATTTTCTTTTCGATAGCCTTCGGTTCGTCGAGGAGATAAATCGTTGCCGTCGTGTTGTCGTCGGACTTGCTCATCTTCTTGGTCGGTTCCTGGAGGCTCATGACGCGCGTGCCGTCCTGGCCGAGGTAGATATCGGGGATGGTGAAGACTTCGCCATAGAGGCGGTTGAAGCGCTGAGCCAGGTTGCGGGTGATTTCCATATGCTGCTTCTGGTCATCGCCGACGGGGACGAAATTCGTCTGATACAAGAGGATGTCCGCAGCCATGAGGGGCGGATAGGTCAACAGGCCGGCCGGGATGGAGTCGCCCCGCTTAGAAGCCTTATCCTTGTACTGGGTCATGCGTTCCAATTCGCCGACATAGGACAAGGTGATCATCATCCAGCCCAGGAGTGCGTGTTCCGGGACTTCCGACTGGACGAAGAGCGTCGATTTTTCCGGGTCCAGGCCGGAAGCCAGGTAGATGGCAGCCAGCTGCCGCGTGCGCTGATGTAAAAGGGCCGGGTCCTGCGGGACCGTGATGGCATGCTGGTTGACGACGCAGTAATAACATTCGTTGCCGTCCTGGATTTTCGAGAAATTGCGAAGTGCACCTAAATAGTTACCTAAAGTCAGATTGCCGCTCGGCTGGATACCAGAAAAAATAACAGACATGATGGATTCCTCCCTGTTCAATAAAAAAATCCTTCCATCCCTCACATTAGGGACGAAAGGAAAGTCATTTCCGCGGTACCACCCTGGTTGGCAAAACTGCCCGGCTCATATGCACACGTAGATGCATTCTTTCCTGATAACGGTGAAAGTTCCGGCAGGACCTACTCAGCTTCAGCCTGCATCTCCCGGGCCCATTCCCATTCACGGCCTCTTCACCGGACTTCCACTGCCACCGGCTCGCTGTCAAGGGTATCGTGACGGTACTTGCTCCCGTTCATCGACGTTCTCTATCACTTTGGATGCATCTATCTTATATCGAAGAAAGGGCCTTGTCAAGTTTTTCTTTTTTTCTCTTGACTTAGAGTTGACTCCATCCCTTATAATAACGTATATTCAAAAATAGGAGGAACGCTATGAAAGCAAAATATAAAAAGATCATCGCCTGTTCTCTGGCCGCTGCCGTCATCGCCGCTGTCAGTGCCTATACCTGGCTGCCCGGTACGAAGACCGTCGCCAAGCAGGGCGTCAAGGCCACCAAGGCTGCGGCGGCCCACTACCTGTCGACGGAGGTCGTCGATGCCTCCAACATCCGCCAGGTCATCACGGCGGACAGCACGACGTCGCGGACCTTCATGTGGCAGTCGGACTACGCCGAAGATAAGCCCGTCGTCGAATACCGCAAAGCCGGCGACGATACTACCCTCATGCAGCTCCCCGCTTCCAGCGACGCCTTCAGCGACGATGGCGTGACGACGTACATCCACACGGCCACCGTCACCGATCTGGAACCGGGTACGGCCTATGAATACCGCGTCGGCGCCGGCGACAAGCGCAGCAGCTGGCAGACCTTCCACACGGCCCAGGGCAATGACTTCAAGGCCCTCATCTTCCCGGACTCCCAATCCAGCGACTACAGCGTCTGGGCCGCCACGGCACAGCCGGCATGGCAGCGCAACCAGGACGCCCAGTTCTTCATCAACATGGGCGACCTCGTCGATAACGGCCAGGACCACTACCAGTGGAATGCCTGGTTCGACGTCGTCAGCGACATGATTGCCCGCATCCCCGTCGTCCCTCTCCTGGGAAACCACGAAACGTATAATAAGGACTGGAAAGTCCGCATGCCCGAAGCCTATCTGCACCTCTTCGCCCTGCCTCAGATCGATATGGAAAAATACCAGAACCAGTTCTACTCCTTCGACTACGGCGACGTCCACTTCGTCGTCCTCAACACGCAGTCCCAGGAACTGGCCGACTTCGAGCCCAGCCTCGATGAAGACGAAGTGGCCTGGTTCAAAAAAGACATGGCTCAGACGAAAAAGAAATGGAAAATCGTCCTCATGCACAAGGACCCGCTTCAATATGGCTTTGCCAGCCGGCCAGAACCTCGTGCCGAAGGCTTTTCGCCGGAAGGACAGCTGTGGATGCCCCTCTTCGACCAATATGGCGTCGATGCCGTCCTCTCGGCGCACCTCCACACCTATCGCGACCGGGGCCATATCAAGAACTTCCAGCGCGATGAATCGGGGCCCTTGTACCTCATCACCGGCGTCGCCGGCAACGTCCAGTATCCGGGCCTGTGGAAGCAGCACAGCCTCGATGAATACGTCGCGCCCCAGCCGGAAACGGACAATTACATGAGCCTGGAAGCCAGCGAAGACAGCCTCACCTTCCGCAGCTTCCTGCCGAACGGACAACTCTTGGAGGAAAAGCGCATTTCCTCGCACAAATGAAAAAAAGTATGATATAATAGATGCAATCCGGACGTTCCTTCAAAACAGTACGGATACGATCTTACAAGGAGGAATACACATAATGGCACAGATTACAAAAGACACGGGTATCATTGAAGCCGTTCAGAAATATCCGCAGATCATTGAAATCTTCCAGCAGTACGGTCTCGGCTGCATTGGCTGCATGGCTGCTCACTTCGAAACCATCGGCCAGGGCGCTGGTGCTCACGGCATCGACGTCGACGCCCTCGTCGCCGACCTCAATGACTGCATCGCTGCTAGCGGAAAATAAGGGTGGAAAAAAGCGTTGTCCTGACGGACAACGCTTTTTTAGTGGCTCGTGGTTCGTGGCTCGTGGCTAGCGGCTCCCCTCATAGGGGAGCTGGCCGCCGAAGGCGGTCTGAGAGGTTGCTTTTGACATAAAAAGGCCCTCGCATGATGACAGAAACCTTCATGCGACAGTCCCTTTTTTAGTGGCTCGTGGTTCGTGGCTAGCGGCTCCCCTTATAGGGGAGCTGGCCGCCGAAGGCGGTCTGAGAGGTTGCTTTTGACACAAAAAGACCCTCGCATGATGAATATCGTCATGCGAGGGTCCTTTTGCGAACGGCGAATTGCGTTATTCATTATAATCTATGGCGGGCGCCCCACGTGGCGCCCCACGTGGCGCCCCTACATGGGCGTTCCTACCCTTGATGGCTTACTTCGTGGCCGCCCAGGTGTTCGGGATAACCGCGCTGGGCGAAGTCGGCAGCGGCTGTGAAGAGGATATCTGTCGACGAGTTGAGGGCCGTTTCCGTCGAGTCCTGGAGGACGCCGATGATGAAGCCGACGCCGACAACCTGCATGGCGATATCATTGGAGATGCCGAAGAGGCTGCAGGCCATGGGGATCAGCAGCAGAGAGCCGCCGGCAACGCCGGAAGCCCCGCAGGCACCGATGGCCGAGAGAACGCTGAGCAGGAGGGCTGTCGGGAAGTCGACGGCAATCCCTAAGGTATGGACAGCGGCCAAGGTCATGATAGAAATGGTGATAGCTGCGCCGGACATGTTGATCGTTGCGCCGAGCGGAATCGTAACGGTATACGTATCGGGATTGACACCGATTTCTTTGGCCAGGGACAGGTTGACCGGGATGTTAGCGGCCGAGCTGCGCGTAAAGAAGGCCGTGACACCGGACGTCTTGATGCATTTCCAGACCAGCGGATACGGATTGCGGTGAATCTTGGCATAGACGATAATCGGGTTGACGACGAAGGCAAAGAGCAGCATCGTCCCTAAGAGGAGACAGAGCAGTTTAGCATAGCCGATGAGGGCACCGATACCATTGGACGAAACGGAGTCAGCCACGAGGCCCATGATGCCAAGCGGAGCCAGGCGGATGATCCACTGGACACAAGTCGTAACGGCGTCGGCACAGTCATCGAGGACGGCTTTCGACGATTCGGAAACGCGGCGGACGGCGACGCCGAACAGGCAGGCCCAGCCGAGGATCCCGATGTAGTTGCCCGTCATCAGAGCGTGGACCGGGTTATCGACGATGTTCTTGAGGAGCGTCGTCAAGACTTCGGCAATGCCTTCAGGCGCCTTATTGCTGGCAGCCGATACGTCGAGCTGCAGCGTCAGCGGGAAGACGAAACTGATCATGACGGCGAAGAAAGCCGCTAAAAAGGTACCGATAAGATACAGGATGATGACATCTTTGATGTTCGATTCGTGATCTTCCTGTTTGCGGCTCAAGGCAGCAGCGACCAGGACAAAGACCAGGACCGGCGCAATCCCTTTCAAGGCACCGACGAAAATGACGCCGAGCAAAGCCAATTCCTTCCCAGCTGCCGGGAAAGCCATGGCCACGGCGATACCGATGATCAAGCCGACGAGGATCTGCTTAATCAGGCTGATGCGGTTCAATGCATTCCATAAACTATGCATAAAGAAAACCTCCTACCCTAAAATATCAATGATTCCATGTTACAAATGTATAATACATGAATACACTTGTTTATTATAAAGCAAAATCCATAAATTTTCAATAAAAAAAAGAAATGTCTTGTAAAGCTTTTTGTTATCGCTCATGTTTTCTTTGTCTTTGATGTTTGAGGCTTGAGACTTGATGTTTGACGAAAGGCTCTCCTCATAGGAGAGCTGGCCGCCAAAGGCGGTCTGAGAGGTTGCTTTCTCAGCATTTGTAGTCTTTAGTGGATGGCGTCAAATTTAAAACCATTCGCTAACTGCTAGCCGCTGACTGATCGAGTAGGAGGGATTTCTGAGTAGAAATCCCGACCTCTCACACCACCGTGCGTACCGTTCGGTACACGGCGGTTTCCTAGTTTTCGCATACTTGCTT
>Ga0256406_1001418_pt1 | contig 38861 bp, 34 predicted proteins | sample RumenRJG_03DNA_FD_185986 | JGI IMG/M metagenome (GOLD analysis project Ga0256406, IMG submission 185986) | Bovine rumen microbial communities from Lethbridge, Alberta, Canada - RJG_03 | ecosystem: Host-associated > Mammals > Digestive system > Stomach > Rumen | place: Canada: Alberta | collected... | reverse complement strand
CGAGCAACTGCTTTGGCGATTACTACACCCGCAAGGGGCTTGACCTGAATACCCGCGAACTCTTGACGATGGCGATTCTCGTGAACTTGGGAACGGAGCCGCAGCTCAAGGCGCATATCGGCGCGAATCTGAAGATTCGCACGGCCGAATACGTGGAACAGGCGATTTACAACTGCTTGCCGTATTGCGGTTACCCGCGCACGCTGAATGCTCTGCGACTGCTCAAGGAAGCGTTGGCTGAGGCTGGTGCTACGCGTGCTGTAAACGCGGCGGACGCAAAAACAATGCCGGGCAAGGACTGGAGTGTGTTCCCGGTGGGCAAGCCGAACGACGCCTACGCCAAGTATTTCGTGGGCAAGAGTTATCTCGACATGATCAGCAAGGAACAGGTGGGCGTCGGGAATGTGACTTTTGAACCGGCGTGCCGCAACAACTGGCATATCCATCATGCAAAGAAGGGCGGTGGCCAGATTCTCATTGCGACGGCGGGACGCGGCTACTATCAGGAATGGGGCAAGCCGGCGGTGGAACTGAAGCCCGGCGACGTGGTGAACATTCCGGCTGGCGTCAAGCATTGGCACGGTGCGGCTCCGGATTCCTGGTTCCAGCATTTGGCGATTGAAGTTCCCGGTGAAGGAACGAGCAACGAATGGCTTGAGCCCGTGAGCGACGAAGAATATGGGAAGTTGAAATAATGTTTGCCAGAATTCTCGTTTGCGCATTTATTGGCCTTATGACGGTAGGAACTTTTGCGGCGGCACCTGTGCCCGACGGCTTCGTGCTTATCAAGGGCGGGACTTTCAACATGGGAAGCCCCGCAAACGAGGACTGGCGCGTCAACGACGAGACGCTCCACAAGGTGAAGGTCTCCGATTTTTACCTGGGCAAATACGAGGTGACGCAAAAGCTTTACCGCGAGGTAATGGGCGAAAATCCTTCCAGTTTCAGGGGTGACGATTTGCCTGTCGAAAACATCACATGGCTCGAAGCGGTTCGTTTTTGCAACAAGTTAAGCGAACGCGACGGACGCACTCCCGTTTACGCTATCGAAGGCGATGCGGTCAGCTGGAACCGCGAGGCGAACGGCTACAGGCTCCCCACCGAAGCGGAATGGGAATACGCGGCCCGAGGCGGCACAACCACGCCGTTCTACACAAAGAAGGCTCCCGGTGCAGACGACGTGAATTTTTACGGACATTACCCGTATCAAATCGAGCAGAACTATTTCAACGACGAGGTTCTGGAAACCCGCCCCGGCGTTTACCGCGGAAACACGCTCCCCGTGGGCAAATTCAAGCCCAATCCCTTCGGGCTTTACGACATTTACGGGAACGTGGGCGAATGGTGCTTTGACTTTTACGGCGATTATGGTGCTTCTGCGGGCTCGACAAGCGTGACGGTCGATCCGGCGGGCAAACCTTCGGGCACAAGGCGCGTGCATCGCGGTGGCGGCTGGAACGATTTCGGCAAGAACCTCCGCAGCGCCTATCGCGGGGCCATGCAGCAATCCAGCAAGAGTTACAATGTGGGGCTCAGGCTCGCCATGAATGCGGGTGCAGGCGTCAAGGGAACATTTGTGACCCAGGAAGCGGCGGACTTTAAGGGCGAAAAGTCGCAAGCGGCGTCGAACTCGAAAGGCAGTTCCCGTGCGCTGATTGTTTTCTATTCCTGGAGCGGGAATACCCGCGGGGTCGCCCGCGAAATCAAGAAGCAGACCGGTTTCGACATGGTGGAACTTGAACTGGTGAAACCCTATTCCGACGACTACAACACCGTCTTGAAACAGGCGCAGAACGACCAGCACAAGCAGGCGCGCCCCGCCCTCAAGAAAAAGCCCGACGCAAAGAAGTGGGCCGACTACGAAACGATTATCATCGGTTACCCCAACTGGTGGGCGAGTATCCCGATGCCTATCGCGACCTTGCTCGAAAGTTACGACTTTACGGGCAAGCGGATTCTGCCGTTCTGCTCCCACGGTGGCGGGCGCTTTGGCCAGAGCATCACCGCGATTGCGAAACTCGCGCCCAACGCAAAAATCGGCGAAGGCCTTTCGGTGCATTACTCCGGCGGTTCGAGCCTCTCGAAAGATGTGACCAAGTGGCTCGAGAAAAACGGCGTGAAGACGAAATAATAGAACATGCCAGCCAATGCCATTTTGTATATATTTTAGAAGGATTTCTGCATCCGTGTAACAAAAAAAAGGAAATTTTCAAATGAAAAAACAAATCAAGACGACAGAAGCCATTTTCCCGATGCCAGTATTGCTCATCTCAACATTTAACGAAAACGGTTCTGTCAATGTGATGAATGCTGCGTGGGGAACGATGCTGGATCGCGATATGGTCGCCCTCAATCTTACCGAGACGCACAAGACGGTGGAGAACATCAAGGCACGAAAGGGCTTTGTCGTTCATCTTGCGGATGCCAAGCATGTAGTCGAAGCGGACTGGTTTGGTGTGGTCAGCGGAAATAAAAATCCTGATAAATTTGCGAAGTCCGGCATGACGTTTGTGAAATCCGAACTGGTGGACGCACCGATCATCAACGAGTTGCCCGTCGCTATTGAATGTGAATTCGTCGAGTATCAGAACGATTCCACAGGAATCGGGGTTATTGGCAAGGTGGTCAGGACTTCTGTTGAAGAGGTAAATCTCAAGGACGGAAAGGTCGATATCGATTCATTGGAAGATTGCATTTGATCCTTATACTCACGGGTACTACAAGGTTGGTGGCAGAGTCGGCGAAGCGTTCAAGGACGGCCTTAAATTAAAGTAATTCTTGAATTTATGTGGAACCCTCGTAGGAAGTGGACAAGTGGGTAAAATAATCCGCTGTTCAATAGATATCGCGATGACGGTCGCGACGCTCGTGCTGATGGGCGGCAATTATTTCTTTGAATCGACTGCCGTTCACGAGATTCTGGGCGTGGTGCTGCTTGTTTTGTGGGCGGTGCATATCACGCTGAACCGGCGTTTTTTCCTTTCGCTGTTCAAGGGCCGCTACAACGTATTCCGCTTCTTGCAGGCGGTTGTGAATTGCGGGATTCTTCTGTGCGCAATTTTCCTGATGGTGAGCGGAATCATGCTTTCGAACCACGTGTTCGCCTGGCTCGGGATTGAATCGGGCGCAAATTTTGCCCGCACGGCGCACCTGCTCGCTAGCCACTGGTATTACGTGTTCATGTCGCTCCACATCGGGCTGCATGTGAGCCTGATTGCAAACCGCTTGGGACTTGCGGGCGCTTTCAAGTCAAAGGCGGCGCTTATCGCAACTCGCGTGGTTGCCGCTATCGTGGCGGGTTACGGAATTTACGCTTTCGCGATTCGCGGACTCTGGAAATACATGTTCCTGCAGCAGCCGTTTTTCTTCTTTGACGCGGAACGCGGTTACGCACTATTTTTCGCGGACTATATCGCCATCGTCGTGCTGTTCGCTGTTGCAGTGCATCTCTTTAATGCAATAATTTCAACCCGACAATCCCGGATAAGATAAGCAAAACGCAAATGGCTTTCGGGATAGAGAAATGCTCCTGAAATAGATAAACGCCCAGGGCGAAAGTTCCCACCGTGCCTAGTCCTGTCCATATCGCGTAGGCGGTGCCGAGCGGCAGTTTCTTTACGGCGAGCGACAAAAATACGGCGCTCAAAAGGAAACCGATTACCGTGATGACTGAAGGGACTGCTTTGGAAAAGCCCTGAATCTTTATCTTCAAAGACCTAACGATAAAGAATGCGTGTTCCCCTGTTACCCGGTGGCAGCAGGGCGCGGTTCAAATTATGGAACAAAGATAGTTATTCCGCAAAAAAAATTCTATCTTATTCAGCGATGAGGTCCGTTAAACAAAATGTTTCTTCGATGATTGCGGTCGCGTTGTTCGCGATTCTTGCTGCCGTTGTCGAAGGTTCTTTTGTTTACGATTACGGGACCGAAATGGGGCGGGCTTCGGAATATGGCAAGGTCTCCGCCGACAAAGTGCATGCCGAAAGTCCGCTGTTCCTGTTGCGGGAATCGACTGCCGAGGCCATGCAGTTTACACGCAGGTCGGGCCAGCAGGTTTCATTGCGGCCATCGCGAAGCGGTAGCCTTCAAGGCTATGGCGGACGCAGTTCGGCAACGTTCAAGCAGGCTACTCCATTTCCGACTAAGATCGCGCGGCCAACTGTTTGCGCCCAATGCGGCTTCCCTTTGCCGCTAGTTTATCAGAAATCAAAAGAGTATTACGTTTATACGCTAGAGCGAATGCTCTGTTAGCAAGTTCTTTCTCCGAACACTCAGTCACAGGTAAATTGCCGCGGCCCCTGCCGGGGTGCGCGACATCATTCATTTTAAAAAAAGAGAAAGAACATGGAAAACATTTCCAAGATGGAGATGGCTAACGCCCTCTTCAACAAGCCCTATATCAAGACCGAAAAGAAGTTTTTCGGTTTCAAAACCAATGTCACCTACACTAAGACGAATTCGCCCGTAGTGGGAACTTGCCTGGACTACAGCCCTACGGAGGGCCAAAAGGTCAAGGAAATTGTCGAGGCTTCTCCAAGCGCCTTGGATGCGGTCGTTCAAAAAAATGGCCATCCGAAAACGGGCGACAACGGGAACTTCCGCCTGAATCTCTGCTATTCGCAGGACCGTGAATTTGCGGCACTGCATCTGCAGCAGTTCTCGGGATTCGAGTACCATACCGTAGGTGAAATCCGTTTTGCCGAAGGCGACGAGGCGCATAAACTTCTCGCCATTTTCGTGAAATAAACGGACGTATCGTCAAAAGGCCCCCTCGGAAAAACGAGGGGGCCTTGATGTTCAATTATATAAAATTTGGGGAATTGTCTAGATAGACAGGTTCGGGGAACGTCCAAGGAAGGGCTAAATTTCAAAAATTATTTAGTAGGAAAATTATTTTTCTGCTGGATAATTTTCGTAACATCCGTTTTTGTAATTGGTTTGGCTCGATGAGCCGGGGAACGCCCATGAAAGCGCCTGGCCGCCAAGAGTCCTGCTTCAAATAGCAGGTAAGTCGGTGCGCCCAGAAGTAGTTGGCTTATGATGTCGGGTGGAGTAAGGAATGCGGCGAACAGCAGGATTGCCACCACCACGTAGGGGCGCTTGCTGCAGACGGTTTCGTAATTCACGATATCCGCACGGATAAACGCGTAGGTCACCAACGGGAACTGGAACATACATCCGAATGCAAGCGAAAGCCAAAGTGCGAGTGTTACCAAGTTAGAGATGCCAAATACGGGCTGTAGGGTCGTGCTTGCAAAACTCATGCCGAACTGCACAATCAGCGGGAAGCAGACGATTAGGCAGAACGCGACACCCGCGATAAAGAGCATGCTAGTCAGCGCCACGATGGAGCGGATGAAGCGTTTCTCGTTGTCGTATAGGGCGGGAAGCACGAACTGCCACATGTTCCAGGCGATGTAGGGCGAAAACAGCACGCAGTCCAGCAGTGCAGAAATCTTGAGCTGCAGCAGGAACACTTCCATCGGGGAAAAGTAATGGAGCGTGACGCCGCCCTGCAGGGCAATTTGTTCACAGAACCAGTCCAGAACGTAGGGCGAAACAAGGAAAAGGGGCACGATGCCGATGGCAAGGGCGACAATAGAACGCAAAAGCGCCCGTCGGAGCGCTTCCAGATGCGAAATCAGCGTAGCTTCTTGATCCTGTTTGGAGAACATTAGCCTTTCTTTTCTTCTGCCTCGGCGGCTTTTTCCACAGTCTTCTGCAGGTCTTCGGCTTCTTCCTTCAGGGCGTCTTTCGCCTTCTTGTACTCGTTCTGGGCTTTGCCTAAAGAGCGAGCAAGTTCAGGAATGCGCTTTGCTCCGAACAAAAGGAGCACCACGACCACAATCAGGATTATTTCTGGAATTCCAATGGACATTTTTTACCTGCCTTTTCCTAGAAATATAACATAATTTCTTTGTATATTTTAGGCAAAAGACAAAGGAGTTTATGATGAAGGTCATTTTATTCAACGGTAGTCGTCGCGAAAAGGGTTGCACCTACACGGCGCTGAACCTGGTGGCTGGCGAACTCGAGGCCGCTGGCATCGAGACGGAAATCTTCTTTGTGGGTGGTCGCGTGCTGAAGGGCGAAACCGACGCCGTGGTTCACGAAGCCAAGGAAATCCTTAAAACGGCCGACGCCGTCGTTTACGGCTCTCCGGTGTACTACGCATCCCCGAGTGGCGAGATGCTGATGTTCCTGGACAGGCTTTACGGCATTGCCGAAGCGGAACTGCTCTTTAAGCCCGCCGCAACGGTTGCCTCTGCCCGCCGTGCCGGCACTACCGCAACGCTCGACGCCCTGAACAAGTACCCCACCTTTGCGCAACAGCCCTTGGTGACATCTCGCTATTGGAACATGGTTCACGGTTCCAGCCCGGAAGATGTGCTGAAGGACGATGAGGGTGTGCAGATTATGAAGGAACTGGGCCGCAACATGGCGTGGATCCTGAAGAGCATCGAAGCGGGCAAGAAGGCGGGTGTCGTGCAGCCCGTTGCCGAAAAGAAAATCTTCACGAACTTTATACGATAGAGGGAAGATTCGCTTGCGTTTTAGAAAGAATAAAAAACTCATGATTACGGCGATTATCTTATCTGTACTTTTTATTTTGGGAGACGTGGGCGTGTTGTTCTTATCGCAGGCGAGCTTCGGCCATATTCCGCAAGGCAAGCGCCTTGAACGCATCAAGCAGTCGCCGAATTACGACGGCAAACAGTTCGTGAACGAGGTCGAGACCGTCACCATGACGGGCGACAGGAGCGTATTTGCCGTGTGGAAGGATTTCCTGTTCGGTGACAAGAGTCAGACCGTTCCCGATACCGCATTGAACGTGCTCAAGACCGACCTGAAGTCACTACCGCAGGACCGCGATTGGATTGTGTGGTTCGGACATTCCTCGTACCTGCTTAATTTATCTGGAAAGAAGGTGTTGGTGGACCCGGTTTTTTACCAGGGCTCGCCGGTGAGTTTCGTGAACAAGATGTTCAAGGGAACGGACGTCTACAAGCCCGCCGACATGCCGGATATTGACTACCTAGTGATTTCGCACGACCATTGGGACCACTTGGATTACCGGGTGGTGACGGAACTGGAACCTCGCGTAAAGCGCGTGGTGACTGGCCTCGGCGTGGGCGAGCATTTTGAATACTGGAAATATCCCGTCGAAAAACTTACCGAACTTGACTGGTGGGAATTTGCCGACTTGGGTGATGGCTTTAGCGTGACGGCGACTCCGGCAAGGCATTTTTCGGGTCGCGATCTTCACCAGAACAAGACTCTGTGGGCGTCGTTCGCGTTCAAGTCTCCCAAGCGCACCGTTTGGATTGGCGGTGATTCGGGTTACGGTCCGCACTTCGAGAAAATCGGAAAGAAATTTACCGACATCGATTTGGCGATTCTTGAAAACGGGCAGTACGATAAGGACTGGTCGCTCATCCACACCATGCCGGAATACCTGGGCAAGGAAATGGTGGAACTCGGCGCGAACCGCTACATGACGGTTCACCATTCCAAGTTCTGCCTGAGCAAGCATTCGTACACGGAACCGCTGGAAAATGCGAAACGTGCCGCCCAGGAATCGGGCAAGCCCGTGCTTATGCCGCAAATGGGCGAAGTCGTGTATTTGGAATAAACCTACGGCTTCGCAAGGATAGCTTGTGAATTGAAACAGTCTGGTAGGCGTTACGATGCGTCGATGTCTGCTGCAATATGCAGGTCGTAATCGGGGTAGGCTTCGCTGATTTCCTTGTGGAGTATGTCCAGACCTTCTTGAGGCTTGATTTCGAAGTTCATGACCACGTCAAAACGAATAGCCTTTTCTTCAAGGTTCACGTAGAAGCCGTGGAGTTGCAATGCCCAGGGATGTTCCTTTACCAATTTCAAGACGTTGCTGCGGATTTTGGCGGCTCCGTCATTCTTGGTATTGTGCGAATAAACTCCCACGCCTGTGAGAATCACACCGGTTTCCTTGAGTACGCGTGCTTGCACCTTGCGGGTGAGTTCGTCAACTTCTTCGACGGTCATGGTATCGGGGAGTTCCAGGTGTACAGAACCGAGAAACTTGTCTGGACCGTAATTGTTGAGAATGACGTCGTAAGCGCCGCGGACTTGCGGTTCTTCGGTGAGTAGCGCCTTGATTTTTTTGACCAGGTCGCCGTCAGCGCGCTTGCCCAGAATGTCGTCCAGAGTTTCGATGAGCATGCCGATGCCCGACTTGATGATGAAAGCGGAAATCACAAGACCCACGTAGGCTTCAAGCGAAATGCCCGTGAGAATGAAGACGATGGCCGAGGCCAGCACCGAGAGGGAAAGGATGGCGTCGAACAACGCGTCTGCACCCGATGCCACGAGCGCGCCCGAGTTCACGCGTTCGCCCTGTCGCTTTACGAATTTACCGAGCACGAGCTTCACTACCACTGCCGAGGCGATAATCACTAGTGAAATCGTGGAATAGTCCGCTGCTTCGGGGTGGATGATTTTCTTGACCGATTCTACCGCCGAGGTACCGCCGGCGTAAAGCACGATTGCTGCAACTACCATCGCGCTCAGGTATTCGATTCGCCCGTAACCGAGCGGATGTTTTTTGTCGGGGAGCTTGTTCGAAAGTTTTGCGCCCACAATCGTAATGACCGAAGAGAGCGCGTCGGAAAGGTTGTTCACTGCGTCAAGTGTCACGGCGATGGAGTTGGTTGCAAAGCCGACGAACGCCTTGAATGCCGACAGTACGATGTTTGCGGCGATACCGATGATGCTTGTCCGGACAATGACCTTTTGGCGGTTTTCCGATTCGTTCATAAAGACTCCTGTACTATAAAAAGAACTATTGATTATTCACCGAGCAGGTGGAAATTCAGATACAAGGTGTAGGCGTGAATCCTGCGGGACATCGGTTCGGCAATGTCAGAAGAATAGGCGGCCATCTTGACATAGGTGTCGAAACGGTAGCCGATATCCATCCAGTTCAGCAATTTGTATTCGAGCGCAGTCTTGTTGAGCAACAAAAAGTCCCAGCCGGTCACTCCATAATCGGGAGTGGTTCCTTCGATTGTTTTCATGGCGTCGATGGTCGTCTTGCTGAAAAATTTCCACTTGTTCTTGTAGAGGGTTTCCAGGGTGAGACTGTATTTTACGCCGGAATTGTACTGGTAACTGTCTTTATCAGGATGGTAGTCGGGGTTGAATTCCTGGATAATGTCGTCGTAGCCCATGTCTGCTGAACCGAGCATAATCCAGTAGAGTTGGTTGATGACGCGGAAACGTGTGCGCGGGGTAAGCCAGAGCGCGATGTCCATTGCTCCGCCCAAAGACAGTGTACTGACGGTTGCGAGGTCTCCGTAAAAGGTGTCGTAGTCAAGGTTGATGGAAAAGTCCAGCCAATGTCCACGCGCGTGGACGCCCTTGTTGATGAGCTTTCCCATAACATCCAGTTGCAGCACGGCTCCTTCGAAGCCCGTTTCGCTCATGAATTCTGCCTGAAAATAATCAAAGGGGCGCTTTACTTTTGCGTAGGGCTTTCCGTATTCCAAGGTGACGTCCAGGAATCCGTGACGGTCGTTCCATTCGGCGTCAACTTCATCGGAATGCTTGCCGCCCATGCGGTAGACAGAACCGAATCGCGAACCCATGCCTGTCGCAACAGCGAGTTCGATGGGAACCCATCCCGTGTAAAAGTCGCGATTGCCAAACGCTTTCCGTTGAACATATCCGGCAGGTTCAAGCACGAATGCGGCTAACTGTCTGTACCAGGGAGCACCAGGCTTATTGTAGGCTGCTCGTGAAAGTCTGTAGAGGGCTTCGCCGAACATGGAACCCGCGATCGATGTAGAAATAAGGTCGTTCGGGGCGGGATATTCCGTTTCGCAGAACATTTCCCAGGTGGAACTGCCGAGGGCGGCAAATAGCAGGCTGCTGTAAAATCCGTAACCGCTGCCTCTTGCGGCGGCATAGTACATAGAACCTTGGTAAGGGTGACCGTAAAAGTTGATGGCCCAGTGATTATGATCCCATTTCCAGCCTTCGCGAAAGTTCCTTTTCCAGTAGCTTGGACCCGTGTGCGCATAGTCTTTATCAAGGACATAATAATCCCATGCCCAAACGATCGCGTTTTGACCGAGAACTTCGGCTGATACGATTAATGGGTTTACGTGGGTGCCATAGAGGCTGTCCTTAGGCACGACAAGGGTGTCTTTTTCGCGTTCCATAATGACTGAATCGCCTAAAATGGCGGTGCGAAGAATCCTGGCCTCTTCGATGCTGAAAACCGCATTTTCGTCCTTCAACTTTTCGCGGATGCTGTCGGGTATGGCCGCAATTTTAACCGAGTCGATCTGCTGTGCAAATAGTGCTCCGCATAGAACGAGAATCGTTGCGAATAATTTTGAAAGGTGTCCGAATAGCATATCCCATATCTAAAAAAGAGTTGACTTTGTTTCAAGGATGAGTTTTTGAATTTCCGATAAATTGCTTGTTTGACAAGATGATTTTTTCTTTGCAAAAAAGGACTTGTTCCGAAGAACAAATCCTGAAAAGGAATTGTATGATGGAGCCTGCGTTTGGGCTGTCCGCCGAGATAATTACTTGTTCAAGGCCTCGGTTGCAGCGGCGACGCTGAGCAGGTCGGCTTCCATAAACGGCTTACCGATCCACTGGAGACCCACGGGGAGTCCACCGGCCATGCCGCACGGCACGCTTACGCCCGGGAGGCCCGAAAGGTTCAGGCTCACGGTGTAGATGTCGCTGAGGTAAACGGCCATCGGGTCGGATTCGTTCATACCGCACTTGAGCGGGAGTCCCGGCATCGTGGGGCTTGCGATTACGTCGCAGCTTTCGAATGCCTTGTTGAAGTCGTCGGTAATCAGGCGACGGACCTTCTGGGCCTGCACGTAGTAGGCGTCGTAGAAGCCTGCAGAAAGCACGTAGCTTCCGAGGAGAATGCGGCGCTGGACTTCCTTGCCGAAACCTTCGCTGCGGGACTTGGCGTACAGGTCAAAGAGCTTGCGGGCTTTTTTGCTGCGGTAGCCGTAGCGAACGCCGTCGTAGCGGGAAAGGTTCGAGCTTGCTTCGGCGGTTGCGATGATGTAGTAGCTGGACACGGCATAGCTGATGTGCGGAAGGCTGATTTCCTTGAGGGTAGCGCCTTCGGCTTCGAGCTTTTTCAGCATACCTTCGATAGCAGCCTTGCATTCAGCGTCGAGACCTTCGCCGAAGTATTCCTTCGGGACGCCAATTACCTTGCCCTTGACGCCGGCATCAAGCTTTGCAGTAAAGTCTTCGGTCGGGCGCGTGCTGGTGGTGTTGTCGTGCGGGTCGATGCCGCAGATAGTGCCGAGGAGGGTGGCGGTATCCTTAACGGTTGCACCGAAGGGGCCGATCTGGTCCAGGGAGCTGGCGTAAGCCAAGAGACCGTAACGGGAGACGCGGCCGTAGGTGGGCTTTAAGCCCACAACGCCTGTGCAGGCAGCGGGCTGACGAATGGAACCACCGGTGTCGGAGCCGAGCGCACAGGCGACCGTGCCACTGGCCACGGCTACGGCCGAACCGCCACTGGAGCCACCCGGAACGCGGGACTCGTCGAGGGGGTTCACGACCTTGCCGAAATAGGAGGTCTCGTTGCTCGAACCCATGGCGAATTCGTCCATGTTGGTCTTCCCGACGATGACTGCACCGGCAGCTTCGAGCTTTTCGATTGCGGTTGCGGTGTAGGGGGCGACAAAGTTTTCGAGAATCTTGGAGGCGGCCGTGGTGCGCGTACCTTCGATGCACATATTGTCTTTCACGGCGACGGGGATTCCGTCGAGGGCGCCCAAGGTCTTGCCTTCGGCACGGCGCTTGTCCGATTCGGCTGCCTTTTGCAGGGCGCGTTCGTTCAAGACGCTAATGTAGGCGTTCAAGTTCTTGGTAGATTCAATCTTATTAAGAGATTCTTCGGCGAGCGAAACTGCGGTAGCGCCGCCAGCCAACTTAGCTTGAAGTTCGTCAATAGTAAACATTACCTTTCTCCGGACCATTTCATGATGTATATGCCGATAATCATGCCGATGACACTGACCACGTTCAGTTTGATGCCAAAACCGAGGGCGAGCTTGACGAGGTAGAGGTCAAGAACCACGGGCTCGGGCTTGTCGCCAAAACCGATGTTGAAATTGAACGACGACACGAAGAAGTTGTGGACCACGTTGTTGTATCCACCCGCGTTCATCAGTTCGCCAAGCTGGCCGAACAGCACCCCGAGGCATTCGCCCAGGATTCCGCCGATAATCAGGCCCAGCACAATAAACAGCAATAAACGGCCAAATGTATTCTTGCGATTCATGTTATTTAATATAGAAAAATGATTAGTAAATTTTTTTGAATTAACCTATCGTCTTTCGTCTGTAGGACCAATGGTCCGTTCTTTAGTCTATTTAATGCTCCAGTCAATGGGCTCGAGGCCCTTGCTTTTTAGATATTCGTTCGCCTTGCTGAAATGTTTGCATCCAAAGAAACCGCGATAGGCGGAAAGCGGGCTGGGGTGCGGGGCGGTTAATATCAAGTGACCGCGATTTTTCGCAACCAGTTCCTGTTTCTTGATGGCGAAGCTGCCCCAAAGTAAGAAAACAAGGTTTTCGCGCGTTTCGGACAAACGCTTGATGATGGTGTCTGTAAATTGCTGCCAGCCGATTCCGGCATGGCTTGCTGCCATGTGGGCGCGTACCGTGAGTGATGCGTTCAGCAGAAGGATTCCCTGGTGAGCCCAGCTTTCGAGGTTCCCGTGCGGGGGCGGATTGATTCCCAGGTCGTCGTGCAGTTCCTGGAAGATGTTCACGAGCGAGGGGGGCGGCTGAATTCCTAGGGGCACTGAGAAGCAGAGCCCATGTGCCTGTCCTGGATTATGGTAGGGGTCCTGCCCGATAATGACCGCCTTGACCTTGTCGACCGGGCAAAAATCGAGTGCTGCAAAAATTTGGGATCCCGGCGGGTACACCACATGGTGTTCTGCCTTTTCTTGCATCAGCTTTTCTTTGATTTGCTTGAAGTAGGGCTGCTCAAATTGGTCTGCGAGCAGGTTCAGCCAGGATTCTTCGAGTTTAACGGTCATTTGTTACCTTCTTCGCGAGTATGGCGATTTTTTCACCATAGGCGCGGGTATAAAAAAGTGTAGCGGATTCTTTTCCCTTGGGCTTGAGACGCTTGATTTCTGCATCGGGATCAAGTTTAACGCCGCGGAGCTTCAAGGTGATTTTTCCGACATTGTGCTCCTTGAGCATCGCGCGGACGGCACCCGTCGCAATTTCTGCGTGGGCGAGAACTTCGTAGCAGGCGAAACCCGGTGCGGGGAGGGGCATACTACTGGTGACGTAGGCGATACCTTCTGAAATCAGGTGCGCGTTCGGATCGCAGGCGAGGGCCGCTGCGTTAAAGAGGTGACTGCGGATTAGGACCGGTGCAGGCTCGGCGATATACTTGTCGAGTTCTCCGAGCGGAAGGTCGCTCTTGCTGGTTGCGGTGCGGTAGGTGCGGTCCTTGCCTTCGAGGCTGTCGTTCTTGTCGAGTTTTTCCTGAAGGTCCTCGTCTAGTGTTTCGGTGGAACGGTCGCGCGCCCGACTCCATTCGGCGAGTGTTTCGCCTGATTTGCCGATGATGACGGCGCGGACGGTGTCCGGGTTCTTGGCGAGCGCGCCGAACAACACGAGGCATTCGCGGCAGTCGCTGTGACCGCCCAGATAAAGAATCTCGGTTCCGTCGGGAATTTCTGCCGGCGGGTAGCCGGGCGGAAGCTTCGCCATGCCGCCCTTGTAGCATTTGCTGATTTCGATGACTTCTTCGAGTGTAGGGGTCAGGTTGCGCAGGTCGCGCTGGTTTTCTCCTTCGAGCGCGCGGCGGGCTGGGTCGATAGTGAAATAGTCTGCCGAATTATCGACCGAGCGCACATCCGCACAGAGCGTGTTGACGTCCTTTCCGAGGGCGTGCATGTTGTAGCGGTACATGGCGAGACGGTTTTCGTCGAGATCCACCCCGGTAATCTTTAGCGAATGGGGGAGAAATAAGCTGTCGCCTCCCATGCCGCAGCATAAATCGTTTACGGAACCTTCGCTGGGCCAGAGGTTCGCCTTCCAACGTCCGATATCCTTTGCGGTACTCTGTTCCAGGGCGAGCCTGTCGCAGAGCAGGAATTTTCCTTTGCGTTCCTTGTCGTCAAAGAACTTGTCGCGGAACTTGGGAACTAGCGCCATATAGTCCATGATGGCGGCGCGTTCTTCGTTGCTGTAGCCGTCCTTGTTCAGGCGTGTCGAAATCTGGAGGGCATCCATTCTTTTGGATAGGGCTTCTTCAATAAAGCCCTGAACGTTTTCGGATGTCAGCAAATTCCACAGTTCCATACGCTAAATTTACAATTTTAACAGGAACGTTATTTCTTTTTTTGCTTAAATTTAGGGTATGGGATATCAAAAGGGTTATATAGAAAAAGGGGCGGCGTGTGCCCTGAGCCTTGCCGTAGCGTCATTTATGGGCTTGCAGGCCTGTGGCGGTGATTCCGGCAGTGTGGCTGACTTTGATTACGAGGTGGTCCAGTCTTCGGCGAGTGTCCAGCGGGACACATTCTACATCGAGCAGGTGTTTTCTTCGGCAGACTTTTCGATTTCGTCGCAAGGTGAACCGTTTTCTTCTGCGGAGTTTGCGCAATCCCTGTCTTCGTCGGCTTGGCCGACTTCTTCATATACGCTTTTACCGGCATCTTCGGCGTCGGATCCTCGCGCATCATTTGGACGGGAACTTTCCTCTGCGATGCTTCCTCCGCATTCCTCGGATTCGAAACCGCTACAATCTTCTGCATCGCGGCCTCCTCAATCTTCCGCGTCGCAACCGCCTTCTTCATCTGCGGAACCGCCGCTTGATTTCAGCTTTTATCGTGGCGCGGACATTTCTACGGTGCAGGAGTATGAACGCTTCGGTGCGAAATTCTACGATGTCGACGGAACGGAAAAGGATATTTTTTCACTGCTCAAGAATCACGGCTTCAACGCCATTCGCCTAAAGACATTTGTTTCGCCTAAGGCTCAGTATGGTTATGCGGCGCAAGGCTGCGAACACGATGCCGAGGCCTATGCCGACAAGGAGCATGTCGTTGCCTATGCCCAAAAGGTGAAGGCGGCGGGAATGGCCTTCCTCCTCGACATTCATTATAGCGACAACTGGGCTGATCCGGGCAAGCAAATTATCCCGAGCCGGTGGCGTAGCGTTCAGAGTTCCGATGCTCTTGCGGATTCCGTTTACGCCTATACTTACGACTTGGTAAGCACGCTCAAGCAGGTAAATGCGACCCCCGACTTGGTGCAAATTGGAAACGAGACTACCCCGGGCATTATGATTCATGTGCCTAACAGCAGCACAAACTGTTGGGGGAAAAATGTAGACAAGGCTCCGACGAGCATCAACGGTGATATGGGAACATCTAGCGGAAAGGCGAATGCGGCTAAGTACTTTAAGGCGGGAATCCGCGCAGTCAAGGCGGTTTCGCAGAATATCAAGACGGTACTTCATATCGAGGGCATTCACAAGACGTCAACCGTGAACTGGTGGATGACGGAAATCTTCAAGAACCAGAAGGTCCCTGCAGATGTGATGGGCTTTTCTGCGTACACGGCTTACGATGACGGCTTGCCGGATAGCTGGAAAAGTTTGTTTGAAAGTCTTGCGTCAAATTACCCGAATCTTGAATTTATCGTGGCAGAGTATAATGGTGGCGATGCAAATAACCACTATAATTATGACGGATCGCGCCGCCGTACTGATGAAATGGTACGGGGCCTAGACCGCTGGATAGGCGCGTTTTTCTGGGAACCGACCTTGTACGGAGAGTGGGGTAGCGCCCTTTTTGACTGGCGTGGCAGTGACCTTTATGCGAACAAGGATGCTTTTGACGAGTATTCGGTTGATGTCCGTCACTGAAAATCGTCATTCTAGCTAGCATTGAATATAAATCGTCCGAAAGTGTAATCTTTTTTGAACGATGTAAGAAAAAAATGTTATATTGATGCAGTATAACCTATTTTGTTCACAGGAGTGAATATGAAGAAGAAAATGATGCTTGCGACGGTTCTGTCCTTGGCACTTTCCGCTTTCGCACAGAATGATGGCTATGCCGAATATGCCCAGCCGCAGCAACAGTACAACAACGGCTATGCACAACCGCAGCCGGCATATGGTCAGCAGCAGTATAACAATGGCTATGCGCAGCCGCAACAGGGTTACGGTCAGCAGCAGTATAACAACGGCTATGCCCAGCCGCAACAGGGGTACGGTCAGCCGCAACAGTACAACAACGGCTATGCCCAGCCTCAGCAGGGTTACGGTCAGCCGCAACAGTACAATAACGGTTATGCCCAGCCACAACAGGGTTACGGTCAGCCACAGCAGTACAACAATGGCTATGCGCAGCCGCAGCAGGGTTACGCCCAGCCTGCTCCTCAGCCCCAGCAGAAGACGGGTATGTCTCTGCAGACGCTCAACTTCGTCCTTCCTATTGAACACGAAACCTGGGATATGAACAGTGATGGTCCCGGTGATGCTGACTGGAGCTCCATTGGCTATGAATTCAGCTGGACCCGTTATCGTGTGAACGAAAGTGGTTACTCTTCTGTGTTCGGCTTGACCTTGGGCTATGTCTCGGGCGAAATGGAACCGGAACGTGCTAATAGGGGTATTGACCTGAGTGGCATGGACTTCAATATGAAGTTTGGTTGGGGTATGGCTCCCGTGGCAAACGATGTCATTGTCGCGTTGCATGTCCTCATGGGTCTCGATTTCAAGCTGGTTGAAAATGAAGATGACTATCCGGGCGTTGAATACTCCTCGTTCGTCTTTGACGTGATGCTGGGTGGCGACTTTATTGTCGGTTTCCGCCTGACGGACAATTTTGGCATTGTTGCCGGTGTTGACGTGACGACGAATCTGTTCGGCGTGGGAGCCTTCTCCTATGACAGAAACAACAGTGACGATTACGACGACAGCTGGGGCATCAGTTACCTCTTCTCCGGAATCAATGTGGTTCCGCATGTCGGCGTAGCCTTCATCTTCTAATCGATAAATACGCTTTTTTCAAGAGCTGACTGGTCGCGGTGCCGGTCGGCTTTTTGTTTTGGCGCCCTTCGGGCTGGAGTTCTAGGCTCCCTAACTTTGATTTTGCTACATTACGCTATATGAAGATTGAAGACTGGCGAATTCGCATCGATGAATTGAACGACGAGATTATTTCGCTCCTGAACAAGCGGGCGTCTTATGCGACCGAGATCGGTAAACTCAAGAAGGAACAGGGACTCCCGGTTTTTGACCCGGCGCGAGAAGATGCTGTTCTCGAGAAGGTGTCTACACTGACCAAGGGACCGCTTTCGCCCGAGTCTGTCAAGAATATTTTTAGGGTCATTATGCAAGAAACCCGGAAGGTGGAGGAATAATGCGTATCACCTTCGTTGGATTTGGACTCCTGGCGAGTTCCGTTGCCGCCGCTATCAAGCAGGCAAAATTGCCTACGGTGGTGCGTGCGGTGAGCAGTCCCGCGACACTTTCGCGTGCCAAGGAACTGGGACTTGCTGACGAATTTTTCGGCTATGACGAAATCAAGGACTGGGTGCCAGGCTCCGATATGATCTTGCTGTGCGCCCCGATTCTGCATATCTTGCATACGATCGAGAATTTGGCGCAGATGGATCTGTCGGCGCTTTCTTCGCAGTCGAAAATCCTGGTGAGCGATATCGGCAGTACCAAGGTGGAAATCTGCAAGGCGGGTGCCAAACTTCCGAAACCGTTCGTGTTCGTGGGAAGCCACCCGATGGCGGGCTCCGAAAAGCGTACTCTCGAATACAATGACCCTTCGATTTTTGAAAATGCCTACTGGTTCGTGTGTCCGCCCGAAGGCGTGGAAGAGGCCGATTACAAGTCGCTTCTGGACCTGATTTCTTTTGTCGGGGCGAACGCGGTTGTCTTTCCGCCGGAACATCACGACCGGACGATGGCGTGGGTTTCGCACATGCCGCAGATGCTTTCGTCGACACTTGCGGCGAGTATGCCGGAGCGCCTGGTCAAGCCGAGCTACCAGCATTATGCGGGCCGTGCCTTTAGGGACATGACGCGCATAGCCGCATCTGGCTGGAATATGTGGCACGATATTGCGGTCACTAACCGCGACCAGACGGTGCTTGCTTTGCGCGAGGTGCGCGAGGGGCTTGACAAGACCATCGAGGCCATGGATCATTTGCAGGTGGTTTCTGACGGTAAACCCGCCGCCGATGACCGTGCCGGAGAGCTGGAATCGGTCTTTAAGGCCGGGAACGAAGGCCGTGCGAGTCTTTTCGAAAAGGGCCGTAACGCGGCCGCTGCGTTCTCTGAAATTACGGTTCCCCTGAAGGATGTGCCGGGTGCCTTGCTGCAGGTGCTTTCTCCGCTGGCACAGAACAACTTGAATATCCGCGATATCGAATTGATGAAGGTCCGCGAGAATATTGCGGGAACGTTGCTGCTTGCCTTCAAGACTCCCGAAGAGGCCCGCCGTGCGGTCCAGATTTTGAAACTACTCGGTTACGATGTAAAGGAACGCTAAAGGAACTCTAATGGAATTTATCTTAAATCCCGATCGCGAACGCATGGAGCTTGCGCTGGTGATGGCGCTCCTGGTGAATGGCCGTACCGTTTTCGAAGATTTTTCGTTTGCCGCCGGCGTTGAACCTTTTGCCGAGGCCCTCAAGGAATTCGGACTTTCGTATGTGCAGCAGGGTCACCAGCTGGTGCTCGAAGGTAAGGGCTTCCAGTATGCGCTTCCGAGCATGCTCCCGATGGTCATGAGCGAATCACGCTGCGTGATGCTTTGGACGCTTGCCTCGAAGGATGTGGAACAGATTTACACGTTTGCCGCCGAAGAGGACGAGGCGGGAATAGCGAAAATTGCGCGTGCCAAGGAGATGTTGCAGAAGTATTTCAAGGTGAAGCCCGTTTCCGATGAGGCGGCAAAATTCACGTTTACCTTTGCGGCGGAAGATTTGCCGATTAAGAAGGATTCGCTCGGAAACATTTCGACGGTGATGCGCAACAGGATTCTTTTGCGTACGCTGATTCGCGGCGAATACATCTCGTTTGAGGAAAAGGGCTCGGTTCATGACCAGTGGACCAAGATGCTTGCCTATTTTGGCGTGAACCTCAAGTACGAAGGCCGTGGCATGGAACAGCTGACGGAGCTGGAACGCCGCATGATGATGGCGCGCGGTCAGAAGATTGAACGCACCCAGTTCACGGAGCTTTCGGAAACGCAGGTGATTACCGGTCGCGACTACTACATTCCTGGCGATACCACCGAGGCGATGGCGTTCGTGCTACTCACGACGATTGCGGGCATCCCGAAGAATACCGAGGTCTGTCTGAAGAATGTGGATCTGAACAGTTCGCGCGCCGGTGCGCTTACTTGCCTGAAGCGTATGGGCGGAAATTTCGAGACGGTGAGTCGCCGCGAACGCTTTGGCGATGTCTATGGCGATGTGATGGTTTATCCGCTGGCATCGGGAAAGCGCCTGCAGGGCCGCCGATTTTCTGAAGATACGATAGCGACGGGACTTGAGGAATATCCGTTCCTGGCGGTGGCGGCCTGTTTCGCCGAGGGCGAAACGATCCTTCGGATTCCGAAGGAAATCCGCAAGGAAATGCGGGCGCGCAATGAAGCCCTCGCCGAAAACCTGCGCAAGACCGGTGCAGAAGTCGGTGTCTACGACGATGGCCTCGTCATTCGCGGACTCGAGACGATTGTGAACGGGAGTGATTTTGACGGGGGAGAGGCGCCGGAGAATGGTCTCGCCCTTTCGGTGCTTTCAATGGCGCTCGAAAACGACGAACCCGTAGCCAACGTGGAACTGGTGGAACGCACTTATCCGGGCGTGTTGCAGAAGCTTGGTCAGATGCTTGAAATGGCGACGGCAAAGCCGGAGGAATCGTAGGATGAAAAAGGACTTTCACTTTCGGACAATTGGCATCGTGGGCTGGAAAGACAAGAGCCCTGATTTGGCGCTTGCGCTCGACGTGATTTCGGCGTGGGCGACGGCGCATCCGCAGGTGAAATTTTGCGCTCTGGAAAACCTGAAGGGAATCGCCCGTAAGCCGATCAAGGTGGTCAAGGAAAGTGCTCTTTGCAAGTCGGACTTGCTGCTTGCTATCGGCGGGGACGGCACGGTGCTTTCGGCGGCGCATATGGCGCTCGGGCATGACACGCCCATTCTGGGCGTGAACGCAGGTCGAGTCGGATTTTTGGCGGAGACGCGTGTCGAGGACCTGACACAGACCTTGGATAGCCTGTTTGCGGGGGACTTTTCGACCCGCGAGCGCATGATGATCGATGCGGTCGTTTACCATGGCAAAAAGCAGGTTGCCAAGCAGACGGTGCTGAACGAGGTGCACGTTCGTGCGCACGCGCCCGAGCGTATGGTGAACGTGAGCGTTGCCTACAACGGTACCGCCCTTACGGATTACTGGGCGGATTCGCTGCTTGTCTCAACACCGACGGGTTCTACGGCCTACAACTTGGCGGCCGGTGGTCCGATTATCCATCCGGCGACACCTGCCGTGGTGCTGACTCCTGTCGCTCCGAGCAGCCTTTCGGTGCGCCCGCTGGTGCTGTCGCTTTCGCCCAAGAAGTTGCAGATGAAATCGGCGGTCGATGGCCCGCTGGACTTGGTTTTCGACGGTCGTACGACTATCGTGCTGAAGCCGAACGATATCGTGACGCTTTCCGAAAGCAAGTCGGTGACGACCTTTATCCGAATGCGCCATACGGGATTCGTGGGCGCCCTCCGCGAAAAACTGGGCTGGACGGGAAAACCCCGACAGGTCTAGTGTTCGTTTTTTTGCAGATTGAGCCCGCGAAAGCGGGCCTTTCCTTTATAATTTGTTATAATTGCTGGCAATGGAGGATTAGAAATGAAGAGTGTACCTTCTTTAATATTTGTTTGCCTATTCTGTATTGCCTTTGCGTTTGGGGCCGCGGCTAAATGGGACTATACCTTTAGCGAACCCACGACAAAGGTAATAGACGGCAAGTCCTTTTACGTGATCACGTCTATTGACGAATTTGGTTGGTTCCTGGATACGCTTGGTCGAGACGAAGGTAGTCATGTCCTGAATGCCGTTCTTGAAACGGACATCTATTTGACCGAAGATGGACAAATGGATTCAACGTTGCGTTTCTACAATAGCAAACTTGATTATATCGGTAACTTGTACGGAATCTTCGATGGCCAGGGCCATACGATTTATGGATTTTCGGCAAATACGGCGTTGTTTTATTTTATAGAAGATGGAGCTATCCTGCGCAACTTGAATATGGTGAATACCCATGTCCATTCTGTCTATGCAGGCGCTTTTTCGACGATGAACTTGGGAACTATCGACAACTGTCATGCGGAAGGTATTTTCCTTGCCGCCAATATTACGGACCATGCCGGTGGAATTACGGGGCTTAACAAGGGCCTTATTAGCAACTCCTCTGTAAAGGGGTCTGTCTTGGGGCATTCGCATACTGGAATGTTGGGCGGAATTACGGGTGAAAATAAGGGCGATATTTGGAACTGCTATGCCGATGTGTATATGGAAGGTGAAAGCCATTCTGCCAAGTTGGGTGGAATTACGGCTCAAAACCAGGGCACTATTGAAATGTGCCACACGGATGGCTATATCAGTGCTGGCTCGCACTCGAATAAGATGGGTGGAATCGTGGCGATTAACTATGGTCGCGTATTGGACACCTACAGCTCCATGCAAATCGAGAAGGATTCGTGGGGCAATTCTGCAGGTGGTATTGTCGCAAAGAATATGAGCGGCCGATACGATTATGCCAATAGAATGGGCGAGGTGAAAAACAGCTATGCTATAGCTGGAATCACGAGTGCCTACGGCATTGGCGACACGAATTATGCCATCGTAGAAAACTGCTATTACGATTCTTCCCTCATCAAGAGCCTGTTCGGTACTGGAAAAAATAAGGATGATATTCCTGCATTCAACAAGGATACTTCGACGGTTAGCTATTATGACGCGCTTACGACCAAGGAAATGAAAACGGATTGGTTTGCGTGGGTGCTGAATACCCAGAATGGTGCGGCGGAAAGCTCGGAAAGATGGACCCGTTATGGAGGGTATCCTGTTTTTGCGGATGCAGAACACCAGCCAATCCGTAGGGTTGTTTTCAAAGGGGATGAACAGACATATGACATGTTTACGCGTTTCGACGGATCCGTGTCTGTTCCTACGAACATCGATGTTCCCGAGGGTTCCTATTTTGCAGGTTGGTTTACCAAGGCGGGTAAGAGAATTACTCCGGATTCCAAATTCAATGCAGATGATTCTGTTTTCGCCAAGTTTACGGACGAACCTCCTCAAATCAAGTGGTTAGTTTGTTACTATAACGGAGATCTCTTAAAAACGAAATTGGCTTGCGATTCTGTCGAAAATGGTGGCAAGGCGGTTTATCCAGGAAAGGATCCCGAACTTGCAAAGTCGGCCGGATACACGTATACTTTCAAGGGCTGGGACCGAAAAGTTGATGCTGTGAATATGGACCAGAGTATCTATGCCATGTACGATTCTACTCGAAATATCTATCTCGTTAGGTTGTATGAATCGGTGGATTCGACGCTCTACAGGGAACTTACGGTTGAAGGGCTTGATTCGATTCCTATTTCTGAAGGTGAACGTGACAATGAATATGTTGCCGATTACTGGTACGACGATTATGGGAATAAATTCCCGATAAAGTATAATCTTTATTTGCACGTTGTTTCTGATACGGTTTTGCACCTGAAATACAAGCGTCGAAATATTATTTGGGGATTAGAACGTGTGGCCCAGGCGGGCTTGAAAAATGTTCACGTTGAAGTGGCGGGACGCCGTGTTCTGTTGAAGTCGGAACGGAATCGTTTTGACTATTCCATTGTTGATGCCCAGGGGGTGAGGGTTTCTTTTGGAAAGGCCTTTGCTCACGATGTTGTGCTGGACATGCCCCGTTCTGGAACCTATTTTGCCAAGGTGGGTTCGGAAGTCGTACACTTCGTGGTTGAGTAGGAATTCGTCCGCTAAAATATGTTCTTATAGCTTGCTATAGATTTTATCTATAACTTGTGCGCGTAAGGGGTTTTACTGGTGGCTTATCCTCGGTAAAATCTACGTATTTTGCCCATTTTTTCTAAATTTTCGCATATGAGTGAATTTTTGCATAAAAACAGCGTAGGCCCCGTGGTTCCCCAGACCTTCGAGAAGGATTATGGTGAACAGGGCTTCAAGTTGGAGAGTGGCAAGACCCTCCCGGCGCTGACGATCCGTTACGAAACGTACGGAACCCTGAACGCGGACAAGAGCAATGTTGTCTGGGTGTGTTCCCCGTTGACGGCGGATGCCCATGTGGCAGGATACTATACCGAAAACGACAAGAAACCCGGCTGGTGGGATGCCCTGATTGGCCCCGGTAAACCAGTCGATACGGACAAGTTCTTTGTTGTCTGTAGCAACATTCTGGGCGGTTGCAAGGGCTCTACAGGCCCGGCTAGCATCAACCCCCGCACGGGCAAGCCTTACGGTAGCACTTTCCCGATGATTACCATCGGCGACATGGTGAATGCCCAGCGTGAACTCGCCAAGGGCCTCGGCATCGATCAGCTTTGCTGCGTAATCGGCGGTTCCATGGGTGGTTTCCAGGCGATGAAATGGGCCATTTACTATCCGGATCTCGTGCGTCGATGCATTGTGATTGCAAGCTCTCCGCGTTTCAGCAGCCAGGCGCTCGGTTTTGAAATCGTCGCCCGCGACGTGATTACGCAGGACCCGAATTTTAACGGTGGCGACTACTACGAATCGGCTCACCCTGATGTCGGTCTTTCGAATGCTCGCAAGTTGGCGCACATTACTTACCTCAGTGCCGTGGGCATGGAACAGAAGTTCAAGCGTGCCCAGGATCAGGAAAGCAGAAGCCACGCGGTGACTTACAGCACCCCGTTCGATCTGGATCTTCCGCTTGAAAGCTACCTGCGTTACCAGGGTGCGAAGTTTGTGGACCGCTTTGATGCGAATAGCTATCTGCACATTGCGCATGCTACCGATAGTTTTGACCTTGAGACGGAATACGGTTCCTTGGAAAATGCTTTCAAGGGCGTGAAGGCCGAATTCCTGAACGTGAACTTGAGTACCGACTGGCTTTTCCCGCCGCATGAATCGCGTCGCATCACGAGTGCGCTCCTGAACGCGGGCAAGGTGGTGACGAGCCTCGAACTTGATACGCAGTTCGGTCACGACGGGTTCCTTATTGAAGTTGGCGACCTCGGAAAGGCCGTGGGCCGTTTCCTCGATTCCAAGATTATCCCGACGGCAACGGATACGCAGGTGATGCCGGTATTCCACGACACCGAAGATTTCGACTTTATCGGAAGCCTTGTCAAGGAAAACAGCAAGGTGCTCGATCTCGGTTGCGGTAACGGCGAACTGCTCGACTTCTTGAACAAGAAAAAGCATGTCGAGGTGCTCGGTATTGAACGCAACTTCAAGAGCATCATGGATTGCCTTGAAAACGACATTCCCGTAATCCAGCGCGACCTTGACGAAAGTGGCGTCCGCGATTTCAAGGACGGAAGCTTTGACTATGCGATTATCAACCGCACCATCCAGGAAATTCGTGACCCGGTGGCCCTGCTGAACGAACTTTTGCGTGTGGCCAAGCGTGCGATTGTGACCTTCCCGAATTTCGGCCACTGGACGACCCGCGGAAGCCTGATGCTGCGTGGACGCATGCCGAAGTCCAAGGAATTGCCTTATGAATGGTATGATACGCCGAACATCCGTGTGCTCACGCTCAAAGATTTCTATACTCTTTGTGAAAAGGAAGGCTTGAAAGTCGAAACCATTCATTACCAGAACGAACACAAGTTCAGCAAGTTCCTGACGGCGATCGGCCTCACGACCTTCGGTGCTGAACACGTGATTGCCATGGTGAGCAAGAAATAAATTTAGGGATTAATTATGGCTATTTTATCGATGACGGGGTTTGGAAAGAGCGAATCGATGTACCAGGGAGCCTCCTGCGTCATCGAAGTTCGTAGCGTGAACAACCGTTTCTTGGACATCTCTTGCAAGCTGCCCAAGAACCTGGCCTACCTCGAGAACAGTTTCAAGAACCAGATCAAGGACAAGCTGGTTCGCGGCTCGGTCATCTTTAGTGTGACGCTCGGCGCAGGCACCGGCGGAAACATTCCCGTTTCCTACAACGAAGCTGCCATCGCGAAGTTCGTCGATATCACCCGCAAGATGCAGGAAAAGTTCGGCGTTGCTGGCGAAATCAAGCTGGAACATGTGCTTGCGCTCCCCGAAGTGCTGCAGTTTACCGATGCCGATGCGGATTCCGATGCGCTTGAAAAGCATTTGGCCGCAGAACTCGACAAGGCGCTCGACCAGGTGAATGAGATGCGCGCCAAGGAAGGTGCCAACCTCGCCCGCGATCTCGAAGGCCGCGTAAATCATTTGAACGCTGTTCTCGACAAAATCGAAATCCTCGACCCCCAGCGCATCGAAGTCTGGAAAGACAAGTTCAAGGAACGCATCAACGTGCTCCTGAAGGATTCCGAAATTGACGACGTCCGCCTGCTGCAGGAAGCCTGCATTATGGCCGACAAGCTCGACATTCACGAAGAAATCACGCGTTTCCGCAGCCACAATAAATTGTTCCTGAACGCCCTCAAGGAAGGCGGCGCCCAGGGCAAGAACCTCGGATTTATTCTGCAGGAAATGGGCCGCGAGGCGAATACGCTCGGTACCAAGTGCCAGAGCGCCGACATCGCCGCGCTCGCCATTGAACTGAAGAACGAAGTCGAATGCATCCGTGAGCAAAGTTTAAACATCGCCTAAGGCGAGCGTCGCGGGCAAGCTTGCTTGCCCATGACCGAGCCGAGCGAGATGCGCTACAAAGTAGCGCCACATCGCATAGGGTGCGGCAAAAAAGGGAAGGAGTAATATGGGTGAAAAACTGATTCACGCTTTGACAGTGGCTGGCTTCGACGGTTCTGCCGGAGCGGGCTTTATCTCGGACATCAAGACGATGTCGCATTTTGGTGTGTATGGCCAGGCGGTCTGCACCGCGCTCACGCAGCAGAACGAAGACGAATTCGTTGCGCCGGGCTGGGTCATTTGGGACCGCATCGAGGCGCAACTCGAGACGCTGTTCAAGAAGCATACCTTCAAGTATGTCAAGATCGGTCTTGTCGAAAAGGCCCGCGTGCTTAAGCGCATTGTAGAATTTGTTCGCGAAAAGTCCCCGGATGCATTTATCGTGTGGGACCCCATTGCAAGTGCTAGCGCAGGCTTCCACTTTATGCGCGATGCAGAAAAGTTCCTGCCGATTATGAAGTCGATTGACCTCGTGACACCGAATCAGGATGAGTACAGCTATCTGGGGCTCGGACTTGCGGAATCCCGCGGTGAAATCCGTATGGGTCATGATTTTGCGGTGCTGCTAAAAGGCGGCCATGCTCACGGCAAGGAATCAATCGATACCTTGTGGTACAAAGATGAACAATTCAAGTTCAGGAGCCCGCGGCTCCCCGGCAAGGGCAAACACGGCACCGGCTGTGTATTGAGCTCTGCGATTCTTGCAAACGTTGCCCTTGGCAAAGACGTACCCACTGCATGTGAAATTGCAAAGCAATATATGAACGAGTATCTGAAAACCGGAGAAGGCCGCTTGGGGTTTTTGGTGTAAGCAAGAATTGTCCTACGGCTATGAAAGAATTTAAGAAGACCGCGGCAATCTCTAGTTTGCTTTTTCTCGCAGCCTGCGGCTATTGATTCGGTCTCGCTTTATGACGGTGGCAACGGCGTGGATTGTGGCTATGGCAAGATCTGTACGATCCCGGCGAAGGTGCAAGGCATTTGTCCCGATGGTTGGCATTTGCCGACAAGAACAGAATGGAATGCGCTGTTTACCGAAGTTGGTGGAAAATCGACAGCGGGAAAGATTTTGAAGTCGCAGACGGGGTGGGATGGAAACGGTACGGATGAGTATGGATTCTCTGCACTTCCTGCAGGCGGCAGGTACAATAACGGCTGCTTCAACAGCGATGGCTTCAATGCCTACTTTTGGAGTGCTGAGGACGAGGACTACCGTCTCGACGCATTTATTGTGAGCTTGTACTACAATGACGGCGTTGCGAACCTGTCTAATCTCAATAAGTACAATGCGTTTTCAGTCCGTTGTCTCAAGGACTAGGGCGTAGCTCCTCTTATACAAGAAAAGCCCCGCAGTGCGGGGCTTCTTAAGTTCTGGATTCCGTTGAGGCTTCGCCTCTCCAGAATGACGATTAATCTTCCTCTGCCGGGCGTTTGGAGAGTTGCTTACGCTTGATCGGGTCGAGCTCGGTCTTGCGGAGGCGGAGCACTTCCGGCGTGACTTCGATGCATTCGTCTTCGTTGATGAAGGTGACGCATTCTTCCAGAGTCAGGCGGCGGTACGGTGTCAGCTGGATCATGTCATCGGCAGACTTGGAACGCATGTTGGTAAGGTGCTTACCCTTGGTGACGTTCACGATGATGTCGACGTCGCGGTTGTGTTCACCCACGATCATGCCCGGATAAACTTCGGCACCCGGTCCGATGATGAGGTAACCACGATCTTCGAGGTTGGAAAGAGCATAGCTTGCAGCTTCGCCCGGTTCCTTCGCAATGAGCACGCCGTTCACGCGGGCCGGAATTTCGCCCTTGTACGGTTCGTAGTCCTTGAAGATGGACTGGCTGACGGCATAACCCTTGGAAAGGGAAAGGAGCTTCGGACGGATACCGATAAGGCCACGGCTCGGAACGAGGTATTCGAGAGTGACGCGGTCATTTTCGTCGGTGGTCATGTTGACCATTTCGCCCTTACGGGTGTTGATTTCCTGAATGCAGGCGCCGCTGAATTCGCTCGGCACTTCGACCTTGAATTCTTCGATCGGTTCGAGAAGCTTGCCGTTTTCGTCGTTCTTGAAAATCACCTGCGGAGAGCCGATGGTGAATTCATAGAGTTCACGACGCATATTTTCGACGAGGATGGTCAAGTGGAGAATGCCACGGCCGGACACCTTGAAGGTGGAGGCGCCGTCGACCTTTTCGACGAGGAGGGCGGGGTCGGCCATGTGGGCGCGTTCCAGACGTTCCTGGAGCTGGTTACCCGTCATGAACTTTCCACCGTACTTACCGGCCAGGGGCGAGGTGTTCACGGTGAAGAGCATAGAGATGGTCGGCGGGTCAATGTGGATGCGGGGGAGGTGCACCGGATTGTTCGTCGAAGAAAGGGTATCACCGATGTCGAAGTTGTCGAGACCGGCGATCAAGATGATGTCGCCCGGACCGGCTTCTTCGATCGGCTGCGGAGTCAGGCCTTCGTAGCGCAGAATCTTCTGGATACGGATGTTCTTCACCTTGCCGTCGCTCGTAGCCTGGGCAACGGTCATGTTCGGCTTGAAGGTACCCTGCTGCACGCGGCCCACGGCCAAGCGGCCGAGGAAGCCCGAGTATTCAAGCGATGCAATCTGCAGAAGCGGTTCGGCAGCCGGATCGCCCTTCGGGGCCGGGATGCGTTCGATAATCTTGTCCATCAAGATGTGGAAGTCGCCATCGGGGTCTTCCATTTCGGCCTTGCAGATACCCTTACGGCCAGAACCGAACACCTTGTCGAAGTCAAGCTGCTGTTCGTTGGCGTCGAGTTCGCAGAACAGGTCGAACACCTTGTCGAGAGCGGCGTGCGGGTTGCAGCCGTCGCGGTCGATCTTGTTCACCACGACGATAGGGATAAGTCCCATTTCAAGGGCCTTCTGGGTCACAAAACGGGTCTGAGCCATGGGGCCTTCGAAGGCGTCCACTACCAGAATCACACCGTCCACCGTACCCAGAACGCGTTCCACCTGGCCGCCGAAGTCGGCGTGCCCCGGGGTATCGACGATGTTCACGCGATAGCCCTTGTACATGACGCTCGTGTTCTTGGAAAGGATGGTGATGCCGCGTTCGCGTTCCAGGTTGTCGGAGTCCATCACGCGTTCGTTCACTTCTTCGTTTTCGTGGAAGGTTCCGCACTGCTTGAGCAGCTGGTCCACCAGGGTGGTCTTACCGTGGTCAACGTGGGCGATAATGGCGACGTTTCTGATTTTAGATGTATCCATAATGGCTCTTTTGATTAACGTTTATTTTTGGGCGCAAATTTAGAAATTCTAACCGATTATGGCAATGTTTTTGCCCCAAGTTTACTATATTTGGGGTACTATGGCAAAAGAACTCGATAATTTTGATGATGAAGAAATGGACGAAGCCGCCCTTCAGATGTTCGATTCTGAAGAAAGCCTCAACCAGGCTCCCCAAGTCCGCGACTACAGCGACCGCCGCATCTTGATCTGGGAAGAAGACGATTCCCACCGCGATGCTTGCCTCGAAGTGCTGACGGACCTTCTGGTGGGTGCCACCATCAAGGCGGTCAAGACCGAAGCCGAAGCCCAGGAACAGCTCGAAAACGACGACTGGGATACTTTTGTCGTGGATTTCTACACCGAAGGCGTTTCTTCGAGCGACTTTATCAAGAGCGCTAACAACTATCCGGGTTCGATCCTCGTTGCTATCAACATGGGTCCCCTGACGCTTCCCGAAGAACGCGATCCGATGCGTACGGAACTTCTGCGTAGGCTGTTCGATGTCGAACGCGCCAATACGCAGATTCATGCCTAATTTAACTCACCGGGGGTGGGTTTTCCGAGACTCCAGGCCGTAGAATCCCTACGGTTTTCCCATTGCGCAAGATTGAGCTGCGTGCTGGTGTTGCTTTTGGAGCCTGCACTGGGCACTACGTTTGCGTGTAGCGAGTCGGGTTCGGTCGCGTAGTACAGCGAATCGAGGGTTTCGCCGTCGCACTTGAGCACGATGTTCCCTTTTGTATTGGTGATGTCGTTCCAACTTTCCGTGTTGACATAGAGGGGCGGCGTGATGTCCTTGGAGGCATCTCCCAGGACCAGCACCTGACGTGGGGCGATTTCGCTGATGGTCAGGGGCAGGTAGCGGATAGAACCGGAACTCGTGGCTCCGATGGCGCAGTCGTCCAGGATCAGCGTGTCGGTGCTTCCGTTGTAGATTTCGATGAATTCATACTGGGTCGTATCGCTCTTGGATGCCCCGGCGTAGAATTCCGTAATCAGCAGGTCGTCCACCTGGGGCCTGCGGTAGCCAGCCTTCAGGGGAATCGTGATCTCGACGCGGCGTTCCTCGGCGGCCTTGATGGCAAGCGCGACCTGGCTACGGAGCGAGTTCAGCGTGAGTTCGGGGACGGGGCTGTCTTCGGTGAGGGTGAACTTGTCCGAAACACTGTAGACGGTCTTTCCTTCTTGGTTGAAAAGAAGAATTTCCATCTCGTATTCGCAACCGAGCTTGAGCATGTCACTCTTGAAGACGGCGCCGTCGACGGTCTGTTCCATGGGGATTTCGTACTGGTCGGTTGCCGATTTCAGCTTCATCGAGCCGCTCGTGATGCCCGCGTCGTTCTTGAGGCCGAGCGGGATTTCTACGAAGACGAACCCTACGACCGGGTGCATCTGGATCGACAGGTTCACGGCGGTTCCTGCCGAGAGCTTGGTCTCCAGTTCGCCCATCTGCATCAGGGCGCCGTTTGCGTAGATCTTCGCCTTGAAGTTCCAGCTGTCGCTCGGGAAAAGCTCCAGGCTGAAGTTCGGATTGTCGGCGGAATGTACGTAGTGCAACGTATCGGTGCCGTAGCAGTCCAGCACGAGGCTGTCCAGGAGCGGCGGGGTGCTGTAGTCCAGGCGGAGCGAAACATTGGCAGTGTTGCCTTCGACCGTTGCGCTTGCGGTAGTGGAATCGGTGGAGTGGTTGCCGCAGTTCCAGAGGGTGCAGGCGCACAGGAACAGGGCGGCGAGGGGAACGTGTTTTTTCAGAATAGGACTCATTTTACCTCCGTTGGTTGAGATGTCCTACTCTATACACGTAAGTTTCAAAAAAATCGTATGGATTTTACCCCGATTTTATCTGTAATTTTATTTTAACGCAGCGGGCTGCTCTGGATCCCGTCTCCCCTCCGCTACGCTTCGAGGATGACACGCTCCAGGATGACTCGCCTTAACAATGCTTTATATTTTAAGTGGTTTCTGCCCGTTTTGCTTGCGGTTGCCTTGCAGCTTGGTGGCGCAGGCCTTGTCTTGCCGGAGAATTTTCACGAGGGCGCTCGGAGTGAGCCCGAAAGCGGCCGCTGCGGCCTTGGTGTCGCCGTTCTTGGTCGCCATGATGTCGAACACGTGCGCGACGAACAGCGGAAAAAGGGCGTTGCTCGGTTGCAGGTGCCCGTTGCTTCCCGGAAATGGCATTTCGGGGTTTGCAGGGGTTTCGCGGACCTGCAGGGCGAGCGCCATCTGCATCCGGTGCAGTGCATGCACCTTGTTTTCGTGCGCGGACCTTCCTTCGCAGGATTTGATTTCTAAATTGAAATCCCGTAAGGTGAGCAAAACTCCGGTGTTGGTCTTGTTGCGGTGCTGTCCGCCCGGACCGGAGCCCTGGAATCCCTTGAGGCTACAGGCGCGGAGGAGCTCGTCCAAAGTCATTTTCAGGTAGGTATCGCGATGCATGTACTGAAAAATACAATTGTTGCGGCGGTTGCGGTTGGTGCCGCAGTCTTCTTTAATGCTTGTGCAGGCTCTTCCGAGGCTAAAGATTCGAATAATCCACGTAAGGAATCTTTCGCGGACGCCGCTCTGGGTGAATCGGCCGAAGTCAAGGATGCCAAGGTGCAGCATCGCGAAAACGACAAGCAGGCGATGCTCGAAACCATGTTCCGCAATTTTATGGCGGCTATCCGCGAAGATACTCCTGCCGAAGTCCTCTATTCCATGCTGACTGATTCTTCGCAATACTGGCTTGATACGCTGGAAAACCACGCCCATGTCTACAAGCCCGAAGACCTGGATACCTGCCAGTTCTACGAAGTCTATTCCATTCTGCTTTATCGCCTCTACGAGCGCGAACATCTGTGGCAGGTGCCCGAAGACCGCATGCTTTGGTTGTATCTTTCCAAGGCGGGCGTTATCCATAACTTCACCAAGCTGGACCTGGGCCCCCTCAAGATCAAGAATGACCGTGGAAGCATCGGCCTTGCGAAGAGCCCCGAAGTCCCGATCATGATTTTTGAATGGGACGACAGCGCTTGGAAACTTGACTTGACCGAAACCGTGCCGCTCATTACGAAGGGTGTCGAGGCGACCGCTGTCAAGAAAAGCTGGAGCAACAAGAAGCTTGCCCTGTACTGGCTGGACCGTGAATACCACCTGCAGTATTCCCGTCTTGACGACTCCCTCTGCGAACCGATCGGTTTCTAAAATAAGTTGATGCGAGCGAAGCAATCTCCCATGAAATTTTTTAAAGCTATTGTTCTTATACTCGCTGCTGTAGCCTTTGTCTGGGCGGCCCCTGCCAAGAAGGTGGGAAAGGCTTCTGGATATACGGCGGGCGCGGCGAAGGTCCTCGGAGCGGTGGAGTCGGCGGCACCTTTCAGCGGTGACCGTCTCTTTGCGACGCTCGATTCCGTCGGTGGAACGGGTACCTGGATGGAATGGGACGTGAACGGGGTGAAGGATCCTTCCCTGATGGGAGTGCTCGACCCGATGCTCAAAGGTGCGAACAAGCCCGAGATGGTCTGGGTGATTACGGAACGCTCAAAACCCTTGGTGGCGGTTCTTTTGCCGAAGGGAGCGGGCGAGGTTATCCTGTTCTACGAACTGCCTTCGCTTGATGCCAAGCCGATCCCGCTCTCGATCAATCCGGTGCTTTCGCCTGACGTGGTCTTGCGTGATTATAGACAAATTAATGAAACGGAATTCGTCCACCGCGACAAGGATAACCTGAAGGTTCGCCTTCTGAATGGCGGCATGCGTTTTACCTACGAAAAGAAAGGCGAGGAACCCCTGCGAGTCGATCCAGGGTACGCCTCGATGTCGTTTACCGAAAAGGAAGCGGTGTTGCGTGAATACGAGGACTACTTCAAGTACGAATATTCGCTGATGCTGCGCGCCTTTGTGCAGTCGACCCGAAGCATTTTCAACTGGCAACCTTGGCACTGGTACATGCCCGAATGGAATGCGAAGTGCCTGATGAGCCGCAAGGAACTCGACGCTATCTTGAAACAGGGATATTTCCCGCCTCTGTTGACCCTTTTCAAGACGAAAACGGCGGCTGGAGAAACTGTTGAATTCAAGACGGATGGAAGGGGCTATTCCGAGCTCCTGATCAGTCGCTAAATCGATAATTTACTATTTTAAAAAGGTGAAGTCCTTTTTAGCATTTTTACTCCTGGCGCTTGTCGTCGTTTCGCCTTCTTTTGCCCGCGTCGTGGAAGATTCACGTTCGCGATTTATCCTGGAAGATGTAGTCCTTGAATCGACAGTCCATGCTTGCGATTCGTTGGATTCCCGTGGTGGAAAGTTCGTGCCCGAAGGGGCCGCTTACCTGGACGGCAACTTGATGCCTTTCCGTTACTACCGCGTGGCGCTTCCGACAAAGGATCGTCCTGAAGTTTCTGTAAAGGATATCTCGACGGTGGCCCTGGGGAAACCCCTGTGTAAGGAAGGCCCCATGGGAACGACTGATTCGTTGCGTTTCGTGCCGGTCGATGTCTCTACGCCCTTCTTTAGGGACGGCTTGTGGATGACCGATATCCGTGTTCCGCTGTATGTGCGGAACGGCTCGTCTGTTTCGCTCCGCAAGAAGTTCAAGGTCAGTGTCACGTTCCAGGGAAGTGCAAACGGCGTGAACCCGGGCAAGCGAGCCGTGTCCAGGGTGCTGAACGGCAAGGGCGCCGCCCGTTTTGGAGTGTCTCGTTCCGGTGCAATGAAGGCCCTGCGTAAAGAGGCGAGCAGCTCTGCTGCAGATGTGAATTTTATCGCGTCGATCCAGGTGGGCGACAAGAATGTGGCGACCTTTAGCGAAGATGGCCTGTATGCGGTGGATTTCAAGACGATCCGCAACGCCCTGCTGCTTTTGCAACGCCAGAGTGACCTGGACGGAATTCCCGTAGAACGTCTCTGTGTTTACGGGGCGTCTCCAGATACGCTTTCCGATATGGGCCCCGGCGAAGAAGCGCGCCTGCCGAACCACATTTTTGAAATTCCAATCGAAGTCCGCGACCATACTCCGGGCAGCAATTCGAGTTCGCCCGATGGAATCTTCAATGACGGCGATACGCTTGTCTTTGTCGGGTACGGCAATGCATTCTGGAAACGCTGCGATCGCGAAGACAAGTTCTTTTTGAACGGCAAGATGGATTATTTCCATTCGTATTCGCCGTATTCCTTCTACCAGAATTTCCTGTTCGGCTACAAGGATGTTGGAAAGGGACTTCGCATGAGCGATGTGGTGAAGACTCCTTCTGGACAAGGGAAAGATGTCAAGTGGATGCGCTATGTCCGCGCCGAAAAGGAAGCTCTTTTGCGGGATTCCTATTTCGGAAAGTCGCTGGACTGGGAAACGTCGACGGGCAAGGAATGGTTCTGGATGTGGCATAGTCGATTCGATTCGACGACGGTGTCTGTGAACATGACTGAAACTTCCCGCCTTCCGGGGCTTGTTTCCGGTGGAAAGGAATACGTGGCGATTTCTTATTTCCCGTACCGCTCTATCTTTTCTGGAACGGCAGTCCAGGTCAATGACCAGGTCAAGAAAATGGATTTCTCTGGCTTCGATTACGAGGCGAGAATGGACCAGATTCGTTTTAGCTTCGATGTCAACGGAAACACCGTAGATAGGCTCGACATGACCCTGATGCCGGGTGGCAATTTCAGGATGGATTCTCCGGGCCTTGCTGAATCTGGAAACCAGTACACGCTGACCATGCTCCCGAACGCCCTTCAGTATGACCGTTTTGACGGCTACACCGTGGCGTACCAGTGGACTCCTGTTGTTGATTCCGCGGAATGGCTGCTGCCGGGAAGTATTTCAGGCGTTATCAATGTGCCGGCCCCCTCGGGAACGCGGATTATGAAGTTTGTGGACTTGCGCCCGGTCGGTCTGCTTTCTGTATCGGGCGGAGTGGCCAAGGATAGTGTCTCGGCGAACGAGGACGTGCGTTACCTTGCCGTGCGCGAAGGCGCCTACCGTTCGGGCTTGAAGGTCGAGGCTCTTCCGTTCCGTAATGATGGTGTGCTTAAGGATTTGAGTCGTCCGAATTCCAAGCTGGAGTACCTGATTATCGCTCCCGATGAATTCCTGGAACCAGCGGTTGCTTTGGCATCCTTCCGTTCTGGCGGTTCGTCGGTGCAGTCCTTTGCGACTTCGGTGGTTTCGGCGCAGGACATCTATCGCTCTTATACGGCGGGCCGTGTTTCGCCGGTTGCAATCCGCAATTACATTTCTTATGTGTATTCCGTTTGCCCGAACTTGCAGTACGTGCTCTTGGCGGGTGGCGGCCATTACGATTATAGGGGAATTACTGGCCGACTGGGAACATCTTACCTTCCTCCGTTCGAAAAGGAAGATGCGGTTGTCGAGGACTTTTTCGGAATCCTTGATTCGGGAGAAGTCTGCCAGTATGGCAAATATGATTTGGATATTGCGGTGGGCCGCTTGCCGGTGAATTCGGTGACCGAATTCGCGCAGTATATCAAGAAGGCCAAGGATTACGATTCCGTTGGAGTCATGGACTATTCGGACTGGAGATCCTCTTTGCTGTTTGCGGCAGATGATGCTGTAAATAGCGGGCACACGGACGGTGAACCGCATACGCGTTATCAGGAAACAGTGGCACGTATGATCGATAGCCTTTCGGTGGATCGGGGCTACCGTTGGAACATGAGAAAGGTGTACCTGCTGGACTACGTGGAAGACGCTGCCGGTCAAAAGAAGGACGCGGCCGAAGCCTTGCTGGATTTCTTGAATCAGGGAGCATTGTTCTCGGTTTATTTTGGACACGGATCCAAGACGGACTGGGCGAGCGAAGGTCTTCTGAAGCCTAGCTATCTTTCGAAAATCTACAATGAGGGCCGCTATACGATTCTCGGTTCGTTCTCCTGCACGGTGGGTCGTTTTGACGAAGGTATCAGCCGCTCGCTTTCCGAGGAATTCCTTTTGGCGCCTAGTGCTGGTTCCATCAACTCGGTGGGCGCGAGCCGCGAGACTTTTGCGACGTATAACGTGGCTTTCGGAACGCAGCTGCTCGAAGAAGCCCTGCTGAACGAGGCGGGAACGATTGGCCTTGCTTTCTTGAATGCCAAGAGGAACACGACGGGACTTGAGTACAACAGGCAGCGCTACAATAACGAACGCTATGTGCTCCTGGGCGAGCCGGTCGTTAGCATGCCCAAGAGTGAACTGAAGGTGACTCTCGATACTCCTCTGGATACGATCAAGGCGCTCGACAAGATGCACCTGTCGGGAACGGTGTCGGATATGGACGATGGTTATATCGATCTGGTCTTGCGCGAAGGCCGTATTGAGAAGGTGCTTGACCTGCAGGTCATCAGCGATAAAACGGGCGAAAATGATTCGATGAACATTTTCTACGACGGACCGCTGGTGTATTCCGAAAAGGTTCCCGTGAAGTCGGGGCGCTTCGAGACGGAATTCGTGACGCCGCGAAAGATTTCTTCGGGCGATACGGCGGCTGAATTCAGTGCCTGGGCGTATTCCAGCAACAAGGGTGTCGTGGGTCGCCTGTGGCAGCGCAACCTGAATATTGGAGGACTTTCAGAGTTTGCCTCGGAACTGCATGATACGGTTCCGCCGGCAATCCAGATTCAGTCCTGCTACCTGGGAAACAATGTGACTTCCTTTGCCGATGGCGAGACTGTCAAGCTGCAGACTCCCGCTTGCCTGCAGGTGATTATCGAGGATTCTACCGCACTTGATTTCAGGGAACAGGCCGACGAGGGTATTTCTTTCGAAGTGGTCGGGGTGCAGGATCCGTTCCATCCGTGGCCGTACCTGGAGCAGAATTCCAAGCGTGCCAAGTTGCGCATGAACTTTACCTCGGAACAGTATCCGGCGGGTACTTATGTGTTCCGCGTCCGCGCCATGGACGTGCTTGACAATGTTCAGATCAAGACCGTGAATGTCGAAATCACCGACAATCTGGATGCGGGCCTTGCCGATGTGTTCAACGCTCCGAATCCGATGGGCAAGAAGGGAACGACCTTCTATTTCAAGAACCTGGTGATGGATTCCGATCTGTCGAAGGTGAATATCTTTATCTACAACCAGAACGGCAAGCTGGTCAAGGTCTTGAAGGATGCCGTTTCGGGTGTGACGCATTGGGACGGCCGCGACAATCATGGACGCCCCTTGGCTAACGGCCTTTATCATTACGTGGTTCGCAGCGAAGTCTCTTCGAAGGCGAAATCGGGTAAAAAGACTTGGACTAAAAAACAGAAACTCTTAATTTCGAGGTAATTATATGGATTTGAGGGAAAAGCCTGGAAAGATTCAGACTTTTTTGGAATGGATGCTGCGCTTTAGGCTGATTGCCGTTGTTGCGATGGTGGTGGCTACCGTTTCTTTCGTGGCGACTAACTGGCAGGAGATGGTATCCCCGTCGCTTGCTGCGTCCGAATCGTTCGGAATGTGGTTTGCCAATATCGAATCGGTGCAGAGCCTCTGGTCGAGCTCCCGCTTTATCGCAGTGGCTGCCCTTGCCTGCGTCGTGATGTTTGCTGTCTTTGGCGGTATTCGCGGAGCAATCGCTTCGGTGGTGGCTGCGGCCCTTTCGTTTGTGGCCCTTTATGTGATGGGCGGCAGCGAGTCGATGCCCCTGCCGATGTTCGGTGCCTTGACTCTGGTCGCCCTGGTGATGCTGCTTTTTGTAAAGCTCTCTGTGGCTTGCGGCTTGTTCCCGTTCGTGCTTTCGTGGCTGTTCCTGACCGGTCTCTTTGCGGTCTTGCCGCAGATGGTGGAACCTTCGTGGCTGTTGTGGGCGGTCCTTTCTGCTTTCGGGTTTGCGTCGGCTATGGTTCTGTCGTCTGTGGCGGGTAAGCATCTGGGTGCGGGGGACCCGCAGGCGGGTGCGTTGCTCAAGTCCGCAAAGCAGCTGATGACTCCCGTGCTGGTGGGCTCGCTTTTGCTCATCGCGGCAATTGCGTTCGATATGCCGGCAGATGCTACTGAAGCGGGCGAGGCTGCTCCGTCTGTGACTTCGAACATTCCGGGTGCGCTGCTTTACTTCGTGGTGTTTAATGCCTGGTTCTTCGCCTTCCTTTTCCCGACGGCCTCCTTTGCCCCGTGGGAACGCCTGCGTTCTGGGACGCGCCGTGTAGAAATGAAGGACAAGAAGAAGCCCGCTGCCAAGTCCAAGAAGAAAAAATAACGCGGTTGCATTTATAACTAGGCCGCCGAGTTGAATAAGAAAAAGCCCCGTGCATTTGCGCGGGGCTTACCATCATATATAAGGAGTATAGGTTCTGATTACTTCTTCTGGAGCGGGGTATCCTTCAAGATTTCTTCGACCAGGTTCTTCATGTTTTCTTCCCAGTCGCCCTTGCCCATGGCAAAGCCGAGGTGAACGCGAGCCTTGAGAGTACCGCTTGCAACGACAGTCTTGGCGTCGGCGTTAGCAATGGAGTATTCACCGGTAAACTGGAGGTAGCTCTTGGTTTCGGCGCTCATGGTGAGCGGGTTCATCTTGGTTTCAGAAAGACGAGAAACTTCGAGGTTGCTCATGGAGATGATGAGGCCGGAAACACCTTCGTCGAACTTCGGAGAAGGAACGAGGTAGTCCTTCTTGCCGAACTTGGCCGGGGTCATGGTGTAGTCGGTCACTTCCTTAGCGGAGAAGTTGGCGGCGATGTCAGCCTGGCTCTTCAGTTCGCTGCCAA
>Ga0256406_1001416_pt1 | contig 38871 bp, 26 predicted proteins | sample RumenRJG_03DNA_FD_185986 | JGI IMG/M metagenome (GOLD analysis project Ga0256406, IMG submission 185986) | Bovine rumen microbial communities from Lethbridge, Alberta, Canada - RJG_03 | ecosystem: Host-associated > Mammals > Digestive system > Stomach > Rumen | place: Canada: Alberta | collected... | reverse complement strand
TATCAAACTTTCTTTCGAGACCGTTTTTGCCTTTATCTTTCTCAGGATCAAAGCCTCCAATCGTACGTGCGGCAAGGTTTCCAAACGTCTTCTTGCGCTCAACCTGAGTCTCTACATAAAAGCCTGTTTTTCTTCTGCCCTCTCTCCAGAACGGAAACTTTTGTGCGCGTTTGTAATCGCTATGTGACACAAATTTTGGTTCAAACACAAAAGCTCTTTTCTTATTTTTCTTTGCCTCGATAGCCTTGTTCTTATAGTATTCAGGTGTATGCACATAGCCATACAGCTTAGCCACACAGATACATAAAGAATCAATATTAGCGTTGAACAAGGCATTGTCAAACCCATCCGACATGAAGTCCATAACCAGTTTATGTTTTTCCACCGAACTGGCGATAAGCACTCCGTCGCACGAATATATATTTCCACGCTGAGGCATGACAATCGAGCTATCCCTGACACTCTCCTTCTTCAACACATTTCTCCAGCCCTCTCCTTCTGGCCCGAACATCAGTCCACAAGCTCTCAATACGATCAGAGACATCATGCCAACGATCAAAAGAGTAGGCAATATCATCCCCTTGAGGATGCGTTTTTTCATGTCATTGTCAAACTTTGCCATACACAATCACTTTTTAATCATAAAAGGTGGCAATGTCGACTCTGCAACATCAACGCTACTCTCAGAAATCATATTTTTAACATTGCTCTGACGACTTAGTTGCGACAAATCCGCGTTGACAGCCAGAGCCTCATTTTTCTTGTCTTGAAGCACTCGTTTCAGCTTTTCGATTTGTCTGAACTGTTTGTCACACTCGTAACGGTTCTCTATGGTCAAGACACAAAGACCGACAATAAGAGCCATCAGATACATGTTGTTCATTACAAACTCGACAGAGAATATATATTGCAAATTCTCCTTTAGAGTTTTTAATCCGTTTTTCAGCTCATTCATACTATTCTCCTCCTATTTTTTCTGCGACACGTAGTTTTGCACTTCTGCTTCTTGGATTTCGTTGGATCTCGTCAGCGTCGGGAGTTATCACCTTTCCGTTTACAGGAGAAAGAGAGCGGACCGTATTTCCATAAAAATCCTTCTCTATCTTACCGTCGACGTTGCCAGTCTTGAAGAAATTCTTCACCAAACGGTCTTCCAGCGAATGGTACGTAAGGATAGCCACACGTCCGCCGTCACCAAGCACACCAGGCAGTTGTGAGAGCATCTTCTTAAGAGTGCCCATCTCATCGTTCACCTCAATACGAATAGCCTGAAACAGTTTAGCGAGATCTTTTTTCTGGCTATCCTTGCCGATAAGCGGCTCAAGCAATTCTACAAGTTGGAAAATTGTAGTGAGAGGAGCTTTCTGACGAGCCTTCACGATAGTAGACGCCACTTTACGGGCGTTGTTCATCTCTCCATATAAATAGAATATGTCGGCAAGACGTTGCTCTTCATACTCATTCAACAGAATTTCAGCAGTAAGTTTCGACTTGCGGTTCATTCTCATGTCGAGCGGACCGTCGAAACGGAAAGAGAATCCACGTTCAGCCTCATCGAAATGGTGGAATGAGACGCCAAGGTCGGCAAGCACACCGTCTACCTTCTCCACTCCATAATAATCTAGGAAATTACTAAGGAAGCAGAAGTTTGAGCGGCAGAAAGTAAGTCTCTCGTCATCAGGGATGTTGGCGATAGCGTCGATATCCTGATCAAATGCGAAAAGTCTTCCGTTCTTGCCAAGACGGGAAAGAATCTCACGTGAGTGACCGCCACCGCCGAAAGTCAAGTCGACGTACACGCCATCACTCTTTATGTCCAACCCCTCCATGCAAGGAATCAGCAAAGCAGGTGTATGATAAACAATCTCGTTTTCCATAACTACATTTCTTTTCGGTTACACCATAATTTTTTCAAGTGCGGCCTCAAGAGATGCCTCGTCCATCATAGATGCCTCGTAACGGTCTCTAGCCCACAATTCCAAATAGTCTCCCACTCCGGCAAACACAACATCAAGATCGATTCCAAGCTGTTCGAGATACTTCTTCTGCAAAAGCACACGGCCATTAGAGTCGAGCTCAAGCTGCTCAGCTTTAGAAGTGAACGTACGGTAGATCATCTGATCTTGTGCCTTCCATAGGTTAAGACGGGATTTCAACTCTTCGCACTGTCTTGTCCACTCAGAAAGCGGATAAAGTTTAGCGAAGCCAGATTCAGTGTTTACACGCAACACCAACGCCGTCTCACCGCTCTGCTCAAGCAAGCGACGAAACTGAGCAGGGACGAATACTCTGCCCTTGCCATCAAGTTTAGCGTCTATGTTACCTAAAAACTGCATCTTACAAAATCTTAAGTTTTGGACTTCAAAATTACATAATAAATTTAAAAATTCCCCACATTTCCCCACTTAATACTTTCAACCCTACAATCAACAAGTTTTCAACAACATTTCAACAGGTTTTATACAATCATACGCAACCCAGACATTCAAATATAAACGACTATATTTCAATAATATATAAACAAACAAGAAATCATATGGCAAAAAGTGGGGCAAAATGGAGCAAGAAAACAACAAAATGGATGGAAGGTTTTGTAATAGGAACGTTATGTAACTATCATAAACAAAAACACACGAATTCTATATACACCGTTAGGTGTTTTATATCGGTAGATATATAAATTATGATGGGACGTATTTTCCCCGTTAGGGGATATATATTATTTATCAAAGCAAAACAACATAAATTTTTCCACGTCGACACAAAAAAAAGAGGAGAAGCGAAATGCTTCCCCTCCAAAGGAGTTATAAAATTTAATTCAGATTACTTCACAACTAACTTCTGAGTGCTGACACCTGCGTTAGTCTTAACCACTACCGTATAAACACCTGCTGGCAAAGCCTTGTTGATTGTTGCAGAACCCACAACTTTCTGAGACGCAACTACCTGACCAGCCATATTGACAACTTTAACTGATGCCTCAATGTTTTCAGCAAGAGTCACTATAAACTCTCCTGATGTTGGGTTTGGAGAAACAGTAAACGGCAATGCGGCAGCGTTTACCTCATTTGCTATTCCAGTAATTGGATCTTCAGGATCAAGCTCTTTGTAGAATTCAAAAATAAGTGGACCAACGCCACTTGCGTCGCCATAGAATTTGAATGTTATATTCTGTTCTCCAGCTTTATCAAAGACACACAGCACCTCTTTATTATCACCGCTTATAGCATCTGACTCTGCCCAACAGTTCCAATAAGTAGAATCAGCTGCCGTAGAATCAGCACATATAGTTGTTTTGGGGAATCCAAATGTAGTGATAACATCATCTTCCTTTAATGCAGATGTGCTACGAAGATGGTTTCCATGCTCTGAAATGATTGAAATCTCACCATTCTTATTAGCTGCCTTATACTCTGAACTGATAATACCTTTAATCTTGTAGTATCCAGGTTTCTCTACTTTTACTGTATAATTGATCCACTCGTCATCTTCAACAAGATACAGACTATTGTATCCCCTATTTTCAAATATAGTTCCATTACAATTAGCGTAATTCAAATCCACGCCTTCCTCCGGACGAGCTGAGCCTTCAGTACCAAAATAATTACGTCCTGCATTCAACGACTTGTATGTCGGTTTTCCTTTTTCATCCTTCCACATCGTAGCTATTGTCGAATCAAATGCGACAACTCTGCCATCCTCAACCGTAGACCAAGGGCATTTCTCATCAATCCACTGCATCTGTTTTGCCAAGGAGAACACGTCGACCTCCTCTGCGTCATTCGAATATTCCACGACATTGCCTTTTTCATCTTTTTTATAAGCGCCGCTATTAGCATCATGGTAAGCAATTCCTTCTCCACATAAATCATAATAATCCCAACGCCATAAATTAGATTCAGTCGATGGAACTGTATTTATATTTGGCCAAGGTGCTCCACAAAATCCAGGTGGTATGCAACAAATTGGGTTCATCAACTCCTTAATATAATACGAATAGATTGTCGATCCTGACTCATCCTTATATCTAGACTCATGTTCTACATCACATGCACCATTAAAGAATGAAGATGCTTCATCTTTCTTACCCCAGTTCCAAACACACCAGCTGACCACCTGTGGAGCTTCTGCCTTATAATCGCAATCTGACACCATTTTATCAGCATTGCTCTTACAGAAAGGTCCTTCTCTATCAAACTTCACAGCAGACCATTCAGAAACGAATACAGGCAAGTGCTTCTGTGCATAACAGAAGTCGCCCAACAACGCATAATGAGAACATGCAGAATAGTGGAAAGAATACATCACATTCTTCTTATACAAAGAGTCGATAGGATTAGACACAGGCTCCACAATTTTCTGAGACCACTGGTCTGTACCCACTATAATAATTGCATCTGGCTGGTTTGCTGTGATTACAGGGATAACCTCCTCAGCGTAGCTCTTGATGTTCTGCCATCCGCATGTTGGCTCATTACAAATCTCATACAACACATTGTCATATCCATTGTCTGCACAATACTTAGAAATCTCGCCAAAGAAGTCTTTTGACTCAGCAATATAGTCATTAGGATCTCCTGAAGACAACAAAGAATCTGAATTAATATGCCAGTCGACAATACAATACATATCCAACTCCTTAGTCTCCTTGATACTTTTCTCAACAAGGCCCTTGAATTTTGAAGGGTCGCTAAGGTAAGAGTTGGGTTCATCAATGTACATAGCCAAACGTACGATGTTTGCTCCATACTGTTTCATCAACTCCCACTGACTTTCACCTAGGCATCCCTGAACTTCCCCATAGTGAAGAGAGAAAGTAGACCATCCTTTCAACTGAACCGGACTACCTGTTCTGTCGGACAGCTGATTTCCGACTATCATCAACTTGCCCCAATCCGCATAGTTTTTGTCCTGATAAGAACTTTTTTCTGCATTGGCAGTCAACGTCATAGACACTACTGCCGCAAGTAATAATTTTTTTCCCATACTCATCATTTTACAGTCATTATGATTCTCGCATCAATAATCAAAATCGCTTAAATGTCACGGCAAGTGATTTTTTCATTGACATCATTATTTACAATAATACATGTTTTCATGCAAAAGCCAAGTATATTTCAGAAAAAAAACGTCTAAAATTTCAAAAGAGGAGAAGCGAAATGCTGCTCCTCCAAAGGAAACATAGAATCTAATTCTGATTACTTAACAACCAACTTCTGAGTACTGACAGCACCGTTAGATTTAACTATTACAGTATAAACACCTGATAGCAGAGCCCTGTTAATTGTTGCACTTTCCGCAATATTCTGAGAGGCAACAACCTGACCAGCCATGTTTATCACCTCAACTGAAGCCTCTGCTTTGTCAGCAAGAGTCACAGTAAACTCTCCTGAAGTAGGGTTAGGATTGATAGAGAATTTGGTTGCATCTACATCATCCACTGCACCTGGAAAATCTCCTCCACAATCGCCGCAAACAAATGGATCTTCCGGATCAAGCTCTTTGTAGAATTCAAAAATAAGAGGGCCAACACCACTTGCGTCACCATTAAACACTATTTTTATATCTTGCTCTCCCGGTTTTTCAAATACACACAAAACCTCTTTATTATCACCGCTTATAGCATCAGACTCTGTCCAACAATTCCAATAAGTAGAGTCAGTGGCCGTAGAATCTACACATACAGTCGTTTTGGGGAATCCAAATGTAGAGACAGCGTCTGCTTCCTTTAGTGCAGATGAGCTTCGAAGAAGATTTCCATAGTGTGAAACAATAGAAATTTCTCCGTTTTTGTTAGCTGCCTTATACTCTGAACTGATAATACCTTTAATCTTGTAATAACCAGGTTTTTCTACCTTCACAACATAATCAATCCACTCTCCATTTTCAACACGATAAAGGCTATTATATCCCATATTCTCATATTCAGTTCCTTTACAATTAGCGTAATTCAAATCCACACCCTCGTCCGGACGTCTTGAACCATCAGTACCAGAATACATACGACCTGCATTCAAAGATTTGTAAGTAGGATTTCCTTTAGAATCTTTCCACATTGTAGAAATTGTCGAATCAAAAGCGACGACTCTGCCATCCTCCACAGTCGACCAAGGGCATGATTTATTTATCCATTCCAGTTGTTTTGCCATTGAGTATACATCAACCTCTTCTCCGTCATTAGAATAATCAACAACAACTCCAGTTGAATCTTTTATCCAAGCACTACTATTAGCATCATGGAAAGCCACTCCTTCTCCGCCATAGGCATATGCATCCCAGTGCCAAGCATTTGCCGAAGTTGTAGGAATCACATTTGTTTCTTCAAAATTCACACAACATGGAGGAAGAGGTGGCACCTGTCGACCCCCCATAATATCTTTAATATAATCTACATCTAGATAAGGTTTAAACAGACTTTTCTCGCCACACTCACCGGCAAAGGATGAAATATCATCACTTTGATTTCCCCTTTTTCCAATACACCAGCTGACAAGTTGATTCGAAATATTATACTCACAAGAATTAAGGAAGACATCTGAATTCTCCTTACATAAAGGTCCATCTCCATTAAACTTCACAGCAGACCACTCAGAAACAAAAACAGGAATGAGACTCTGAGCATTACGAAAATCTCCTAAAAGTGCAAAGTGGGAACATGCAGAATAATGGAAAGAATACAACACATTTTTTTTGTACACAGAATCAATAGGATTTATGACCGGCTCCAAAATCTTCTGGCACCATTGATTTGTGCCGACAATAATCATTGCCTCAGGCTGATTCTCTATGATTACAGGAATAACTTGCTCTGCATATTTCTTAATTGTATCCCATCCATTACTATCAGAAACAACAGGTTCATTACACAACTCATACAATACGTGGTTGTATTCTTTGCTCTTTGCATAAGATGATATTTCGGAAAAGAAATTCCTAGCATCTTCTCTCTGGTTCCACGGATTACCCTCTTTCACGTTTGTCTCTAGAGTATGCCAGTCGACCATAACATACATACCTGCATTGTAAGCGTCATCGATGTATCCTTTTATTCTCTCCTTGGAAGCTTCCTTGTTTGCCATATAAGATCCTCCATAAGATTCGTCATCAATAGGCATGGACAAGCGGACAATATTGGCACCATAGTGCTTCATCAACTCAAACTGGTCTTTTCCTAAACAGTTCTGATTGTCAGGAGAATAAATAGATTGTGTGGACCATCCTTTCAACTGTATAGCATCTCCCTTAGCCGAAGAAAGCTGATTGCCTACCAACTTCAATTGACCCCACTTCTCAATGTAGTTCACATCATCATACATTGATGCGGCGTTAATAGTCAGCGTCATAGACGCAACCGCCATAAGTGACAAAATTTTTCCCATGTTTTTCTTTTTTAGATTAACAACCTTTCGCATCAACAAGACTAACCGTCAACAAAAGTCTAAAAGGTATTTCATGTGATGTTATTACGCACAATATTACATTTTTTTTCAAAAAGAAATACCCCAAAAACTCTTTTTAACAAATTTTAATACTTCCATGTCAATCAGCAAAACCATTACAATATAAATCACAAAAGGAGGATGAGCAAGATGCCCATCCTCCTTGAATACTATAAGAAATCAAAATTCTATTACTTAACAACCAACTTCTGAGTGCTGACAGCACCGTTAGATTTAACTATTACAGTATAAACACCTGATGGCAGAGCCTTGTTAATTGTTGCACTTCCCGCTATGTTCTGAGAAACGACAACCTGTCCTGCCATATTTACGACATCGACTGATGCCTCAGCATCCTCTGCAAGAGTTACAGCAAATTCTCCTGAAGTAGGGTTAGGATTAATAGAAAACTTAGTTGCATCTACATCATCCACTGCATCTGGAAAAATTCCTCCACAAACGAACGGATCCTTTGGATCAAGTTCCTTATACCAATCAAATATTAGCGGACCGACACCACTAGCGTCGCCATAGAATTTAAATGTTATTTTCTGTTCACCAGCTTTTTCAAAGGCACACAGCACCTCTTTTTCATCACCGCTTATAGCGTCAGATTCTGCCCAACAATCCCAATAAGTAGAGTCAGTAGCAGTAGAATCTGCGCATACAGTTGTTTTTGGGAATCCAAATGTAGTGACAGCAGCAGCATCCTTTAGTGCAGATGAGCCTCGGAGATGGTTTCCATATTCTGAAAAGATTGAGATCTCTCCTTCCTTATTAGCTGCCTTATATTCTGCGCTTATAATACCTCTAATCTTGTAGTATCCAGGTTTTTCAACATTTACAGTATATTTGATCCACTCTTCATTTTCAACATTATAAAGGCTATTATATACCCAATGCTCATATATAGTTCCTTTACAATTAGCGTAATTCAAATCCACACCTTCATCTGGACGAACAGAGCCATCAGTACCTGAATAATTACGTCCTGCATTCAAAGATTTGTATGTAGGATTTCCATTTACATCCTTCCATAACGTAGCTATTGTCGAATCAAAAGCAACAACTTTGCCATCCTCGACTGTAGACCAAGGGCATGGTTTATCAATCCACATCATTATTTTCGCCAATGATAACACGTCTACCTCTTCTCCATCATATTTATAGTCTAGCACAAAACCGTCATTATCTTTTTCCCATGCTCCGCTATTAGCATCATGGTAAGCAATTTCTTCACCACCCAAATTATAGTAATCCCAGTGCCACAAATCAGCCATAGTCGATGGGATTGTATTTGAATTAGGCCAAACCTCACAACAAGGAGGAGGTGGTGGGCAACAATGTGTAGGTGACATATGACTAATTATATAATCACCATATTCAATGTCAGAATCTACTGATTTATATTTTGACTCATTGCCTACAGCACAAGAGCCAGAAAAAAAGGAAGATGCCTCATCCTTCTTACCCCAACCCCAGACACACCAACTGACAAGCTGAGGAGCAACACCTGGCCGATCATCACATGCAGCAAGCATCTGATCAGCATTGTTTGCACAGAATGGGCCATCACCACTAAAGTTCACAGCAGACCACTCTGATACAAATACTGGAATTGATCCCTGTGCAGCACGGAAGTCACCCAACAAATGAAAGTGAGAACATGAATAGTAGTGGAATGAATACATCACGTTCATCTTGTACTGAGAAGAAATTGGATTTGATACAGGCTCCATGATCTTCTGACACCACTGGTCTGTTCCAACTATGATGATAGCATCTGGCTGGTTAGCTGTAATCACCGGTATTACCTCTTCCGCATAACGCTTTACATTAATCCATCCACACGTTGGCTCATTACAAATCTCATACAGGACATTGTCGAAGCCATTATCTGCACAATACTTAGAGATTTCCCCAAAGAAAGACATTGACTCTTTAAGATAATCATTAGGATCTCCTGTTCTTTCAGGCGATTGCCATTCTGAGATATGCCAGTCGACGATACAATACATATCCAACGCTGCGGTCTCCTTGACACTCTGCTTGACAAGTTCCTTGAACTTTGTTGAATCACTAAGGTAAGAATCTTTTTCATCAATGTACATAGCCAAACGAACAACATTAGCTCCATACTTTTTCATCAATTCCCACTGAGATTCGCCAAGACATCCCTGGACATCATCAGAATGGAGAGACTGTGTAGACCAGCCTTTCAGTTGGACTGGTTCTCCATTCTTGTCTGACAATTGATTTTCTACCAATCTAAGTTTTCCCCAATCTGCATAGTTTTTACCCTGGTAAGGATTATAAGTAGGGGATGTGTTAGCTCCAGAATGTAGAGCAATGGACGTAAATAAAGCTAGTAATAAAGTTTTTTTCATTGTATTATGTTTTAGTGAATTCTTGCAATATATATCTGGAAAAACAAAACTCGTCAACAATTGTAACGGAAAAGTCTTTGTTTGGTATATCTACAAATATACATGTATTAAGTGAAACACAACACTCTGAATCTGAATCGTAACAGAAATGTCACATCATAATGACTCTTTATAGTTGTTTAAGAAGCCGCTTAAATTAAGTAGAGACAAGGCGTTAAGAAGATCCACCCTTAACTATTACCTTTTATTTAGCTACGGAATGGATTCAATGTTTCTGGCGAGCAACAATAATTATCTTAAAGCATACAAAAAAAGAGGGGGAGCAAAATGCTCCCCCTCCGTGGATTTATAAGAAATCTAATAATTCAGATTACTTAACAACCAACTTCTCAGCCTTAACAGCACCGTTAGACTTAACAACTACAGTATAAACACCTGCAGCCAAAGCCTTATTGATTGTAGTAGAACCCTCAAACTTCTGAGAAGCTACAATCTGACCAGCGATGTTAACAACTTCAACTGTTGCCTCAACATTCTTTGGAAGAGTTACAGTGAACTCACCTGAAGTTGGGTTAGGGAAGATAGAGAAGTCGATAGCCTCAACATCATTAACATCTGAATTGAATTTGATAGGATCATCTTCATCAAGTTCACCGTACCATGTGAACTTAAGAGGACCTACACCACCTGCATTTCCGCTGAAACGGATAGTGATGTTCTGATCTCCAGCCTCACCAAATGCACACAATACAACTTTTTCCTTACCAGAACATCTTGCATCCTGCTCTGACCAACAATCCCAAGGATCTGACTTTGAAGCATCAGCACATGTTGTTGTTGTTACGAAACCAAATGTAGGGATAGCATCTGCATCAGTAAGTGCAGATGGCTTACGTAGGTGGTTACCATGTGTAGAAGTGATTGAAATCTCACCCTTAGACTCCTCCTGTAGGTATTCAGCACTAACAATACCTGAGATCTTATAGTAACCTGGTTTCTCTACATTTACAGTATACTTGATCCACTCATCTGCCTCAACCCATCCTAGGTTACAGTATCCTGATGCCTCAAGATCTGTTCCCTGACACTGAGAACCTGACAAGTCAACACCCTCGTCTGGACGAGCAGAACCATCAGTACCTGAATAGCAACGACCTCCGTTCAAAGACTTGTATGTTGCATTTCCTTTAGCATCCTTCCAAGTAGTCTTGATAGCATCATCGTATGATTTAACTACAGGAATCTTACCACTTTTATCAACTGTTGACCAAGGACATGGTTTGTCTAGCAACTGCAAATCCTGAGCCAAAGAGAAGACGTCAATTTCCTCTCCTGTGTTCTTATAGTCAAGGACAGTACCTTCCTTATCCTTCTCCCAAGCACCACCATTTCCATCATGGTAAGCAATACCTTCACCACCTCTATCATAGTAATCCCAGTGCCATGCAGAACCTTCTGTTGAAGGAATTTTGTTGATAGTTTCCCATGGTCCTGTCTCTGGAATAGGAATATCAGGATTTTCACCTGCCATCTTAATCATTACATAGTCACCAAAATTCTGGTTTGAATCCTGAGCTCTGTATTTTGACTCATTTCCTACAGAACATGATCCAGTAAAGAATGAAGATGCCTCATCCTTCTTACCCCAGTTCCACATACACCAGCTGACAAGCTGAGGAGCAACACCTGGCTGAGCCTCACATGCAGCAAGCATCTGATCAGCATTGTTTGCACAGAAAGGACCATCACCACTAAAGTTCACAGCAGACCACTCAGAAACGAATACTGGAATTGATCCCTGTGCAGCACGGAAGTCTCCCAACAAATTAAAGTGAGAACATGAATAGTAGTGGAATGAATACATCACGTTCTTCTTGTACTGAGAAGAAATTGGATTTGACACAGGCTCCATGATCTTCTGACACCACTGGTCTGTTCCAACTATGATGATAGCATCTGACTGGTTAGCTGTAATTGAAGGGATTAGAGCCTCAGCGTAGCTCTTGATCTGGCCCCATCCACAAGTTGGCTCATTACACAACTCGTACAATACATGGTCATAACCATTGTCAGCACAATACTTAGAGATTTCACCGAAGAACTCCTTTGCCTCTCTCAAATGGTCATTAGGGTTACCTGAATGTCCGTTTGTCTCAAGAACGTGCCAGTCAACCAAACAGTACATATCCAAGCTCTTTGTATCTGCAATAGCCTCCTTAACCATCTGTTTGAACTTGCTTGGATTGCTCAAATAAGAGTTGCTCTCATCGATGTACATAGCCAAACGAACGATGTTTGCTCCGTACGCCTTCATCAACTCCCACTGTCCCTTACCAAGACATCCCTGTACCTCACCATAGTGAAGAGAGAATGTAGACCATCCTTTCAACTGAACTTCCTTTCCAGTCTTTGTAGAAGAAAGCTGGACTCCATTCAATTTTAATGCACCCCAATCAGAATAGTTCATTCCCTGATATGGGCTTTTTTCCGCTGCATTTACAGTCAACGCCATAGACGCAACTGCAGCAAGTGATAAAATTTTTTTCATCTTCCTTGTTATTTAGATAAATTTGTTTTTGTTTTCCAATACTCTATTTGATAAGTGAGATATACTATAAATAGCATAAGTACCCTTTCATCATTGTTTTCTGAATGCAAATATGCATCTTATTTTTCTAACAAAAAACAAATTTCGACTTTTTAATACTTCTAGTTGTATTTTAGGTTCAGAGAAAACTTTCATATTTTCAGCCTTATTTAATTATCAAACAACACATTAGCTAATTTTTTTAAAATTTAAAAATCAGACAGAGGTGCTAAAAAACATATTTTTGGTAAAAAAATATCGATTTTATGTTGCAGAATATAAAAATAGTGTTACCTTTGCATTGTGTTTTTCATGGTATTAGATTTAAGGTTGGAAGATTGGAAGTCGAGAGGCTTCCTTCTTTTTTTATTTTTCGCCATATAACAAGCAATTGATTGCTTATTTTAATCTGTTGTCAAAAGCGACATTTAACTTCCACAAAGCTTAATAATATTGATGTTTATTTTTAATTCACATTTTAGATTAAGATTTTTTGTAACCCTATTAGCAAAGTTCTTTTCTCATAAACCAATCGCATTATTTACTTGTATTCGGCTCGAATTGTAGGCAACATGAGTTTCCTAGATTCTCTTTTATGAAACTCCATACATCACACTTAGTCTACTTAAATACTCTTATTTTATAATTCGAGACGAATGAATATTATAAGATATATCTGTCAACAAAAAAAGGGATGCTGCTTCAGCATCCCTTTTAATCTATTTGTCTAAAAGATTCATTTCTTCTTTATAGATGTTTTTGGCGTTTTTGTCACCATAATAACCTCAGCTCTACGATTTTGAGAACGTCCAAGAGAAGTTCTGTTAGAGATAATAGGTTTTGTCTCACCAAATCCTCTAGCAACCACACGGCTGTCATCAATTCCCTTGTTAGTCAAAACTCTCTTGACTGCATTTGCACGTTTTACAGACAATGCCAAGTTCTTTTCATTTGTACAGTCTGAGTCGGTATGACCAAGGATGATCACTGATGTGTTTGGTTTGTTCTTCAACGTGTTGTAAACCTTATTAATATCTGGCAACATACGATTTCTTACCACAGCCATACTTGAATCGAATAGGACGTTGCAAGTTGGCGACTCAAACACCTCATACTCAACTCCATTCTCTGTAATTGTATAATGTCTTGCCTGAGGGCGGTTGGCAGCATACTGCTCTGGAGTCAATTCATCGTATCTGTCAGCGATCATACTGTTGTCTGAAGCCTTTGCGACTGGAGCCTTAGATGGCTTTGCAACTGTTTGTGCTGCAGATGGTTTAGCAGCCGGTGTAGCAGCTGGCTGTGCTGCAGGAGTAGCAGCTGGCTTAGTTGTAGTTGCAGGAGTTGCTGGTTGTGCGTCATTCTTAACCTCAGCAGGAGCAGCGACTGGAGCTACAACACTATCAATAGGACAACCATTTTCGTCAACCTTAGTATCAAGAGGTGTGTCAGGACACTTGTCTAGATAATCTGCGACTCCATCCTTATCTGAATCCTTAGGACATCCGTTAGCATCAACAGGAGCACCAATTGGAGTCAAATTACACTTATCAAGGTAATCAGGAACACCGTCACCATCAACATCCGAAGGACATCCGAACTCGTCTACCAAAGCTCCTGAGTTAGGGTTATGGCACTGATCCTTATAGTCGAACACACCGTCGCCATCTGAATCAAGTGGGCATCCCTTCTCGTCTACCTTCTTGCCAGACAAAGAGTCGTGGCACTGGTCCATATAGTCAGCAACACCGTCGCCATCTGAATCCTTAGGACAACCATTCTTATCAACCTCAATTCCTTCTGGAGTGTCATTACACTTGTCATACAAGTCGGAAATACCATCTTTATCAGAATCCATCCACGACAATCTGCTCTTATCTTCCCTTTCCTTATCACGGATCAAGAAATTGATACCTGTAGAGATATTAGCCGCACGAGTACGTGTAGGAATAGCCTTACCGTCGCCCTTAGCATAACGCAAAGGAATCTGATCCGCAGCCAAGAAGAAGTTTACTGGGCCAAGATTCAAGTTCACACCCAAACCGATATTGCTAAACATACCGTTAGTTACAGTGTATGAAGCTGAAGCAGATACGATTCTGTTTGGACGATAGTTGTACGCAAGCATAACTTCCTCAGACGCGCAACCACGTAGGAAATATGTCTTCGACAATGCTCCAACGGACATTTTATTCTCGCAGAACGAATATTCAACACCCAACAAAGCCTTAGCTGTAAGCATTGAGTTGTATCCCTCACTTTCGTCTACTACATACATATTGTCGAGCATCTCCTGATATGGTTCCCATAGGTCGGCAGAATCACGCTCATGGATATCATCAATGCCATATTTCAAACCGTTGTAAATGAAATCCCCATTTTTCTTGACTTTATGCAACTCCTTGCTATAGTGGATAAAGCCAAGGTCAAGAACGCTCGCCGACAACTTAACACTTTTGATCGGAGTGTAAGTGACACCGAAATCAAGAGCAAGACCAGCACCCTTCGACTTTGTGAAATCTTTTGCTTTTACATCATCATTGAAATCCAATGAATCAATCTTGCCTTCCTCATCCTGATATATTTCTATGCCAGGCACAGAGGCATCGATCTCTCCTTCTCCTGTAAATCTCCACTCATCTTTTGAGACATACAAGTCAATGTCTCTGAAATCTGTACGATAGCCTGCATGAGGAATCAAATATTTAAGTTTTGCTCCTGCCTGGAACTTTTCAGAAAATGCATAGCTATATCCGAATGCCAGTTCTGAATAGCAGTTCATCGTAGACGAGAATTTTCCCAAACCAAATGAATATTGCGATTCAGATGAGTATTCTTCAGACATCAAAGCAGCCTTGAACATTTCCTTTGGAAGGATTGTATTCATCTCCATTCTGTTCGACAATGAGAAAGAAACATAAGATTTTTCCTTGATTCTCATACCGAAGTTCAAAAGCTGAACATTATAATCTGCAAATATTCTGTCACGTGGACTGATTTTATTCATCACGTTGCGAAGCTCATTCTTGGCCTCTGGATGAAGGAACAACACCGTAGTGTTTTTTCCATCAATAGTGCGAGGCACATATATATCTTCAAACGCGAGCTTGCTATTACCTGCATTCACTGAGACTAAAGACAAGCCAGGCATTCCAATATACATCTTGTCAGTAGGCTGGAATGAAGGATTAAAATTATGAATCAATGGATTCTGATCCATAAAATATAGTGTAGACGACATTTGCGCAAACGTCGTTGACGCTGTAGCTAATATTGCCGAAACGACAGATATAATTTTTTTCATTGTCTTAGTCTATTATTTTTCTTTATTAGAAATATTCGCTTTCAAATGGGTGTATACCTTAGCAGACATACCGCAATTATTTGTCAAAACGACACCATTTACAGTACCTTTTGGAACTTTGATCTTGTAAGTGAAGTCGACAGCATTGATCTTCTTGATATCCTCGATCATATCGTCTGACACAACAATCTTCTTCTTTGATGGAGTGGCACTTATTATATGTCCACTATTAGCATCAATTTGTGCTGCTGGTATTTTCACTGTCTGATCAAGTTTTTTGTTCTCTATATGAGTAAGTACAACCTTGCCATTTACAGAGTCGGCTCTGCAGAACTTTGCCGTAACTGTACCCTCGAGAGGCAATTCATTCTCAAACTCAATAAAAATTTCCACATCATCAAACTTGAAGTTTCCATCCTGATAGTCTGTCACATCTTCTACAATGTCAATTCCATCAACAGTATCCTTAATTGTAATATAACTACCTTCACCAATCTGTAGCGGCACTTCTGCATGAATATTCAAATCCACATAAGTGGAATCAAGCAAGAAGAATGAAGTTTTAGGATCATCATCATTACCAACTATTTTAATGCCACATCTTACAGATACGGAATCAGGCAAAAGATTGAATATTTCATCAAGGCTTCCATTGTTTTTATCAAATGTCTCCTTGAAGGCTTCAACCTCTTCGTTTTCATTTTGTGAATGCTTAAATTCAAAATCATACGATTTAGACTCATAAGAAAGTCCCTTAAAGAAAACAGCCTCAACAGAATCCTTCTTTGATGGATTCTTTGTCTTACGTTTTCCGACTAGGCGTTTCACTGAGCATGCCAATGGAATACCACTGTTTGTCATACCTGTGATTGTCAATTTAGGATCTATCACATTCAAATCGAAATCAAGGTTGTCATCATACAAGTTGATATAAAAATCTGTATACTCAATCTGCTCTATATTCGATTTGAATGATCCTTTTATCTTATGATATGACAATTTTGACTCCTCCATCACAACCTTGATCTTCACATCCTTACTTGTAAGAGGGATATCTTTACCAGCATATTCACTTCTCGTGGCTATTTCACAAGTAACTACATATCCTTCTTCAGGAAAACGAAGAATTTGGTTTGACAAATTTACTTTGATAGTACCAGTCTCTTCATTAAAAAGATTGTTTTCATCATGAGGAATATTTACATTCTTTATATAAAGCGCCTCAGCATCAAATGCATTACTTTCAATATGGAATTTCAAAAATCCATCCTTAATGTGGATTTCATCAATTCTTCCAGCACCATTCTCATCATCAACACTCAAATTGATTGGGACTTCTACAAGGAATGAAGGATTCGCAGGAATTACATTATTTGATATTGTGACAAGATTTTTTGCAACAAGGTCGAATTCATAAGAAGATTCCTTGAACGCAATTTCAATAGGTTTAACATTAACACGATTTACAGTGTCAAACTCAAATGTCAAGATTCCTTCTGGGTTCTCTGAGATATAGTCAGTCTTAAACTCACTCAAAATATCCTTCAACTTGACCTCAGAACTTGCAATTGGTAGATATTCATTTAATCCGATTCTGAAATCATTGGAGATATTATCCAAATCGTAGGAATCATCTGTACAGCTTACAAAACCAGCTGTCATTAAGGCTAAAGCCAATAATTGATTTTTCATTATATTACAATCGTTTTTTTATCACAAAACTATTTTTTTACAAAATTAGACAAATAAACCTAAAAACAATACTTTTAGGCATACTTTATTCACTTTTTTCGTAAAATAATACATTTTCGCATCATTTCAGCATAAATAAAAAGGAATACGTTACATGAAGTAACGCATTCCATATATATTCTATCAAAAAAACTATTTCTTGCCATGAAGACGTTTGAACACGTACTTTCCACTCTCTGTAAGGATTTCTGGATCCATCGGAGAAATTTTTCCTGTGTTCCAATTCAACGCTCCACAAACGCCACCTTCTGCACTGAAGCTCCAGTTACACCAGCTGACCAACTGGTTTCCTGTATTACCTCCATCCATGATGTCCATCCAAATATCCGTAAGATCTGGGCGGAACTCATGCCATCCGCTCGCCTCTGTTGTGCCCCACTCTGTCACAAAGATTGGAAGCAACTCCAAAACTGACTTTTCGCCCTTTTCTGGATCACCCTCAGCCATTTTCTTGAAGAAGTTGTCTGGTCTGTGATTACCCGGCTGATCAGCCAATCTTCCGTCATTATGTGTTGCCGAATAAAAATGGAATGTATACATCACATTTTCATATGGTTTTCCGTTTTTGTCTGCAACCTCGTTTCCAAGAACCAACTCAGGACAAGAGCTCCACCAAGGTGTTCCGCACACTACAATGACATCTTTATCGTTGGAACGTATGATCTCAAGCATTTCCTCGCAATAAGGCTTGATCTGTGTCGTCCAATCCACTCCAGGGCCTCCCTCATAATGCCAATTTGGCTCATTGCAAACCTCATATATAATATGTTTCATATTGGCATAGCGACGCGAGCAATATGTAAAAAAGTCGCCAGCTAAGTCCCGTCCGTTCGTAGGATGGCAACGGTACTGCGGAGCATTTGGGTTTCCTGGCTTGTGGACATGCCAGTCGATCAAAAGATAAATACCGTTTTCAGCTGTCCATTTAACTACCTTCTCAAGAATCTCATTCCTAAACTGAGGATTATATGCGTATCCACCTTCTTCGTCGACATACAATGCATAACGGAATACGCTGCAATTCCACTCATTTCTCAACGCCTTGATGTTGCGTGCTGTGACATTTGCCACGCCTGCCCACTGCAATCCGTGAGTACTCATTCCCTTAAGCTGCACAGGGTTGCCATTGGCGTCACACATACAACGTACACCCTTGGCATTTGGAGCGACTTTCAATTTACCCCATTTCGCAACAGGCGATCCTGCCGGATATTCATACGCTGGCAATGCCTCTACATTGCTGCTAAGAGAGTCGATATATCCCTTTTTAACAACATAATTCATTGCAGAGTCTGCCTTCAATGAATCTGCCTTTGCCCTTGCGATTGAATCCGCTTTTGCATCAGCACCCGTATTGTCAATTGTTCCCTCAGCTGGCTTATTGTGGACGCAGCCAAACAGTGCCATAGAGAGTAGCATTCCGAAGAATAGTTTTTTTGCCATTATTTTATTTTATTTGTTGCTTTTTTAAGTGATCGTAGACATATTTACCACTTTCCGTCAATATTTCCGGATCTAGTGGGGATATTTTTCCAGTGTTCCATTTCAACGCGCCACATACTCCTCCTTCCGCGCTGAAACTCCAGTTGCACCAGCTTACCAACTGGCCTCCGTCGTTGTCTCCATCGAAAATATCAAGCCACATGTCCGACAAATCAGGACGGAAATTGGTCCATCCGCCGGCATCTGTTGTGCCCCATTCCGTCACAAAAACAGGAAGAGTATTCAAAATCGCAGGAATTCCTTTTTCTGGATCTCCTTTTTGGAAACGCTTCATAAAATTTATTCCACGGAATGTCGTTGGAGTGTCGATGTCTCTTCCATCGTTATGGCTCGCCGCATAAACGTGGAATGTATACATCACATTCTCATATGGAATTCCATTTTCATCAGTCACCTCATGGCCTATCACATCTTGTGTGTCCTGGCTCCATGACGGTGTGCCACACAATGCCACCACATCCTTGTCGTATGTTCTGACAATCCGCAGCATGTCTTCGCAATAATCCTTGATCACTCCGACCCAAGGAATTTTCTCGCCATTATCAATGTTCGGCTCGTTGCAAAGCTCATACAATATATGTTTCTGGTTCTGGAAACGTCTCGCGCAATACGTGAAAAAGTCTCCCGCCAAATCCATTCCGTTCATCGGATGGCAACGGTATTCAGGTGCCTGCGGACTTGCCGGTGCCAACACATGCCAATCTATCACAAGATACATTCCACATTCCGCCGTCCACCTGACCACATTCTCCAACATCGTCTGACGGAATGTAGGATTGTAGGCATAGCCTCCTTCATAATCGACATATAGAGCAAGACGGAAGACGCTGCATCCCCACTCCTCTTTCAATGCTTTGATATTGCATTCAGTCACGTTAGCAACACCGGCCCACTGCAGACCATGTGTGGAAAATCCTTTTAGCTGAACAGGCTCTCCCGTCTCACTGCAAAGGCAACGTACTCCTTTGGCATTCTTGGCAACCTTCAATTTGCCCCATTTGCCGACGGGGGAATTTTCCGGATAAGAGTAAGCAGACAAGATATCTACATTGATGCTCGCGTCATCAATGTATCCAATTTTAATAATATCTTTCCCAAAATCAGCCACTTACGTCCTTTTTTAATCCGTTCTAAAATAATATATGCCTTTTGTTTTTCCGTGCAAAAAAAGCACACTAATCGGCAAATAATCCAAAATTTTGACAAAATTATAAATTTTTAGAATAACTATTCAAATTTATCAGGGGTAATTCTAAAAAAAATCGGAAAAAAAATCAACAATTGATTTTTGCGACGGCGAATGCGCAAACTGATTGGGTGTTTAATGTTGTTTATGAGACACACATTGGTATATTATGAGACGCATGTTGGTATATTATGAGACGCACGACCGTGCGTCTCTACAAATTCATAACCCTTAAAAAAAAGAGAGGCTGCCTTATCACAAGGTTGCCTCGCCATTAGTAAATCACTTATCAAAAATATAGCTTGTTTTGTAAAAAGCCTCTATTTTATGAAATAGTATGAAAATATTTAAATCCACTACAAAGATATAATTCTTTTCATATATTGCAAAAATTATTTTTCAACATTACCCAAATTCACATTCAACACCACCCTTTGATAGCATGATGTGCCCTCTTTTGTGACGTGGAAATCAAGAAATGCTCCAAAACTGACGTGTCGATTATGTACAATTGGTGAATAGATGGATGTCAAAGAGTAGAATGACGACTGATAATGAGGATCTCCCATATTCAGCAACGAGCCATACATAGGATAAAGAGGGAATTGTTTGTTTCCGGCATATAACGTCTCTATTATTCCTATTTTTTTCCATAACAGGTGTAAATCAGCAAGCAATCCTCCGTCTACCTCCCAATCTCCTATAGCCCTGCATCTGTCGAAACTCACAGCATAACCAGCTTTGATTCTAAATCTATCAAATACAGTTTTATCGCTAAAATCCCATCCAATATAAGGATAGGCGAACATGTCGTCGTTGACACCCTCGCCTTCCGGTGCTGGATTACGTTTTGCCAGATGATTCAACTGGACATTTCCTCCAATGAAAAATGGAGAAATACCACGTAGATATCGATGAAAGTATTTTCGCACATTGTAGTTCACATTGAATGCTTCTCTCTGATCAGCACTTTGCAAGCTTCGCCAATCAAGCGATATTTCATGGAAAGCCAAATTGTTTTTCGTACATTGCAAAAGGATTCCACGAATATTAGGATTATAATAATCCATAGAATCGCTCCACAATATTTCAGGAAGACGGTAGGATAGTCGACGTGGAATCATACCAAACGAAACACTCCAAACTTTGAAATCAGGAGTGTTTGTTCCATCTATTCTTAAAACTGAAGAGTCCCTTTTCACTTCTTTAACCACCTTGTGCGAAAATGTATAATAAGCTGTAGGGACAAACTTATTCTCTTTGTAGCCGATACCTATTGGCTGAATGTAGTGGGTTCCTGCCACCAACTTATGGACATCGGTATATTTTTTCTTTATTCCATCATTATTTACTTTTTCGTGCTCCGATTTTCCGAATCTCACTCCTAAAGAAGGAGAAAGACGGGAGAAAAATATAGTCTGCTGAGGAGAGTACGTCTGATCCCCTTCACGATTGTCGAAGACGGTTTCCGCATCGACACCCCAGATAAACTTATATTCTTTCTCTTGTTCCTGAGCTGAAATGGCACTAAAGCAAAATGCCGAAAGCAGGATAGTAAAAATTCTTAGCAATTTCATTTTTCTATTTTTTTACAAAAATAACTTTTTCTGTTTGCAGACGGAGGAATGCGCTATGAAAAATTAAGAATTAAGATTGAAGAATTAAGAATTTTACGAAAACAAACGACATACATGTGATGAAGATTCTTTTTTTGTCCAATTTCTTAAAAATGTCACTGTATATAGAGAAATTTTTATAATTCGACTAGGAAAACAGCCGTAAATGTCTAATAATCATATCAGATGAGATAAATAAGAATCAATCAGACTCAGAAGTCATAAGATAATAATTGACCATTCATAAGGGTAGAAGCAAAAAAAATTGCAAAAAGTGTTAAAAAAGTTTAATTTTCTTTTGGAGTTAAATAAAAAAGGTCTATCTTTGTAATAGAAAACAAAACAGGTAGATTTTTTCATAATTAAGGTTTAGGTTAAATTAGAACGGAGGGGGCTGCGAAGTTCCCTTCTTTTTATTTTAAATCATTCCTATTTTCTAATTTTCTCATTCGCTTCATTAAGTTTCGCCATCAATGTCTCACACTCCTCAATTCTTGCAGCATTCCTAGGCAGATCCGGATGATGCAGCAAAGCCAGATTATGGTAAGCTCGTTTGATTTCCTCGTCGGTTGCTTTTTCATCCAAACCAAGAAGCTCGAAATATGGTCTTAAAGTGGAGACGGAATGCTCCTCCGTCGACGCGGATCTTTTATACTCATAATCATCAAATTCTGTTCGGAGGGAAGAATAACGATTTATGAAAAAATCGAAATAGTATTTATTGAATTTCAATTGTGTCATCAAACTCATCAGCATATTCCACTCATCATTATGGATGCCATCCTGCGCAATGGCAAGTTTGAAAAGAAGGTCCATCAGATTTTTTGTATCAAACAAATCTTTCTGTTTCCACCATTCGTTCAACGTCTCTATTTGCGAATCCGTATAATCCGTTTCGAATGCCAAAATCATCTCATCCTCGCTAAACCAGCCCGACAAAACAGTTCTCTGTTCCCATCGTCCATCTTCATTCAGACTACACAACCTACTGACGTATGGCAACACATACAGATTCGGTCTATCTCCCAACAACTCCCTTCTGGAAATATAATCTTTGATTTCTTTCTCCGACATTCCCCATTTCTTTTCAAAATAATTGGTCAATAGTTTTTGGAGATATGACATAAATGATTTCCAATTGCCCAAAATAAATACTGCTACGAACAAACTTGAAAATTTCTCCGCCATGGAAAAAAATTCAGTGGATAAATATAGTTTACCTCCTATATATATACATACACCTATTATCATAACAAGGAATAGAGCTGTAAAAATCTTAACCAGAACCCGTAATATACTCATCCATTTATATTGGCGTACAATTTCATTTCTATTCATAGACTGATTTATTTTGAAGAATAATTAACGTGAAGTATGTAAATCGCAAATCATTTTCCACTTTTTGATTGAATTCTAACCTCTTTTTCTCATAAAAAGGAATAGCCTTTCTTTATAAATTTTGTGACTCCGTGGTTTTATTAAATTTTATGTGCTCGCCTACGGCTCGCACGTAGGGAAGAGTGGCAAATTAAAAGATTGCACTACAAAAGTGCAGAAAAGTAGCAAATTTTGCACTCTCGAAGTGCAATTCCTCTTAAAAAAACAATAAAAAATGCCATTGCAGATACAAACCCGCAATGGCATACTAATTAAAATAGAGTTTACTATATGATTTATTTTACTATCATAGTCTTGCTGTCAACATAACCGTTGGCATTCATGACATAGAAATAGAATCCTTGTGGCAAGTTGCCTACAGAGAATGTCAAAGTATAGTTTCCTGCAGAATACTCGTCGGCCACAATGCTCTTAACCTTAACGCCTAAGCTATTGTAAAGGTCGATAGTCACAAATGAATTATCCGCGATAGTGAAGTCTATCATAGTCTCACCGTTTGTCGGATTTGGTCTGTTCTGCGACAAATAGTATCCGTCGTTCTCAGAAACGCTCTCGACATCATACACGCCACTCTCACCGCATCCATTATGTACAATCTTATGATTACCCCAATCAAACTTACCGCTACTGTGGTTGCTGCTCACCTTGCTTGTACGGATCTTAGTGTCCTGAGACTTATCTCCAAACAAGAACTTGTTGATGTAAGCCTGAGCAGCCTTGTTTTGGTTGCTTGAAGCCTGGCAGTGTGAGTGACCTCCCTCGATCACATAACCGAAACGATCCTCAATTCCCATTGCTTTCCAAACCTCTTCTGCCGCCTTCAATGATGCGAAACCTGAAGCGTCGCCCAACCATACATAATCAGGATTTCCGAATGCCAAGAAAGCACGTGGAGCGATCATAGCTATTAGCTCATGATGGTCGTAAGGCAGCTTGTCGATCTGCGACTGGAAGTTGCTCTTGAAACTGCTTAGGAACCAGTCGTAGTTAGTGTTGGAAATACCCTCAACGTCTGATCCAATTTCTGAACTTACACGCCATGAGTTGACACCGCCACCACCAGACTCTTGTGCAATTGTCAATGCGATACGCTCATCAAATGCACCTGCATACAATGCCATCTTACCTGCGTATGAACATCCTGTCACAGCTATATGTCCAAGATCAGCCTTGATCTTATCCTTAACAATCTCCAAACCATCGATCAAACGGCTGATACCCCATGACCACGCACAATAGTCAGCTTTTGTGTTGAATGTTCCAGGATACAACTTATAGAATGGGTCGTTCTGGCTTCTTCCACCACCGCCAAATCCTGAATTGTACTCAGCAATCTGAGAGTGAGTGAATGGCACCTGAATACACTTAGAGAAATAAGAAGAGCTCAAACTTCCTGTGTTGCCGTCCATACCAATCACAATTGGATGTGGTCCGTTGCCTGATGGCACAGAAATCTTACTTGTCAACGTAAGCTTATTGCTTCCGTTATATACTGTGACTGTCAACGTTCCTCCAGAGTAAGAAGCTTCAAGTTTGTCAAACTTAGGTTTTTCTCCAATCTCCCAATACTCAATCTCACGCTTGATTTCGTTACGACGGCAAGACCAGTCGCAGAAATCAGTCACCTTACCATTACCATTTGCCCACTCAAATGGGTTAGGCAATGTTCTGCATGATTTAAGATTGTTCTTGTTCAAAGAAACTGGATCTTCGCATGCGGCTCCTGTGTTTTCAACGTCGTAGCTCAAAGGATATTCGCCTGGAGCAATGTAAGAGCCTCCCTGATGACCTCCTTGGCCGCCATGACTTTCTTGACCTCCTTGGCTACCGTGAGAAGAAGTATCTGCCTCAGCAAACTCAATGTAATCCAAGTTGTTGTTGTTGCTGCCAAACTTAACTTTCAAGATATGCTTACCAGCCTTGATCTCATCTGTTGTTGTCTTCAATGCTGTGTAAGTGTCCCAGCTGCCTGTTGAGCTTCCTTCGAAAGAAGCCACCTTCTTATCGTCGATATATACATCGAAATTGATGTCGCCGCCTCCATTAGATGCGTTTGCTGTCAAATCATATTTGAATGTTTTTTCCACATCAATTGTATACTCCAACCACTCGCTTGAAGTTGTGTAACCGATAGCCATACCTGTTCCACCCTTCACGATATCAACACCTTCGTCAGTACGGAATTTAGCGTCTCCCTCATTTTGATCATCGCTATCATTATAAGCATTGCCGTTTCCGCCTATGTCATAATGTTCGCCCTCCAATTTGCCAGGAATTTTGATAGCATCTTTGTATGGTTTCTGCTCTACAGTAGAACCACCACCTTGCTGTTGCTCACCGCCGCCCTGGCTTCCACCTTCGCTGCAGCTCAAATCACCAAGTGAACTCTTCTGTCCCTTCCACGACATACTTGCGCAAGTGTACTCGATAGATCCAGATCCACCGCCTACCTCACAAAGGATCTTACAGTCGTAGATTCCACCAAGTCTCACACCAAGTTTTTCCCAGTTTTTGAAGTGCTCAGTCACATTGATAGTACCACAAGTCTGGTAAGAAGAACGAACCGCGAAGATCTGCTGGAAGTTAGTGTTACCCTCAATTGAAGGAGCGTTGTTTCTCTGACCGACCTTCAAAGTGTAAGTCACGCCATCCACAGTGTATGTACCCTTGTTGTTAGCGTTCCAGAACATACCTCCACCGTTTGGAGTGAATGAGTCGTCCACGATATAGTACTCAATCAATGGATTCTTAGTCCAGCCATAGATACCAATGTAAGAATAGCTTCCACCGCCATTTCCAGATTTAGAATAGTTGTAGACGGCATAAATCTCACCTAGATCAGTATATTTCTTAGTGGCAGCTCCATCGTAGTAACCTACACGAGCCAAGTAGTCGCCGGAATTGTTCCAGCTTGCCTTGAACGCACAGTCAGCCTTGCCGCCGAACACAGTCATGTTTCCTGAATTACCGTCGCGCCACATCTCAACGTTATATCCGTTGCCGACATCCTTCACACCATTGCTTGTGATGCTTGTACCACCTGAGTATTTAGTCTTGTAAGAGCATGGATCAACGCAGTTAGATGTAGAGCCACCCTGCTGACCTCCGCCTTGCTGGGCTTCGCCACCACCTTGCTGCTGACCACCACCTTGTGAAGGGTCATACTTCAACACTTTCAACATCTGCTCTGCATAACGCTCTCCCAATGTACGGTAGCTTGCAGAAGAGAAATGAAGGTTATCACCCTTATGACCAAGGCCTTTAGCCGAGATCACGTAAGAGTTAGGGATAGTGCTAGGCACGTTAGCGATAATGTTGTTCATGCTACCACACTGACCACCCTGATCTGTACGCACAACCTCACCGACCAACAAAGGTACATCAGCAGCGTTTAGCCCCAAATCCTTGATCAAGTCGTTGTAGATTGCCTTTACACGGCTTGGCCAGTTGTTCTGTCCTGTGTTAGTCTCTCCCTGATGAAGAAGGATTCCTTTGATGACACCAACTTTCTGGGCCTCTTTACCCATCTCCACCAAACGTCCGTAAGGATTGCCACCATAAGACTGGATTGTGCCCTGCATGTACGACTCCGCACGATAGCTCTTGTAGTTTTCCTTCTCGAACAACTGGATGTCACAACCGGCAATAGCCACAACCGACACTCCTACCTTGATGTTCTCAGGAAGGTTCTTGACCAATGTACGTCCGAAATAATCTACAGGACCTAGATGGGCACCGCTACAGCACGACAATGGAGGTGTAGCGTCGTACCAGCTGCCCTTTTTGCGGCTACCACAATTGTCGTAGGAGCAAAGCACCTGGAAACGTTTGTCAACACTTTTGTCTTGATTTTCTATGTTGCCCTGGCCTTCCATATTGGACTGACCGAAGCACAGATAAATGTGAAAGTTCGGGTCTGGTTCCGCGCTAACTCTCACAAACGACCCCAGCAGCAGCGCTAAAGTCGCAATAATAAACAGTTTAGTGTTCTTCATTTTATTAATGTGTTAATGTTAATTGAGTTCTAATACAAATCGAGTTTCTAGTGTTTATGTCGCTATTCAATAAAGGGCGACGGTACGCTTACCATCTTGTTTTCCACTTCATTGGCAAATGTGTCAGTAAAATATGATCACTAACACCCGACAAAAATAGTCGTTTTTCTTTATTTTCCAAAAAACAGACAAAAAAATATACAAATATGTTCTATACATCGAAAAAAAAAGCCGCATCCATCTGGATGCGGCTTTTTATTGAGATGTGATTCTTTCGAATTACATACCTAGACGCTGCTTCAAGATAGCCAAGCGGTCGCTTAGCTCCTTAGGAAGGTGTCCAGCGAATTTAGCATAGTGCTCTTCGATACGACCAACCTCTTCCTTCCACTCGTCAACGTTAACAGCTAGAACAGCCTTCATTGTCTCCTCGTTGTAGCAGCTCTTCAAGCCCTCGATGTTGATCTGGCCTGGAGCAGGAACCTTTCCGATTGGAGTATCAACTGTCTTACCCTCACCGTTGCAACGATCGAAGATGTAAGCCAATACACGGCTGTTATCACCGTAACCTGGCCACAAGAATCCGTGCTCTGACTTAAGAGCTGGGTTCTCCTTATCACGACGGAACCAGTTAACGAAGAAGATCTTAGGCATGTGCTTACCACCCTTAGCCTGTGGCAATTTCTCCATGTCGATCCAGTGCTGGAAGTAGTCTCCCATGTTGTAACCACAGAATGGCAACATAGCGAATGGGTCACGACGAACACCAGCCTTCAAACCGATAGCAGCAGCTGTAACCTCAGAACCTACGATAGATCCCATGAATACACCATGTGCCCAATCCTCAGCCTCGTGTACCAATGGAACTGTGTTAGGACGACGACCACCGAATAGGATAGCATCAACCTTAACACCCTTTGGAGACTCCCAGTCTGAAGCGATACCTGGACAGTTAGCAGCAGGAGCAGCGAAACGTGAGTTCTTGTGAGCAACTGGATTCTTATCCTCGTCACGAGACTCAGGATCGTCTACAACGTTACCCTTCCAGTCGATTGTACCCTTAGGACATGGGTAACCGATTCCTTCCCACCAAATATCACCGTCAGGAGTGTATCCTACGTTTGTGAAGATAGTGTTCTTGCTGCAAGAGTCAAGAGCGTTCTTGTTTGTCTTTGCTGAAGTATATGGAGCTACACCGAAGAAACCAGCCTCTGGGTTGATTGCGCGAAGGTTACCCTCCTCGTCGAACTTCATCCAAGCGATATCGTCTCCGATAGTCTCAACCTTCCAACCTGGAATAGTTGGGATAAGCATAGCCAAGTTTGTCTTACCACATGCTGATGGGAATGCTGCACATACACACTTAGTCTCCTTTGTAGCCTCCTTAGTAAGCTTAAGGATAAGCATGTGCTCTGCCAACCAACCCTCTTCCTGAGCCATCTTAGATGCGATACGAAGAGCGAAACACTTCTTACCAAGCAATGCGTTACCACCGTAACCTGAACCGTATGTCCAAATCTCGTGCTCCTCTGGGAACTGAACGATGTACTTGTCGTCGATTGGAGCGCAAGCCCACTTAGCATCCTTAAGACCATCTGGCAATGGCTTACCTACTGAGTGGATACAAGGGATAAAGTCATTCTTCTCCTCGATTAGCTTAAGAGCACCAGCACCCATACGAGTCATGATCTTCATTGAACCAACTACGTAAGCTGAATCTGTGATCTCAACACCAAGCTGAGAGATAGGACCACCTAGAGGACCCATTGAGAATGGGATAACGTACATTGTACGACCCTTCATACAACCAGTATACTTGCCGATAAGGATTCTCTTCATCTCCTTTGGATCCATCCAGTTGTTTGTAGGACCAGCATCCTCCTGCTTGCGTGAGCAGATGAATGTACGACCTTCTACACGAGCAACGTCTGAAGGATCAGACTGGAAATAGTAGCTGTTTGGACGCTTCTTCTCGTTTAGCTTCTTTGCCAAACCCTCTGCAACACACTCATCCATTAGGCGAGTGAACTCTGCATCAGAACCATCACATAGAACGACGTTCTCTGGCTGCATGATATCAGCCCACATCTTAACCCATGTGTTAAGTTTTGCACAATTTGTTTTAATCATGACTTATTTTAATTGAATTAAATTTTCGATTTGGTCGCAAAATTAGCAAATTTCAGTCGATTTTATGTTATACAATCAATTTTTTTTGCTTTTGTTCACAAAAAACAAGACTACTTTTTCTCCAACACTTTTACTCTTTTGTCTGTAGCAGCTCTTTTATGCGACAATCCTTTTACTCAAACACTAGATTGAGGAAGCTGAAAAAAAATTTTACTCCGTTAAAAATCCTGACTTCAACAAAGTATTTCAGTTGTATAGCATGAATCATTGTCTTTTCTTAATGAAGAAATCCACAATGCACATCACCATGTAGAAAAGAATCGTTGTGAATGCAGCGGCAAATAAGATTCCACACATACCGAATATTATCATCGCCACTACAGCAAACACCATAAGTATAAATTTTTTCTCGTTTCCAGCCCAACCAAAATGTTTGAATTTCAACGAAAACATCGGGAACTCAGAGACCAAGAGTAAAGACGTTGCTATCACAATCACCGTCATTGCTACCGGATTAGAGCAGAAATCTGTAAACCAATTGGATGTGCCGTTTTTCAATAGAATATCTGACGTCGATACCAACGACGACAGGAACAATGCATTAGCTGGAGTAGGCAAACCGATAAAACTGCTGGTTTGTCTCTCGTCGATATTAAACTTCGCCAATCGTAACGCTGAAAATGCAGGGACTAAAAATGCAATGTAAGGAAGATACTCACAAAAAGAGCAGTCGACATGACCTTTCATCCAGAAATAAATGGCAAATCCGGGTGCGACACCAAAACTTACCTGATCCGCCAACGAATCTAATTCTTTTCCAATAGCGGATGAAGCCTTCAAGGCTCTTGCCGCGAAGCCATCACTGAAATCAAAAATCGAACCAATCAAGATACATGCAACAGCATATAGGAAATTCCCCTCAATCGAATACAGTATCGACAAACAACCAAAAAACAAGCTGATGCAAGTCAGTGTATTTGGAATACTTTTGATTATTTTATTCATTGTTATGGATTTTTTACTCTTGCTATGACAGTCTGGTTGCCAGTGACTTTCTGTCCAACCTCCACTAATACTTCACTGTCCATAGGCAAATAAAGATCAACACGAGATCCAAATTTGATGAATCCAAGCTGTTGGTTTTCATCACATATATCACCTTCTCGTGAATATGTCACAATTCGTCGAGCAAGAGCACCTGCAACTTGTCTTAACAAAATCTGAACTTTGTTTTCAAGTTCTATAACTATAGTTGATCGTTCGTTTTCAGTACTTGATTTCGGAAGATTTGCTGCCATAAATCTACCGTCATTGTGAGTGTAGTAGACAACCTTTCCTCGTGTCGGATACCAATTCGCATGGACATTAAGCACCGACATAAAAATCGACACCTGAATTCTCTTATCCTTAAAATAAAAAGGTTCTTCCGATGGTTCGGCAATGACAACAGTTCCATCCGCAGGAGCTATTATCATACCTTCTTCAAAGCCGACAAACTCACGGTTCGGATTACGGAAGAAATTCAAGAAAAACAAAAAGATAGCTATACAGAGTGCTGAAATCACGAACGTAGCAGCATCCGTTCCAAAATAAACGAATGATGCCAAAATCACCAACGCCAGCATAACAAGCAGCGTCAATAGCATTCCTTTTCCTTCTTTATGTATAGTCATCCTTTTTTATTGCCTCTAATTTTATCGGCGAGCAAATTTAGTTAAAAAAAACTATTCTACCCTACTTTTTACCGAAAATTTACAATCCTTGTATCTCGCTTATCTGTTTGATTATTTTTTTGCTTATTTTTTGTTCTTCCATTTGCTGCCACCTTTTCACTCTGTGTGTATCAGTACCGACAGCTTCATAAAAGCCCTCCGCCAGCAACATTTCTGCCTTTTCCCTCACTGCTGGTCCATAAAGTCCAAGCAAAGATGTCAAATTGAGTTGGAATCGGATTTTCATTTCCTTAAGTTCCACATAATCCTTTTTTTCAAGGAAACGATATCTTTCAGGATGAGCAAGCAGGACATAATGTCCTTTGTGCATCAACTCCTTCAACGTGTTTTTGAATCCATACGGAGCAGATACCGTTGACGATTCCACTAAGACATGATTATTCGCATGTACAAGTAAATCATCATTCTCCAATCTCTCCTGAAACAGGCTGTCAATCATATATTCCGCAGCAAGATGAAGCTCAATATTCCCTTTGTATAGTGATTTAAGCTTTTCAAAATGCATCTTCAGGAAATCAGTCTTATTAGGTATGTCCTCCATGATATGTGGAGTGCACCATACCGTTTTAACTCCTGCGGCTTCCATCATGCCTAGGAGTTCAAGAGCATCATCCATAGACTGGATTCCATCGTCGACTCCAGGAAGGAGATGTATGTGGTTATCACAAAAACCGTTTAGAATACCAGTTTGTTTTAACGCCTTCTTGCCGCTAAATATATCAAACAAGCCCATTGCTAGTTTTCTTTATCTTTATCTTTTTCTGAACCGTATCCATAACCATAACCATGACCATAGCCGTAGCCATAACCGTAACCATAGCCGTAGCCATAACCGTATTTATAGTGGCTTTGATTTGTACCATTAAGCACAAGGCTCATAGTCGGATATTTCTTCTCCTCATAAAACTCATCCACAAGATGCAATAGACTCTTTTCCATCAGACCCGCTCTTATCACAAATAGCGTCATGTCGGCATATTTTGACACGATTCCCGCATCTGCAACAATATCCACCGGCGGACAATCTATGAAAATGTAATCATACTCATTTCGCAACTCCGCTATCATATCTGGAAGATATGTTTTGTTAAGCAAAAGTTCCGTAGGATTTGGTGGCATTGTACCAACTGGAAGCACATCCAGATTTTCATTATCCTCTGATCTTGTGACAATTTCTTTCCAATTCTTCACCTTGCCATTAAAATAGTCAGCCAATCCTAATTTTGGAGAATCTGCTATCTTAGACAAAGTAGCACGACGCAAGTCTAAATCCAACACAACGACTTTTTTGTCTCTCAACGCCACACACGAAGCTAAATTTGCAGAAATGAAACTTTTTCCACTACCTTGGTTCATAGAAGTGACCATCACAACCTTTTTGCTGTCATTTCCCAGAATAAAGTCGACATTTGTTCGAAGCACACGGAACGACTCGTTGATCAGGTTTCTGTTATCTTGCTCCACCGCAAGTTGTTTATCCTCAACATTCGGTTGCTCCGGAATCTCTCCAGCAAACGGTACAATCATTCCTTCCAAATCCTTTCTGTTGCGCACTTTAGTGTTCATGCTCTCCAAAACATAGAAGACACTTGCAGGAATCACCAGTCCGATAACCAATGCAGCCAAAATAATGATTGCGTTGCGAGGTGAAATTGGAGTATCAGCACCGCGTGGCTCTGTAATCATCTTAGACTTGTATACGTTGTATGCTTTCGACAACTCATTTTCCTCTCTCTTCTGAAGCAAAAATAGATAAAGTCCTTCCATGACCTTCTGCTGACGCTCCTCCGACAACAAATATTTTGCCTGGTTTGGATTTCTCGCCAACTTACTGATAGTGCTCGACTCTTGATTCTTAATCTGCTCAATTTGCATATTAAGAGCCGTTATTTCACTTTTGACACTCTGAAGAATAACCTTTTGCATCTCTTTCAAGGCTTCAGTCATATCTGTTACCAGCGGATTGTTTCCACTACTGTTGGAAATCAAGCGGTTTCTCTCCAGCAACTTTTCGTTGTATTTATGTATCTGTTGCTGAATATTTCCGTTAGACAAAGCTGAAGAAGAAGGCAGTGGCTCCTCAAATGTTTTGCTGTTAAGCATCTCGTTGATGTATTTGAGTGTCATCAACTGTCCGTTAAGAGAAAGCAGCTGCTTTACACTTTCGGAATTCTGCTCCAAATATATCTGAGACACCGCCTTAATGTCAGGCAATAGATTTTCACCCTTAAAATTAGCGATGTTTTTGTCGATACCAGTCAAATCCTGAAGGATCATCTGCAATCGTTCTGTAATGAACTCTGAAGTTTTCGTTGCCAGTTTGTTGCGATCGTCGATCCAATTTTCATTGTAATTATGAATCAAAGAGTTCAAAATATCTTCAGCTCTTGCTGGCGACGGGTCATTGATCGACAGATTCAACACAGATGAGTTTTTATCAGCCAGACTGATTGTCAAATTCTTGCAGTATCCATCAGTCACTGATTTCAATTTGCTGTGGTAATAATGGATTTCTATGTCCTCAGAAAAATAATCAGTTGAGACAATAAGGACTCTTCCCACTGGGGTCGAAATGGTGTCACCGATACGACCATTTTTCGTTGTCTCGAATTCATCCTTGTTAAAGACAAACTCACTCAGTGCTACTGTTTGTTTTGCATAATCCGCATTGATATTGAATGAAATGTTGTCGACAACATTGTTCAAATCAATCAAATCAACCTTTATAGGGGAATTTTTGTAGAGGGCTGTTTTTCTAAGTCCACCTACACCATTTTTCACTACATACTTGTTTGTCAAATCCAAATCATTGACAACCTGGGTCATTAGAGACGGAGACTTCAAAGCCAACAATTCGTTGTTGATATTGGTCGTATTTGAAAACAACCCCAAATCTTGAAACTCATTGGTCATACTTATCGCAGACGCTCCTTTTTTGTCGTCCTCAATAAGCAATGTGGCAGTACGTGTATATATTGGAGATGTTGACAACAAATACAAAATGGCAATTGTCAGACATAAAAATGTTGACAAAACAAACCATCTCCATTTGTAAAGACACAAATGAAGGAGGTCGGATATATTGATTCCATCCTCCTCTTGGTCATTTGGTATATTTTTCCTTTGTGGTTGTTGTGGCATTCTTGATTTACTATATCTTTATAACCAATAATTAGCAATTGGCATATATGAAAAAACACACTTAAAAATCAGATCCTATCTTCGATTGTCACTTACTATTATTAATAATAGTGATCACGATGTTTATGGCAGAGAACAGGACACCTACAGCACTGAACACAATACCTGTTGCATTACCAATTCGGGAATTCTTAGTTTTTGTTTTGTTTGGCTCAACATAAATGACATCGTTCTGCTTCAAGAAATATGCAGGAGAAGCGAACAAATTCTTTGATCGGATATCTGTTTTATAAGTGATACGCTGTCCATTCTCCTCTCTGACAACGTAAATTCCGTCTCTGATACCATAGATAGACAAGTCACCTGCCATACTCAATGCCTCCAACAACGTTATCTGATCTTTTGTTATCATATATTTTCCAGGATGTCCGACCTCTCCCAACACTGTCACATAAAGGTTCATAAACTCGACAGTCACAACCGGATCATTAATTAGATTTGCTTCCATCAAAGATGTCTTTATATGTTCAGCAACTTCACTTTTGGTCATGCCTGCGATTTTAACCTTTCCAAGAACTGGAAAGTCGATTTCTCCTTTATCATCCAATGTATAACCAGAAATTTTTGATCTGTCACCAGCTCCAGCTGATCCGACCTGATTACTTGACGTAGCTAGATTAAAAAGTGCAGCTAGTTGTGGATCCTTACTATTGACAATAATTGAAATCTGGTCCTTTGGCTGCAAACGAATATCTCGTGATCCAACTACAGGTTCACTTTTGTTCAACTGAATATCCTGAAAATACAAGATCTTTTCTTGTGTTTTACAAGAAGAAAGCAATACAGCACAAATGGCTATCACCAAAAGTTTCAATGTTTTTTTCACGTCAATAAGTTTTTAAAAATCCTCTAATCAATCAGTTGCGGTTAAATGCAACAAAAATAGTATTCATATTACGAACACCAAGTCGCAAAATTAAATAATTTCACCGAAAAAATAGTTTTTTAACGAAAAAAAAGAAGTAAAATTGCATAGGCGAACGGTGCGGAAATTATAGCACTGTCGAATCTGTCAAGAAAGCCTCCATGTCCCGGCAACATATTGCTTGAATCCTTGACCTTGAAATATCGTTTGAAAAGGCTCTCTACCAAGTCGCCCAATGTTCCCAACACACATATCAATGCGAAAAACACAGCCCACTGCCAATCAAACAACTGATGTCCATTGATTTCTGGCAAATTTGGGAAGTACTTGCCGAAAAAATATCCCGCTGTAGTCGCCAACACAAAACCTCCCCAAAATCCTTCCCACGACTTTTTAGGAGATACTCTTTCATATAATTTATGTCGACCTATTGCTCGTCCTACCAAATATGCTCCTGTATCAGACACCCATATAGCAATGAAAAATGCCAAGACAAACGAGCCTCCCTGCCAACTGGATCCGTCTCCACTTGCTCCTAGGCTCTCAATCATACACAAACATGAGAATGGCAACGCTACATATATGTGCCCAAGCAAAGACATAGCAACATTCAATATCGGAGATCCATTATGACGGAATAGCTCTACGACAAATGTTCCTGTGAAAAACGGCACATACAATAAAGGAATAATGTATGGGGCTTGATATAATTCTGCTAGAAAAACAGAAACGAACAACATTCCTCCTCCTACCATCGCCCATCGTGATATGGGTTTGGCTTGCTCCACCTTGTAGCATAATCCGTAAAACTCATACAGACATAACATCATCAATACAAAAAACACCACTCCAAACAAGTATGGTGGCATTAGAATAGCAGTAATCATCACCCCGAGCAAAACAGCCCCAGTCAACGCTCTTATAACTAAGTTTTTCAAAATATTAGACTTTTAAATTCACAAATTAAAGCAAATATACTACCGGCATGTCGTTTTAACAAATATTGTCTGCTTTTTTCTCTCTTTTTAGCCGAAACACAGGATTTTTCATAATTTTGCGACACATTTAAGAAATTGTCATTTTAATGGAAGACGGTAATAACAAACGACTGATTGCGGGCCACCTTGCAGCGTGTGGAGCTTATCTTATTTTTGGATTTAACATCGTGTTGACGAAGGATTTGACCAACTCTCATATTTTCACGCCTCTTTCTCTCTTCACTCTTCGCTCAGCGGGAGCCGGACTGCTATTTTGGATTCTTTCCTTTTTCTCTCCTAAGGAGACGGTGGGAAAAAAAGACTTGGTTAAGATTTTCTTCGCCAGTCTGCTCGGCTACTATGGCACACAACTGACGTTTCTTGTCGGCATCAACTACACCACCCCACTCGACTGCTCCATCATCGCCACTTTTTCTCCCGTCTTCACAATGCTTGTGGCTGCTGTCGTGATTAAAGAGCCTATCACCACAAAGAAGGCACTGGGTGTGGCAATAAGTTTGGCGGGCGTTATCCTTTTAATTTACAATAGTAGCATCGCCACGGCAGAGACTGTCAGGACAACTACTCCGTTCGGCATCATTCTTATACTGCTCAACAGTTTCTTATTCGCCTCTTACCTTGGCATTTTCCGTCCTGTAATCCAGAAATATACCGTCGTGACCTTCATGAAATGGATATTCCTGTTTTCATTCGTCATGTCGGCTCCTTTCTCTTTTTCGGATTTGGCGGATGTCGATTATGCGTCTGTGCCGACAGTTTGTTTCCTTGAACTTGCATATCTAGTATTTTTTGCAACATTCATTGCCTATTTTCTGATTCCGATTGGTCAGAAGGAACTTCGCCCGACTCTTGTAAGCCTATATTCCTATATGCAACCCATCGTCGCCACATCATTGGGCATATATCTCGGAATGGACCATTTGTCTCTGATGAAAGTCATATCCTGCGTGGCTGTTGTGATAGGTGTGGTGCTTGTCAACAAATCAAAATCAAAAAAGCAAACAGCATAACATCACTAATTGAGACGCACGTCCTAAAATCGAAACACGCACATATTAATTGAGACGCACATATTAATTGAGACGCACGTCCGTGCGTCCCTACAATTTCGGTTGCCAAATCACGGAAAAAGCTATACATTTGCAATCAAAAGCATATAATAATGGACTATTTTGCAACATTAATATCAGATTTCAGTTCATTTCTGTGGAATGGGCCAATGATAATCTGTCTTCTTTTCACACATATTTTCCTGACCGTACGCCTCAGATTTCCCCAGCGTCACATATTCAAGGCGATCCGTCTTAGCATAAAAAAAGAGGAAGGGAGCCAAGGCGACGTTTCTGCATTCGGAGCTTTAGCCACAAGCCTCGCAGCCACTATCGGCACAGGAAACATTGTCGGTGTAGGCACAGCTGTCGCATTAGGTGGACCAGGAGCTGTTTTTTGGTGTTGGATCACAGGTGTGCTTGGCATAGCCACCAAATACGCCGAAAGCATGTTGGCAGTCAAATATCGTGTGAAGACATCTCAACAGAAGATGATCGGAGGTCCGATGTTTGCTCTCAGCCGTGGACTTGGAATGAAGAAATTAGCAATACTTTTCTGTATTTTCACAGCACTAGCCGCATTCGGCATCGGCAACACGGTCCAGGCGAACGCAATCAGCACACTGTTGTATGAAAGTTACGCCATAGACACATGGATAAGCGGACTTGCTATCGCATCACTCGTTGCCGCAGTCTTGATATTCGGAGTGAAAGGCATCTCCAACGTCTGCTCACTACTAGTGCCAATAATGGCTCTTTTATATGTGTGTGGATGCTTATACATTTTATTCTGCAATTCTGAATTCATCGGCCAGACACTATCTCTGATTATATCGTCCGCATTCGATGGCAAGGCGGCAATAGGAGGAGCGGCAGGAAGTGGAATCATGGTTGCGGCACGTTATGGTATCGCGCGAGGATTGTTCAGCAATGAGAGTGGTATGGGATCCGCACCTATTGTGGCAGCCGCGGCAAAAAGCAATTCTTCGGTGAAGCAAGGTCTGATTTCAAGCAGCGGAACATTTTGGGACACCGTCGTCATATGTGCGATGACGGGATTGGTGCTCGTCAGCACACAAATAGCCAACCCAGACATCTCAGCCAAAGAAGGAGCTATTCTGACGAAACGAGCTTTTGAATGCATTCCCGTCGCCGGACCGCTTATTCTTAGTTTTGGACTTATGACCTTCACATTTTCAACGATCCTCGGATGGAGCTATTATGCAGAACGTGCAATTGAATATCTTTTCAGCGGAAAATGGCAGAAAAGGAGCAGACTGAAATATTTCATCAGCGCATATAGGATCACATGGGTGATTGCCATATTCATTGGTTCAATCGTCAGTCTGCAGGTGGTTTGGGATTTTGCAGACTGCATGAATGCGTTGATGGCATTGCCAAATCTCCTATCATTGATATTACTATCAAAAATCATTGCAAAAGAAAGCGACTTCAACTGCTGATTTTTTGACAAATCCAATACTAAAACCATAAATTTTTTATTTATCTTTGCACCCGTTATGTTTCATTTTGTCGGCATAACACAAAATTACCTACCAAAATGTAGGTAAAATAAGAAAAATACGAATATTTAGTATTTAGAAAAAAGATTAATTAGAACAAAAATACAATTATGAGTAGCCGCAACGGATTTGATGGTGAGAAATACATCAAGATGCAGAGTGAGCGCATCAAAGAAAGAATAAGCAAATTTGGAGACAAGTTGTA